>Ga0209686_1000805_pt1 | contig 15717 bp, 11 predicted proteins | sample GraSoiAngelo_126_FD_185883 | JGI IMG/M metagenome (GOLD analysis project Ga0209686, IMG submission 185883) | Grasslands soil microbial communities from the Angelo Coastal Reserve, California, USA - 14_0927_09_20cm (SPAdes) (version 2) | ecosystem: Environmental > Terrestrial > Soil > Grasslands ...
CAAACTTTGCGGCCACTCCCTCAGCTCCGTTGGGCACCTCGAAACAGTACGGCTATCTCACGACGGTACGAGGAATTGACAATGTGTTCAGCGGCAGTCCCCACAATGAAACGACTGCGGTACTCACCTTCTTCAACTCGTTTGATATGCAGGCTACCTATGCATTCACAAGGCGGTATAGCGTCAGCGTGACCGCGCCGATCGTGCACGGAAGCGTTTCCAGTTTTCGTGACCACGAAAATGATGGCATTCATCGGCACACGATGACAGCCGCCGGAGTGGGCGACCTCCGGGTCGTTGGCAACGTGTGGTTGTTCGATCCGAAGCAACACCATGAGGGAAACATCTCCTTAAGCCTCGGAATCAAAACCCCCAGCGGAAACTCGGATGCTCGTGACACAGCCTATCGTCCTACCGGTCCAGCTGTCATACCGGTGGACATCGCGATTCAGCCTGGCGACAGTGGGTGGGGAACGGTTTTGGAGGGCGTGGCCTTCCGCAAGGTTTCTTCAAGGATGTACGGGTACGCGGCTGGTTTCTATCTGTTCAATCCTCGGGAGAAAAACACTCGCGCGGTGACCACCGTGCCGGTTTATGGACAGTATCGGCCGCTGTCTGTGCCCGATCAATACTTGCGTCGCGTGGGTCTCAACTACGCCGTCGCGCCCCGAAAGGGTCTGTCAGTCAGCCTCGGCGGTCGAGTGGATGGTATCCCTGTGCGCGACGTGTTTGGTGGCAGCGATGGCTTTCGCCGACCGGGCATGGCGGTGTACCTGGAGCCAGGTGTTACGCTGCTACATAAGGCGAACACGTTCAGCGTATTTGTGCCGGTGGCGACGTACCGCAACCGTGAGAGAAACACGTACGATTACGAGTTCGGTGGCCATGGGCCGGGAGCATTCGCCAACTTTGTGGTGATCGCCAGCGTGACTCGACGCTTCTAAGCGGTCCAGACTGACGGCAACGCCTCAGAACATCCAGGCGCATACGGCCACCGCCGCGACGGCCGCGACGAGATCCGCGATGAGCGCCGCGGGGACGGCGTGACGCGTCCGCCGAACGCCGACCGAGCCAAAGTAGACCGCGAGCACATAGAACGTCGTCTCCGACGATCCGTACATCGTCGCGGCGGTGCGCGCGATGACGGAATCGGGACCGTGCGTCTTGACGAGATCGGTCGTGAATGCCAGCGAGCCGCTTCCCGTCAGCGAGCGCAGCACGGCCAGCGGCACGAGCTCAGGCGGAAAGCCCAGCGGCGCGACGAGCGGCCGCATGGCAGCCATCAGCAGGTCCATCGCGCCGGATCCGCGAAACATGCCGATCGCGACGAGGATGCCGACCAGGAACGGGATGATTTTCACCGCGACGTCGAACCCTTCCTTCGCGCCCTCGATAAAGACGTCATAGACCTTTACCTTTCGGAGCATTCCCGCCAGCGGAATCGCGACCAAGAGAACGGGGATCGCCCACAGCGAGATGGCGTCGAGCGCGCTGCGAATCACGAGCGCACCTCCTCCGCGGCCGGCGCGCTGACGGGATAGAACCGCTCGAGCGCCCTCGCGGCAATCACGGCCGCCATCGTGCCGGCTGCTGTCGCGAGAATCGTGGGTGCGATGATCGCAGTCGGGTTCGTCGAACCGGCCGCGGCCAGCACGCCAATCATGGACGCCGGCACGAGCTGCACGCCGGCAGTGGTGATTGCCATCAGCGTCACCATGGCATTGGTGGCCGTATCCTTGTCGGGATTGAGCGTGTTCAGCTCCTCCATCGCTTTGATGCCGAGCGGCGTGGCCGCATTGTTGAGGCCGAGCATGTTTGCCGCGAGCGCAACCACGATCGCGCCGCCCGCCGGATGCGCGGGCGGAACGTCAGGAAAGAGCCAGCGAAGGAGCGGGCGTAGCGCGCGTCCGACAAGGGATACCAGCCCCGCGGCTTCGGCGATGCGCATCATGCCCAGCCAGAGCGTCATGATGCCGACGAGTCCGATCGCTATCTGCACCGCGGACGAGGCCGATTCGACCGCGCCACGCGTAACCGCCTCCGCCGTTCCATTGATCGCAGCGACGACCAGCGCGATCGCCATCAGGCCGAACCAGATGTAGTTGAGCATGTTCGTGATGGTAGCGCAGCCGATGTACATCTGAACTGCACCGCCGTAAGCACTCCGTCGTCCTGATCCGGCGAGGCCTCCGGCAGATCGCCGCAGGGCGTAACGCTCGGTCCGACGCGACGCGAATTCGTTAGCACAATGCGACTCTCGTTCGCGTCGAACGTGTCCGTATCGCTCAAAGCCAATTCCTTCTCGCACACCCGAACGGTGCAGGGACATATGGCGGGGCAGCAGGCGGGCGGCGTCATCAATGTTGACACGTGCAGTCTCTGCATTTGGCGACGATGAGCGTGAAGTCGTCACGTTGCTCGTGCGGACTGAACAGCCGCACTTCATCGAAGATTGCGGAGATTACGTCGTTCGGACTCAGCTTGCGATGTCGCTGCAAGGCGTCGATCAGGCGGTCTTCTCCGAATTCCTCCTCTTGATCATTGAACGACTCGGTAATGCCGTCCGTGTAGATCGCGAACATGTCGCCCGGAAGCAGCTGATGTTCCGCAGTTGGACACTCCCAGTAACCGAAAAGTCCCACTGCCGGCGCCGTCGACGCGAGACGCTCCACGCTGCCGTCCGTGTGGAGAACTAAACCGGGAAGATGTCCACAGTTCGCGTACCGCAGGCGCGTCGTCTTGTCATCGAACTCTGAATAGAACAACGTGGCGTACGCGTTCTCGGCCGTATTCTCGTAAAACAGTCGGTTGACCGATTGCAGCAGCTGTTCCGGCTTGTCGACAGCGATAGCGCATTGGCTGCGCAGATTGGCCTGAAGATTGGCCATCAAGAGTGCCGCGGCGATTCCCTTGCCCGCAATATCGCCAATGATGAGCCCGAGACGCTCCTGGCCCAGATCGAGAAAATCGTAGTAATCCCCACCCACCTGGCGCGTTTGCACACACGCGCCTGCATACTCTAGCGACCGCAGCGGCGGCAGTGTCTGCGGGAAGAGCCGCGCCTGCACCTGTCTCGCAATTTCCAGTTCGTGGCGCGCACGACGTTCAGCGTCCCGCTTCTCAGCGGCGGCGCGGCGTTGTGCTTCGATCGAGCGGCTGACTTCATCAAGGCTCACCAACTCGAAGCAATTCCGGTCGATGTCCTCGAAGCGCGTGAACACGCCTCCCCAGACAGGCGCCTGGCCGTCGGACGTATCGGCCGGGTCGGTCGAATTCCACCGCGAGGGCGGAACCTGGTGATACACCACGCGTCGAAGGCGCGGCGTATTGCGGAAGCGCACTCCACGCCCAAGCCACTCGCGATATCGGCCCAGAACATCGTCCGTCACGAAGACGACGTGCATCGAGCGGCCGATGAGCCGATACTGCCGAGAACTGGGGTCGGGCTGAATCAATGCGAGAACGGCGGTACCGTCGGGCGGAGCTACCGCTACTAGACGCTCGCCTGATTCCTGGTGTCCGTCGAACGCGATCTGGAAACCGAGTTTATCGATGTAGAACTTGAGACTTCGCTCCTGATCTCTGACGTAAACGTTTATCGCGTGAACGCCCAGGTACGCCGCATCTGGGTTTACGGAAGGAAGAAGGCTCGCCATGGTTGCGGATTATATGGAACCAGAGCGTGTTACCTCCGCCCCTCCGATGCTGCTGTCCGACGATGTAGCTGTTGCGGGTCGCGGGCGGGCAACTCGGCTTCCGAAGACTCGCCGCTCGTTACGGCTACGAGGGCGCAGGCGATTTGGAAGGCACCGTGGCCCTCACTCCGACGTCGTGATGGCGGTCCGACTGTCCTGGCGACCGGCGCCGCAGCGTGGCACCTGGGCGTGGCACCCGCTGCAAGCCTCTGCAGCGGAGTCAGTTAGCTGCGCGAGCTCATGGCTGTCACGCGGGAGGTCGTCGTGGAGCTCTTCTGTTCGTGCCGTCATGCCCGCATCATTGAGAACCGGTCTCCGCGATGAACGCCGCAGATGCAAAGCGGTTGTCGACGCGGCTGATTGGGAACATCGAGGCGCAAGCTACACGGGAAATGCTGAAAATCAGTGCCCGATTCCCCACGACGTTGCATATTCGCAGTTGATTCGAGAAATTGTCCGGAACCGACCGAGACGACCACGCCGCGTTCTACCTGAAGTGCAACATCAAATCATGGATGCTCGGGTCCAATTGTGACCACATAAGCACCGAACCGTCGCGAACGGCAGAGAAACCGGTCGCCGAAGAAACACGTAGCCGGGGATTGGACGAGAAGATCAGCTCCTTGCCGTTCGGCATCCAGGCGAGCCCGGGTATCTGACGCTTGCCGAAGGTGAGCCGACGGGCCTTCATCGTGTCGAGCGGTTGCAGGAAGATATCGCCGACGTCGTACGTCAGGTGACAGACGAATGCGAGCGTCCGTCCGTCTGGCGAGATCGCCGGTGATGAATCTCCAAATGGTTTTGGAGCGGCCGGGGACGTCACTTGCCGTTTCGCGCCGCCAGCCAGGCACGAGGGAAGACGCTGAGCGCGTCCTCGCCGGGTGCGCGATCGATGAAGGTGAGCGTCTGCGAATCGGGGCTCCACGCGACTGAGGTGCGCCCTCTGTCTCCACGACCTTCTGTTCGGATATCCCTGCCGGAGAAATCAGGAGGATCTCTCCCCTGGCTCCGTTGGTGCGAATGATGGCGATCCGGCGACCGTCTGGCGACCAGGCCGGCGATTTGTCCAATGCCGGATCACTCGTGAGCCGCGTCGCGTGCAGCTCTCCGATCTTCAGCACGTAAATATCAGCGTTGTCGCTGTCGGCCGAGGTCATAGCCGTCGGCGGCACGCGACTGCCGCGTGACTGGCGCGACGAATCGATAGCCGGATTTTCGGATCGTCTCGATGTATCTGGGCTGCGACGGCGTGTCGCCCAGTTTCCGTCGCGCATCGAAATCGTGACCGTCAGGCTTCCTTCGTCGACATAGGTTTCTTTCCACACCGAATGCGTCAGATCCGCCCTCGTGACGAGATGGTCCGCTCCCCGGACCAACACGGTCAGTACCCGGAATTGAGTCGGTTCCAGCGGCAGGGTCGTGCCGTTCCGCGACAGCAGCTTCTCTCCGACGCCGGAACGGGCCGAATTCGTAGACGTCGTCTTCATGCGGCCCCATGGCGTCCTCCGAGGCGAGCGCGCGGCGCAGATTGTAGCTGGAATCGTCGGCAACGGCGCATCCGTCTGGACGGAGTCATCGAACACCGACCGGCGGCGTTTAACCATTTCTTAACCTTTTCCCAAGGTTGCGCCGGTTCGTCCGTGGTAGTTGTCTCGGGCCTCGATTATTCCGGCACGCTCACGTGTGACCGACGGTACGAACGGATTTTTGCTCGCACCGGATCCGAGAAGCGCCACATAGTCGGTCTGGTGCGCATTGTTCCATGGCTTCATTTCAGAAAGTGGGGGGCAGCCATGTACGTGCGTCGCTGTTTCCAACTCACCCTTGTGACCGCATGGACCATCCTGATTCCCTGTGTCTCACTCATCTTCGCTTCGGAGGGAACTGCAGCGTCGGCTCGGTCCTCAAAAACCTCCAGCGCGATGCGATCCCCTTTCAAAGTAGAACCGTTCCAGGAATCTTTCCCTGGAGCTGCAGCCGGGACGTCAGAAAATCGCGCCGCAGGGTCACGGACGCTCATCAGTCTCCGACAGGCCCAGACCTTCACCGTCAATGACTTGAACAACGACGGGTTCCAGGACATCGTCGTTGCCGACTTCCTCTCGGATGCCTTGCTGGTAGTGCTGGGTGAGGGAGGCGGACGCTTCAGGCCAGCACTGGTCCTGCCGGCCGGGCGTGGCCCGCGATCCGTCCTGTCGCGTGACATTGACGGAGATGGCGTCACAGACCTCGTAGTGGCCAATTTCCTGTCAGGAGACGTCACGACTTTCCGGGGGAAGGGTGATGGCACCTTCCGCGACGCACACGCCATTGCCGTCGGAGCGGGTCTCACATCGCTTGCCATGGACGACCTCGATCGGGACGGCGTGGTCGATCTCGTGGCCGCGAATGTCCTTGCTGGCGACATCGTCCTCATGAAGGGGACTGGCCTCGGATCGTTCGAAGCGCCGGTGCGGGTCGCGCGTATCAAGGACGTCTCGGTCGTTGTCTCAGGCGACGTCGACGTGGACGGATATCCCGACATCGTGGCCCTGAGCCTATCGGGCAAGCAAGCTCGCATCCTCTACTCGCTGTCGCCCGGTCAATTTTCCATCCCTATTAATAAGGAGGCGGCGGCTGTCGCCTCGTGGGCGCTCCGTAACGTCGACGCCGGTATTGCAGCCTCTGGCGGGGCTCCGGCGCGGCGCCTCAGAAAGATTGCAGGTGACGGCCAGACCGCACATCTCACAGTTCCGTTCGAGCAACCGCTGAAAGTGGAAGTTATCGATGCGGATGGACGGCCGCGGCCCGGTGAAGAGGTTTCGTTCTCGCGCCTTCTCGGCGCTCGTCTGATGAATGATGGCGAACCGGCACGGTTGACCGACGACAGCGGGCGAGCGGCCGTTGAACTCGCGACGGGCACGCTGGCGGAAGGCCATCTCGTCGTGGGCGCCCTGAACAGTCAGGAGATCGCGGTGTTTGGCCTGACGTCGATTCTGGAGCCGGAGGAATTCGGCACGGCGATCGAGACCACCCTCCTGCGCGACGCGCGGAATCCGTTAGTGGCGATGCAGTCACGCGCCCTCATCGAGGAGGCCGTTCAGAAGCTGAAGGACGATGACGCGGCAGCGGCGCTCCGCAATCTGTTCCGCGGGATGACGCTGCTCTCGTCGGCCATGAGTGAGGTCATTCCGAGAACAACCTCCGTCGACCTGATGCAGCGCTGGATCAATCAGGTCCTGACCGTTGGGTCGTCTCTGGTCGTGGAGAGCGACCCTCCCTTGCCGTGCGATGTGCCGGTCACGGGCACCCTTACGACCGCCACCGAGGTACAGACGTTTACGTTTGACGTCACGATTGCACCTCAGAAGGTCCACATAAGTCTCGCGATCGAGAGTGCGAACAGCAGCTTGTTCACTCCCGGCTGGCGGCTGCTGAATCCCGCCGCAGACCCTGTTGTGTGCGATGGGATTTTTGGCTTTTTCCCGGGGGAGCTCGATTGCCGACTGGGCGCTCCGGGATCCTACACCGTGGAGGTGATGGATATCGGAGTCAACGCTACGGGCACGTTCAGTCTGCACCTGCAGCGACTCAACGCCACTGCACCGCGTTGCGGCGGCACGACGACGTGCGACGTGGCGATCGCAGGCCTGACTGTCGGGATTGATCGACGCGCGGACACCGACATCTACAGCGTCGCCGTGTCCACGGCGAATCAAAAGGTGCACATCAGTCTCGCGATCGAGAGTGCGAACAGCGCCTTGTTTACGCCCGGGTGGCGGCTGCTGGATCCTGGCGGAGATCCCGTCACCTGCGAGGCGATCAGTGATTTCGCCGGCGGTGAACGCGACTGCGGACCGCTCGCGGTCGGATCGTACGCGGTAGAGGTGATGGACACCGGACTTAATGCGACCGGTACTTACAGTCTGCACCTCCAGCGGCTCAACGCGGCTGCGCCGCGCTGCGGTGGCGCGCTTCAGTGCGACGTGCCGATTAGCGGCGCGCCGGCGACGCTCGACCGACGCGCGGACACCGACATCTACGGCGTCGCCGTGACCACGGCGAATCAGAAGGTGCACATCAGTCTCGCCATCGAGAGCGCGAGCAGCAGCTTGTTCACGCCCGGGTGGCGGCTGCTGGATCCCGCCGGAGATCCCGTCACGTGCGAGAGGATCAGTGATTTCGCCGGCGGTGAACGGGACTGCGGACCGCTGGCAATCGGATCGTACGCGGTAGAGGTGATGGACACCGGACTTAATGCGACCGGCACTTACAGTCTGCACCTGCAGCGGCTCAACGCCACTGCACCGCGCTGCGGTGGCACCCTTCAGTGCGACGTGCCGATTAGCGGCACGCCGGCGACGCTCGACCGACGCGCGGACACAGATATCTACAGCTTCGCCGTGTCCACGGCGAATCAGAAGGTGCACATCAGTCTCGCGATCGAGAGTGCGATCAGCGCCTTGTTTACGCCCGGGTGGCGGCTGCTGAATCCTGCCGGGGACCCCGTCACGTGCGAGAGGATCAGTGATTTCGCCCGCGGTGAACGCGACTGCGGGCCGCTCGCGGTCGGATCGTACGCGGTAGAGGTAATGGACACCGGGCTCGACAGCACGGGCACCTACAGTCTCCACCTGCAGCGGCTCAACGCCACTGCACCGCGCTGCGGTGGCACGCTTTCGTGCGACGTGCCGATTAGCGGCACGCTGGCGACACTCGACCGGCGCGCCGACACCGATATCTACAGCTTCGCCGTGTCCATGGCCAATCAGAAGGTGCACATCAGTCTCGCGATCGAGAGTGCGATCAGCGCCTTGTTTACGCCCGGGTGGCGACTGCTGAATCCTGCCGGGGACCCCGTCACGTGCGAGAGGATCAGTGATTTCGCCCGCGGTGAACGCGACTGCGGGCCGCTCGCGGTCGGAGCGTACGCGGTAGAGGTAATGGACACCGGGCTCGACAGCACGGGCACCTACAGTCTCCACCTGCAGCCGCTCGATGCCGGTTCCCGTTGTGGCGGGGGGATTCCCTGCGGCGTCTCGACGCCAGGAACGATCGAGGCTCGTGCCGACACCGACCTGTATTCGTTCAACACCATTCAGGGCGGCACGCTCAGCGTGAGGGTCGTCGTTCTGACTTCGACTGGTGGGCTTTTCAATCCGGCGTGGCGGGTGGTGAATCCCTTCGGAGATCCTATCGCCTGCGGACTGTCGAATGAGTTCGTCAGCGGCACTGCCACGTGCGTGAACCTCGTGGGCGGTTCCCACGCGGTGGAAGTGATGGACCTCGGACTCAACGGAACGGGTACCTACTCAGTCACCGTGAGCGGCGCGGGATGTGCGGCCGCCATAATTGTTAGCCGCTCCCCGGTGGGACTCGAGAAGGCAGCCTTTAGTCGACGCGCATTCGGTCCAATGCGATTCCGCCCAAGCCTGACGTCCGTTGAGCGCGCAGTTGCGAGGGCCGAGTTCCATGTCGATGCATGGCGAATACTGTCGCGAGCCCTGCGGGACGTGACGTCCCCCTGAGCCGCGGCGCATCACGAATGACAAACGGTTGCGTTCATCACGCTCCTCTCAATTGAGGTGACGGCGAACACCGCGACCAATGAGAGCCGATCGGCGGCTCGCGTTGTTCGCCCTCATCACGCACTTCCCCGAATCAAACCGCAGTGATTCCGCGCCGACCAGCAATCATGGCACCGAGCGCCGGCCGCAATCGTGCAGCTGAGCGCATATTCGAGACGCTTGCGAAAGACGGGAACGGGCGACGAGCCGATGACGGCCGCGCAACGCTCCTACCTACAAACCCTCTGCCGTGACACCGGTGAGCAATTCGATGAGTCACTGTCGAAAGCAGAGGCGTCGAAGCGCATTGATGAATTGCGCGAGCGCTCCCCGCGTTTAAGCCAGGAATGAAAAACGCGATTCCACGTTGTCGGAGGTGATGGCAAACGCGAAAGCTTATTAATGATTAAGGAGCGTGCCCACTTGCCCTCGAATTGATCCGCGGCGCGATGGGAAACCGAGGCCGGCGCTGCAGACGCCTGGGATGCGGAAATTGTGCGTCGCGGGGCGGAGGTCCACGCCGGCATCGCGGACACGATGACGGTCGATGAATACAGAGCGCGCGTGCGAGCGTCGAGCCGCAGGTGCGCGTCAATGAATCTTCGAATTGACCGGCTCACGGTTGCCGACCGGCAGCGTCATGAGCCAAATCGGCAAGTGCTAGCACCACGTTGCCCCGACGACGGGATATTCAATCAGTCTTCCTTTGAATAGGTCTGGGCACTCGCGCCTGGCCCGGTCACTGGGAACGCCGTGGCTTTGCTAGACTCAAGCCGTACAAGGCGCCGTCAGTATCGAGTTGTACATCAAGCCGAGTTGGTGCAGCGATAACGATGAATCAAGTCCGCAAGCGGGCGGTCGACTTTCCCACACTCCAGTGACCGACGAGCGTCGCGCGAATTCGCGGCGATCCAGCGCAAATGCGCAGGCGGCCTTTCGTGAATGCTTCGGTGCCCGGCCAGGATTGGTGAGCGTCGTCGGCGACGATTATCCGGCCACCTCGCGCCGATGCCCGTCGACGTGCAGCGCACACTCGTCACGTCGCTCCGTGGGCACCAACGGCGGTTTGTTTCCGTCGACCCTTACCTCGCCGTCACCGATGAAACGCTTCACGATTGGCAGGAAGTACTGGCGGATGTTGACGCGTTCTTTCCTGGTGAGGATGAACTCCTGCTCGAGGGAGTGCGGACGAATCCGGAACGGGCGCTGCCTCGCCTCGTCAGCGGTCGCCTTCGGTCCGTTGTCTTCAAACGCGGCGCACGGTCTGCCGCACCAGGAAGGTGTGAGGACGGCGCGTTCGCTCGAGGAAGTGGTCCGCCGAGCTGGCGCGACGCTGGCGACCATCGGCATCATCGGAGAGAACGGACGAAATGAAACGATTGGGCAGCAAGCCGGCCGCCGCAGTGGTAGCTGATCGTCCTCCGAGCGGTTATTTCTTCAATAGAAAGTAGCTCGTTCGGGCTACTATTCGTTTCACTAAAACCTGTCGTTGTGCAACGGTCGGGCCCGAGACAGACCCAACCACGACTTCCAAAGGAGCCGCCGATGACCAGAGATCTGCGGAGACCGTTCGCAATTACCATCTTCTTGGCCATTACCGGCTACGCGACCGCGCAGCTGCCAGCCCAGGCATCGGAGGACACTTCACCAGCAGCAACCGGCTGGAAGATCAAGTTCGATGAGAGTGGTTCGAATCCTGTGATTGTCGATGACGTAATGTACGTGGGATCGGCGGATGGCGCAGTCTATGCCCTGGATCCTAAGACTGCAGAAACCAAGTGGCGCTTTCAGACGGGAGAGAGCCTCTCGCCCGCCACTTCCGGTCCCCAAGTTGTAACCGTGCCCCGTGGTACTAGTCTTTCCGACCAAATGATTTCCGCGCTGGATGCCGTAGAAAAGCAGAGGAGAGAGGGAATACGAAGAGTGGACATGGCGCCCGCGGTTGAGAATGGAACGGTCTTCATCGGCGCGGGCGACAACTCGTTCTATGCCATCGACGCCGCAACTGGGAGGAAGAAATGGTCGTATGAGGCGGGCCCCGGGATGACCTCACGTAATCCAGTGCCGGCTGCGGTCCTCAAGGGCGGCACCGTGTACTTCGTAACCGAGGATGGCCTTCACGCCCTCGATGCGCTCACTGGCAAGAGGAAGTGGCTGTTTGAGACGTTGCAGGAGATACGTATCAAAGAGATGAACCTTGGAAGGAAGCGCGCTCCGGAAGGGCCGGTTCTGGGAGATGGCGTCATCTTCCTGACCGCCTGGCCCACCATCCTCTCGGAAGCGTCGCAGAAATGCTTCCTCTACGCGGTTGACCCGGCATCCGGAAAAGCAAAGTGGGTGACCAGCATGGCTGGCCGTGACATTACGGCGCCAGCGACCGCAAAGGGGCATGCGTTTTTCGCGGTCGCTGAACCCGCCCCGCTTACTTCCCCTTCCAATCGAGTAACGCTGTATGCGATCAATGTGGTCGACGGGCAGGTCAAGTGGAAGTTCGGCGCGGGCAAAGGGTACGGCACGCCCCATTTGCTCATCGCCGACAACATCATCTACTTCCGTACCGAGAAAAGCCTGTTTGCATTGGAACTGGAAACCGGACGCCAGCTTTGGAGTTTCAGCGCCGATGAAATCAGCACCGGTCTCTGGGCAGACGACCAGCACCTCTATGTGGTGACCCACAAAGGTTCAATCATGCGGTCGAAAGACACGCTTCACGCGCTGACCCTCTCCACCGGACAGGAGAAATGGTCGCAAGGCGTGAGCGGGTCTGCGAGCGTTGCGATGATGCACGACGGAGTTGTCTATGCAGGCGGGGAGCGTCTCCACGCCTTTGATGCAGTCACGGGCAAGGAATTGTGGTCATTCAAGGGAACGGGGCGCGAGTCCGCACGGCTGATTTCTGGGGGCAGGATTTTCCTGACTTCGCCGACCATCAGCTACTTTGGCAAGAAACGGGTGGACCAGGGGTATCTCTACGCAATCGACGCAAAGACAGGCAAGCCTTAGCCCTCGCTGAGCTAGAGCCGGCAATTTCGTACGGATTGAACACATACCAGACCTCAGCCAAGAACTTCGGCAACTCCATTGCGAATGCCGGGTCCTTGCTCGCTGCGTCGGCAAACTTCAATAGCTTCTCGCCGATCAATGTGCCTACATCTCGTTGCGCCCATTCGTCATGTCTCGCGCGTAATGCTGGCAATCGTCTTCTCGTTCACCAGCCTCCTGGCTGCAGCGCAAGCTGTCCACGAAGCACCCGCTGACGCACCATCGAGCGGACGCGTTGCGCCACAAGGAGAGCCCGGGCAACCACTCACGGTCACCGGCACAGTGACCTCACCCGATGGTGCGCCGATCCCTGGAGCATCGCTCTACATCTATCAGACCGACGACGAAGGCTATTACGGCGTCAAGCCGGTGAGCGACAACCGCCATCCGCGTCTCAAACTGTTTCTTCGCTCGGACCCGAGCGGGGCATGGTCGTTTACCACAATCAAGCCTGGCTCCTATCCGAAGAGCCGCGTGCCGCCGCACATTCATTTCGAAGTGTCGGCGCCAGGCCGGGAGCCAAGGATTTTCGAGATCGTGTTCGAGGGTGATTCGTTTGTCATGCCGGAGATGCGACAGAATCCGGCGTTCTCGGTCAGGCCGATTGAAGACGGCAAGGTGACGGAACGTATTGTATTAAGGTGACTGCCGCACTGCCGGTTCGGGGCCGCAGACGGAGCACCACGTCGCGGTCACGGCTGCGCGTTAGCGTCCTGCAGGATGTCTTTTTCACGCGTCGCGAACCACGTCGCACGGAACGCGCGCAGACCCGCGCTCCGCCACAATCAGTTCATCGGGATTAGATTCTGGCACGACAGAGGTGAGATGATGGCGAAAACGCGCGATGTCACTCACCATCCCATTGCCCGAGGCACGCCGTCTCGCGGTCGCGTCGCAGGGATTCGAGACGAGACCAGCGAGGCCAATGATCGCGCACCTGCGTAGACTCGCGAACCAGATCCACGCCTTCCAGATCGATTCGGTCAACGTGCTCGCACGCGCACAGTACGTGCCGGCATTTGCGCGGCTCGGCCCCTATCCAATGCACGCGCTCGATTCGCTGGCTTACCGCCGGCGCGAGCTCTTCGAATACTGGGGACATGCGGCGTGCCTGCTGCGCATCGCGTTGTATCCGTTCGTGCGCTATCGAATGCAGAGACACAGCGAGCAGACCCAGAAGTACATGCGATCCAGGCGCGGCGCTTACACGGCGAAGGTCTACGACGAGGTCGGCGAGCGGGGTCCGCTCACCGCCGCCGAACTGTCGAATCCTGGCCAGCGCTCGGGCAGCTGCACTACGTCTGCCCGTTTTCTGCTCAGCGATACGCTGGTTGCCCGGTGCGATCTCAAGGCCGACCGCGCGAGACGCGTTCTCGTGGTGCAGGGTGCGTTTCTGGAACCACGACAGGTTGCGCGACGGGTGATTGCGGATCTGACTGCCGAACTCCGGCAGATGCAGGCGTGGCTTGAACTCGATCGCATCGAGGTCGGCCAACGCGGGGACCTTGCGCCACTGCTGCGGCGCGCGGTGAGCACGTCCACTCGGCGCCGCGCATCGACGTTGTAGGTCGGAGCTTCCGGCATACGATTGCGCCGCCAGCCGGTAGCGGTATGGAACTCGCACATCGAATGTGTCTGCGTCAGGAGAGCGAAGTGCGTCTGAAACTGTCTGAACTGGCAGCGATCGGGTGCACCGCACATCGCACGCATTGTCCACTCATGAATCGAAGGACATTCCTCACAGCATCCGCCACCGTCGCGGCTGGCATCGTCGCCACCGGCGGAGCGTTTGCTGCCGGCCGCGCGCCGGTGAACGGCCAGAGGCAGGAGGGAAGAGCTATCGCGGTGGATCCGACGCCGCTATTCGAGTTGTCGCCCTACCTGTTCATGCAGTTCATGGAGCCGCTGGGCGCAACCGATGGTTCGGTCGAAGCGGCCTGGGATCATCTGCGCGACGATTGGCGCGAGGATGTCGTAGCGATCACACGCGAGCTCGGCCCGACGATGATGCGCTGGGGCGGAATCTTTGCGGACTTCTATCGGTGGCGAGAGGGCGTCGGACCGCGAGACAGCCGACCGTCCATGCTCAATCTGCTCTGGGGCGGCATCGAGTCGAACCAGGTCGGCACATCCGAATTCGTGGACTTGTGCCGGCGAGTCGGTGCCGAGCCGCTCGTCTGCGTCAACTTCGAATCGGACGGCCGCAGGCAGTACATGAATGTCCGTGGTCACGTGCGGACGGCCGACGCCAAAGAAGCATCGGCTTGGGTGGCGTACTGCAACGATCCGGACGATCGCGACCGGAGGGCTCACGGCCATCTTGCCCCGTTGAACGTCCGGCACTGGCAGATCGGGAACGAGACGTCCTACGACAAGAACGGCTTCGATCTCGAAACTGCGGCACGCAAGACTGTCGAGTTCGCCAAATTGATGCGTGCAGTGGATCCAGCCATCCAGTTGATCGCGTGGGGTGACAGCGGATGGGCAGCCCGCATGGCGGAGATGGCCGGCGAATACGTGCAATATCTTGCGTTCCACCAGATGTTCGATCCGGACGCTCCGCGCCAGCCGGTGCTGCGCGGCGAGGCGTATCGGCGCGATGCCGATGCGACGTGGGCGCAGTTGATGGCGGCGTGGCAGTTGGCCGACGCCAAGATTCGCTCCGTTCGCGACACTTTGGGCGCTCGGAAGATTCCGCTCGCGATGACGGAATGCCACTTCGTCATTCCGGGCCGCGATCGCGGCGACGTGCTCGCTTCATGGGCGGCCGGTGTCTCTTATGCGCGCATCCTCAATACGCATCAACGTCACGGCGACGTCCTGAGAATCGCGACTGCCGCGGATTTTTGCGGGACGCGCTGGCAGAACAACGCCGTGATCATTCCGACGCCGAAGGGCAACAACCGCGCGTATCTTCAGCCGGTCGCGCGGGTGATGCAGCTGTATCGCCACCACATCGGCAGTCACGCGATCAAAGTGGTTGGCGCGCCGGACGGCCTCGACGTCGTCGCGAGCCGCCGCGACCAGACCGTGTACCTTCACGTCGTCAACACGCAGCGCACAAGATCCGTCAGCGCCTCGATCCAGATTGGAGGCGCTGCTCTCAGGAGCGGACGCGTGTTCGAGATCACCGAAGACCCTGCCGTGGAGGTGTCGTATCTGAACGCGGCGGATGTTATGAAGACGGTAGGTAAACCGTTCGCGGCCGATGGCGTCTGGGAGTTCCCGGCCGCGTCGGTGTCTGCCCTGGAACTGGCGACCTGATACCAACAAAAGCAGTGTTGCAGGCTCTGGCACCGCCTCGGGCGCGACGCCACCATCCAGGCTGCCGTCCCACTGCCGGCGCCGTCGACGCGAGACGCTCCACGCGGCCGTCCGTGTGGAGAACTAAACCGGGAAGATGTCCACAGTTCGCGTACCGCAGGCGCGTCGTC
>Ga0209686_1000810_pt1 | contig 15668 bp, 11 predicted proteins | sample GraSoiAngelo_126_FD_185883 | JGI IMG/M metagenome (GOLD analysis project Ga0209686, IMG submission 185883) | Grasslands soil microbial communities from the Angelo Coastal Reserve, California, USA - 14_0927_09_20cm (SPAdes) (version 2) | ecosystem: Environmental > Terrestrial > Soil > Grasslands ...
TGATCGTAACCGTCGCGACGTTCGACAACGCGCCCGCCGCATCCTTCGCCTGATACGTGAACGAATCGGTGCCGTTGAAGTTCACGCTGGGCGTATAGGTGAACGAGCCGTCGGGATTCAACGCCAGCGAGCCGCTGGTCGGCCCGCTCGCCGCGACCAGAACCGCCGTGCGCGTGTCACTGACGTCGACGTCGGTATCGTTGCCCAGCACGCCTGGTGCGGCGACGGTGAGCGCGGTATCTTCGTTCGTCGTGTAGGCATCGTTGGTCGCCACCGGCGCGTCGTTCACAGCGTTCACGGTGATCGTCACGGTGGCGCTGTTCGAGAGTGCCCCGGCGGCATCCTTCGCCTGATACGTGAACGAGTCGGTCCCGTTGAAGTTCGGATTCGGCGTGTAGGTGAACGAACCGTCGGCATTCACGGTCAGCGTGCCGTGGGCCGGCCCGCTCGCCGCGACCAAGACCGCCGTGCGCGTGTCACCCGCGTCGGGGTCGGTATCGTTGCCGAGCACGCCCGGTGCCGCGATCGTCAGCGCCGTGTCTTCGTTGGTCGTGTAGGCATCATTGGCCGCGACCGGTGCATCATTGACGGGACTCACCGTCAGCAGGAAGCTGTCGCTGGCGGTCCCGCCGTCAGCGTCCTTCACCGTCACGGTAATGGTCGCCGTGCCCGACTGATTGGCCGCCGGCGTGACCGTCACGGTCCGGCTCGCCCCCGCGCCACCCAGGACAATGCTGGCCGCGGGCACCAGCGTCAGGTTCGACGAGGCTGTCGTCACGGTCAGCGCAGTCGCCGCTGTCTCGACGTCGCCGATCGTGAAGGCGAGCGCCGCCGTCGCCGTATCCTCGTTCACCGTCTGATTGACGATATCGGTAATGGTCGGCAGATCGTTCACCGTATTCACGGTGATCGTCACCGTCGCGACGTTCGACAACGCGCCGGCGGCATCCTTCGCCTGATACGTGAACGAGTCGGTGCCGTTGAAGTTCACGTTGGGCGTATAGGTGAACGAGCCGTCGGCATTCAACGCCAGCGAGCCGCTGGTCGGGCCGCTCGCCGCGACCAGAACGGCCGTGCGCGTGTCAGTGACGTCGACGTCGGTATCGTTGGCCAGCACGCCTGGTGCGGCAATCGTCAGCTTCGTATCCTCGTTCATGCTGTACGCATCATTGGCCGCGACCGGTGCGTCGTTCACGGCCGTGACCGTCATCGTCACGGTCGCGACGTTCGACAGCGCGCCCGCCGCATCCTTCGCCTGATACGTGAACGAGTCGGTCCCGCTGAAATTCAGGTTCGGCGTATAGGTGAACGAGCCGTTGGCATTCACGGTCAGCGTGCCGTGCGTCGGCCCGCCGGCGGCGACCAGGACCGCCGTGCGCGTGTCGCTGACATCGACGTCGGTATCGTTAGCGAGCACGCCCGGCGGCGCGATCGTCAGCGGCGTGTCTTCCTTCGTCGTGTACGCATCGTCGACCGCCGTCGGAGCATCATTCACGGCCGTGACGGTGATCGTGACCAGCTGCGGGGCGCTCGTATCGGCGCCGCCGTTGGCCGCGCCGCCGGTGTCGTGCAACTGCACGGTCACCGTTGCCGACCCGTTCGCGTTCGGCGCCGGCGTGAACGTCAACGTGCCGGCCGCCGAGATCGCCGGCTGTGCCGAGAACAACGCGTTGTTGTTGTTCGTTACGATGAAGTTCAGGAGCTGCCCGCTTTCGCTCGCGCGTCCGGCACTGATGTTCGTCGCCCAGTTGTTGATCGCCTGCGGACCGGCATCCTCGAGCACCGTCAGGTTGGCGCCCGCGTTGAACGTGGGCGCGTGATTGATGCACGTCAGCGTGAGCGTCACGGGAACGATGTTGCTCGTGCGGACGCCGGAATGCGCCCGGTAGGTGAAGGACGTCGGACCGCAGACATCGAGTGCGGGCGTAAACGTGAAGCTGCCGTCCGCCTGCAGGCTCACGGTTCCGGGCCCCGCCGGCGGTGGGCTGATGAGTTCGGCGGTCAGACCGTTCGAGCTGTCCTGGATATCGTTGCGCAGCACCCCGGGCGCGGCAACCGCGACGACGCTGCCTTCAATGCCCGAGTACGAATCGTCCCACGCAATCGGCGTCGGCAGCGCGGCGTCCCAACGGCTCGCATGCGAGCTCGCCACGACGATGTTGAGGTCGCGCGTCGTGCTGTCGATGCTCCGGCTCGTCACACACGGGTCGTTGGCGCCCGTTCCCGGCGCGGGCGTCGGAGCGCAATCCGGCACGCGGATACCATCCCGGAACATCTGCGTCGTGAGCTGATCGTGCCCCGACGGGATGAGCGACGCATCGATTCCAAACGCGATCAGGAGCGGCCGGATCGGGTCGATCGACGCGGGCGCGGTGATGTCGATCTGCTGGCCTAGGAATCGGTACTCACCGGCCGGCTGCGCGTCGACCACGCTGTTGGCGATGGTCACCGTCCCGAGGACTGTCGTCGTCACCGACGCGATCACCGGATCGGTCGGCGTGGGCGCTGGCACTGCCGGCGTCGCCGTCGTGATCGTCACGTCGCCGTTCGCGAGATCGGTGCTGGTAATCGTCTGGCTCACGATCGCGTTGTAGACCGTGATCGACGCCGTCGCGGGACTGCCCGCGAGGCCAAAGGTGTCGACCGGCGTATACGTGAAGCGGTCGGTTCCGACGAAGTTGGTGTTCGGCGTGTAGGTGAACGAGCCGTTGGCGGTCAGCGCGAGCGCGCCGTTGGCGGTCGTCGTGACCAGAACTGCGGTGATCGAATTGCTGTCGGCGTCGCGATCGTTGGCGAGCACACCGGGTGCGGCCACGCTCAGGGCCTGGTTCTTCACCGTCGAGTAGGCATCGGCCGCGGCGGTCGGCGCGTGGTTGACGAACGTGACGGTCATCGAAACAGTCGCCACGTTGCTGAACGCGTTCGCGGGGTCCTTCACCGTGTAAGTGAAGCCATCGGGCCCGAAGAACAGCGAGGCCGGCACGTAGGTGAAGGAGCCGTCGGCATTCAGCGTCAGCGTGCCGTGAGTGGGACCGCTGACGAGGACCGCCTGTAGCGCGTCGCCGTCAGGATCCGTGTCGTTGGCCATCACGCCCGGCGCTGGCACGATCAGCACCGTGTCCTCGGCGGTCGTGAAGCTGTCGTTGATCGCAGTCGGCGGATGGTTGACCGCACCGACGGTCATCGTGACCGTCGCCGTCGACGTCAGCAGGCCGTCGCTGATCGTGTAGGTGAACGTGTCAGCGCCGCTAAAGTTCTGTGCCGGCGTGTAGGTGACCGACCCGTCATCGTTGAGGACGGCCAGACCATGCGCTGACGGCGTCACCGCGGAGACGTGCAGCTGGTCGTTCGTGTTGTCGCCGTCGGTGTCGTTCGCCTTCAGGCTGAACGGACCGCTCGCGGGGAACGTGTACGCAATGCCTAGCGGCGTTGGCGCGCGGTCGGCGGCGGCCACCGGCGTGCGATCGGTGCTCACGACGACTTCGTCGAGCTCGGGCGTCTGGTTCGCATCGGCGCCGGACAGACGCGCTTTGTACTGGATGTAGCGTCCTGTTACGCCGGTCAGAGCGCCCGGCGCCGAGACCGGCCGCCACGCGGGATCGTTCGGGTCCGCATTCGCGAACGGCGTATTGGCTGCGCGAACGGAGATGCTGACACCGGGAGTGGAAGCGAACCATGCGAGGCTGTTCCACACCTCGTTGTCGATCGTCGAGTCGAACACACGCGACATGAAATCGCCGGCGGCCGTGTACGGCGCCATGCGGATCCAGTCGACAACGACTTTTCCGGCAAGCAGGGTGAAATCGCTCGCCGCGACCGGCCGCATGCCGCCAGTGATCGCGATTGCGTGCGTCGCGACGCGCACGCCGTCGATGAAGTAGTCGACGGCCGTCGCATTCCAGTCGATGCGGAATCGATGCGGGCGATCGAGGTAGCTCGGCCCGAGCGTCGTCACCGTCTCGCCGCCGCCGGGATTTGTTCTCGCGATCAGCGTTCCGCCACCACTCGTACTGAAGATCGCCCACCGATCGATCTGATCGAGGTCGACGGCCAGGCCGGCGTGCTGGAACGCGTCGCCGGCGAACGTCGCCACGAACTCGAGCGATCGTCCGGGCCCGTACGGCGAGTTCTCCGAGCAGACGCCGGTCGCCGGATCCGTCGTGCACGTGGCGACGCGCATGCCGTCGACGACGAGGTTGCCGCCGCCGACCACCGCCGAACCGCCGCCGGTCCAGGCAACCGCCTTCCAGCCCGGCGGCAGCGCCGACCCGAAGAACTCGGCGCCCTCGGTGGGCTTCAGGATCACTTCTCCGTCGCCGGTCTGCGCGACGTAGGTGGCGGATCCGGTCGTGCCGTTATTGAAGTCGACCGCCGCGGTGTCGTGCAGGGTCGGCCCCGGCACGGTGACGCTCGGCGCCGAAGCAAATGCGGCGACGTTGCCGGCGCGGTCCGCCGACAGCACGCGATAGTAGTAGGTCGCATTCGCGGTGAGGCCAGACAACGCGATCGCGTGCGACGTGACGAGATTTGTATCGATCGTCGAGCTCCCCGTCGCTTGCGGCGGGAAACTCGGATCGATCGAGTACTGGGCTTGCGACGTCGACGGTTCGTCGGTCGCCCATCGAATCATCGCGTTCGCCTGATCGAGCGCCGTCGCCCGGACGCTCGAGATCGTCGGCGGCGTGACGTCCTGGCCCGACGTCGAGAAGATCACGTCGACCCAGTAGTTCGACGACTGGAATGTCGATGTCGGAAACGCGCTCGTATTCGAGTACGTGAACACGCCGTTCGCGCCAGCGGGCGCGTGCAGCGGCGGCGAGTCGATCCCTGCCGTGATGAAATAGTCGTGGCTCGCGGCGTAGTGTCCGAAGTTCGCGTGATACGACGCGACATAGGTCGTGCTGGCATTGATATGGACGGGAGATGCGAACTGCACTTCCTGCCAGCTCGATGCGCTCTCGTTGCTGAACACTGCGCTGGCGATTAGCGTCCCGCCGCTCGTCCACAGACTGCCCACGTGCGTGCCGCTTGTAGAAACGCAGTCCTGTGATGAACCCCGCGCTATCGCTGGAAAACTTCACACCGACTTCGACCGCCTGGCCGTCGCCGCTGTCGGATAGGTCGGGCGTGTTGGTCGCCGGATTCCACAGGCTCGGACACGGGCAGACGGAACCAATGACGTTCACCGCGACTCCGGCGCTCGGCGTTTCGACGTTGCCGCTGTCGTCGGTCGCGCGGCTCAACAGCGAGACGAGTCCGCTCGTTGTCGGCGACCAGTCATAGCTCCAGGTCGTCAGACCACGCGCAGCGTGCCACGTCGCGCCGCCATCGACCGACACTTCGACGGCCGCGACGACGCCGGCGGCGTCAGTCGCCGTGCCGGTGATCGGCACGCGGCCGCCAGCCTGAATGTTGGCGCCGAATGGCGGAGACGCGACGACCGACGCCGGCGGAGTGTTGTCGGTCGATCGCGTCGCGGAAATCAGTCCCGGCTGCAGAGCGCCGGACGCGACCCCCATGTCGGCGAGCAGGTTGACGGTCGCCTGCCGCATGCGCGGGTCGGTCGTGAGGTTCGGATCCACAGTCGGATCCGGACGCCGATCGTGGTTGCCGTCCAGTCCCCACGACCACTGGACCGTGCCGGCGCCGAACACCAGCGCGCCGCTCGTCGGATGTCTGTACATCGTGAGCACGTGCGTCGCCGTCGCGTTCCTGATGAACGTCGCGCCGCTGTCCACGAGCTTCTCGACACCATTCACCGTGGTGAGCGACAAACGCGCGAGGCCCGACGGCCGCAGGCCGTTGTCAATGTCCTCGTCCCACTCGTACCCGAGCGTGTCCGGCGCGAGCGTCACGAGCGTACCTGACAGGAACGAACCGATGTTCGTATCGCGCCACAGACGGAACCGACCGTAGTCGGCTGGCACCTGAATCGCCGTCGTGCCGCCGTTCACGGTCCACAGCGTGCCGGTGACGGCGTTTTCGGGCCGGCCGCCATCGGCCGCGCCGATCACCGCGCCGTCCGGATCGCGCCACGTGCCGGTCCACACGATCGGATTCGGATCGAGCGCCGAGGCGGGCACCGTCGTTTGAAACGTCTCCTTGTAGCTGACCAGCGTCTTGTATGCCTCGGCGGGCCCGGCGATGCTCGCCTCCCACCGCGTCTTCCAGAACATCTCGTTCCCACTGAAAAACGCCAGGTGCACGCCTGCGTTGCGCGCGGCTTCCACGCTGGATCGCTGGGCGGCCGACCAGTACTCATCGTGGCCGACCGACAGGAATGCCTTCGGCGGCGCAGCGCCGACCAGTGCCGGGCCGAAGCGATCGGTGTCGACGCCGGTCCAGTACTTCACGTCGTAGCCGTTGGCTTCGAGGAAGCGGACCATCGGGTACTCGGCGTTGAAGATCCAGCTTTGCGGGTCGTGGTCGCGCGTCTCGAACGGCCGGTTGTAGCTCACTTTGTACGCGCGGCCGGCCGACAGCGTCTGATACTCACGAGGATTGATGTTGTTGTTCGTCGGACTGCTGGCGGCATCGTAGTAGAGGCTCTTGCCGCCGTACCGGTTGTACGCCTGCCAGGTCGTGTCGGATGTCTGAAACAGCAGGTCGGCTGCGCGCGCATCGTCGCGCACGATGAAGACGAGATGGCTTGCCCCGCCAGTGTCGGTGCGCGTCAGCTTGCCGATGTAAATGCCCGATGCCGCGTCTGCCGGCACGGCCCACGAACCGGTGACGGTCCAGTTGCCGCAGTCGACCAGGCCGGTTGCCGTGTCGGTGATGCAGTTCGGCTGATTGTTCGCCAGCGTCACCTCGCCCGCGGTTGGCGCGATCCGCACGATTTTTCGCGCGCCCATGCCGCCGTAATAGCCCAGACGATAGACGTCGATCGTGAACGGCGATTCTGCGGCGGCGGTGTTGACCTTGAACCGTACGGTCTCGCCCTTGTTGACGCTGATCGAACTGGCGAAGCCCTGAATCGCCGGATCGCTCAGGCGGCTGTTCGGATTCGCCGGATCGTTCGCGAGGTCCCATTCACTCGGCGGGTTGCCGGGCAGCGCGTTTTCGCACACGACAGGGTTCGACAAGCACGGGCCACCCTGCGCCGACGCGGTCCGCCAGCGCGCCGGCTGCGTCGCGACGAGAAGGATCGCCACGAGCGACAACACTGCAAACGAGAAAGGGCGCCGCGCCTTCGTAGTCATAAGTCCGTCGCCTCATCGCAGATCCGACCTGGCGGCGCGCACACCCCTTCCGACTCGTGATGCACCCGTAGTGCGATCACGACGACCAGGCCGTCGACTCGAGTTTTGCGGCTACTTCAGCAAAGCGCTCGCCGTCGCGGCTCGATTTTCACGGAAAAAATTTGTCAGGGGTTTTGGGACGATTCTGTTATCCGGAGGTCGCCGCGCGGCGAAAGTCAGCCGAGGCGCGGAGAAAGTCAGCCGAGGCGCTGACTAAAGTTCTGCCCCGCACGGAATACTTCGCTAAGGCGGTCAGGGCTGACCGTTAGTGTCAAAAAAACGACGGATCGGCGATGCCGTTGTTGGTCTGTGGTGCTGTGCCGGTGCGCCGCGCTGGTGACCATTTTCGGTCGCGCGCGCCGGCGTATTGCGACTGGGGACGGATGATTCGATTCGCGCTTCTTTGTTCGAACGCGTGAGCGATCCGTCCGCTCACTTGGCCGGCGGTTCCTCAACGTCCGCGAGCACCTCCGCGCGCGGGTCGCGGACCCTGCAGACGCGGTGTCCGAATCCCATCAGCTTTTCACCGGCCTCGACTTTCCGGCGCAGAATCTCCTGCGCGCGTGTCGCGTCGCCAATCTCGAACACCACGTCGAGCGCCGGTCCCGGCGCTCCGATGTGCAGCGGTTCTTTTTCACGCTCCGAGCGCGCCGACAACGGCGGACACCGAGATCCGAGCCGGTCGATGTGAATCACCCGCGCGGTGAACGTCGATGCATTGAGTCCATGGTCGATACGTCGCGCTGCCGGTCAGTATGGCGAATCGGCAGTGCGAAGTGCGGTGGCCGCATTGATTCGTGTCGCTCGTCGAGCCGGCAGGTCGGCCGCCATAGCAGCCGCCGCGACGAGGACGGTGGCACCGCCGCAAACCTCGCCGGATCGAGTGGGGCGACGAAGTCAGCACCGAGACGAGCAGCCGCGTCGATCCGATCGCGAGTGCGACACCTGCCACGAGGCCGACGAGTATCATCACCGCCGCTCGAAAGATTCTCGGCCTGTTTCAAGATCCCCGGCAGCCTTAGCAAACCGCTGTTTGTGATCACCTTACAAAGGTCGATGTGAGCCCGTAAGCGGCAGTGTTTGTGGGTGGTTCAAAGGGTACTGTCTTGAGTCTGGTGGAAAAGTAGAAAGCGCGTCATCATCCGGCCCAGTTGTTAACCAGCAGCTGCGTCCGCTTACAGGCGGATGCCGGAGGATGACGCTATGGCGAAGGATAGCAGGAAGCTCTCGAGCGATGAAACCGTTCGTGCAGACGACGCGACGACGCTGGAAACCCTCATTCGACGACGGGCTCGCGGATTGATCGATACGATTGTCGAAGCAGAATTGGACGGGGCGTTGGGAGCGGCGGAATCGGCGCGCGTGGGATAGGTGCGTCAGGGCTACCGGCATGGGACGCGCGAGCGGACGTTGACGACGAGTCTTGGGCCCACGACCTTCGCGATGCCGCGCGCCCGCCTGAGGACCGCCGAGGGTCCGACGATCGAATGGCGGAGCCAACTAGTGCCGCGCTATCAACGCCGCAGTGAGCGCGTCGATGAAGCGATCCTCGGCGTGTATCTGAGTGGCACCAACACGCGGCGCATCAAAGGGGCGCTGGCACCGCTGCTGCATGGCGGGCCGCTCTTCTTTCTCTACTACCCGAGTCCGCGGCAGCAACCCACCGCGCTGTCGGCGCTGATCAACGTACTTCGCCTCGAAGACCGGGCAAAGTGATCCGAGGACATTGAGAGGTGTTACACAATTTCCGCAGCGAGCGATCTCGGCGTGTCCGCAAAACGCTGGATACAAAAGCCCTTCGCAGAACGCTAGGATCTAACGGACCGTTTTGCGATAATCGACCGCAGACTGCCCGCAAGTCGTTGATTCTAAAACGGAGAGATGGCCGAGTGGTTGAAGGAGCACGCTTGGAAAACGAATCTGGTCGCGCTCACCAACCGATGCCAAAACACTTCGTTGCGTAATCAGTTCAGCGACTTACCCTCACAGGATGCTCTTGGTGTGAAGCTGTAAACAACAGTATTCGTCGCCGGTTTTGCGCCAACCCTACACAGTTCCTACACAATTCGCGTTTTCACTTACTGGCTTCGTTGACGTACCTTTCCGCATTTGTCGACCGACCGACGTCTCCCTGGTGCAGAACCTGGGCTCTCAACCCTCCCGTAAAACCGTGGTTGGATTGGTCCGGGCAGCTTTGCTCGCCGGTATTGCGCCTGCCACGAGACCGACCGAAGCAAGCACGATGAAGGCCGCGAGCAACGTCGCGGCGTCGTGCGGTTGAACGCCATAGAGAAGGCTCGCGACAAACCGCGACAGCCACAAACTGATGGCAATGCCTGCGACAGCCCCGCTGGCAACGAGAATCGTCACGCGCACGAGCACGAGTCGCACGATCCGACTTGCGACGGCACCCAGGGCCATTCGAATCCCGATCTCGGAGCGTCGAACGGTGACGGCGTACGCGGTGATGCCGTACAGCCCCAAGCCGGCAAGCAGCAGTCCGAGTGTTCCGAAGGCCCCGGCCAGCAGCGCCACGAGCCGTTCCTGGTTTCGCGCCGTTTTTACGTAATCGCTGAGAGGCCGAAACGTGAGCGCAAGTGTCGGATTGACCCTGCCGATCGCCGCCGCGAGATCGTTCGACGCAACCGGCGAATGAGTCTGTGACCGCACGGCTAATTGAAATTGGAACAAGACTTGGGTGAACTCGGGCAGGTCGAATTGCGACAGCGGCGCGTACCATGTCGGCGGGACCTGGGCGCGAAGGGATGAATAAACGGCGTCGCCAACGACCCCCACTATCTCCATAGGTGGCATGGCTCTGGCGCCACCAGGGTACAAGCTGATCGTGTGTCCAAGCGGGCTCGCGCCTGGGAAAAACTTCCTGGCAAATGCCTGGTTGATCACCGCCACTCGCGGCGCACCTTTCGCATCCCGATCGGTCAGGTCTCGTCCGGCGATGACCTGAGTGCCGAACGTCGTGAACCATCCTCCGGAGATCAGATTTCCCGAGAGCCGGCCCTCAAAGTCCGGCACGCCAGAGATGTTCAGCGGCGGCGTGAATCCACCGGTAAACGGCGTAATGAAGGAGAGCGCCGCCCCGGCGACACCAGGTACCGCACGCGCCGCATCACGGGCTCGCTCGAATTCGGACAGGCGCGCCTCGGCGGCGATCCCGGTCCGGCTCATGTTCATGGTGACGATGGTGACTGAGTCCGGTTGAAAGCCAAGTGGACGAGTTGCAATTTCCCTGAAGGTCTGTACGAAGAGTCCAGCCGCCACCAGCAGCACGAACGACAGCGCGACCTGCGCAATCACGAACCAGCTGGAGAGTCTACCGTGCGCGCCAGCGGTACGCCCTTGAGCCTTGAGGGCATCGATAGGCGCGACGCTTGATGCTCGAACAGCCGGCGCCGTGCCGAAAACGAGCGTCGTCAGTACCGTAATGGCGACGCGAACATCACAATTCGGCTATCGATCGACATGTCGAGGAAGACAGTGTCGGCCGACGTGGAGAGTTGCGTGACGAGAAAACGGCTGCCCCACGTTGCCACTAGAAGGCCTGCGACGGTGCCAGTGACCGACAGCAGAAGGCTCTCCGTCAAGAGCTGGCGCGCAAGGCCGCCGCGCGACTCGCCGAGCGCCAGTCGGAGACTCAGCTCGTGCCGCCGCGCCGTCGCCCGGGCGAGCAATAGATTAGCGACGTTCACGCACGCGATCAACAGCACGAGCCAGGCGACGATCATCACCGTCCAGAGCGGGCGTTCATAGCGGCTGTGGAAATCCGCAGAGCCGTCGAATCCTTTCCCGGCGGGAAGCAACCTGAAGGGCTCTTTCAAGTAGCGCTCGACCACTGCGGAACCGAAATTTCCGAGCTCGCCGATAGTCGAAGCCCGTATCTCCGGTTGCACCTGACGCAGGGTGGTTGCCGCCGTGTCGAGTGACTGATCCGGATGTAGGCGCGCGATGATCGTGAGAAAGCTTGTGCTGACGGCGTCGAGATAAGTGCTCCGACCTCGACTGAGGGGTTCGTCCGCCAGCGGGACGGCCACGTCGAATGTTCGGCCGACCTCTAGGCCGAAGAATTCGCGCGGCAAGACGCCGACGATTGTGAAGTTGGCACCATCAAGGCGCAGGATCCGGCCGACTACGTCTGCGGCGCCGTTGAAGTGTTCGCGCCAAAACCTGTCGCTTATGACGGCCACCGGACCGTCGGCACCGCCGTTGCGCTGATCGTCACTGGCTGCCAGAGTACGGCCGAGCGTCGCCTTCACGCCAAGGGCCTCGAAAAACGAGCCGCTGACCCACAAGCCGTCGACGAATTGCGTCTGCCCCCCGGAACTGAGATCGAACCGCGTAAACGACCACGCCGCGGAATCTTCGAAAAGGTGCTCGCGTTTATGAATCTCCAACCAAATCCGATAGCTCCAGCTTCGCGCACGCGTGGGGGCGTCGGTGATCAGGACGAGTCGTGTTGGGTCCTTCACCGGCAGCATCCGAAGCAGCAGACCGTTGATGATCGAAAAGATCGCGGCATTCGCGCCGATACCCAAGGCGAGCGACAAGACGGCAACGGCAGTCACCGTTGGCGTCGCCCGGAGTGAACGAAGTGAGAACCGCACATCTCGGCGCAACCGGTCGATCGCGCGAATGCCGAGGGCGTCGCGATATTCCTCTTTGATCTGATCGAGACCTCCGAATTCGAGCCGCGCGCGGCGCATCGCCTCGTCATGGTCGAGCCCGCGCGCGAGGTGCGCCTGCACCTGGTGGTCGAGATGAAACCGCAGCTCGGCATCGATTTCGTCCTCAACCGAAGCCCGCCTGAACAGCGCGCGTAGCCGCAGCATCCAGTCGATCAGCATGGAGTCCTCACACTAGACGGTCTTGAGCACCTGACCGACCGTCGCGGCGAGCTTGTGCCACGCTGTCGTCTGCTTTTCGAGCTCCGCGCGTCCACGGCGCGTCAGCTCGTAGTACTTCGCGCGCCGGTTGTTCTCCGACGTGCTCCAGCGCGCTTTGATCCATCCGCGCCGCTCGAGGCGGTGGAGAGCGGGATAGAGGGAGCCCTGACGGATCTGGAGCGATGCGCTCGAGATTTGCTGAAGCCGCGCAGAAATCGCCCAGCCATGCTGAGGCTCAAGAGCGACCGCTTTCAGGATCAAGAGATCAAGGGTCCCTTGGGGGAGTCCCATTCGATCTGGAGACATTGGCTTACCCTTTCGCTTCGACACGACCAAAATACCAGCGCTCTTGTCGAAGTTGCAAGGGATACACCTGCCCTTCAGCTATGCGGCTTGCCAACCGCGCTTTGTGAGACAGAGGCTCGGCTTGGGAACCATCATCACAAATGGGCAGGTCGCCGCAACGCTGTGTCGCGAGCGGTGACTCCAGTGTTCGCTGAATCGAAATCCTTCCGGCGCATGTGCTTCACTTTCGATGCCGCGCATCGATCTATTGGCCGCGGGGATGTCAGCGTAGTGGCGGTACGGGTCGCAACGACCTCGCGAGCTGAATGAATGTCGGTTTTTCATCATTGGCGGCCCTCAGAACTCGATCATCACCTTGATGGCTTCGCGGTCATTCATCGCACGGTACCCATCGGGGACACTGTCGATGTTCGTGACGCGATCGAACACCAGGCCGGGCTCGATTCGGCCTTCCAGCACGTCGGGCATCAGCTCGTGCATGTAGGCACGAACCGGCGCCGGGCCGCCGGCGATGGTGATGTTGCCGTAGAACGTCGGTTGCGCATTCGGGATCGTCGTCTCCTGAGGAACTCCGACGCGGCCGACGGCGCCGCCGGCGCGCGTGATGCCCACCGCCGTGCGCATCGACTCGCCGTGCCCGACGCACTCGAGGACGGAATGGGCGCCGAGACCGCCGGTCAGCTCGCGTACACGCTCGATCGCGGCGTCCCCCCGCTCGCTGACGATATCGGTCGCCCCGAACCTGCGGGCCAAGGCAATGCGATCGGCGTGACGGCCGAGCATGATGATCTGCTCCGCACCGAGACGACGGGCAGCGATGACGCCGCAGAGACCCACCGCGCCATCACCAACGACCGCGGCCACCTTGCCCGGGCGCACATTCGCCCTCAGCGCCGCGTGATGGCCAGTGCCCATCACGTCGGACAGCGTCAGGAGCGACGGCATGAGGGCGTGGTCAGGGCCGACAGGAAGCGCCACCAGCGTTCCGTCCGCCAGCGGGACACGGACCGCCTCGCCCTGGCCGCCATCGAGCTCGGTGCCGCCCCACCATCCGCCGTGCAGGCAGGACGTCTGCAGTCCCTGCTGGCAGAATTCGCAGGTGCCATCGGACCAGGCGAATGGCGCGACGACCAAATCGCCCTTCTTCACCGTTCGCACATCGCGGCCGATAGATTCGACGACGCCGATGAACTCGTGGCCCATCCGATTCCCGGCCGCGCTTGGCGCCATCGAGTTATACGGCCAGAGGTCGCTGCCGCAGATACACGCACGCGTCACTCGAACTAAGGCATCGGTCGGCTCGACGATCCTGGCGTCGGGAACTGTCTCCACGCGCACATCGTGCGCGCCATACATCACACTCGCTCGCATTTGATACCTTCAATCCCCGGCCACATGACCGTCATCGACCCTACTGTTCGTCGGTGATGTGTTCATCCACTCCACCGCTTTGCCATCAAGCATCTCGGCGATCGAGCCGAGAGGCGAGACGAATCGACGGCCGGCGTGAGCTTCGCGGACCGTGTGCTCAAGGTCATCTGACACCGAACGGATATTCCAATCGCCTGCCGTCCACCTGCCGAATCGCCGCCGCTACGCGCTCGCCATAATCGGAGCTTGCGCTGTGAATGTCCCCGCATTGTTCCTGACGAACTCCTGCACGCTCAGCGGCCGTTGCCCGGTTAGCATGAGCACGTCATCCGACATTCGGTCGTACCGTCCCGCGCGGTGCAGATCGGCCATCGCCGCGAGGTGGTTGACGACGTGAACGGGAAAGCCGCGCTCGAGCAGCGCGTCCCGCCACGGCTCGACCGGAATGTCCTGAAAGGTGATCGTGCGGCCAAGCGCCTTCGAATACTCCTGTGCATAGAAATGCATGTTCTCGGACTGCGGACCGGTCAGGTGATAGATCTTGCCGATGTGCGGCCGCGGGTTTTGGAGCAGCGTCGCAACCACACGCGCAACGTCTTCCGCTGCGACCGGGGAAGTCTTGTCCTCGCCGAACGGTAATCTGATCTCATTTGATTGGGTGACTGAATCCGGAGTGAGAGTCAGGAAAAAACCTTCGAGAAACACTGTCGGCCGCACGTGCACGACCGGCAGACCGGACCAGTTCAGCGCCTGCTCTGAAAGCCACTGCAGCTTGTGCTGCGGGCTCGCGGTGGTTTCGGTAATGCTCATTTGAGAGACCGTCATCTGCGACATATTGATGAACGCCTTCACGCCGTGATGTTTGGCCACCGCCGCTGTATTCACCGTCCGCCGCCAGATAGGCATCCGAAACCGACATGCCGAAGTACATCGTCTCGCAGCCGGCAATTGCTCGATGCATCGAATCGAGTTCGAGCAGATCGCCGACTACGACCTCGCACCCATGTCGCGCAGCGCCTGCGCGCATTCGTCCTCAGTTCGCACCAGCGCACGCACCGCTTTGCCTTGCTTCAACAGCAGTTCGGTGACCGTGCGCCCTACCGCGCCGACGCGGCCCGCCGCACCGGTGACCAGAATGGGATTTGCCATGTTTGCTCCTAATCGCCAACGGCATCTTTAAGTCTGCTCTTCAACGCGAGCATCTGTCCGCAGAATCACTTGTCTCTTGAGGCGTAACGTTCGACCACCTGATTCCATTTCTTCTGCTCTAAGTGAAGCTTGCGGCGTTGAATAATCCCAAACATCGGCCGGCAGCTTATCCTTGAGCGATGCATACATGGCGTCGCGGAACAGTTTCACCGCGGGATACGGCCGAAGGGCGATAGTGCGCTCTACTATCAGCCCCTGGTCGTTGTCCACGATGACCTCCAAGCTCTCGATCTTGTGGCCGTCCATCGTCCCCTCCCAGCGCAAGAAGGTGGTGCGCTCATCGAGCTTGAGTTCGGCTGTATAGGTACCGGAACCACGCGTAGAGCTCGACTGAGCGAAAATCGTCGCGATGACTTCACGCCCCCTCGATTGGCCGTACCAGGATCGGGCTGTTGAATACGATATTTTCGGCAAGCAGAGCGCTCACCTGCGCGGGTGTAGCGGTACCACCTTCACGTAGTTTGCGTAAAGGATGCATTGTGATTTCCCCTATGCTGTGCTATTTGCTGCTGAAATGCAGCGAAGCTTCGCCTCAAACCGCCGAGCGAGACCTGCGCGCCACTGAACGTGTGGTGCAGGTCGCAACGCTTCGGATCCTTCATCGCTCCGGCGAACCTTCGGTTTTGCGGCCGCTGCGCGGTCG
>Ga0209686_1000817_pt1 | contig 15582 bp, 9 predicted proteins | sample GraSoiAngelo_126_FD_185883 | JGI IMG/M metagenome (GOLD analysis project Ga0209686, IMG submission 185883) | Grasslands soil microbial communities from the Angelo Coastal Reserve, California, USA - 14_0927_09_20cm (SPAdes) (version 2) | ecosystem: Environmental > Terrestrial > Soil > Grasslands ...
CAATGGTTTGAAACCATTATTTTTTATTGGGGGGGGGAAACATTTGAAATTTTGAAAGCTTTCAGATTAGTATAAGCTTTTAAAGGAGTTAAACCTTTATGTTATATTTTCAAGATATATACTTATCATTCAGTCAAAAAGCTTATTTATTAATATTCTTATAAAGTATAGAATTTCAGTTTATGGTGATTATTGGGTTGATGACATAATATGAGAAATATATTATTGTAAGAATTTGGCCTGTTAAAATATATGGGTCTTCAACTGGACGGGCTCCAATTCATGTTAATAAAATTACTATACTTAACAGGGACCAAAATATTAATTGATTTAATGGAAAAAATTGAGTCCCTCGAGTTGTTTTGTTATTAGAAAACGGGAGAATGAAAAGAATTGCGATTGACGCCACTAATGCAATAACTCCACCTAATTTATTAGGGATGGACCGTAAAATTGCGTAAGCAAATAAAAAATATCATTCTGGTTGGATGTGAACTGGGGTTACTAATGGATTAGCAGGAATAAAATTTTCTACATCTCCCAGAAGAAATGGGTTTGTTAAGCATAAGTATAATAAAGCTCATGTTATAATAATAACTCCAAATAAGTCTTTTGATGAAAAATATGGATGAAAATGAATTTTATTAAATTTTGATTCAGCTCCGATAGGGTTGTTAGACCCTGTTTGATGAAGAAATAGTAAATGAATTATGATTATTGCTGAGGCAATAAAAGGAAGAAGGAAATGAAGAGCAAAAAATCGGGTTAAAGTAGCGTTATCTACTGCGAATCCTCCTCAGATTCATTGTACTAAAAATTCTCCTAGATATGGGATAGCTGATAATAGATTGGTAATAACAGTAGCACCTCAAAATGATATTTGTCCTCAAGGTAGTACATAGCCTAAAAAAGCTGTTCCTATTACTAGGAATAATAAAATAACTCCTACTATTCAAGTTTCTTGGTAGAAATAGGAGGAATAGTAAATTCCTCGACCGATATGTAAATAAATTATAATAAAAAAAAAAGAGGCTCCATTAGCGTGGGTAACACGTAAGAATCATCCATTATTTACGTCACGTATAATATGAGTAACACTATTAAATGCATAAGCTACGTCTCCTGTATAATGTATAGCTAAAAATAAGCCAGAAATAATTTGAATTATTAAGCAAAGCCCTAAGAGTGACCCAAAATTTCATCAAGCAGAGATATTAATAGGGGCGGGTAAATCAATTAGTGAATTATTAACAATTTTAATTAAAGGGTGTTTATTACGAATTTTTATCATGAAATTACGTGGTTAATCTGCGCAGAGGCCCTTCATAAAGATTAATAACAGAAACTGAGATAATAAGAACTAGTAGCAAGTATAGCATAATTAATAGGGTTATGTAAAAATTTCTTATATTATAAATTTTTATAACACTTTCTTTAATTCTTAAATTTATAGAGTTGTTAGATTGAGCTTCTATACTAGATAAAACCATAGCAGAGGTAATTATGATAACAGTTACTATGCTAATATTTATCTCACGAGTTTGTGTAAATATTTCATTTGAAGCTAGACTAGAGATATAGACGAATAGAACTATTAATCCCCCCATGAAAACTAAAAATAAAACTAAGGAAAATCAAGGGGTTTGAGAGTAATATGCCAATATAATAGAAATTAAAAGTGACTGAAGACTAATAATTATTACTATAATAATAGGGTGGGTTGATATAATTATACTAAAAGATGTAATTAATGAAGCAAAAATTATTAGCTTAATATCAAATCATGAGATAGTTTATTTAAAATATTAATTTTGGGGATTAAAAATGAAGTTATTTCTTCTCTTTTGAAGCTTTAACGAATTAATTACTTCGATGTTTAGATTACAAAACTAAAATTTTATTTTTAAATTATTAAAGCTTATTATAATCTTGAATGTTTTAATAATTTTATTAATCGGAATATGGGTGTTTAGATCTAAACGAAAGCATTTACTGGCTACTCTTTTAATTTTGGAGTTTATTGTTTTGAGAATTTTTACTATATTTTTTATAAATTTATCTATAAGAATATCTTATTTTTCTTTGATTTATTTAACTATTACTGCTTGCGAAGCAGCTTTGGGGCTTACTATTCTTGTTTCGATAAGACGAGTCTATGGAGGGGATTATTTTAAAAGTTTTCATTTAGAATATTAACAATTATTTAAAACAGAAAATAAATTACACTAATGATAGTTTGTTTATTTATATTTTTATTATTAACGGTACTTTTAATAGTAGATTTTTCTATAAAATTTGTATTTTATTTAATAAATCTTTTAATTATTTATCTGTTAGTTTTAATCCCAGTAGATGAAGAAATAAAAATTTTATGGGGTTCTTTTTATATTGATATTTTAAGCCTAAGTTTAGTGATTCTTTCTTTATACTTGATTTTTTTAATAATTATGTCTAGACATGGGGTTAAAAAAAGAATAAACTTTTTTGCTTTATATTCTTGCATTATAATTATTTTATTATTAACTTTATTATTAAGATTTTTTAGAATTAATTTTTTATCTTTTTACTTTTTTTTTGAGTTTTCTTTAATTCCAACTATAATTATTATTATAGGATGGGGATATCAACCTGAGCGGCTACAGGCTGGTATTTATTTTATATTATACACATTAGTAGCTTCTTTGCCATTGTTAATAAATATTTTGTTAATTTATAAAATTTCTGGAAGACTTTGAATAGTAAAAAATGAAAGAATGTTTTTTTTAACCATAAATTTAGAAAATTTTTTAGCTAAGGGGCTAAGAATTTTTTTAGTACTAGCTTTTTTTGTTAAGATACCTATATTTTTTGTTCATCTATGACTACCAAAAGCTCATGTAGAGGCTCCAGTAGCGGGGTCTATGATTTTAGCTGGAGTTTTACTAAAGTTAGGGGGGTATGGTATTTGCCGAATTTTAAGTTTTTTTTACCCTTTTATTAAATGGTTAAGAGCATACATTATTGGTTTAAGAATTTTAGGAATAGTATTCATTGGGGTTTCTTGTTGTCGAATTAATGATATGAAAGCTTTAGTTGCTTATTCTTCTGTTGCTCATATGGGGTTAGTTTTGTCCGGATTATTAACTTTTTACACTTGAGGGTTGAATGGAGGTTTAATGATAATGCTAAGACACGGATTAGTTTCTTCAGGATTATTTTGCTCAGTAAATATATTTTATGAGCGATTAAGAAGTCGTAGAATTTTTATAAATAAAGGGTTAATCAGTATTTTACCTATTTTTTGTTTGTTAGTCTTTTTATTATGTTGTTTTAATATTTCAGCTCCTCCTTCTATTAATTTAATATCAGAAATTTTTTTAATAGTAAGTGTAGTAACTTACGATAAGCTTATACTTTTATTTTTTCCTTTAGGTTCTTTTATAGGGGCAGTATTTACTTTTTATATATTTTCATATAGTCAACATGGAAAATTATACAATACTGTAGTAGGAATTATTAATTCATTGTATATCGAGTGCCATTTAATAATTTTACATATTTTACCTGTAGTTTTTATTATTTTAGTCCCTGGTGTGTTAATAATTTATTTATAGAAACCTTTGAGATATTTTTAGGTAGAACCTAAATAGTTTAATTAAAATTGTAATTTGTGGTGTTACAGATGTATAACAATACTTTAGGAAATATTATTTATAATGGAGTTTTTTAAAAAAATTATTTGTTCTAGTAAATTTTACGGAATTCTATTAATTTTATTTAGAGGATTAAGAATATTTTATAGCTGTATATACTATTTTGACGGGTTAGATTTATTTATTGAGTGAGAATTATTAACTTTTAATAGTGTACCAATTATTTTAACATTTTTATTTGACTGAATGAGACTAAGCTTTATGGGGGTTGTGTTAATAATTTCTTCTATAGTAATAATATACTCAGGTTCTTATATAGCTAATGATAAAACCATTATACGTTTCATTATTTTAGTATTTTTATTTGTTTTATCTATAGTATTGTTAATTTTAAGCCCTAATATGATTAGTATTTTACTAGGTTGGGATGGTTTAGGATTAGTATCTTACTGTTTAGTTATTTATTACCAAAATGTTAAATCAGCGAGAGCTGGTTTATTAACAGTCTTATCTAATCGAATTGGTGACGTAGCTATTTTATTAGCAATTAGCTGGTTATTTAATTATGGAAGTTGAAATTTTTATTATTTACAATTTATATATTCAAAAGAGTTAATTTTCATTATAGCTTTAGTTATTTTAGCTGCTATAACTAAAAGTGCCCAAATTCCATTCTCTGCTTGATTACCAGCTGCAATGGCAGCCCCTACTCCAGTTTCTTCATTAGTTCATTCTTCAACTTTAGTCACAGCAGGAGTTTATTTATTAATCCGGTTTCACGAATTAATTCAGGTTAATTCTTTTTTATTATTATTTTCTGTAATAACAATATTTATATCAGGAGTAGGGGCTAATTTTGAAATAGACTTAAAAAAAATTATTGCTTTATCTACTTTGAGCCAATTAGGGGTTATAATAATAATTTTATCTCTCGGTATATATGAGTTATCCTACTTTCATTTAATTACACATGCATTATTTAAATCATTATTATTTTTATGCGCTGGGGTTTATATTCATAGTATGGGGGATGTCCAGGATATTCGGATAATTGGTGGAGTTGGTAAGATTTTATCTTTGACGAGCGTATTTTTTGTTGGTTGCTCATTATCTTTATGTGGGTTTCCTTTTTTAGCCGGGTTTTATTCAAAGGATTTAATTATTGAAATATCTTTCATAGGGTCAATAAATTATTTAATTTTATTAATACTTTACTTAGGTACCATAATAACTGCAACTTATTCAGTTCGTCTTGTGTATTATGTTTTTATAAAAAATATCGGGCTATCTATAGACTTTAAACACTCTGTGGAAGGTTTAGTTATATCTAATCCTATAAGAGTATTATTTGTAGTATCTGTAATAATTGGTTCAGGGTTTAATTGATTATTTTTAGGTTGTTTTTTAGTTCTTTTACCATTATTTTTAAAAACTTTAATTTTAATTTCTTTACTATTTTTTTCTATAGTTATACTTGTTATTTTAAAAAAAATATTAACTTTTAGTAAAACTAAATTTGGTTACTTTATAATAAACTATTTAGGGGCGATATGAAATTTACCTACTTTATCAACAATTTTTGTTATGCCTAGCTTATCTTTAGGATTTAATTATCTAAAATACCTAGATATAGGATGGTTAGAATATTATGGGGGACAGGGGTTTAATTTAATATTAAGAAAAGGATCTTCTATTTCAGATTATTGAAGAATATTAGGAATTAAATCTTATTTGTTGATAATGTTTTTTGTTCTTTTCATAGTTATAGTTTTATAGATAAAACTTTACACATTATATTGCAAGTTTAAATAGCTTACACATTAGAGCATAATATTGAAGGTATTAAGGAATTTTTATAATTTTAAACATTTCTGTAAATAGAAACAAATAATGTTGTGTTTAGTTTCGGCCTAAAGTTAGGTTTTGTAGCCCTATTTATTTAAACTTTAAGAAAATCTAAATTGTAAGAATATCATTGTTAATGATAGATAGAAAATTAATCATTTTCTTCTTAAAGAAAAAGGAAGCTTCATTATTAAGCTGCTAACTTAAATTTTAAGCGGTTAAATTCCGTTTCTTTTTCTTAATCTTTTTATAGTTTAATAAAAAAAAATAATACTTTTTCAAGGTATAGATAAATTATTTAATTTTAAAATGATTAATTTAAGAAGAGCAATATATTGCACTTTCTGAATGCAACCCAGATGTTATTTTTAACTATCTTCCTAAATTTAGGTTATTTTGCTCATGATAAAGCTCCTTGGTTCCATTCGTGGAATAGTCCTATTAAAAGAATTGTAAGAAAAATTCCTCTTAATAAGATTCAGTAAGTAAAATTGTTTACTGTAAAAATAATAGGAATAGGTATAATTAGAGTAATTTCAATATCAAAAATTAAAAAAATAACAGCGATTAAATAAAATCGTAATGAAAAAGGTAGCCGTGAGGTGTGTTTAGGGTCAAACCCGCATTCAAATGGGGATATTTTTTCTCGTCTTCTTAAATCTTTTTTGAATAGTAAAGAGTTAATAATTATTAAAATAATTGGTAAGGCTAGACTTACAATAATAAGGGTAATAATTACATTTTCCTTAAATTAAGGATTAAAAGATTGGAAATCTAATTTATTTTTTTTATAATAAAAATGTAGTTTTCATGAAGTGATAATTTTATCTAAAATTAGGAATTAAATTATCTTCCTCATCAGTAAATTCTGACATACAAGAATAATCATACAACATCAACAAAATGTCAGTATCAAGCGGCTGCTTCGAAACCAAAATGGTGGTTTTCAGAAAACTGGTGTTTTATATGGCGAGCAAAGCATACAAATAAAAAAGTTGTCCCAATCAATACATGAAGCCCATGAAACCCTGTAGCTACAAAAAATGTAGCCCCATAAATAGAGTCTGAAATACAAAAAGAGGATTCTCAATATTCAAAAGCTTGAAGTATTGTGAAATAAATTCCTAAAATTACAGTAATAATTAATCCTTGTGCAGATTGTGAATAATTTCTTTCTATTATTGAATGGTGGGCTCATGTTACAGTTACTCCTGAAGATAATAAAATAATAGTGTTAAGGAGTGGAATTTGTAATGCATTAAATGGGGTGATACCTGATGGAGGTCAAAGTAAACCAACTTCTAGACAAGGAGATAGGCTTCTATGAAAAAAAGCTCAAAAAAATGATATAAAAAATAAAACTTCGGATGTAATAAATAAAATTATTCCTCACCGAAGTCCTTTTATAACAATAAAAGTATGAAGCCCTTGAAAAGCACCCTCTCGTCTGATGTCTCGTCATCATTGATAAGTAGTAACTAAAAGGATAAGTAGCCCCGTAGTTATTAGTAAGTTATTAAAGTGATGAAACCACTTAACTATTCCTGTAGTTATAATTATTGCACCTAAAGCAGCTGTGAGAGGTCATGGGCTTTGATCAACTATATGAAAAGAATGATTTCTTTTAATTATCATAAATTAATGGGTTGTAATTTCACTAGAATACAGGGTAGTTAATACTGCAAATACATAAGATTGAATAATAGCAACTGCAGACTCTAATATTAAAAGCAACATTTGTGTAATAAGAAGAAATCCAATAATAACACTCCCCGCACTGGCAGTTTGGTTCCCAAGTAAAGTCATTAAAAGATGGCCAGCAATTATATTAGCTGCTAACCGCACTGCCAAAGTTCCAGGACGAATTATATTACTAATAGTTTCGATCACTACTATAAATGGTATAAGCACCCCAGGAGTGCTTTGGGGTACAAGATGAGCAAATATGTGTTTAGTATGGTTGATTCAACCAAATATTATAAATGATAATCACAGCGGGAGAGATAAAGACAGAGTTATTGCTAGATGGCTAGTGCTTGTAAAGATATATGGGTAAAGCCCTAAAAAATTATTGGTAACAATTAAAAGAAATAATCTAATAAAAATTAAGGTTCTACCATTAAATGCATTAGGGCCTAATAAAGTTTTAAACTCAGAGTGAAGAATTTTTACTACTATTGTGAATAAAAAATTTAATCGATTAGGAATTAATCAATATACAGAAGTAATTATTGGAATAAATAATAAAGCACTAGATCAGTTACTTAATAAGTAAAAACAAGAGGAAGGATCAAAGCTAGAAAATAGATTTCTTATCATACTCATTTAATATGGTTAAATTCTAGCTTAGAGCTTGAAATTTCTTCATCCGTCGAGGAGAAGAAAATATTAAAATATATTTTAGTCGATACTGTAAATAGAATTACTAGAAATGAGATAAATAATAAAGTTCAGTTTATAGGGGATATTTGTGGGATAAAGAAATACTTAATGTTAGTATTTTAGATTTGACATTTCTATGTTTTTATAAACTAAATTCTTTCATTAAAAGTATTTGTTATATATACTATATTTGGTTTAAGAGACCATTACTTACTTTCAGCCACTTAATGTATAATATTTTATCTTGATGACTTAACTCAGTTAACAAATATATTTATTTTAATTCTTTCTAAAGAAATTGGTATAAAACTATGATTTGCCCCACAAATTTCTGAACATTGCCCAAAAAATAAGCCAGGCCGCTTAATATTAAAGTTGATTTGGTTCAAGCGGCCTGGCACGGCGTCTACTTTTACCCCCAAAGATGGGATAGTCCATGAGTGTAAAACATCTATTGCCGAAATAAGCATTCGAATTTGTGACTTATATGGAATAATAGTACGATTATCAACATCCAATAGACGGATTGCATCATTATTGCTTTCTTCATTATAAGGTATTATGTAGGAGTCAAATTCTAAATTTGTAAAATCTGAATACTCATAGGACCAGTATCATTGGTGTCCCACAGTTTTAATAGTTAATAATGGAGTGTTTACTTCATCAATTAAATAAAGCAATCGAATTGATGGTAAACCAATAAAAATTAGTACGAATGTTGGGATAATTGTTCAAAATAATTCTAACGGTTGAGATTCTATAATGAATTTGTCTAATCTAAGATTTGTGTAAGTTGATATAAGATTGAAAGCAACAATTGTTGTAATAAGAATTAAAATAGTTATAGTATGATCATGAAAAAAAATTAATTCTTCTATTAAAGGAGAAGAGGCATTTTGAAACCCTATAGCAGATCAAGTACATATTTCTAAATAAAATTAAAATTTTATATTTGAGGCTTAAACTCAATGCACTATTCTGCCAAGTTAGAAATTTGAGATTAAAACTAATTCTGAGTAAGTATGGTCTATTGGAGGATAATTGTTGATTCATTCAATACTTGACCCAGCGAGTAAGTTAAATGAAGATGGACGGTTTCTTGAGAAGGCTTCTCATAAAATAAAAATAAATAAAATAACCCCAATTATAGAGATATAACTTCCTATAGTTGAGATAATGTTTCATAAAGAGAAAGAGTCAGGGTAATCAGAATATCGCCGGGGTATTCCATTTAAACCTAAGAAGTGTTGAGGAAAAAATGTTAAATTAACCCCAAAAAATATAATGAAAAATTGAATCTTTAACCAAGAAGGATTTATGTTTACCCCTCTAAATAGAGGGAATCAATGAATTAATCCTCCTATAATAGCGAAAACAGCTCCTATTGATAAAACATAATGAAAATGAGCTACTACATAATATGTATCGTGGAGGATAATGTCAATAGATGAATTTGCTAAAATAATTCCTGTTAATCCACCAATAGAAAATAAAAATACAAATCCTATTGCTCATAGTAGAGTAGGAGTTATTTTAAGATTAGCCCCTTGAAGGGTAGCAATTCAGCTAAAAATTTTTACTCCTGTTGGTACTGCAATAATTATAGTGGCTGCTGTAAAATATGCTCGGGTATCTACATCTATACCTACAGTAAATATATGGTGGGCTCACACAATAAACCCAAGTAATCCAATTGCAGTTATGGCATAAATTATTCCTAACTGCCCAAATGTTTGTTTTTTACCTCTTTCGTAAGTAATTATATGAGAAATTATACCGAATCCTGGCAAAATAAGAATATAAACTTCTGGGTGTCCAAAAAATCAAAATAAATGTTGGTAAAGAATAGGGTCTCCTCCTCCAGCGGGGTCAAAAAATGAAGTATTTAAATTACGGTCTGTTAGTAATATAGTGATAGCCCCAGCTAAAACAGGTAATGAGAGAAGTAATAAAATTGCAGTTAAAAATACAGATCAAACAAATAATGGTGTTTGGTCTCATGATATACCTGGGCTTCGTATATTAATAATTGTAGTAATAAAATTTACAGCTCCTAAAATAGAAGAAGCTCCTGCTAAATGTAAGCTAAAAATAGAAAGATCAACAGAGCTCCCTGCATGGGCAATTCCAGAGGCTAAAGGAGGATAAACTGTTCATCCTGTTCCTGCTCCTCTTTCTACCATTCCCCCCATTAGTAAGAGAGTTAAAGATGGTGGTAGTAATCAAAATCTTATATTATTTATACGAGGAAAAGCTATATCAGGAGCCCCAATTATTAAAGGAACTAATCAATTACCAAATCCTCCAATTATGATTGGTATAACTATAAAGAAAATCATAATAAAAGCGTGAGCAGTTACTATAACATTATAAGTTTGGTCATCTCCAATAAAAGGTCCTGGTTGTCCTAATTCTAAACGAATTAGTACTCTGAAAGCTGTTCCTACAAGGGCTGACCAAGCCCCAAATATAAAGTATAATGACCCAATGTCTTTATGGTTTGTAGAAAATATTCATCGAATAAATGAAATGGCTGAAATGTAGGTGTTAAACTGTAAATTTAAATATGAATAATAAATTCTTTCATTAAAATTTAATAGTCAATAATATGATATAAAATTGCAAGTTTTAAGTTATCTATAATTAGATTTAATTTTAAGCTTTAAAGCTTATAGGTTAAATCCTGTATTTTAAACTTTGAAGGTTTAAAGATTAATTATCTTAAAACTTTTAAGGTTTAAAGTAATAATCTATAAACAGGTATTAATAAATTTGTAACCATTGAGATAGTAATAAGTAAAGAAAATAAGGTAGATGTTTTATGTGGGGTATAATTTATTAATGAAATTTTATTAAATTGTATAAGTATAAGATATATTAATCGTATATAAAAATAAAATGAGATTATGGAAGAAATTAAAAGAATTAAAATAATTATAACTATATCTCTATTTATTAATATATTTTCAATAACAATAATTTTAATATAAAATCCTGTAAATGGGGGTAACCCGGCTAATGAAAGGATGTTGATAAATATAATTAAAATTCTAATAAAATGAGCTTTGATTTTTATTACATCATTAATTGAATTGATAAATAAGAATTTAAATGATATAATTACTGAAGTAACAATTAATGAATAAAGGATAAAATAAACCCATCAACTATTTAAATTAATAAATGAAATAGAGATTAGTCATGAAACATTAATGATTGAAGAAAAAGCTAAAAGTTTTTTGGTATTTATTTGGTTTAGCCCTCCAATAGCCCCGATACTAGCAGAAGAAATAATTAGGGCTACTACTAGTCATGAGTAATTATAGGATATTAAAATTAATGGGGCAATTTTTTGTCATGTTAAGATAATAAAAGATTGTGTTCAATTTATACTAGCAATGATTTGGGGGAATCAAAAATGTACTGGGGCTACACCTGCTTTCAAAGCTAAACTTAAATTAATTACGTCTAAGTTTAGACTCATAACACTTAATGTATTAAATACTGAGTATAAAAGGGTTGAAAAAATAATTAAAATTGAAGCTATTGCTTGAATCAGAAAATATTTAATTGAATTTTCTGTATTTTGGATATTTAATTTAATAAGAAGTAGGGGGATAAATCTTATTAAATTAATTTCTAACCCAACTCAAGCTAGCAGCCAAGAAGATGCGGAACAGGTTAGAATAGTACCAAAAATTAAAGTTGGTATATAAATAGTGGTAGATGTTTTAATTAAAATTAAAAAGAAAAAGATTTATACTTTTATAAATAGGGTATGAACCTATTAGCTTAATTAGCTTATCTTTTTTAAAAAAAATTGTAAAAAAGTGTTTTAGGCACTTTAATTTTTGGAGTTAACAGGAATAGTGTAATTCTATTTTTTACAAAATTTAATAATGGTAAATTTTACATAATTTACTCCATCAGAGTAACCCTTTTTCAGGCACACTATTGTATATTTTCTGTAAATAAATAAAAGAATTATGTTTAATTATTAAAACTTAAATTTAAGTTATTAATTAAATATATATTTTATAAATATACAATGTGTATTATAAAAACATATTAATCCATATAGACTCACTCTATAATTACATTTTATTGTATGTAATAATATATATTAATTGAAGTACATTTAATTCTTATTAGTAAAAAAAAAAATATACATTATGCATTTATATATATATATTAATTTAAATAAATCTATTACCTTAATATACTAGAGACACATTCTATAGAATTATTAAAATATGTTTATATAAAAAAATAAACTTTTATATTATTATTTAACTCTTTGTAAGTAAAAAAAAAGAGTTAAATAATAAGAGTAATTAAAGATTATTAGGTCTTAAATATTTAAACAGAAAAGTTTGATTCTTTCTTCTTAATTTATTATATAAAATTTTACATGAAGAGTTTAAAAAAAATTATATAAAATTCAGTAAATAATACTTTACTTATTTAGAATTAGGATAAGAATATATATAAAATTTCTAAATAAATTTGTGCCAGCATTTGCGGTTAAACATAGAGTAAAAATAATTTAATTAGGTTAAATATAGATTTAAAAATTAAAAAGATATAATTTTTAGTTTACAAGTAAAATTGAAACTTATCATTGAATATTAATAATTTATTCTATTAAAATTATAGAATAAACCTGGATTAGATACCCAGCTATTTTAATTACTTTTCACCCGAGTAGTAATTTTTTCTTAAAACTTGAAGAATTTGGCGGTACAAAATCTTAGTAGAGGAACCTGTTCAGTTATAGATAACCCACTATTTGTATTACCATTTTTAACACTTATATACCGCTGTTAAAAGGATAAATGGGTATAAATTTTTATTCCTAAATTTAATAATTTAAATTACATCAAGTCAAGGTGTAGTGTATAAAATTGATGAAATGGGTTACATAAATTTGACATTATTTAAAGTTGATAACTATCAGCAGTTTAATTGGATTTACAAGTAACTTTTTTAAATTTTTATTATTGAAATAAGCTCTTTTGTATGTACACATCGCCCGTCACTCTCGTTATATTAATAGATGAGAAAAGTCGTAACAAAGTAGATTTACTGGAAAGTGAGCCTGGTTAGATCAATTTAGAGCTTGATTTAAGCATTTCGTTTACATTGAAAAGATTTATATTAATATAATGAATTGAAGCTTAGTTAATTATTTAAAGTTGTTTAATTTTTTAATATTTAAAGTATTTTAAAGAAATAAAAAAAATTTTTTTTTGTAAAATTTATTTTAATTAAAAAATTTTTATTTTAATACCTTTTGTTATCAGGGAAAATTAATTTATTGCTAAATTATTTAATTCTCGAAATTAAGGGATTTAAATAATTTTATTATTTATATTTAATTATAAATTTTTAATCTTATTAAGTATTGAAATAATAAGCTGACTTTTATATATCTAGTTTTTAAATTTTAAAAATAAATTATTTAATTTTTGTGTTTTTTAAAATTTAATTTATCTTATAAAAAATTAAAAATTACTAAAGGGATAATCTTTTAGTATTTTAATAATGGCTTAATTAATAAATTAATTTATAGGCTTAAAAGAAGCTAGAAATAAGTTATATTAATTTATTCAATTTTTATTTTATTTTGAAAATCATTTTATTAGAGATTTAGATAATTATTAAAATTTTTATTTTATTAAGATAATGATTTCATTAGTATTAAAGTTATATAAATAATTCTATTTTTATAAAAAAATATTTAATTAAATGAATTTGGCATAAATTGTATCAGACTGTTTAACAAAAACATTTCTTTAAGGTTAAATTTAAAGTAAAATCTGCCCACTGTTAAAAAAATAAAGGGCCGCGGTATTTTGACCGTGCAAAGGTAGCATAATAATTAGTCTCTTAATTAGAGAATTGAATGAATGATTAAACTGATACATTCTTTATTTAGTAAAATTTTAATAATTTATTTTTAAAGTGAAAAACCTTTAAATTTTCTATTAGACGATAAGACCCTATAGATCTTTATACTAGTTGATTCACACAATAAATGGGGGATATTATGTAAACCATCTAGTGTTTAACTGGGGTAGTAAAAGAATATAATTAACTTCTTTATATTTAAGGTAAATTATAGTATGTAATCTAGGTTTTTAAAATTTTTAAAAGTTACCTTAGGGATAACAGCGTTATTAATTTAGAGAGTTCTTATTGATAAATTAGATTGCGACCTCGATGTTGAATTAAGATAACCTATTTAGGGCAGTATTTAATTAAGGTGGTTTGTTCAACCATTAAATTCTTACATGATTTGAGTTCAGACCGGCGTGAGCCAGGTTGGTTTCTATCTATAGATATAATTAGTAGAAATTTATTAGTACGAAAGGACCATAGATTAAATAAAAATTGTAACTGATTTGGCAGAATAGTGCAATTGATTTAGAATCTTTAAAAATTAAATTTTATTTATTATTCAGTATATTTAATTCTATAACTAGATTTAAATAAATAACTTATTTGTTTTCTTTTTTATCTTATCTATTAATATTAATTGGTGTTTTAATTAGAGTTGCTTTTATTATTTTAGTTGAACGGAAAGTTTTAGGATATATCCAATTACGTAAGGGGCCTAATAAATTAGGTTACATGGGGATTCTTCAATCTTTCAGTGATGCTATTAAATTATTTGTCAAGGAACAAATAATTCCTTCATACACTAATATTATACCATATTTTTTTTCTCCTATATTTTCTTTTTTGGTTGTTTTATTAATTTGAATATTGGTTCCTTTTGAAATTAATTTTTTGAATATAAAATTAGGTACTTTATTATTTTTTTGTTGTGCTAGATTTAGAGTTTATACTTTATTAGGAAGAGGATGAAGTTCTAATTCTTCTTATGCTATCTTGGGGGCTATTCGGGGAGTAGCTCAAACAATTTCTTATGAGGTAAGAATAGCATTATTATTTTTATGCTTAATTTTTATGCTTCATTTTTACAATTTTAAACTATTTAATTTCGTTCAGGGGAGTCAATGGATTTTATTTATTACTTTTCCTATTTTTATCATATGACTATCATCAAGATTGGCTGAAACTAACCGTACTCCATTTGATTTTGCTGAGGGAGAATCAGAGTTAGTTTCTGGGTTTAATATTGAATATGGGAGTGGAGGTTTCGCGTTATTGTTTTTAGCTGAATATGCTAGAATTATTTTTATAAGTTATTTAATAGTAATTTTTTACTTAGGGGGGATAAGAGATAGATTAATTTTATTTAATTTGAAAGGAATTTTTTTATGTTTTAGATTTATTTGAATTCGAGGAACTTTACCACGATTCCGTTATGATAAATTAATGTATTTAGCTTGAAAGGTATTTTTACCATTGGCTTTAAGTTTTATAGGGTTTTATATAATTGTTGGTTATCTTATTTAGGAAAAGAAATTTTAAATTTTGAAAGCTTTCAGATTAGTATAATTCTATGCCTCGCTTGGGGGAGCGGGGACTAACATAGTTAGGTACTTAACACCAAACTGTCAGTTAAAAAATTTTTTACTTATACTCAATGGTTTGAAACCATTATTTTTTATTGGGGGGAAACATTTGAAATTTTGAAAGCTTTCAGATTAGTATAATTCTATGCCTCGCTTGGGGGAGCGGGGACTAACATAGTTAGGTACTTAACACCAAACTGTCAGTTAAAAAATTTTTTACTTATACTCAATGGTTTGAA
>Ga0209686_1000831_pt1 | contig 15428 bp, 12 predicted proteins | sample GraSoiAngelo_126_FD_185883 | JGI IMG/M metagenome (GOLD analysis project Ga0209686, IMG submission 185883) | Grasslands soil microbial communities from the Angelo Coastal Reserve, California, USA - 14_0927_09_20cm (SPAdes) (version 2) | ecosystem: Environmental > Terrestrial > Soil > Grasslands ...
GAGGTGGGACAGCTGGCGGCAAATGGGAACCTTACGGTGGCGCAATTCGCGCTTGCGTGGGTTCTGCGACAGCCGAACGTCGCTTCGGCGATTGTTGGTGCATCGCGTCCCGAGCAGGTAAACGACAACGCAGCCGCATCGGGCGCGCATGTGGACCCTTCGCTGTTCAAGGAAGCAGAGCGGCTACTTCCGAGTCAGTGATCCATTGCTGATCGGCTCGGGTCTGCTCCCGATTTGCAAGAATGCCGCGCGCGCAAAGAGTGCCGTCCGATTTGTGGCAGGGGAGGAATTCAAGTAGCGCGCCTCGCCTGTCGAGAGCGCGTAGAATCGTCTTGTGTGATTCGCCTGCCTCAAGCGCAGAATCATGCCCCTGAGCACGAAATCCATTATCAATAAATTACATTAATAATGTATCGTAGTATTGGATAAGAATGCCCGGGAGAGGAACCTAACTCAGGCGATTCGGCGAATAGAGTCAGGGTGTTAGGAAATCAGGGGCGCCCGTTACCCCCTAAATTACCCGCTACCAGATACCTGCTTAAAACGATCTCCGGCCGCAATCGTAGCGGGTAACAACAACAAGCGCTGCCGCCGCAGTTCGCTCGCGTGCGTTCCCGGCCGGATGGATCAGCCGCCCCTCTGAAAGTTAGAGAGGCGCCGGCGCATAAGGCACACGCTCTGCAACTAATCAGCCTTCCACGGATTGACCACCGGTACCCTAAGGTCCTCGAAGTGGCGCACGTTTCGCGTAGCGATCGATGCGCGCCGCGCCAGGGCGATTCCAGCAATCTGCGTGTCGCGCATGTCGACCGGATGCCCAGCTTTCTGCCTCGTGGCGGCCAAAGCCGCTGCCTCAAGCGCCGCACTGGTATCAAAATCAAGCACTCTGTTCCCCAAATCCTGTGACAGCAATTGATCGAACGCAGCCGCCAGCGCGCGCTGGCGCTTTCCCCTGGCGAGCAAAGCAATACCCAGATGCGCCTCGAACAGCGTAACGCTCGTAATCCAGATCGATTCTGCCGGCTGACGATCCAGCCAGTTGACCACGGCGGTATCTGGTGCGACCTGCATTAGCGCCGACAGCACATTCGTGTCGAGGATAATCATCGCTCCAGTTCTGCGCCCCTGGGCGACTGCCCTCGAAGCTCGGGCAAGTCTTGCTGTAATCCCTTGCCGCGGAACCGGTTGGCTATGCGCGAGCCCAACTTGGTGACGGGCGCGAGGCTTTCGGACACGGCATTTCGGAGGATCTCTCGAATTTCGGCTTCCACGCTCCGCCCATGGCGCTTAGCGCGCCTCTTCAAGCGCTCCTTCAAGTCTTCCTCGAGCTGGCGTACCACGACCTGAGCCACAAACTACTCCACTCTTAATGCTGATATCATGATATCATCTTCACAAGAATTCCTGCAACTTGGACCGGCATTGGGAGTCCGCTTCTAGACCCGCTGCGCAAGGAGCCGCGCTTCCAGGCGATCAAGCGAGAATTGAAGTTTGCCCGACTGAGCGCCGAGCCAGTTCCACCTCACTCCTACTCCTCAGAGGAAGGCCCGTTTAGCGGAAATCAAACGATCAAAGCAGATGAGATGACCGCGCGCCCCAGACTGGTGGCTGGTGGAGCAGGCCGGCAAGCCCGGCGTGTCGGTGGCCGGACTGGCGCTGAAGCACGGCGTCAACGCCAACCAGCTTCGCCGCTGGATGAGGTTGCAGCATTTGCGCAGGGCACTGCCACTGCCGACCTTACTGCCGGTGACGCTGGCGCAACCGCCTGCGGTCGGCGTAGCGACGGAAGTGCACGCGTCGCCGATCATCGAGACCGCACTGGCCGGGACCGTTGTGCACGTGCCCGAGGCCGCACACCAGATGGCTCTTGCCCACGCCAAGCGGGCCAATGAAGGGCGCGAACTCTCCAGGCTGGGCTCGGCCTCTGCATTCCGAGACATCGCGGTGTTCGATGATGGCACCGGCTTTGAGATTCCGGCGCGCGGAACCACACGAGGGTGCCACCTCTTCTCGAACTCACGGCTGGCCATGCGCCGCTTCTAAGTCTACGCTCCGGGCAGAAGGAGACAGCCACGCCATGAAGCTCTATGGGTTCCCTCCTACCCGTTCGATCCGGGTCCTCTGGACGTTCGGCACTCGAAGGTACAGCAGCGGCTGGCTACCGGCCATGGTTGACTGCGCACGGTCAACGCTGCATTGGCTGAGACAAGGGGAAGTGGAGCAGTCCGCATCGACCGCGGCCGCATCGGCCGATTCCATGTAAGATCCAGAGAAACGTAAAGAACTCCAAACAACAAGCTGCGGGGGTAATCACATTGCGTAAGTCCCTGAGCAGACTGGCCTTCGTTCTCTACGGCGCGCTCCTTGCGGCCTGTGGAGGAGGAGGCGGCGGCGGCGGAGGTGCAGGGGGAGGCGGCAACGGGCCCTCGGTCACCGGCAATGGATTCGCTCCGGCGACGGGACCTGGCGATACCGGCCAGTACTTTCCGGCGATGCAGGGCAATACCTGGTCCTTCAACTACGTCACCAACGACCCCAAGGCCGTCGCCCCGTCCGCAGTCGTTGGGCTCGCGATCACCGGAACCAAGCCCGTTCAAGGGGTCACGGCCACCATCCTCACCCGCACCGACCCGACGCTCGCGAGCGGCGGATACGATCAATACTTCTATGTGAATGCCGGTGGCGTGACGCTCCTTGGCAACACCGATCGGACCGACACGATCACGCCGTTGATCGCCCCCTATGTGGAGTTGCTCTTTCCGGTGCAGGTCGGCCCGGTGTCTTCCCTCACCGGAACAAATCTTCCTTTCGGCAAGGACTCGAGCGGCAACCCGATTACCCTGGACCTGACCCAAGAAATCGCGAACGTCGCGATCGAATCCGTCGATGTGCCAGCCGGGACTTTCAGCAACGCCATGCGGCAGACGACCACGGTCTCTGCAACGGCCTACGACGGCGGGCACTCCACATCCGCGGTTTCTGGAACGGACACCTTGTGGCTGGTCCCCAGCGTGGGACAGATCAAGGAACAGATCTCGACATCCGCGAATGGCAGCGGGATCAACGCGTCGAGCGAGCTGCGCGGTTTCACCGTGAACGGTCAGCCACATGGGCTCGGTGCCGCGGCGGACCTCGTGCCGACACTCGTGAGTGCGAACTGCACGGCGAGCCAGGGACCGATCGGGCCTCCGAGCACGGCTTTCGACGGCACGAACACTCTTGTGGTTGCACATCAATGCAACGTGAGCAACGGCAGCGTGACGGTCCAGTGGGTTGCGCTGCTCGTCGGTCCGGATGGGGCGATCAGGAATTTGGTGAACTTAAGCGAGCCCACCAGTGCAGCCACGGTCGGCACCCAATCCGCTGTGGCATTTGACGGAACGAACTACCTCGTCGTGCATGAAGAGGACTCTGCGGTGCCCCCCGCGGGCATAGACTTCAACTTGGACGCGCTGCTGATCTCTCGTGCCGGAGCAGTTGTGAGTGGCCCGAACGTTGTGGGGCTGTCCGTGCATGCGGACGCCGGCGGCCCCAGCGCACCGGCACTCGCGTTCGATGGCAGTCGTTACCTCTTGCTCTTCACCGATGCGAATGGGCCACGGCCGCCTCAGCTCTCGGGACTGTTCATCGCTCCGGGAACCGGTCAGGCCGACGGTTCGTCGTTCCCGATTTCAAGTACCAACGACTACAACCGAGGTCAACCGGCGGTTGGCTTTGACGGAACGAATTACCTCATCGTCTGGACCGAGAACGGCGCGAACCCGCCCGGGCTGATCGCGGTGCGAATGTCCAAAGCCGGGGTAATCCTGGATGCGACCCCGCTCCTGATCGTGAACAATGTCGGTCCCTCGACGAGTGGCGCAGGCCCATGCTGCGATCTTCAGCCGGCGGTGTCATTCGATGGCACTAATTACCTCGTCACCTATCTCGACCAGCGCAACGCGAGCTCGAACGCTGAGCTATCGATCTATTCCGGCTACGCGACCATTTCCGCCGCGCGGGTCTCGACTTCCGGCGCATTGCTCGACGGATCGCCTACGACCCCGGGTATCGTGGTCACTACGGCACAGAACCTAGTCACCGGACGCGTCAGTAGCGCTTTCATCAGTGGTGCGCACTGGCTGGTCTGGGACAGCGGGACGCCACGGACGCTGAGTGCCTCGCGCGTCTCAACTGCAGGTACCGTGCCTGCGATGTGGCCGAATGGGTTTTCGCTGGTACCGCCAGCGGCGGCGCAAGCAGCGACACAACTGCCCGCAATCGCGGCGGGCAGTAACGGCGGACTCGTGACCTGGCTTCAGGTGCAGGCGAGCTCGACTCTCACGGCGCTGCGTGGCATGCCGATCTTCTCAGCGGGACCGTGAGAAACGCCCCACCACCAGGAGCATCTGGAAGGCCAAAGATGAATTTTACGTGTCAACGGCTGCTTCAGGGAAAACAACAAGCCGTTGCGGGCGTCCGCTTCTGGCCGACAGCGTGAGGATAGAAGTGTTCCGGGGCCGCTTTTGATCACCTGGTGGACTCTCGATCTTCGCAGTGGAGTCACCCGGTACGGTAGCCATCCGCTGATGGCGTGGCGGGCGCCTTCTAGCCCCCGCCAGGATCAGCCTGCCGGTGCTATGCTGGGCGCGCTGCTCTTCAGTCCGCGCGGTGACCCATGCCCATCGCCGACTACTTCAGCCCCGACTACCCAAACGCCCGCGAGCGCTTCTGCGCGGCCGCCGAACGGGCCGGCGCACGCCTCAACCGCTATCTATTACCGGAACGCCTCGGCCCGCAGGGCGAGTCGCTCAGCATCGACGTCGCGCGGCTCGGCCCCGACAGTGCGACGGACGCGCTCGTCGTGCTTTCCGGTACGCACGGCGTCGAGGGCTTTGGCGGCGCGGGTTGTCAGGTCGGCTTCCTCATCGACCGGCTGTACGAGGCACTGCCTTCGTCCGGGTGCGCGCTGCTCGTGCATGCGCTGAATCCGCACGGCTTCGCATGGTTGCGGCGCGTGAACGAGGACAACGTTGATCTCAACCGCAACTTCATCGATTTCTCCCAGCCACCTTCCTCGGCTGCCTACGAACCGCTGCATGACTGGCTGGTGCCGACAGACTGGGAAGGCGATGCGCGCGCGCGTGCCGACGCGGCGCTCCAACAGCACATCGCCGAGCACGGGATGCGCGCCTTCCAGCAGGCCCTGACCGCCGGGCAGTACACGCGCCCCGAAGGACTGTTTTATGGGGGCACCGCCCGCGCGTGGTCCGCTCAGACGCTTGGACAGCTGCTTCGCGAGCAGCTACCCGACGGCGTGCGCCGCGTGGCGGTGCTCGATCTGCACACTGGACTGGGGCCGACCGCCTACGGCGAGCCGATCCTCATACCCTGCGCGCGCGGCGATCTTGCCCGAGCACGCGCTTGGTTTGGCTGCGAGGTGCGCAGTCTCGTGGCAGAGGAGTCGGTGAACATCACGGGCGAGAAGTCCGTGTCGGCTGAGCTCGAGGGCACACTCTCGCGCGGCTTCCAGGAGGCGCTGCCGAAGCACGAGATCACCTTCATCGGGCTGGAATTCGGCACACGTCAGGTAACCGACGTCCTGACTGCGCTACGCGCTGATCATTGGGTGCACGCGCGCGCGCCGCATGACGCCGTGCGCAGTGCAGCGGCCCAGCGGCTGATGCGTGCGGCGTTCTACTGCGAGACGCCGGCTTGGCAGGCCGCGGTATACGGTCGGACCGCGGACTTCGTGTTTCGGACGTGCCGGGCACTGGCACATCCGGCGTAGCGACAGGTCGTGAGTAAAACCAAGAGGTTCGAGCTTCAACACGGCCTTGAGGGAATACTGCGGACAACGAGTGTCGTTCGCCCGCGGGCATCAATCAGACGCTGACACCACTGCCGTGTGAAACGGCGGGTAGGGGCTTACAGATCAACCATATGCGAGCCGCGATCCCAATTGCAACAGGCACTTGATCTCACGTGATGTCACCCGATATCCCGCAACGTCACTCTCGGAGTGTCCCAATAGCGTCCCAGCGGCGGCCACCGCGCGTGCCGTCATAATTGGCCATGATTGCACCACCCCCTCGCCACCCTGAGCCGCAAAGCTCACACGAAGGGAGGCGACGACATGACATCATCCGCTCACTCGGCTTCGCTCAAAGCCGCGATTCTCACCGCCATTGCGCTCGCGCTGCTCGTCCCGCTCACGCTCCTCTCCAGTCTGGTCGCCGAACGCGTTAGCCAGCGCGACGCCGCGGTCCAGTCGGTGGCCCGCGGCTGGGGCGACCGCCAGTGGCTTGCGGGTCCCATCATCGCTATCCCGGTCACGATCGAGGGCGAGCACCCGCGCACGTGCGACTGGTACGTGCTGCCTGATCGCCTGGACCTGGTGGTAGAGCTCAAAGTCGAGGAGGAGCGACGCCGCCTCGGCGTGTATGAGGTTCCGGTCTATGTCGCCCGGGTACATGCCGTGGGTGAATTCGACCTCAACCGCGAGATCGTGCGTCTCACGCGCGGTGAGACCGCGTTGCACCTGCATCTTGACCAGGCGCGACTCCTGCTCCCGGTAAACGATCCGCGCGGCCTCCGAGCCCTCGCGGCGAGCGCTCCGGCGCTCAAAGACTTTGAACCCTCCGACGGATTTCCTCTTCCGGTACTGGCGGCACCGTTGGCCGGTGCCGCTGAGTTTTCTGATCGCCGCCAGGCGTTCGACCTGACCTTTGAGGTCGCGGGCACGCAGTCGCTCGGGTTTCTGCCGTTGGCCCGCACGGTGCATGTGGCTGCGCATGGCAACTGGCCGGATCCCGGCTTCACGGACGGCTTCCTGCCGCTCGAACGCCACATCGACGCGCACGGCTTTGCTGCCACCTGGCAGGTCTTGAACCTCAACCGCTCCTACGGTGACCGCTGGTTTCAGGGTTCTACCCCTGCGGCGACGATCCTCGCGAGTGGGTTCGGGGTGGAGCTGGTGCAACCCGTCGACATCTATCAGCGCTGCACGCGCGCGGTGAAGTACGGGGGCCTCTTCATTGCGTTGAGCTTCCTCACCTTATTTCTGGTCGAGACGTTGCTGCGTCGTCCCCTGCATCCGATTCAGTATGGTTTGATGGGCCTGGCACTGAGTGTGTTTTATCTCCTGCTGCTTGCGCTGGCGGAGCAGCTGGGGTTCCTTGCGGCGTACGTAGTCGCGACGGCGGCGCTCTGCGCGCTCATGGGGGTGTATCTAGCAGGCGCGCTGGCGAGCCCCCGTGCGGGGGCGGTGGCCGCGGGCGTGTTCGCAGCAACCTATGCGCTGCTCTATCTCCTGGTGACATCGGAGAGTCACGCGTTGCTAGCCGGCTCGCTGGCGCTGTTCACGTTGCTGGCGACGGTCATGCTGCTGACGCGCGAACTCGACTGGTACGCTCCAGCTGTCCGATACGAACGCGAGCCAGCGGTCTGACAACCTGTGCGGGAGCGCGCTTGGTTTCATAGCTGGAAGTGCACGATGATTCCGTGCGAGAAAGCACAGGAGAGTGGCATGGCCGCACGGGAGCGATTCACGGTTATTGGCCTGATGAGTGGCACGTCGATGGACGCAATCGATGTCGCGCTCCTCGAGACCGACGGCGACGCTTACCTGGCATGGGGGCCTCACGCGAGCACACCGTACCCATCCGACCTCCGCAGTGCGCTCTTACGGCTACCGGCGGACGATGTCGACGTTATACGTATAGAACGTGAGGTTACTGATTTGCATTCGCAGGCGGTACGCGCGTTTTGTGCGGAAAATAAAATCGATCTGGCCACAGTCGACGTCATCGGATTTCATGGTCAGACCATCAAGCATGAACCCCAGCAGGGAAGGACGTGGCAGCTCGGTGACGGCCAACGCATGGCGAATACGCTCGCCAAGGTCGTCGTGAACAACTTTCGACAGAATGACATGGATCATGGTGGCCAAGGTGCGCCTTTCGCCCCGACTTACCATCGGGCGATCGTTCGCGTGCGAGGCGTTCCACAACCGATCGCCGTCTTGAACATCGGAGGCGTTTCCAATGTCACCCTTATCGACGGGGAGCTGCTATATGCGTGTGATTGCGGGCCCGGAAACGCGCTCATCGATGATTGGGTGAGCGCACGGTGCGGTGTTCCGTTCGACGACGGCGGAAGGATCGCGGCCACTGGCCGTGTCGATGAGCATGGCCTGGCAATGCTGTTGAGCAGCCCGTACTTTCGTCAAAGCGGACCGAAATCCATGGACCGCAATGCCTTCTCGTCCGACGCGATATCCGGTCTGTCTCCCGAAGACGGGGCCGCGACGCTGTCGGCGTTTACCGCAGCGGGCGTAGCTGCAGAAGCGCAACGCCTTCCACGGCAACCGAAAGAATGGATTGTTGTCGGCGGCGGTCGTTTGAACGACTATCTCATGGCCGAGCTGCGACGCCGGCTTGGCGCGCCGGTGAAGACCGCCGAGACGTTCGGTTGGGCTGGAGATGCAATTGAGGCGCAGGCCTTCGGCTACCTGGCCGTGAGATCGATACTGAAGCTGCCCCTCAGCTGGCCGGGCACCACGGGTGTCTCGGAACCGGTCACAGGTGGCGTCCGCTGTGATCCCGTCCCTGACGGCTCGCGCGCAGAAACGGCGCTCGAGTAGTAGCGCGCAGCAATCGTGAGTACTCCTTTTTCTGGAATGCGCGCGGTGTTGTTCGATCTCGATGGCACGCTTCTCGACACCGCCCCCGACATGGCTGGTGCGCTCAATGAGCTGCGGAAAGAAGAACGGCTCGAACTGCTTCCATTTGCAGAAGTTCGACAGCTCGTATCCTACGGTGCGACGGCGCTTGTGCGTCTGGCTTTTCCGCAGGCAGACGCGCCTGCCTTCGCGGAGCTACGTGAGCGATTCCTCAAGATTTATAGGGGGCGCTTGGCAATCGAGACTCGGCCGTATGAGGGAGTTCTCGATGCACTTGCACGCCTCGAATCAAAGGGAATCGCCTGGGGAGTCGTCACCAACAAGCCCAGTTGGCTGACCGAACCGCTACTCGAGCAGTTCGCTCTGCGGGAGCGTGCCCGAGTGATAGTGAGCGGCGATAGTCTCGCGGAGCGCAAACCGCATCCCGCTCCGCTGCAGTATGCGGCCGACAAACTCGGGGTAATTCCCGCCCAGTGCATCTATATCGGTGACGCCGAACGTGACGTATTAGCCGCTCAAGCTGCGGGAATGAGGGTCTTCGTTGCACTGTTTGGTTATATTCCAGCCGATGAGCGGCCACGTCAGTGGCCTGCAAGCGGTTGGCTGGATAGTCCGCAGGCGATAACGGAACTACTCGACTCGCTTATCCCTTAGCAGCGGCTGCGGTATGTGTCGGCGGCTATGAACTGCGTGCGAGGAAGATTCGGGATGCGGACGTCCGGTGCGACGATTTCAAAATTCTAGTTGATAGCGCCATCGGAATACTATCGACCTGATGGGCAGGGCATCGGTTGGAGTGGTCCGCAAATTGAACTGCTGCAGTCGTCCTCGCGCTGAGTGCGCCGAACACCTCGGAGCAAATGAAACAGAACACGGGTCAGCACGCAATCGCAGATAGCAGCTGGTCGGCAAAGAATCCCGTTGTGCATCGATCAGCTGATCACCTGGATCGTTGTCGCTCTTACGGTTTTGGGAATACTTGTCCGTTGCTCCACAGGACTCGAAGCTTCCCCTCACTGTCCAGCGCCGCATACCACTGCATGCTTCCGTTTTCAAAATTAACCCAATAGACCTCGGTCTGATTCGTGCCTCGAAGCGTCTCGGTTCCACCATAAACCGTGTTTCGAATGGCGCCAAGAGGGCCGAGCAGAGATTGAAGCCCCGACAGCTGCTGCTCGCAGGCAGCGAGAACGGCGTCGCTCATGACGCTATCCAGGCAGTTGCCGGACGCAGTCGTCATGAGGGCGGCGTTCATCTTGTTGCCCGTCGCTCCGCCGGCACCGACGCCAGTCACATCGTGGTCGACTGCTACGGTATCCTCAAAATCCAGATTCTGCGGTGTCGGCAGCACGAAGGACGGGTCGGCGGGCGGGTCCAGGTGCCCCGCCGCCGCGACTATCGGAGGCGCGGTGGTCGGAACCGAGCTATCAACAGCGTCGATCTGTGCTGAGTCAATCCACAGTGATCCGTCGCCATGGAGCATTGCGCCATAGAGCAGCGTGGTCGCGCCGTCCGGTACGTCGATAACGATGAAATACTTCCGCCATGGGGTTGTGGCGGAAGTATTTCATCCGCCCAAATCGTCGAAGGCGAGCAGGACCCCCTGTGCACTCTCTGCGCGGAACAAAAGTGTCGCGCCGGCCCTTGCGTCCCGGCTCGCCAGGTAGGCCGAGAATGCGACGCGGCGACCTGCGAAGGCTCCGACGCGCGTCCGTTGCAAGACCGCGCCGTATCGTGACCCGTCAAGTGTGCGCGTCGACCGAAGCAGAGCGCTTGAGCCGCCATGCCAGACGCTAGCGTGATCAGTGACTAGTTCGTAGTCCGGCTCGCGACCGTCGCCACCGGGTTTTGCCCAATTGCTTCCCTTAATCCAGGCTCTCGGATATTCGCGGTCCGTCCGAGCGGTAGCTATTACAGCCGCGGGCTCCAGCGCAGCGTGCGGCGCCGCACCCAACCTACCGACGCGCCGCGCCGGCGTTTCACCGGCATTGACCGCTGATGACGCGCGCGCTGCCGCGCTCCCGTTCGACGCACTGACGGCTACGGGCACCGAATTGAACGCACTCCAACGTAGGCCGCCGTTCCGTTGAATCCAAAGGAAACAACCAGCCACGACTACGAGCAGAAGGCCGATGGTTGCGGCAATTGCGCTAAGCCGTTGACGCATCTACTGCCCCGTATTTAACCATCGGAAGATTCGGTCTGCTGAAATCTGTACCGCACCCTGCGACGATGCGGAACCTACCCCGACATTGTCGGTATCTCTTCGTTTTGGCACCTTGCTCGTCGTGACCACTCCAACAGTTTCCGGGGTCGGCTTTGAACGCGCGAGGCAAGGAAGCCCGTGAGAGGGAGACGTCGCGGTCATTGCGGTGGCCCAAAGAACGAGGTTCCGATCTTGCCATCTTGGGTCAATTGAATTTTCCACTGTACCGTGCCGTGCTCGAACTTCACGTCATAGATGTCGGCACCCGCGGGTCCTACGCCCTTGAATTGCAGCGATTGTAGGGCTCCCAGCGGCCTGAGCAGCGACTGGATCTGTGGCAACGCCTGTCGCGTTGCCTCCGTCAGTTCTGGACCCATTCTTCCGAAATCCGGTGTGCCGGCAATCAACTCGGTGATATGGCGGCGAAGTTCGCTCTCGGTGCCCGGTGACGGCGTTTGATTCTTGATCTTCAGGGCAAGGGCATCCGCCCTTTGCTTTGCCACCGCCTCGTCAATGCGCGTCGCAGTTTGGTCTTTTCCATTCTGATGCAGCACGAGATCCGTAACCGGCCCCGCGCCATCCGCGTGAAATGTGATCTGCGCATCGACGACTTTGGCAAAGAAATCCTGCTCGCTCTCCGGGAATACCTCCACCGCAGGTTGCCCCGGAAGCTGCGTCAGAAAACGATCGGCGTCGCGCCACACGCTCATCATCACGCCACTCGAGAACTGGTAGTGACCCGCATAACGGTCGAAGACGCCTGCCTGCAACCTTATGGGCTTTCGATCCGAGATCAGGATCGTTTTTTCTCCGCGCGCGATTTTTGACAGGTCTGTTGCGATCTCGGTGGCCGCGGGGCCATTCAAGTTCGCCAGGACGGCGACGACCACGTCTTCACGCTTGGCGTAAATCAGCTCGGTATTGAACCCATTTATGCCTCCTCCATGCGAGATGATTTTGTCGCCGGTAGGTGTAGTGGTTACTGCGAGGCCAAACGCATAGTTGTCCTTGAATGCGGTTGTCATCGCTTCAAGCGAAGCCGCTGAGAGCACTTTTCCGCCGAACAAAGCCCGCTCCCAGCGCATCAAGTCCCCGGTCGTCGAATACAGGCCGCCGGCTGAAAACGGAACGCTCATATCAATGTAATCGGCGTGCACCGTGCCGCTCGGACCAGGAGCATATCCGGACGCGCGGTGATCTATCAGGGCGGTAGTGGAGTCGTATCCGGTGTTCCTCATACCCACAGGGTCGAAGACATTCTGTTTCAGGAATTGAGCATAGCCCTGACCCGCAATTTTCTCGATGAGGTATCCCAGGAGCACATAGCCGGAATTGCTATATCGCATTTGGCTGCCAGGCTCGAACTCGAGCGGCTTATCGCGGAAGCTCGCCACGAGCTGCTCGGGCGTTCTTGCCGTAGCTTTCAGCGTGGAGTACTCAGGGAAGCTGGTGTAGTTCGGGACCCCGGACGTATGCGTGAGCAGATTGAAGATCGTGATCTTGTCCCATGCCGGCGGCGCATCGCGGAGGTACTCCTTGATCGGCGCCTCGACCTTGAGCTTGCCGCGCTCTTGCAGAAGCAGGATGCAGGTTGCCGTAAATTGCTTGGTGATGGAGCCTAGACGAAACTTTGTGTCAGGCGAGTTCGGAATGTTCCATTCCAGATTGGCGGAACCATGACCCTGGTTGATCAGCAGCCTGTCGCCCTTCGCCACCAGGACGGAGCCCATAAACTGATGCGTTGACACACGCAACTCGATGTCGCGCTTCATTCGATCAACATCCGTCTGTGCCGAGACCGCGGCTGCGGACACCAGCGATACACTTGCGACGAGGAGGGATGCTGCTATGCGAGCAATGATGCGGGTCGGTTCCATCGACTCCTCCCGTGTGCAGACCGCGTTGAACACCGATCGCTCGGGGTCGGCATTCGGACTCAAGGGCGGTGCCGCCGCCTCATCTGCAACATCGAGTAGAACGCCCCAGGCACGACCAGATCAAGGGAGTGAGCAAGGAGTTTGGGTACGTGCTCGGTACCCGAATCCTCTATACTGCGAAAGAGGATGGCAGAGCGAGGCTCGGCCGCGCCTGAACCAGCTCATGTGCCGTGACTCGTGCTGCGTCTCATTCCCTGAGCCACAGCGGACTCTGCCAAGCTGCCAGCGCCTCCAGGAAGGCGTTCAACCTCAAAGGTAGGAATTTCCGATTCGAGTAAACGGCGAAAACGGGGATTTGCGCGGAAGCCCACTTCGGTAGCAGCCGTATGAGTGCACCGCTCGCGAGTGCTTCGTCACAGTAGGTTGACGGCAGTAGTCCAATCCCGTGGCCCCGGTACACGAAGGTGCTGACCGAATTGAAGTCGCGACTCGATATCGGCCCCGAGACATGGATGCGTGCCTTTTTTCTACCGCTGAGCAGGTCCCAGTCGGTCTCGTTATTCCTGGCGTTGAGCATCACACAGTCGTGCAGCTCGAGGTCCGCAGGCTCGACAGGAAGCTTTCGGCCTTTCAGGTATCCCGGGGCTGCCACGACATAGCGAATGCTCTTACCGATGCGGGTGGCGACCACGCTCGAGTCCTCCAACTCTCCGAAGCGGATCGCGACGTCAAGGTTCTCGGCAACCAGATCGAGGAAGAGATTCGTGATGAAGAGATCGATCCGGATCCGCGCATGAGCTTTCAGGAACCCCGAGAGGAAGTTCAGGAAGGGCGTCTGACCCAAAATGACCGGAACGGAAATTCTTAACATTCCTTCGGGCGTCTTCTGTCCTTGAGTCAGAACTCGCTCAGCCTCTTCCAAGAGGGTCAGCGGCTCCCGACACTGATTGAAGTACTCGCGTCCCTGCGCAGTCGGGGTCACCCGTCGCGTCGTGCGTCTCAGGAGCGACACGCCGAGGTTCGATTCCAGCACCGATAGCCGCCGGCTCACCGTCGAGATCGGCATACCCAACGAGCGGGCTGCCCGGCTGATGCTCTCGAACTGAGCCACTTTGACGAATATCAGGATGTCGTCGAGGTTCGCCATGGAGGTCACTTTGCCGTTTTTGGAAATTAAATTCCAGAGTTTCCCATCTAATCAGTCACGGTGGGCAGCCCGACAATACGTCCCAACAGGCGGGTGATTGGAACCCCAGGATCGACGGGCACACTCGAAGACGGGAGATTCATGTGACTACGAAACAGAAGACCATCATTGTGACGGGAGCCTCTCAGGGAATCGGTGCCGCGGTGGCTAACCTGTTCCTCGATCGCGGCTACAACGTGCTGGGTAACTCGCGCAAAATCAGTCATAGGAACGAGCTGCAGCGCTCGGACAGGCTGGCCCTCGTGGACGGCGACATCGGTCTGGCCTCGACGGCCGAGATGATCGTTGGTACCGCGGTAAAGCGGTTCGGCGCGGTCGATGCCCTGGTGAACAACGCGGGGATCTTCTTTTCGAAGCCCTTCATCGAGTACACGCCCGAGGACTTCCGGGCGTTGTCGTCCACCAATTTGGATGGCTTTATCTATACAACGCAATTGGCCGTGAAGCAGATGCTCTCGCAAAAGAGTGGCGGCAGTGTGGTGAGCATCACGACTTCAATCGTCGATCATCCGCTTGCGGATTTCACCGCGTCCGTCCCAATGATCACCAAGGGCGGTATCAACGCGATCTCCCGGAGTCTCGCGATGGAATACGCGCCGCAGGGCATTCGCGTGAACGTGGTAGCTCCAGGCGTTGTGGATACCCCGCTGCACAAGAACAGTCCCAAGGAGTTCCTGCGCACACTGTCACCCCTTGGGCAGATTGCGGGCGCCAAGGACATCGCGGAGGCCGTGTTCTATCTCACCGAGGCGAGCCAGATCACCGGCGAGGTGCTGCACGTTGACGGCGGCGCGCATCTGGGTCGGTGGTGATTTAGTCGCAGATGAAGGGCGGAGACAGGCGTTTCTTGCCGGTCTCCGGAAGAGGCCTCGAGTGATATCCCATGGGAACCGCGAATGTCCACGAACACAACGAGCGCTAGTGCCGAGCAACGGCTGAACGATCTTGGCATTAACCTGCCTCGTCCCCCAACCCCGCTCGGCGCCTACGTGGAAGCGGTGCAGGCGGGGAACTTGCTCTTTTTGAGTGGCACGCTGCCAGTGGAGGGAGGAGCCCCGAAGTTTGTGGGACGCATCGGAGGTGAGTTGAGCGTCGAAGACGGACGGCGCGCGACTCGCCTGGCCGCGTTGAATGCTCTTGCGCTCGTCAAAGAGCATTTGGGGTCACTGGACAGAGTGACGCGCGTAGTCCGTCTCGGGGTTTCACTCGTCACGACTCCCGAGTTCCGTGAGCACCCGAGGGTCGCGGACGCCGCATCGGAATTACTGGTCAGTGTATTCGGAGCTGACAAGACATCGACTCGCCTGGTCTTCGGCATGGCGAGCCTCCCGGTAGGGGTCTGCGTCGTGCTCGAGAGCATCTTCGAAATTGGTGACTGAGAGGTTCGTTTCACAGTGAACTTGTATGAGCGAGAAAGACGTTGCAACGGCTCCAGCGGGCGCCGCGGGGATGGCGGCATCGTTTCTGCCGCACACG
>Ga0209686_1000834_pt1 | contig 15416 bp, 10 predicted proteins | sample GraSoiAngelo_126_FD_185883 | JGI IMG/M metagenome (GOLD analysis project Ga0209686, IMG submission 185883) | Grasslands soil microbial communities from the Angelo Coastal Reserve, California, USA - 14_0927_09_20cm (SPAdes) (version 2) | ecosystem: Environmental > Terrestrial > Soil > Grasslands ...
ACGGACGAGCGCCCCCGGCCTGCGCCGGCCACCTGCATCCATCTCGTCCTGTAGCGTCAGTATCCTGTGCAGACTGGGGGTGCTGAGGCGCGCACCCGGGATCTCATGGAAGTTGCTCTCCGCCTGAGCCGCGGTCTTCGTCCCGAGCAGAACCGACGACACCTCCGGGTAGGACAACGGATAGGCCACGGCGGCTCGCAACAGCGATCCGGCATCCGCCTCCAGGAATCTAAACCGCTCGACCTCATCGAACGTGCGCGAGATTTTCTCCGCGCTCCAGCTATGCCGCTGGTCGTTCGGGTCGGGGAAGGTCGCATCGCGTCGGAATTTGCCCGTAAGGAAGCCTTCCTTCAGCGCAGAGCGAATGAGGACCGCCAGACCCCTCTGTCGCAACCGGTCGACCCGCAGCAGAAACGGATCGGGATCGAGGAGACTGAAGGGCAGCTGCACGCCGTCGAGGTGCAAGTGGTCGATGACACGGTCGATATCACTGGCCGCATAGATCGAGGCACCGATGAAGCGCACCTTGCCGGCCTTCTTGAGTCCGTACAGCTCGTCGTACAGGTGAGGGTCCCCAGGCAGCCAATGCAGCTGATAAAAGTCGATCGCATCGGTGCCGAGGCGCTTGAGCTGCGCCTCCAGTGTCGCGGTCATGCCCTGGGGCTGGAAGGAGTACTTGGTCGCGACGATCCAACGGCTGCGACGTTCGCGCAGAAACTCCCCTAAGACGAGCTCCGAGTCCCCGTAGACCGTCGCCGAAGCCGTATCGACGAGATTGCAGCCCAGCTCCTCGGCCCGTGCCAGAGCCCTGAGCGAGTCCTTGACGTCGACGGCGCCGTACGCCTTCCCACCGATAGCCCAAGCGCCAAAACCGATCTCCGAAACCTGCAAACCAGTGGCTCCGAAGCGCCGATAGGGCATGGCGCCCACCCGCGCAACGACCTCCGGAGCTGTCGAAGGAAGCTCTGTCTCGGGGTCGTACTTCAGACGCTGCAACTGTTGCCAGGCCCGCCCCAGCGCGCCAGCAGCCAGGAGGCCCGCGAACGCGCCTCCCGTCAACAACGTCCGACGTGTCAGACCGGACTCATTCCGTATCGTCATCGCGGAACCTCAGCGACGGTGGGTTCCAAGCATGCCGCCTCGAGAGCGCCGACGAGCGCCTCGACATCGCCCTCGGACGTCTCGCCGTGCGTCGCGCAGATCCTGACCACGTCCCGCCCTTCGTGGATCGCGACCGCGGCCCAGGCGCGCGCGGACTCGAGCATCCGGCGGACGATCTCGCGCACGGGGGGCGCGCCCGGCGGCGGCAGGGCGCACAGCACCGCGAGCGCCGAGTCGTTGGCGATCGTCCAGCCGCGCGCCGACAGCCCCTCTTTCACCCGCTCGATCACGGCCGCGGCTCGCTCCACGTGCGCCGCGTAGCCCTCCCAGCCTCCGGCGGCGAGCGACAGGAACAGCCGCAGCCCCATGAAGCGCCGCGACCACTGCAGGGAATTGAGGTAGGGGTCGAGCTGGGTGTTGCTCGAGGGCATGAATTCCGCCGTGACCCGGAAGGCTTCGCTCAGTGTCTGCGGGTAGCGGGTGATGAACATGCCGCACCCCATGGTGGTGGCGAGCCACTTGTGGGCATCGATGGTGATCGAATCCGCCGTCTCGATCCCGGCGAGAAGGCCGCGCAGCCGCTCGGAGGCGAGCGCCGCCCCGCCCCAGGCCGCATCGACGTGGTACCAGGCGCCGTGCTCGCGCGCGATGCGCGCACACTCGGCGAGCGGATCGATCATCCCCGCTCCGGTGGTCCCCGCGGTCGGCGAGACGAGCACCGGGACGACCCCTGCCGCGCGATCGCGCTTCACCGCTGCCTCGAGCGCGGCGACGTGCATGCGGCCGCTGCCGTCGGTGTCGATGAGCTTGAGCGCCGCGCGTCCGATCCCGGCGTGATGCGCGATCTTGAACCAGGCCGGCTGGCAGGCGCGCGAGGTATACATCGCCACCGGGCCGGGGAAGGCCCGCACGCCGTCGGTGCCGAAGCGCGGCTCCGCCCTGGTGAGTGCGCAGACGAGTGCGGTGTAGTTGGCTTCCGAGCCGCTGGTGGTGAAGTGCCCGCCGCTCGCCGCCGGAAGTCCCGCGCGGCGCGCGAAAGCACGGATCACGTGCGCCTCGATCTCGACCGGGGCGGGAGAGGAGCCCGAGCTCGCAAGCTGCGGGTTGAAGGCTCCCGAGATGCGATCGGCGCACTGCGAGGGAAAGCTGGCCGGCGGATTGAAGAGCCCGAAATAGCGCGGGTTGTTCATATGAACCACCCCCTGCTCCATCACACCGATCGCCCAGGCGATCAGCTCCTCGAGCGGCCGCGGGCGAGCGAAATCGAACGGCTCGAGCTCGCGGCGCAGCCTCTCCCGCTCGAGCGTCGGCATGACCGGCCCGGCGACGACGCGCGCGGTCGCTTCGGCGAGCTCGCGGCCGAGGAGCTCATCGATCCGCTCGCGCTCGTCCCGCGGCGGAAAGAGCGCCGCGACGGGCGGCGGCAGAGGGGCTCGGCTCGTCATGGGCCGCTCACTCACGCGCGGGTCGCCGCGGCGAGCGCCTGGTCGAGGTCGGCGAGAATGTCGTCGATGTGCTCGATGCCGACGCTCAGGCGCATCGTGGCAGGCCCGAGGCCGGCTTGCCGCTGCTCCTCGGCGGACATCTGCCGGTGGGTGGTCGAGGCGGGGTGGCAGGCGAGCGACTTGGCATCGCCGAGGTTCACGAGGCGCTTGAAGAGCTCGAGCGCGTCGTAGAAGCGTGTGCCGGCGTCGTATCCGCCGCGGATCTCGAACGTCATGAGCGAACAGGCGCGCCCCCCGAGGTACTTCTGGCAGAGTGCATGGTGGGGATTGTCGGGGAAGCCGGCGTAGCTCACCGAGCTGATCCGGCGGTCGGCGCGGAGGAATTCCGCGACGCGACGCGCGTTCGCGACGTGCCGCTCGACCCGCAGCGCCACCGTCTCGATCCCCTGCAGCAGCAGGAAGGCGTTGAAAGGCGAGAGCACCGCGCCCATGGTCCGCTGGAAGACGCTGCGGCCGCGGCCGAGAAACGCCTTCGCCCCGTAGTGCTCGGTGTAGACGAGCCCGTGGTAGGACTCGTCCGGCTGCGTGAGCCTCGGGTAGCGCGCCGCGTGCTTCGCCCAGGGGAAGCGGCCGCTGTCGACGATCGCCCCGCCGAGGCTCGTGCCGTGTCCGCCGAGGAATTTGGTGAGCGAGTGCACCACGATGTCGGCGCCGTAGTCGATCGGCCGGCAGAGGATCGGGGTCGCGACGGTGTTGTCGACCACGAGCGGGATGTGCGCGCGGCGCGCGACCGCCGCGAGCGCCTCGAGATCGCAGATGTTGCCCGCGGGGTTCCCGACCGTCTCGCAGAAGAGCGCGCGCGTGTCCGCGTCGATCAGCGACTCGAGCTCGGCGGGACTGTCGGACCTGGCGAGGCGCACCTTCACTCCGAGCTGCGGCAGGATGTGCGCGAAGAGCGTATGAGTCGTGCCGTAGAGCTGCGGGACCGAGACGATGTTCTGGCCGGTCTGGGCGAGGTTCAGCATGGTGTAGTACACCGCCGTCTGGCCGGAGGCGACGGCGAGCGCATCGATTCCGCCCTCGAGCTCGGCGATACGGCGCTCGAGCACATCAACGGTCGGGTTGCCAATGCGGGTGTAGCGATAGCCCTCGACCTCGAGGTCGAAGAGCGCCGCGCCGTGCGCCGCGCTGTCGAAGGAGTAGGCGACGGTCTGGTAGATGGGGACTGCGACCGCCTTGGTGGTGGGGTCGCCGCCGTAGCCGCCGTGCAGAGCAATGGTTTCGGGCTTCATCCTGGCGCCTCACTTGATCCTTGCGCCTCACGCAATGAGATGCCTCACGCTATAGAATCGCGTGACGTGCGACCGGCATCGAAACGGGCCGCTCGGCGACAGCGCGCCGCGCGGTGCGGCCGGCGCCGGTCACGCGGGCGTTAATGATAGCTACACCTGATGAAAGCGTCCGATCGCCTCTCAAGGCGTGGGTCCGCGCGCTCGAGCGCACGTCCGCCGTCGGTCGCGATCCCTCCGTCACCCTCCCCGTCCTGATCGAGCGGCTTGCGGGGCGCTTCGCGGATGCCCCGGCTCTCATCGGCTCGGAGGGCACGCTCGGCTATCGCGAGCTCGCCGCGGCCGCGAACCGCTACGCCCGTTGGGGCCTCGCACGGGGCCTCGCCCCGGGCGATGTCGTGTGCCTTCTCATGAAGAACTGCCCGCAGTACCTGGCGATCTGGCTCGGCCTTAGCCGCATCGGTGCCACGGTCGCGCTCATCAACAGCAATCTGACGGGCGAGCCGCTCGCGCACGCGCTCGGCATCGTCGCGCCGCGTCACGTGATCGTGGGCGCCGAGCTCTCTCGCGCGCTCGCGGCGGTGGGCAGTCGGCTCGCCGCCGGGGTCGGCTGCTCGGCGCACGGGCCCGGCGCGCACGATCTGCCGCGCCTCGACCTCGAGGTGGCGGGTCTGCCGGGCGAGCCGCTGCGTCCCGCGGAGCGCGCGCCGCCCGCGCTCTCTACATCTACACCTCCGGCACCACGGGCCTGCCGAAGGCCGCCATCGTGAGTCACCTGCGCCTCATGCAATGGAGCGAGTGGTTCGCGGGCCTGATCGACGTGCAGCCGCACGACAGGCTCTACAACTGCCTGCCGATGTATCACAGCGTGGGCGGGGTCGTCGCGTGCGGCGCGGCCCTGGTCGGCGGCGCCGCGGTCGTGGTGCGCGAGCGCTTCTCGGTGAGCCGCTTCTGGCAGGACGTCGCCGCCGAGCGCTGCACGCTCTTCCAGTACATCGGCGAGCTGTGCCGCTATCTGGTCAACGCGCCGCATCAGGCCGCGGAGAGCCAGCACGTGCTGCGCCTCGCCTGCGGCAACGGTCTGCGCGGGGAAGTCTGGCGGGAATTCCAGCAGCGCTTTCGCATCCCGCAGATCCTCGAGTATTACGCCGCGACCGAAGGCAACTTCTCGCTCTACAACTGCGAGGGTCGCCCGGGGTCGATCGGGCGGATCCCGCCCTTTCTCGCGCACCGCATGCCGGTCGAGATCGTGCGCTTCGACGTCGAGGCGGGCGCCCCGCTTCGCGACGCGCGCGGCCACTGCGTGCGCTGCGCCGCGGACGAGGTGGGCGAGGCGATCGGTCAGATTCTGGACGATCACGGCACCACTCGCTTCGAGGGCTACGCCGATCCCGCCGCCTCGCGCATCAAGGTGCTGCGCGAGGCGTTCTCCCCGGGCGACGCCTGGTATCGCAGCGGCGATCTGATGCGCCGCGACGCGCAGGGATTCTTCTATTTCGTCGACCGGGTCGGCGATACCTTCCGCTGGAAGGGAGAGAACGTGTCGACCACGGAGGTCGCGGACGTGATCGGCCGTTGCCGCGGCGTGACCGAGGTGGCGGTCTACGGCGTCCCGGTGCCAAACGCGGACGGCCGCGCCGGGATGGCGGCGATCGTGACGGGCGCCGGCTTCGAGCTCGGGGAGCTGCACCGCAAGGTCACGGCGGAGCTGCCCCCTTACGCGCGGCCGCTCTTCTTGCGGATCGTGGCCGCACTCGAGCTCACCGGCACCTTCAAGCAGCGAACGCGCGAGCTCGCGCGCGAGGGCTACGATCCACGCACGGTGAGCGACGAGCTCTACCTCGGCGATGCCGCACGGCAGGAGTACCAGCGCCTCGACGTACCGCTCTACCAGCGCCTGCTCGCCGGGCAGGTGCGCCCCTAGGACACCGCCGGGCCCGGCCTTCAAGCGGTGTTGCCCGCGTCCACGGTCAGCGTCGTGCCGGTGATGTTCTTCGCGGCGTCGCTCAGGAGGAACTCGACCGCGGCTGCGACATCCTCGACCCCGATCAGGCGCCGCAGCGCGCTTCGCCGCACTATCTTTTCGCGCTGATCCGCAACGAGCGAGCGCGTCATCTGCGTGTCGGCGAATCCCGGCGCCACCGCGTTCACCGTGATGCCGAGCGGCCCCACCTCGCGAGCGAGCGAGCGGGTGAACCCGCCGAGCGCCGCCTTGGTCGCGGAGTAGACCGACAGTCCGTGGTAACCGGTCGCAGCCACGATCGAGGAGATGTTGACGATGCGCCCTGCCCGCTCGCTCATCATGCGCCGCACGACGTACTTCGTGAGCACGACCGGCGACTCGACGTTGAGGCGCAGCAGCTCCGCGATCGCGGCGTCCGGCATGAGGCCGAGTACGCCCGTCGTGCCGATTCCGGCGTTGTTGACGAGCCCGTAGAGCGGGCCGTACTCCTCGTGGAGGCTGGCGGCGAGCTTAGCGATAGCCCCGATCTGCGCGAGGTCGAAGGCCCGGAACTCGAGCGCGCCGCGCTGCGCCTCGCTCGCCGCGGCGGCGGCGGCGCGCAGCTCCGCGGTCTCATGCCGCGCGATCGCGATCACCCGGTAGCCGGCCGCTGCGAGCGCCGTACTGATCATGAAGCCGAGCCCACGGCTCGCGCCGGTGACGATGACATTACGCATCCGGTCGCGCCAGCTTGCCGGCGGCCGACACCTCGAGCCCCGGCACGATGCGGATGGCGGCCGGCACCTTGTAGGGCGCGAGCGATACCCGGCAGCTGTGGAGGAGCTCGCGCTCGAGCGCCTCGGACGGCGGACGCCCGCCGGTGCCGTCCGCCTCGGCGAGCACTACGTCGGCGACGACCACGGCACCCGTGATCGGGTTGCGCCGCGCGCTGACCCGCGACATGCGCACCCAGGGATGAGAGTTGATGACCGCCTCGATCTCTTCCGGGTACACCTTGAGTCCCCCGACGTTGATCACTCCGCCCTGACGGCCGAGAAAGTAACAGCGATCCGCGCGCTGCTCGATGCGGTCCCCGGTATCGACTGCGTCATCGGATGCTCGCGGGAATGACCCGGTGTCCACGCCCAGGTAGCCGTGCGCGTTGCCGGCCGAGCGGATGCGCAGCGTCCCCTCCGCCACGCGCAGGTGCACCGGGGATCCCGGTGCATCGAGCAGCGTCGCAGGAAAGCCGGCGCGGCCGTCGCGGACCTCGAAAGCGACTCCCGCCTCGGTCGAGGCGAAGGCATGCGCGACGGTTGCTTCGGGATACGCGGCCTTGAGCCCGTCGAGGATTGCCTGGTCGGCGATCTCGCCCGAGAGGCGCACGTAGCGCGGCGCGATGGTCGCGGCGGCACCGCTCATCAGCACCCGCCGCCAGTGCGAGGGGGTCCCCGAGATGTGGGTGACTCCGGCCGCGGCGGCCCGGGCGAGGAAGCCGATCAGAGGCTCTGCCGGATCCGACAGCACCAGCGAGCCCGCGTGCAGCGCGCGGAGGTAGATCTGCAGCCCGCCGTAGCGCCGGATGTCGTAGAACGTGGCCCAGACGACCTCGGGCGCCGGCGGGCCATCGGCGAGCGCGGCGGTGAGGCTCGCCAGATCGTGTTGCACGAGCTTCGGTGCACCGGTGGTACCGGAAGTGAGGAGAATCCACTCGGTCTCACACGTGCTCGCCCGCCTCACCGGGTGGGGCTCGAGCCGCGCCCGGGCATCGACCGAGATCCCGATGCCGATCTCGCGGCCCGGCGAACAGCGGTCGGTATCCTGCACGCGGGCATCGGCTGCGGCGCCCGCGATGACGGCCGGCAGGTGTTCGGCGGCGAGCCCGGGCGTCAGGAGCACCATCCGCCTCGCCACCCCGTCGAGCTCGGCGATCGCGAGAGCCGCGGTGAGCTGATCTGTCATGGCGAGCAGCACCGAACGGCCGCGCAGCTCCTCGAGCCGCCCGCCGAGGATCGAGGCGTGCGCGAGCCCGGCGAGCGCGACCCCGCCGCCACAGCCGTAGAGCGAGCCGGCGGGCGGTCCGGCGGCCGTGATCGAGTCCCACAGCGAGCGCGGCTTACTTGGCAAGGCCTTCGTACAGGGTGACGAAATCGCCGAAGGTCACCGGAAAGTCCACGGCGCGCTCGGCGCTGAAGGGATCGACACCGAGGGAATCCTCGAGGCGCGCGACGATGATCGCAAAGCTCAGCGAGTCGAGGCCGCACTCGATGAGCTTGGTGTCGTCGCTGAGTCGCGCGAGTTTGCGCTCCTGCTCGGTGGCGACCTGCTCGAACTGGGACACGATCGTGGACTTCACTGACATGACTCTCACTTTCCTCCGCGCTACGCGCCAACCCCGGCGACACGGGCGCGGACTTTACAGTCTCCGCGTGAGCGGGAGTGTATTAAGTCACAAGCGCGTCGCAAGTCATTGGCGAGCCAGGGCGGGAGCGGCGCAGGCACGATGTTTGCTGCTCACCTAAGGTAGTAAACCCGGATGCAGATGGCGGGCGTACTACAGGGGAATGAGCCGGAAGAACCTCAGCTTGATCGTCGGTGCGGCCAGCCTCGCGATGGCTGCCGCCCTATGGAGCTCAGCGGCTATTGCCCAGTCCGCGCTCTCGACGGGCGCTTGGGCGGGCGGCGCGCGGCCCGCGTGGTCCAACGCGGGGCGAGCCAGCCTTGCAAACCCCAAGCCCGTCAGGGATGACGACGACTCCGAAGACACCGGCAGCGGGGATGACGCGCCTGTGCCCGAGCCCCAGCCAGCGACGCTTACGCTTCCGACGCCGGCACTTCCCCGCTAAGCGACCGCAACCGCCGCCTGCTCCGCCGATCGTGCGTGGCTCGTCGCCGACAGTGTGATCGACACCGCGAGGCCCCCGCCTTCGGCATTCCGCGCCACGATGTGCCCCCCGTGCAGGGCGACCGCGCGTGAGGCAATCGCGAGTCCCAGGCCCTCGCCGCCGGTGCCGTCGTGTCCACGCGCCGCATCGACCCGGTAGAAAGGCTCGAAGATGAGCCCGAGGTCCTTCTCCGGCACGCCGGGGCCGTGATCGCGGACGATGACGTCGATGAGTGCCCCCTGCGGCCGATCGTCCGCCGGCCGCCGGCGCGCGGAAATGACGAGCGCGCCACGGGTCGGGCTGAAACGCACAGCGTTGCGGATCACGTTCTCGAAGGCGCTGCGCAGGAGCTCCGGATCGCCCGACACGGCGAGCTCGCCGTCCGCCGCCAGCTCAACCTGACAGCCGCGCGCAGCCGCCTCGATCGCGACATCGGCGGCAATCGTCTGCAGCAGCTCGCCGACATCGACGCGCGCCTGCTCGAGCGTGTGCCCGGGACGCTCGAGGCTCGCGAGCTTCAGCGTGCGCGCAATGAGCTGCTCGAGCCGCTCGGCCTCGCGGGCGATGCGCGCGAGGTGGCGCTCCACTCCGCTTGGCTCGCGGCTCGCGAGCGAGAGCGCGAGCTGCAGCCGAGCGAGCGGCGAGCGAAGCTCGTGGGACACATCCCGCAGCAGCTGCTGCTTCGCCTCGAGGAGTAGCCGTAGCCGCTCCGCCATGCTGTCGAGGTCGGCGGCGAGGAGCCCGAGATCATCCTGGCGCCCCTTGAGCGCCGGCAGCACGCGCACGTTGAGATCGCCCGCCGCGAGCTGGCGCGTCGCGAGCCGCAGCCGGTCGACGGGCGCCGCCAGATAGCGGGCGAGGAAGTAACACACCGCCCCGCTGACGCCGAGGGCGATCGCGAGCAACGCCAGCGGCACACCCGGCAGCTCCAGCTCCCCGAACAGGCGCGGTCTGTGCGGCGCGACGACCACGCGATAGGTGCTGCCGCCCGGGGCCACCAGCTCCAACGCACCCCCGAGCGGCGCGATGGCCCCCGCCGCGGTGCCGGGCGCGGGCGCTCGAGCGGCATCGTTCGCGCCGCTCGAGGAAGGCGGCAGGGGGCGGCGGAGCATCTCGCGCCCGCCCGGCTCGATGATGAACGTGCGGCCGAAGGGCTCCGCGGGGAGCGACCGGAGCCAGTCCTCGAGCGCCGCGGGCCCGCCCGTCTCGAAGGCGCGCGCGGCCTGTCCGTAGAGCTGCCCGCGCTGCAACCCTGGGCGATCTGCGCGGTGCGCGGTCGCGTTGACCGCGACGGTAACCGTGCCCACGAGTATCAGGCCGAGTGCCACCCAGAACGCGAGAAAGATCCGCCAGTAGAGCGAGTGCATGCGACTGACCTGAGCGGCGCCAACCTAAGCGGCGCTAACTCTGCGGCGCCGGCGCACGCGCCGGCACGAGGGTGAGCGCGTAGCCCGAGCCGCGCACGCTCTGCAGCGTCACCCGGTCGGTGTGCTTCTGGAGCTTTCTGCGCAGGTTGCTCACGTGGGTGTCGAGGCTGCGATCGGTCGGCAGCAGGCGCCGGCCGAGCGCCTGGGTCATGAGCTCGTCGCGACTCACGGTCCGCGCGTCGGCGCGCACCAGGAGCTCCAGAATCCGCAGCTCCGCCGATGTCAGCTCGAGATCGGACTCGCCGATCTCGGCGCGGCGCGCGCGCAGGTCGAGGCGCAGCGGGCCCCACAGGATCGGTCCGTGCACGCCCTGGCCCTCGCCCGGCATGCGCCGCAGCACCGCGCGGATCCGCGCCACCAGCTCGCGCGGGCTGAAGGGTTTGGCGAGGTAGTCGTCGGCGCCCATCTCGAGGCCCACCACGCGGTCGACCTCCTCACCCCGGGCCGTCAGCATGATGACCGGCACGCGACTTCCCGCGCGGATGCGGCGCAGCACCTCGAAGCCCGAAAGCTCGGGCAGCATCACATCGAGCACCACCAGGTCGACGGCTGCACGGGCGAGCTGCTCGAGCCCCTCCTTCCCCGTGCCGGCGGTGAGCGCCGTGAACCCCTCGGGGGCGAGATACTCCGCGAGCATCGCGCAGAGCTCCCGATCGTCGTCGATGACGAGCAGCGTGGGCCTGGACTCGCTCGCACCCTCCGGCTGATCCATGTGGCGACGATACACGCTCTGACCGGTTTCAGACCCGATCGGGGCCGAAACTCAGAATTCTTTGCATTTCTTTGCCAGCTGGCCAGAGCGCGCGCGTCGGGTACATGGCACCGGTCGGTGCGCCGTGCCGCGCCGCAACGCCCGCGTCCGCCGGGCAGTCAGTGCCGGGGAAAATACGCGGTGTAGACGCCGTCCGGGATCAGCCGGTGCTCGCGCTGAAAGAGGGCATTCCTGGCCTGATAGTCCGCGAATTCGGCACGCAGCCTCTCGAGAGCCGCATCGTCCCGGACCGGCTCGAGGTCCAGGTCTCTCTCGATGGCGAAGAGCGCATCCCCATCGAGAAAGAACATCCCGGAGACGTATTGGTCGAGGCTCGTGATCGCGCGCTTGAGGGGGTAGCGATGGACATTGCGGAGCGACGGCTCCATGTCGAGCCCGGAGCCGACCCAGGTCACCTGATCCGGCGCGTTGAGCCCGTAACGATGCCGCAGGAACGCCAGCAGCGTCGGCGCGATATCGAGGTGGGAGGAGATCGATTGGATCCGCGCGGGGCGGCTGAGGCGCGGCGAGAAGATGATGAGCGGCACATGGTAGCGGTCGATCCGGGTGGACGGTGGGATCTCCGCCAGCCGGTGATCCCCGGTGATGATGAAGATCGTGTTGCGGTAGCCGGGGAGCTTCGCCGCCTCCTCGAAGTAGGTCCTGAGCGCCGCGTCCGAGTAGAGGATGGTCGAGTAGATCTCCCGGTACTGGCGGTGATTCGCCTTCTCGGCCTCGGAGAATTGCAGCTCCCGCATGCGATCCTCGAAGAGTCGCAGGTACTTCTCCTGGCCGGGCACGGCGTACCGGGGATGCGTGCTGATCGTCTGCACGTAGTCCACGTACGGTCTCCCTGAATCGTCCCGTTCCGTGAGGAGTGCCTTGCGCAGGATCTCCTGGTCGGCGTATCCCCAGTCCGAGCCCGGGAGACGATAGTAGCTGGCGTCGTAATCCCCGATCCCAACCATGAGATCGATGTCCTGCTGTGCGAGAAAGTCGCCCTGGTGGTCGAAATCCAGGCGGGTACCGCAGAAGAAGCGGGTGCGGTAGCCGCTGCGCTTGAGAATGCTGAGCAGCGTCAGAGACTTCGGCATGCGGCTGCCGAAGCTGTTGAAGCCCTGCTCTGCGAAGGGCAGCGATCCCAAGATCGAGGGAAGCGATGCGAACGTGCGGCCCTGCGACGCAAGGAAGTTTTCGAAGTACAGACTCTGGCCAGCCAGCTCATCCAGAAAGGGTGTGAAGCTGCCGAGGTAGGCGTTGGGGCCGCTGAAGGCCCGCCCCAGTCCCTCGACGCCCAGGAAGACTATGTTGGGCGGCGGCGCACCCGGCTCGAGGTTGAAGTACTCGCCCAGGACGTCGTGGGTGTCCTCGCCCCGCAGGAACGGGTATTGCGGATCTAGATAACGGAACTGCTGAGCGGTGTCGGGAACGCGGCGCATCACCGGGAGCGAGCGTCCGAGGTGGGCGAAGGCATCGGCGATGAAGAGAGCCGCCTTGTTCGCTGCGACGTTGTAGGCGAACTCGCTCCGCAGCGCGCCGCGGGCCGGCAGCGGTCTCACGCCCGAGACGGTGAGCGTGACGGCGATGCCGAGCAACAGCAGCGCCGCGCGCGCCTCGAGGACCGGGTGCCGGTTGAAGATGCGCAGCGCCACCCAGAACACCGCGAGCGGGAGCAGCAGCGTTGCGACAGACAGCTCGGTGAAGTGATAACCCCCGCGAGCCGTCGTCAGAATGTCGCTGAGCGAATAGCCGAACAGGTCGCTCCCGAGCGGTACCCGGGAGAAAAGGAAATAGCTCGAGAGCGCAACGGCACCGATCAGCACGAGCGAGCCCAAGCCGCCGTAGACCCGGACATCCGCGTTCTTTCCGCGGAGGACCATCCGGCACGCCAGGAAGAGCGGCAGCAGGAAGACCAGCAGCTCGAGGAACAGCACCAGGTCCGACCGGAGCGCCGCGACGATCACCCTGCCGACATCGCGCGGAACCTCGGTCGTCACAAGGACGCCCGACAGCTCCATCAGCCGCCCCGTCAGCAGGGCGAGCAGCAGTGCCAGGGACAGATTGCCGAAAGCGGTCAGGCGCTCGCCGAGCCGGATGGGCCACGGCGTGCCTGCGGCCTGGGCGGTCAGCTTGACCATCGGGGCGCGGTCAGCAACTCACCACCGGAATAGCAGTGTCACGGAGGCGTCCCGCTCGACGAAGGGGTTGGACGTATGCTCGTCGCTGACGCTGCCGGTGAGCCAGATGCCCCATCGGGGGGTGAAGAATTTCTGAATCTGCGCGCCGCCGGTCCAGGAGCTCGTGACGTTGAGGAGTACGCTGTGGGGCAGAAGCTCGCTGCCGCGGCTGAAGCCACCGTTCAGCTCGACGTAGTCGTCCGCGTTTCCCGAGAAGTAGTAGCGCGCGACGGCGCGGTGGGAGACTCCGAGTGTCGTGGACGGGACGAAGAGGGTGCGCCAGCGCAGATACCAGTTGCCGACGTACTTGCCGAGCCCCACGCCGTACATGTCGACGTTGGTGCTGGTGAAGCTCAGGTGGTCGTAGCTGAGCGACGGCTCCCACCCTCGCCCGATACCCTGAAAGAGCTCGGCACGAACGGCCCGCTGCGGATAGAGAGTCGCATTCGGCGAGTACTGGTAGCGCAGGTTGAGATACGCCCTGGACCAGGCGTCCGTATAGCCATCGAGCGCGAAGGCGTGGTCGGTCAGCGAGAAGCGCCGCGCCGCGAGACTCTCCACGGCGAGCGAGCCGCGGGGGAAATACCCGCGAACGCTGGCGTCGTATTCGCTCCAGGCAGACCTGCCCGCGGAGAAATTGCTGTAGGTGTCGCCGACATGTGCCAGCCAGCGAAGATTTCCGGGCTGCGCGGCCTGCGGCTGCGAGCGCTGTTCGAGCGAGGCGATGAGCCGGTCCACCTCCGCGTCGGTCGCGCCGCTCGCGCGCGCCTTTTCCAGATCGGCACGCGCCGCCGTTCGGTCTGCCGATGACCGGTAAGCCTTGGATCGGGCCAGATACGCGGCGGGCTCGTTCGGCTGGACAGACACCCAGCGGGTGTAGGCCTGGATGGCATCCGCGGGGCGGCCGCTCCACAGATAGAGATCGCCGAGCGCCGCCCACGCGTCACCGTACTCCGGCAAGAGTATGGTCACTGCCTTGAGATCGGCCTCGGACTCCGACCGGCGTCCTTCCCAGGCAAGGGTGCGTCCGCGCGCCAGCAACACATCCGAGTTGGTAGGTCTCGTCGACAGGAGCTCGGTGTAGAGCCGTATGGCCTCCTCGCGCTGCCGCGTGTAGGACAGGTGCCGCGCCAGCTGGAACTTCGCCTCGTAGGATTGCGGGTCGGAGGCCAGCGCGAGGCGATAGTGGCCGATGGCCGCCGCGTAATCGCCGCGATCCCGCGCCTCTTTGGCGGCGGTCAGCTCGGCGTCGGCAGCCTCGGCCCATGCCGCGGTGACACCCGTGAGGCCGGCGAGGGCCAGCCATGCAGCCAGCGCTGGGGCGAGTGCGCGGTTCATCAGGCGGGACACTCCCGCTTGCGCCTGGCGAGCCGTGCGCGCGCGCGCCGGTGCAGATGCTGGAACACCGCCGCCATCCTCCAGAGAGTATTGAGCTGCCGGTATCCGAAGTTCTCCAGCACCGCGATCGCGAACAGCACGAGGATGTGGCGCGGCCTCTTGTAAAGACGAAACGAGATCTCCTCGAGCAACAGCGCGCAGGTCGAGAGCAATATGCCGAAGCCCGCGGCCAGCAGCATGAAGGTGATGAAGACCGAGAGCGAAACGATGCCGAGAGCGAAGCCTATGATGACGAAGAGATAACCGCAGGTCTCGACCACCGGCCCGAGCCACTCGAAGAACACCGTGAAGGGGTAAGCGAACCACCCCGCGAAGGATCCTTGCCGGTGGAACATCAGGCCGCGATTCATCGCCAGTGATTCCGCCAGGCCGACCTGCCAGCGCATGCGCTGCCTGCGGAGCGTGCCGATGTCGTCCGGCACCGTCGACCAGCAGATCGGCTCGGGCACGAAGGTGATGCGGTAGCTCTTGCGCTGCGCCGATAGCGTCCGGTGGAGTCTGACGACCAGCTCCATATCCTCGCCGACGGTGTCTGAGCGGTAGCCGCCCGCCGCAACGAACGTCTCCTTGTGATAGATGCCGAAAGCGCCCGAAATGATGAGATGGGCGTTCATCGGCGACCAGCCCATCCTTCCGTACAGGAAAGCGCGCAGGTATTCGACGACCTGAAAAAGGACCAGCGGCCCCTTGGGCAGATCGGCTTCGACGAAAAGACCGTCCTGCGATTTGCAGCCGTTGGCGACGCGAATCGTGCCGCCGCAGGCGACCACCGTCGGGTCCTCGAGGAGCGGCGCGACGATCAGCATCAGACTGTCCCGCTGCAGGACCGAATCGGCATCCACCCGGCAGACCCAGGGGTAATGCGCGATGTTGACCCCGGCGTTGACGGCATCGCCCCGCCCGCCCTGTTCCTTGTCGATGACCCGCAGGCGTGGATCGACCGTGGACTGATAGACAGCGCGCACCGGCCGGGTCTTGAGGCGTGCGCGGTAGGCCTCGGG
>Ga0209686_1000864_pt1 | contig 15171 bp, 18 predicted proteins | sample GraSoiAngelo_126_FD_185883 | JGI IMG/M metagenome (GOLD analysis project Ga0209686, IMG submission 185883) | Grasslands soil microbial communities from the Angelo Coastal Reserve, California, USA - 14_0927_09_20cm (SPAdes) (version 2) | ecosystem: Environmental > Terrestrial > Soil > Grasslands ...
CGTGCTGGTAGAAAGCACCGAGCAGCCAATCAAAAGTCTGCGTGCCGTTCGATGCGACCCGCAGCTCCTGGGAGATAGCGGTGAGGTGAGTGTGATCGAGCAGAGGCGAGTTGAGGCGCACCTGCGGTATGGGACCAAACACCTGGAAGGTGACGCTCCCGCTCAACTGCGAGGCATCACGCGTCACCAGCACATGGCGGCTGGTCAAGGAGCTCACCGAAGTCAGCGTCGCGGGACCTAAGTTGTAATCCACCTTGACATCGGCCAGACGGAAGTCGTCGCTCAAGCCCTCGCGCAGCTGCGTGTACTGCTCGCGGTCGCCGATCGTGACCGGCGGTTGAGTGGTGGTGTTGGGATTGGCTAGAATATTGTAGGTGTCAACGCGCGGGAAGCCGTTCGTGCCGAGGTTCTGGTAAACCAGCCGCGGTGTCACCGACAGCTCCTCGCTGGGTTTCCAGAGCATCGACAGACGGAACCCGGCACGGTCGCCGTCGTTCACCCCGTCGGCTATGTGCGTGGTGGAAGGCGAATTGGCCGGACCCGTCGGCTCGATCGCGCGGATGAAGCCCGGCAGATGGTGCTCGTAGGCGACGAAGTGCACAGCCGCGTTGGGACCGAGAGGCGCGTTGAATGCGGCGCGAACGGAGCCACCGACACTGCTGCCGCTTCCCGTCGGCGATTCGAGCGAGGCGTCACCGTATGCCTCGTATGCGCCGAGCTTCGGCTGCTTGGTGATGTAACGGACCGTGCCTGCATCCGAGCCCGCGCCGAAGAGTGTGCCCTGCGGCCCGCGCAGCACCTCGAAGCGGTCGAGATCGAAAAGCTCGAGGTCCGGGGTGAAGAGCGCCACGGAGATCGGCGACTCATCGAGATACACACCCACCTGCTCCTTGACGCCGGGCTGGTCGCGGATCACCTGGCCGGAGCTCACGCCGCGGATCGCCATCTGGCTCTGACCGGGCCCGAGATCCGCAATCGTGAGGCCCGCGACGTTGCGGGCGAGATCCACGATGTTGCCCGCACCGGAGTTCACGATCTGCTCCTGACTCGTGGCGGCCACCGAGAAGGGCACGTCCTGCAGGTTCGCTTCGCGCTTGGTGGCCGTGACGATAATCTCCTGGATCGCCGCCTGATCCACCTGTTGCGCACTCGCAACGACCGGCAACGCCGTGGCCCCGGCGGCTCCCAAACCCGCCGCCAGGGCCCTGATAAGGGTGTATCGAGTGCACGCCATAGCGAATTCCTCCCCGAAAGACGCTTGCGCCCGCCAAGCGTGCGGGCGTTGAGCTCGTTGGTTTTGGTCCGCCTGACCGTCGGCGGCTTTATTAATGAGGGTCATGATACACACGAAGGTGTCTTTGCTGCCACACGGCCAGCGGGCTCGGGCGGCGCGCGTCGGCCCGCCGGGGGCGCACCCCGTGCGCGCGCTCAGGCCTCTTCTTGCACGTCCGCGACGGAGCTCTTGAACACTTCGACGCGGCGCGCCTTCAGCACCCGATGCACGGGAATGAAGACGTAGTAAGTGGCGAGGAACCACACGACACGCGAGACGAGCGGCGGCGCCGTCGGGGCCGGCCACAGCGCCCGCCCGGCAGCGGGCGCCAGCAGCCAACCCAACACCAGCACTGCGAGGAGCACCGCAAAGTAAATCCGGCCCGCACGGGTGAGCGAGAGCTTTGCGCGCCCCCGCGGGTAGTGCATGCGGGTGCGCAGCCACACCATCCCGACGATGAACGCCAGCGTCAGGACGGCGATCGCGTCGGCCGGGAGCATGTGGCGGCCGTGCGCCCCGCGCCTACTGCCGCGCGGTCGAGTCGATGAACGCGTCCAGGTCGCGCTTCATCCTCGCCATCGACGGGGGATGCACGTACATCATGTGCCCCGCCTCGTAGTACTTCATCTCGATGCGCGAGCCGACGCCTGCCGGCAGCCCGAGGTGCGCCATCACGTACTCGGTCGCGGAGAAGGGCGTCGCGAGATCGTAGTAGCCGTTCAGCACCAGCACCCGCAGGTTCGCATCCTTCACCAGCGCCTCGGCGAGGTCGACCCCGGAATTCACCATCGGCTGATCGCCCTTCGGAGTGCGGTGCACCCACTTCCAGTGCTCGCCGACGCTGTTGTTGGTGGTGCGATAGGTGCTGCCCTGCCCGAACCTGAGCTCGCCGTGGTAGTAATCGAGGAATGCCGCGGCGAAAGCGGCGCTGATCGCCGCCGACTGCGGATCGTAGTCGGAGTATTTCTCCAGCGGATCCATGGTGGCGCCGACGAAGCGCGCATCGAGTCGGCCCACGGTCTTGTGTTGCGCCTTGAGCAGCTCGTGCGTGAAGGCCCCCTGCGCGACGCGCAGGTTGGCGGCCTTGAGGTACTCGGCCGGCAGCCCCGTGTACTCGTGCATCTTCCCGGCCACCGCCTCGCGCTCGGCATCCGGGATCGCATCGCCCTTCAGCAGCGCCGCCGTGAACGGACCTGCGGCGTAGGCGCGCACCTCGGTGAGGAACGGCTCGAGCGCCGCCGGCTGAGTGGGGAGCATGTGGTGGTACCAGGCCACGGCGGCGTACGCGGGGAGGTACACGGCGTAGGGCCGGTCGTTGCCCGGGAGCTCCGCGAAGATCGCCTCGAGGTCGGTCGCGACGGAGACGAGTATCAGCCCGTTGAACGCGAAGGCGCGCTCGCGCAGGTAGTTGACGATGGCCGCCCCGCGGGTGGTGCCGTAGCTCTCGCCCAGCAGGTATTTTGGCGACGTCCAGCGATTGTTGTCGCTCACGTACTGCATGATGAAGCGACTGAGCGAATCGATGTCCGGATCGACCCCGAAGAACTCATCGTCCTTGTGGTCGCAGACCGCGTGGGCGAGTCCCGTCCCGACCGGATCGATCATCACGAGATCGCTCTTGTCGAGGACGCCGAATTCGTTGTCCACGGTCCGATAGGGTCCCGCCGGAGTCGGACCGGGGTCTGAGACCACCACCCGCTTCGGTCCGAGCACGCCCATGTGCAGCCAGAGCGACGAAGAGCCCGGTCCGCCGTTGAACGCGAACATGAGCGGCCGCACGCCGCCTTTGGCGTCGTGCCGCACGTACGCGACATAGCCGATGCTCGCGATCGGCTTGTCCTCGTCGTCGCGGATGATGAGGGTGCCGGCGGTGGCGGTGTAGTCGAAGGACCTGCCGCCCACCGTGAGGTGATGTTGGGTGACCGAGCTCTCCGCTTTCGGTAACCGCATCCACTGATCCTTCTTCTCGCCCTTGATGTCGATCTTGCACAGCTGCCCCAGGAGAACGGCCTGGGCGCTCGGTGGCTCCGGCGCGCGTGCCGGCTGCGGCTTCGCCGCCTCGGTCGCTCCTTCCGCGCGCGGGGGCTCCTGCGCGCCGGCCGCGACCGCCCAATTCAACACACCCGCCAGGGCGATGCTTCCCGCTGACCGCCAGTTCGACATGTGCGCCTCCCCCAATGAGCTTTGGACCGCTCCCGCACCGCGCGCGCTTATACCATGATCGCGAGCATGACGCGCCTCGAAGACGCAGTAACATCCGCATGACCGCATGAGCCATACCGAGCATCCTCGTTCGATCCGCTCCTTCGTGACCCGCAGCGGCCGGATCACGGCGGCACAGCAGCGCGCTCTCGAGGTGCTGTGGCCGAAGTACGGCGTCGCCTTCGCCACGCAGCCGCTCGAGCCGAGAGCGCTGTTCGGGCGCGACGCCCCACTCACGATCGAAATCGGCTTCGGCAACGGCGAGAATCTTCTCGCGCTCGCCTCGGCACATCCCGCGCGCGACTTCCTCGGGATCGAGGTGCACCGTCCCGGTATCGGCCGGCTGCTTCTCCGGCTCGAGGAGCGCCAGCTCGCCAACGTGCGCGTCATCTGTCATGACGCGGTCGAGGTCCTCGAGCGGCAGGTCGCTGCGCAGTCGGTGGATGAGTTCCTGATCCTCTTCCCGGACCCGTGGCCGAAGAAGCGCCACCACAAGCGCCGTCTCCTTCAGCGCCCGTTCGCCGAGCTTCTCTCGAGCCGCCTCGCCCGGGGCGGCCTGCTGCGGCTCGCCACCGACTGGCAACCCTACGCCCTGCAGATGCTGGAGATACTGTCCGCCACGCCCGGCCTCATGAATGTCGCCGCCGACGGCGCCTTCGTTCCCCGCCCGCCCGAGCGGGCACCGACCCGCTTCGAGCGCCGCGGCGAGCGGCTCGGGCACGAGGTTTGGGATCTGGCCTTCTCGAGGAGCTGAGCATCGATCACGCCATGGCCCAACGGCTCCCTGCCGCCCGAGTGCTCGAGCGATAGCGCTCGCGCGAAGAGCTCTCAGGCGACGGCGAACGCCCGGCGCAATCCGTCGAGCACGAACTGCACCGCGAGCGCGCCGAGGACGACACCGAGGAGCCGGCTGGCGACGTTGGCGCCCGTCACGCCGATCACGCGCATCAGCGGATCCGCCAGCAGCATGAGCACCAGTGCAACCGCAAGCACCAGGCCTGCCGCCGCGAGCAATTCCCCAAAGAGCGCGCCCTGGCGGAGGAGCTGCAGGGGACCGAACCAAAGGAGCAGGGTCGCGAGCGCCCCCGGACCCGTAATGAATGGGAACGCCAGCGGAAAGACCGAGATGTCCGCGCGCCTGCGGCTCTCGGCCGCCTCGCTGCTCGAGGTGCGCGTCCCCGACTCACGCGCGAACACCATCTCGAGCGCCAGCAGAAACAACAACAAGCCGCCGAATATCCGAAACGCCTCGAGACTGATGCCCATGAGGCCGAGGAAGGGAGCCCCGCCGAGGGCGAACAGCACGAGGATCACGGCGGACACGCCGACGGCCTTGACCGCCATGCGGCGCTTGTACTGGCGGGTCGCGCCGCTCGTGAGCCCGCTGAACAGCGGGATGAGCGAGATCGGCTCGACCACGACGAAGAACACGATGAAGAATTTCAGCGGTTGCTCGAGCATTGGTGCCCCGCGCAATGGACCTGGCCGTTACGGCCGCCTGCCGCACCCGGACGCAACAATCCAAATAAGTTCTTGAAAGCGTCAAAGACGAGGCGCAACATCAATTGTAGAGCGCAGTTGCGATCCGGACTAATTCAGGGATGTCTTGGCGGGAGGTGGGCGACGATGGCGACTCCTCAACCGGCTATCGGCGACTGGTATCGCCTGAACGGCGGTGCGTTGTTCGAGGTCGTTGCACTCGACGACGATGACGGCACCATCGAGATCCAGTATTTCGACGGCACTGTCGAGGAGATGGACATCGAGGACTGGGACGCTCAGTGGGAAGACGGTGCGCTCGAGCCCGCCGAAGCTCCCGAGGACTGGAGCGGCTCGGTCGACATCGAGGCCTCGGACAACGAGGGCCGCGGCTCCGACTCGCTCGGGGAGGATCGGGATCTGCGCGCGAGCGGTCTCGAGGGAATCGACCTCTTCGAGTAGGAATCGACCCGGTCTATGATCCCGACGCGCTGAAAGCGCGCCGCCGAGCTAGGAGGCGGGAGCCTCCGCGAGGGCGTTGACGTCCACGCTGTCGGCTACCAGCACCAATCCGTCCCTCACCTCGAGCGCGATCGGGGTGAGAGAGCGCCCGGCGCACGGACCCGCCACGCAGTAGCCGCTGCCCTTCTCGAACAGCGCGCCGTGCGAGGAGCAAAGGATCAGCGCGCCGTCAGCCGTGAGGAATCGCTCCGGGAGAAGATTCAGCGGGTGTCCGGCGTGAGGACAGCGGTTCACGTAGCCGCGTACCGCGTCCCCGGCGCGCACCACAAAGCCTCTCAAGGGCCAGTCGCCGGCGCCGATGGTGAAGGCGCGCGCCCCCTGCCGCTCGAGCTCCGTGAGGCGGCAGACCACCCTCTCGAGGTCGAGAGCGCATCGCTCCTCCGCGGCCTCGTCCAGGCTCACGCTATTCAGCCCCGTGGCCGTCCAGCGCATCGATCTCGCGCCGGTTGAGCCAGACCATGATCAGTCCCGGGAATGCGAGCGCGAAGCTCACGACGAAGTAGCCGTACCACCCGCCGTGGTCGGCGACCCACCCGGCCGGATACCCGAGACTGTAGCGCGGCAGCAGGGCGAGCGCCGACAGCAGCGCATACTGAAACGCGCTGTAGCGCACGTCGCACAGCGCCATGATGAGGGCGACGAGCGCAATGCCGCCCATCGCGCCGGCCACGTGCTCGATCACTACGGCGGCGGCCATGATCGGATAGTTCCGGCCCGCGACCGCGAGCGCGCAATAGAGCAGGTTGCTCACGGCCTGCAGCACCCCGAAGGCGAGCATCGAGCGCAGCAGCCCCATCCTCACCATGAGGACTCCGCCGAGCACCGAGCCCGCGAGCGAGCTCGCCGTGAAGAGGCCCTTCACGATGAGCGCGATCTCGGTCTTCGAGAAGCCCACGTCCATCATGAAGGGTGTGAACAGCTTGTTGGCGAACGCGTCTCCGATCTTGAAGAGCAGCACCACCGCGATCAGCGTCACCGCGTTCGGCGTGCCCAATAGCTCCTTGAGCGGCGCCACGACCGACTCGCGGAGCGACCGCGGCTGGTAGGTGTTGTGTGTGGTCGGGGCGAGCATCGTCGCACCGCAGAAGAGCAGCATCACGACGGCGAGGATCAAGAACGCCGGCCGCCAGCCGAAGTGATCGGCGACGACGAGGGCGCACGCGGAGGCGAGCCAGGCGGCGGTGCGGTAGCCGAGATTGGTGGCCGCGGCCGCGAGCCCGCGCTCGCTCGGAGCCGACACGTCGGTGCGGTACGCGTCGAAGGCGATGTCCTGGGTCGCTGAGAAGAAGACGATCGCGACGGCACAGGCGCTGATCGGCGTGAGGGCGACCGCGGGGTTCTGCAGCGCGAAGAGGCCTATGGTGAGGGCGAGGGCCACCTGCATCGCGAGTATCCAGCCGCGGCGCCGACCGAGCCACGGCAGCGGATAGCGGTCGATGAGCGGCGCCCACAGGAATTTCAGCAGATAAGGCAGCGCGACGTAGGACATGACGCCGATGGTGGTGAGGCTGACACCGGCGTCCTTGAGCCACGCCTGCAGCGCGCTCTCGGTGATCTGGTTGGGAAAGCCCGAGGCGGCTCCGAGAAAGAGGATCGCGAGCATCTTGGGGCTCGCGAGCACCTCCCGCAGCCGCGGCTCGCCGCCCGCGCGCGTCGCGCCGAGTGTGGGCGCGCTCAAAGCTCGTAGTCCATGACGAGCGGGGCGTGATCCGAGAAGCGCCTCTCCTTGTATATGGTGGCGGCGCGCGCCCTGCCGGCGAGGTCGGCGCTCACGACCTGGTAATCGATGCGCCAGCCAACGTTCTTCGCGCGCGCCTGTCCGCGGTTCGACCACCAGGTGTAGAGCCCCGGCTCGGGTCGCACTTCACGAAACGCGTCGACGTAGCCCGCCCCGAACAGGCGGTCCATCCAGGCGCGCTCCTCGGGCAGGAACCCGGGGTTCTTCTGGTTCGATCTCCAGTTGGTGAGGTCGATGGCGCGGTGCGCGATGTTCCAGTCGCCGCCGAGGATGTAGTGGCGGCGGCGCCGCCGCAGCCGCGCCAGGTGATCCTCGAAGGCATCGAGGAAGCGGAACTTCGAGGCCTGCCGGTGGGGGCCTGCGGAGCCCGAGGGCAGATACAAGGACACGACCGACAGCTTCCCGACCTGCGCCTCGAGGTAGCGCCCTTCGCGGTCGAACTCGCCCACCCCGAAGCCGCGCACCACGCGCTGCGGGCGGTGGCGCGTGTAGAGCGCGACTCCGGCGTAGCCCTTGCGCTCGGCGTCGCAGAAGAAGCCGTGATACCCGGGGAGCTGCACGTCATGCTCGGCGAGCTGATCCTCGTGGCTGCGGGTCTCCTGCAGGCAGATGAAGTCCGCGTTCTGCCGGCGCAGCCAGCGGAACAACCCCTTGGCCGCCGCCGAGCGGATGCCGCAGACGTTGACGCTGATGACGCGCATCAGGGCATGATATGCCATGGAGCAATATCAGCTCACGTTCATAGATCTCGCCTTGAAGCGCGAGGCGCTGCGCTTCGGGCGCTTCACGCTCAAGTCCGGGCGCGAGAGCCCCTACTTCTTCAACGCCGGCCTCTTCAGCGACGGCGAAGCGCTCGCCTCGCTCGGCAAGTGTTATGCCGCGGCCATCGTCCACTCCGGGATCCGCTTCGACATGATCTTCGGCCCGGCCTACAAGGGCATTCCGCTCGCGGCCGCCACGGTGGTGGCGCTGTCCGGCGAGCACGGTCGCAGCGTCCCCTACGCCTTCAACCGCAAGGAGGCCAAGGACCACGGCGAGGGCGGCCGCATCGTCGGGGCGCCGCTCTCGGGAAGCGTGCTCCTGGTGGACGATGTGATCACCGCCGGCACCGCAGTGCGCGAGTCGCTCGAGATCATCCGCGCCGCGGGCGCGCAGGCGGCCGGCGTGGTGCTGGCGCTCGATCGTCAGGAGCGCGGACAGGGCCCGCTCAGTGCCGTGCAGGAGCTCGAGAGGAGCGAGGGTGTCAGATGTGTGAGCATCGTCACACTTGCAGAGCTCATCGAGGCGCTGTCGCAACCGCCGGACGGGCGGGTGCGCATCTCCGACGGGCAACTGGCGGCGCTGCGCGAGTACCAGCGGCGCTTCGGCGCTGCTTGAGCTTGCCAGCCGTACCGCTGCGGCCGGAAGATAGCGTCATGGCGGTCCGAACCTGTCGCTTGGTATCTCGCCCGCTGCTCGGTTGCCTCGTGCTCGCCGGTATCACGCTCGCCGGCGGTCTGGTGCGCGCGGCTCCATCCCAGTCGTCCAGACAGGGCATCGCCTATCGCTGGGTCGACGAGAACGGAGTAGTTCACTACGGCGACCACATCCCGCCGCAGTACGCCGCGCAGGATCGCGCCGTGCTCAATGCCCAGGGCGTCGAGGTCAGGCACTTCGATGCGCAGAAGTCCCCCGAGCAGGCCGCCGCGGACGCACGCGAACGCGCGACGCAGATCAAGCAACGCCAGCACGACGCCTTCCTGATCACGACCTACACCTCGGTCAAGGACATCGAGGCGCTTCGAGACGGGCGACTCGAGCAGCTCAAGGGCCAGCGCACCGCGGCGCAGCAGTACGTGGACAGCCTGCGAACGCGCCTCGCGTCTCTGCAGACACGGGCGCTCACCTTCCGCCCCTACAACCCGCACACCGACGCGCGGCGCATGCCGGACGATCTCGCGGAGAATCTGGTGCGCACCGTCAACGACCTGAACGTCCAGACCCACAACCTCGACGCCAAGACCGCGGAGGAGACGGCGCTGCGCGACCAGTTCCAGGCCGATATCGAGCGCTACCGGGCGCTGCACACCATCCACTCGCAATAGCGGGCATCCGTACTCGCCGGTGGTGCGTACGCGGTGGTCGTGCGTGCGCGGCGGCCACTTCTGGCGGACGCCGAGCCACACGCCGCGCCCATCGTTGACCTTGAGCCTCGATCGTTTTCAGTGCTGGCCGGAGTGCCCGAAACCGCCCGCCCCGCGGGCGGAGGCGGCGAAGTCTGCGACCACCTCGAGCTCCACCTGCACGACCGGCACGACGATGAGCTGCGCGATGCGCTCGCCGGGACGCACCGTGAAGGGCTCCGCTCCGCGGTTCCAGCACGACACCATCAGCTGGCCCTGGTAATCCGAGTCGATCAGGCCGACCAGGTTTCCGAGCACGATGCCGTGCTTATGCCCGAGGCCCGATCGCGGCAGGATGACCGCCGCGAGCGCCGGGTCGTCGAGGTGGATCGCGATCCCGGTGGGGATGAGCTCCGCGCGCCCGGGCGCGAGCACCAGCGGCTCGGTGAGGCAGGCCCGCAGATCGAGGCCGGCGGAGCCAGCCGTGGCGTACGCCGGCAGCGGGAACTCGCTTCCCAGGCGCGCATCGAGAACCCGCACCTTGAGCGCGCGGCGCCCCGCGGAGCCGCCGCTCAAGCGAGGGCCGGACCGCGTTTGCGGGCCGCGGCGCGCGCCGCGAGGTCCTGCTCGATGAGCGCGATGAGCCCGCGCGCGAGTGTGAGCTTGCCGGCGCGGGGAAGCTCGTGACGCCCGTTGCGCGAGAGCACGATCAGCTGATTGTCGTCGCAGTCGAAGGCCTTGTCGTGCCCGACTTCGTTGGCCGCGATCATGTCGAGGTTCTTCTTCATGAGCTTGGTGCGCGCGTTCTGCTCCACCGATTCGGTCTCGGCGGCGAAGCCGACCGCGTACGGCCGGTCGGCCCGAGCCGCCACGGTCGCGAGCACGTCGGCGGTGCGCTCCATCGCGAGCTCGAGGCTTTCGGCGGTCTTCTTGATCTTCTGCTCCGCGGCGCGCGCCGGCCGGTAATCCGCCACCGCGGCCGTCGAGATGAAAATGTCGGTGCCGGGAAGCTCGCGCAGCACCGCGGCCAGCATGTCGGCCGCGCTCTCGACGTCGATGCGCGCCACCCCCGCCGGCGTCGGCAGGCTCACAGGTCCCGCGACCAGCACCACCGTCGCTCCCGCCTCGCGCGCCGCCTGCGCCACGGCGAAGCCCATCTTCCCGGAGCTGCGGTTGCTGACGAAGCGCACCGGGTCGATGCGCTCGCGCGTCGGGCCGGCGGTGATCAGCACGCGGCGGCCCGCGAGCGCACCGCTCGCCGGCAGGAGCGCGAGCACCCGCTCGGCGAGATCGACCGGCTCGAGCATGCGGCCCTCGCCGATTTCACCGCACGCCTGATCGCCCTCCGCAGGCCCGAAGACCTGCACGCCGCGCTGAGCGAGCGTCGCGACGTTGGTGCGCGTCGCGGCGTTGGCCCACATGACGTGATTCATCGCTGGCGCCACGGCGATCGGCGCCTCGGTGGCGAGGCACAGCGTCGAGAGCAGATCGTTCGCCTGGCCGGTGGCGAGTCGCGCCAGAAAATCCGCGCTCGCCGGCGCAATCAGCACCGCATCCGCCCAGCGCGCGAGCTCGATGTGGCCCATGGCGGCTTCCGCGGCCGCGTCCCACAGGTCGCTGCGCACCGTGCGGCCCGAGACCGCCTGAAAAGTAGTGGGCGTCACGAACTCGCGCGCGCCGCCGGTCATGACGACCTGCACCTCCGCGCCGCGGTCTCGCAGCCGCCGCACGAGGTCCGGACTCTTGTAGGCGGCGATGCCGCCCGTCACGCCGAGAAGAATGCGTTTGCCCTGCATGGAAAGCCGTCCCGCCCTGGGAACGGATTATCGCACCGCGCCTGCCGGAGCGCGCAAACCGTCGCTCAGAAAACTTACGTCGAGGGTGCGAAAGACGAGGAAATTGCGAGACTTCGGGGGCTTTCTCCCCCTCCCGGCCCTGACATCGGGGTCCTTAGACTGGCCGCCCGACCTCGTTAGAACCGAAAGTAATGAGCATCCGGCACTGGCCTCACCCCGAGCGGCCCCGCGAGAAGCTGCTCGAGCGCGGCGCTCACGCGCTCTCGGATGCGGAGCTGCTGGCGCTGCTCCTCGGCTCGGGCACACGGGGGCGCACCGCGGTCGAGCTCGGGCGCATGCTGATCGCCGAGTTCGGCTCGTTGCGCGAGCTGTTGAACTCGGAGGCGCAGCGCTGCCTCGCACAGAGCGGCATAGGCCCTGCCCGCTACGCCATCCTCAAGGCGGCCCTCGAGCTCGCGCGGCGGCACTTTCGCGAGGCGCTGCGCTTGGGTCCCGCGCTTGCGGCGCCCGAAGCCACCCGGACGTTTCTCGTGGCGCATCTGCGTGACCGGCCGTACGAGGTCTTCTGCTGTTTGTATCTCGACAACCGCCACCGGCTCATCGCCTTCGAGGAGCTGTTCCGGGGCACCATCGACCGCGCCGGCGTGCATCCCCGGGAAGTGATGCGCCAGACGCTGCTGCACAACGCCGCCGCGGTCATCTTCGCCCACAATCACCCGTCGGGAGTGCTCGAGCCGAGTCAGGCGGACGAGCTGATCACCCGGCGCCTCAAGGAGGCGCTCGCCCTGATGGACGTGCGGGTGCTCGATCATTTCATCATCGGCGACGGGCTGTGCTTCTCCTTCTCGGAGCACGGGCTGCTGTGACGTCTTGTCGAGCCGCCGCCGGGCTGGTATAAAACCCGGCCCGGGAATCCCGGGGTCCACCCGTCAAGGTAGATATATGTCCCGCGTTTGCGAGATCACCGGCAAGAAGCCGGCGGCCGGCAACCGAGTCTCCCACGCCAATAACAAGAAGCGCCGCCGCTTTCTGCCCAACCTGCACACGCAGCGCTTCTGGGTCGAGACCGAGAAGCGCTGGGTGACCCTGCGGCTGAGCGCCAGCGGGATGCGCACCATCGAGAAGCGCGGCATCGACAGGGTGCTCGCGGAGCTGCGGGCCCAGGGCCACAAGCTCTGAAGACGCGCACCGCACAGGAGCCCCCATGCGCGAGAAGATCAAGCTGCTGTCCTCGGCCGGAACCGGCCACTTCTACGTGACCACCAAGAACAAGCGGCTGCACCCGGATAAGCTCGAAGTCCGCAAGTTCGACCCGAAAGCGCGCAAGCACGTCGCCTACAAGGAATCGAAGATCAAGTAAGCGCCAGCCCCGCGCGCTTGCCTGAGCTGCCCGAAGTCGAGACCACGCGCCGGGGCCTCGAGCCCTACGCGCTCAAGCAGCGGATCGTCGCGCTCGAGGTCCACGAGCGGCGGCTGCGCTGGCCGGTGCCGCGCGATCTAGCGCGCAAGGTCGCCGGGCAACGGATCCTCGGCGTCGGACGGCGCGCCAAGTACCTGCTTCTGCACCTGAAGTCCGGCACCCTGCTGCTGCACCTCGGCATGTCGGGGAATCTGCGGGTCGTGCCGGCACGGACGCCCCGCCTCGCGCACGACCATTTCGACCTCAAGCTCGGCTCGGGGCTGGCGCTGCGCTTCAACGACCCGCGCCGTTTCGGCAGTCTTCTCTACACCCGCGGCGATCCGCTCCGGCACCGGCTGCTCGCGGACCTTGCGCCCGAGCCCTTCGCCGCCGCTTTCAATGCAGACTACCTGTGGCGCACCACCCGGCGGCGCCGCGTGGCCGTCAAGCAATTGCTCATGAACAGCCACCTCGTGGTCGGCGTCGGCAACATCTACGCCAGCGAGGCGCTGTTTCGGGCGCGCATCAGGCCGACGCGGCGGGCCGGGAGCCTGTCGCGGACGGAGGCCGCACGGCTGGTGCGCAGCGTGCGCGCGGTGCTCTCACAGGCGATCCGCGCAGGCGGCACGACGCTGCGCGACTACCTGGGCGCCGACGGTGCGCCCGGTTACTTCCGTCAGCGGCTCTACGTGTATGAGCGCCAGGGCAGGCCCTGCCGGCGCTGCGGCACGCCGGTGCGCGCGGTGACCCAGGGGCAGCGCTCCACGTACTATTGCCCGTCCTGCCAGAAGTGAGGCTTGCGCCGAGCGCGCATGAGCTGACCCGCATGAACAAGGCGATCCTCGCGCATCTTTCCAGGAAGGATCCGGTGCTCGGCGGCCTGATCCGCGCCGTCGGACCGCGCCGGCTCGCGCCTCCCGAGGACTGCCACCCCTTCCAGGTGCTCGCGCAGGCCATCGCCCACCAGCAGCTGAACGGCACCGCCGCCAACACCATCCTGAAGCGCCTCGTCGACGGCTGCGGCCAGGGCGCTTTCCCGACGCCGCACCTGGTGATCGCGGCGCCCGAGGAGACGCTCCGCGCCGCCGGCTTCTCGCGCGCCAAGGTGGCCGCGCTCAAGGATCTCGCCGCCAAGACCCTGGACTCCGTGGTTCCCGACGGCGCGACGCTCGCTCAGCTCCCGGACGAAGAGATCATCGCGCGCCTCACGCAGGTGCGCGGCATCGGCCGCTGGACGGTGGAGATGCTGCTGATCTTCCATCTCGGGCGCCCCGACGTGCTGCCGGTCGACGACTTCGGCGTGCGCGCCGGCTTTCGCGCCGCCTACGGCTTGAGCCGCATGCCGCGACCCAAGGCGCTCGCCGCGTTTGGCGAGCGCTGGAAGCCGTACCGGACGACCGCGGCCTGGTATCTGTGGCGGGCGATGGGGCTGAAACGCGCCGGGACGCTCCCCGAGCCGGCCGAGCGCATCCGACTGCCGCGCATCCCGAGGCGGCGACGCAGTGCGCGCGCATCACGCCGCCTGCCTGCAGGCAAGGCCCGCGCTCGGGCAAAGCCGGCAACGCGACAGAGCTCTAAGGGCGCCGCATCTTCTTCAGCTCGGCCTCGACGATCGGGTGGACGAACTCGCTGACTGCGCCCCCCAGCACCGCGATCTCCCGAACCAGCGTCGATGAGATGAAGGTGAACTGCTCCTGCGGAGTCAGGAACACGGTCTCGAAGTTGCGGTCGAGGTGACGGGACATGTTGGCGAGCTGGAACTCGAACTCGAAGTCCGACACGGCCCGCAGTCCCCGCACGATGACCGCGGGCTGGTGCTTGCGCGCAAGATCGACCGTGAGTCCCGAGTAGCCGAGCACCTCGACGTTGGCGATGTCGGCGAGCACCCGGCGCGCCAGGTCGACGCGCAGCTCGAGCGGGAAGAGCGGCGCCTTGTGGGCGTTGGCCGCGATCGCAACGATCACCTTGTCGAAGATCCCGGCCGCGCGGCGTACCAGGTCCGTGTGCCCATTGGTGAGGGGATCGAATGTGCCCGGATAGACGGCGTTGCGTTTCATGCGGTGTCGGATTCCTGGGCGCCTGCGTGCGCGAACAGATGATAACCGACCTCGCCGGCGCGCTTCGCCTTCAGCGGTTGCCAGCGGGCCGGCAGCGGCGGCAACCCCTCACGGGCTCGGCACTCGACGTAAATGAGCGCCCCCTCGGCGAGCCAGTGCCGCTCATCCAGCAGCCGCGCCGCCTCGCCGAGGAGCCCCGCGGCGAACGGTGGATCGAGAAACACGAGCTGATAGGGGCGGGAATCGCCCGAGAGGTAGCGCAACGCATCCGCGCGCACCACCACGGCGTCGGGAGCCTGCCACTCGGCGAGGCGCGCGCGCAGCTCGTGCGCCGCCGCGTCATCGTGCTCGACGAAGGTCAGGTGCGATGCGCCGCGCGAGAGGGCTTCGAGGCCGAGCGCCCCGCTGCCGGCGAACAGGTCGAGCGCACGCGCCCCCTGGGTGCGCGCGCCCAGCCAGTTGAAGAGCGTCTCGCGCACCCGGTCGGGGGTTGGACGGATGGCGACGGAGGCCGGAAAGCGCAGCTTTCTGCCGCGCCATGCTCCTCCGATGATGCGCAGCGTGCGCGCGCGGCTGCCGCGCCTTGCGGCGGCGGCTGCACGG
>Ga0209686_1000867_pt1 | contig 15141 bp, 10 predicted proteins | sample GraSoiAngelo_126_FD_185883 | JGI IMG/M metagenome (GOLD analysis project Ga0209686, IMG submission 185883) | Grasslands soil microbial communities from the Angelo Coastal Reserve, California, USA - 14_0927_09_20cm (SPAdes) (version 2) | ecosystem: Environmental > Terrestrial > Soil > Grasslands ...
CTGGGAGCCGCGCTACCTCGCCCTGTACGACGCCCGGGGGCTCGCGGCGGCGGCGGCCGCGTTCGTCAAGACGCATTCGTTCGGCGAGTTCGTGTTCGACTTTGCCTGGGCGCGCGCCTACGAGCGCGTGGGCCGCCGTTACTATCCGAAGCTCACGCTCGCCGCGCCGTTCACGCCGGCGACCGGACCGCGCCTGCTGGTGCGCGCCGACCTGGATCGGGACGCCCTCGCCGCGCGCCTGCTCGAGCATCTGGAGGGGCACGCCGCGAGCCACGGATTGTCCGGGGTGCATGCGCTGTTTCTCGATGAGCCGGCGCGTGCCGCCTGCGCACAGCGCGGCTGGCTGTTGCGCCGCGACTGCCAGTTTCACTGGAGCAATCGCGGTTACGCGAGCTTCGATGACTACCTGGGCACCTTCACCGCCGAGAAGCGCAAGAAGGCGCGTCGCGAGCGCCGCCGCGTGGCGGATGCGGGCGTGCGCTTCGAGACGCGCTTCGGCGGCGAGCTCGACGAGCCGCTCCTCGACCGTATCTATGACCTGCACCGCGACACTTTCGTGCGCCACGGGCACGAGCCGTATCTGACGCGCGCGTTCTTCAGCGCGGTGGCGCGCGCGCTGCCGGAATCCTTGATGGTGAAGCTCGCCGTGCACGGACGCGCCGTGGTGGCGGCCGCGATCTTCTTCTGCTGCGAGGAGGCGCTGTTCGGTCGCTACTGGGGGGCGGCCGCCGATTACCACAGCCTGCATTTCGAGGCGTGCTATCACCAGGGAATCGAGTTCTGCATCGAGCGCCGCATCGCGCGTTTCGAGCCCGGCACCCAGGGCGAGCACAAGGTGAGCCGCGGATTCGAGCCCGCCATCACCTGGTCCGCGCACTACATCGCCGATCGGCAGTTCCGCGCCGCCATTGCCGAGTACCTGGCGCGCGAAGCCGCGGCGGTGCAGGCCTACGCGCTGCAGGTGCAGGGTCACGTTCCCTATCGCGGCCGGCGCACCACCGGGCGGCTGTGAAGACCATCACCTGGCTGTCGGCGCAGGACGCGCCGGAGTGGTTCCCGCCGCTCGAGCAGGCGCTGGAAGAGCCGAGCGGGTTGCTGGCGGCCGGTGGCGACCTGTCGCCCGAGCGCCTCATCGCCGCCTACCGGCGTGGGATCTTTCCGTGGTACTCGCCGGGTCAGCCGGTGCTGTGGTGGTCGCCCGATCCGCGCGCGGTGCTGTTCCCCGAGGAATTTCACTGCACCCGCAGCCTCGCCAAGACGCTGCGCAACGGCGGCTTCGGTTACTCGATGGATCGGGACTTCGCCGCCGTCATCGATGGCTGCGCCGCACCGCGCGCGGCAAGCCCCGGCACCTGGATCACCTGCGACATGCGTGCCGCCTACCTCGAGCTGCACCGCCTCGGGCACGCCCACAGCATCGAGATCTGGCGGGGCGCGGAGCTGCTGGGCGGTCTGTACGGCGTGCGCCTGGGAGGGGTGTTCTTCGGCGAGTCGATGTTCAGCCGCGCACGGGATGCCTCCAAGGCCGCACTCGCGCACCTGGTCGCGGTGTGCCGGCGCAACACACTCGCGGTGATCGATTGCCAGCTGCCCTCGCGCCACCTCACGAGTCTGGGCAGCCGCACCATTCCACGCAGCCAGTTCCAGGCCCTGCTCCGCGAGCACGTGCGCACCCCGTCAGCGGCGCTCGCACCCCCGTGAGGCGCACGGCCGCAAATTGCCAGGGGAGCGCGCTTTGTGCTCCAATTCGCGCCCCCGAGCCGGTAAGGGTGGTATGTCCAAAGAAGACGCGATCCAGATGGAAGGCGAGGTCGTCGAGACCCTGCCCAATACGACTTTCCGGGTGAAACTGAAGAATGGCCACCTGGTGACCGCGCACATCTCCGGCAAGATGCGCAAAAACTACATCCGCATCCTGACCGGGGACGCGGTCACGGTGGAGATGACCCCCTACGACCTGAGCAAGGGCCGCATCGTCTATCGCGGCCGCTGAAAAACCACCCCGCTTGGGAACCGGCGCGCAGGCGCACCGGCACAGGATCCGCTCTCAGGCCGGCACGGCCGGCAGCTGCGCCGGCTCGTACTGCAGCGCCAGCCGCGTGCCATCCTCTGAAACCGACACGCGCACGTGGCCGCCGCCGGCGAGCCGGCCAAACAGCAGCTCCTCGGCCAGCGGGCGCTTGATGTGCTCCTGGATGGTGCGCGCCATGGGCCGGGCACCCATCTTCGGGTCGTAGCCTTCCTTGGCGATCCAGCGCCGCGCGGCATCGTCGAGCGTGATGGTGACCCCCTTCTGCTCGAGCTGCATCTCCACTTCGACGATCAGCTTGTCGACCACGCGCTCGATGGTGGGCGGGTCGAGCGAGGCGAACTGGATGACGGCATCGAGGCGGTTGCGGAACTCGGGGGTGAAAATGCGCCGGATTGCCTCCAGGCCGTCGCTGGCGTTATCGGCGTGCGTGAAGCCGATGGCCGGGCGCGCCATCTCGAGCGCGCCGGCGTTGGTCGTCATCACGATGATCACGTGGCGGAAGTCCGCCTTGCGGCCGTTGTTGTCGGTCAGGGTGCCGTGATCCATCACCTGCAGCAGCAGGTTGAACACATCGGGGTGCGCCTTCTCGACCTCATCGAGCAGCAACACGCAGTGCGGGTGCTTGGTGATCGCCTCGGTGAGCAGGCCGCCCTGATCGAAGCCCACATAGCCGGGCGGCGCGCCGATCAGGCGCGAGACGGTGTGGCGCTCCATGTACTCGGACATGTCGAAACGCAGGAACTCCACGCCCATGGCGATCGCCAGCTGCCGCGTGACCTCGGTCTTGCCGACACCGGTGGGCCCGGCAAACAGGAAACTGCCGACCGGCTTGCGCGCCTCGCCCAGCCCCGAGCGCGCCATCTTGATGGCGGCGGAGAGCGCCTCGATCGCCTTGTCCTGCCCGAAGATCACCAGTTTCAGGTTGCGCTCGAGGTTCCTGAGGACCTCACGGTCGGAGGTCGAGACGTTCTTGGCCGGAATGCGCGCCATGCGCGCCACGACGTCCTCGATGTGGCGCACCTCCACGGTCGCCTCGCGCTCGGCGACGGGCTTGAGCCGCGCGCGCGCCCCGGCCTCATCGACCACGTCGATGGCCTTGTCGGGCAGATGCCGCTCGTTGATGTGCCGCGCGGCCAGCTCGGCCGCCGCGCGCAGCGCATCGTCCGCATAGGTGATGCCGTGATGCTCCTCGAAGCGCGGCTTGAGTCCGAACAGAATGTCGATCGTTTCCGCCACCGACGGCTCCACCACGTCGATCTTCTGGAAACGCCGCGCCAGGGCGTGGTCCTTCTCGAAGATGCCGCGGTACTCGTTATAGGTGGTGGAGCCGATGCAGCGGATCTCGCCGTTGGTCAGCACCGGCTTGATGAGATTGGAGGCGTCCATCACGCCGCCGGAGGCGGCGCCGGCGCCGATGACGGTGTGGATCTCATCGATGAACAGAATCGCGCCGGGGAGCTTCTTCAGCTCGGTGATCACGCCCTTCAAGCGCTTCTCGAAATCGCCGCGGTACTTGGTGCCGGCGATGAGGGCGCCCATGTCGAGCGCGAAAATGGTGCAGTCGGACAGCACCTCGGGCACCTTGCCCTCGACGATCAGGCGCGCCAGCCCTTCGGCGATCGCGGTCTTGCCGACGCCGGCCTCACCGACGTAGAGCGGATTGTTCTTCCGGCGGCGGCACAGGATCTCGATGGTGCGCTCGACCTCGAGCTTGCGGCCGATGAGCGGGTCGATGCGCCCGTCCTGCGCCAGGCGATTGAGATGGGTGGTGTACTTCTCGAGCGCGCTGCCGCCCTCGGCGTCGCGTTCGCCGTCCCCGGCAGTCTCCTCCTTGTCGGTCTTCTCCTCGGCGATCTTGGACAGGCCGTGGGAGATGTAGTTGACGGCATCCAGGCGCGTGACGTGCTGGCGGTTGAGCAGGAACACCGCGTGGCTCTGCTTCTCGCTGAAGATCGCAACCAGCACGTTGCTCACGCCCACCTCCTTCTTGCCGCTCGACTGCACGTGAAAGACCGCGCGTTGCAGCACCCGCTGGAACCCGAGCGTCGGCTGCACTTCACGTTCCTCGCCCTCCTCGAGCCGCGGGGTCGAGGAGTCGATGTGCTCCTTCAGCTCCTGTTTGAGCTTGATGGTGTCCGCGCCGCAGGCGCGCAGCACTTCGCGCACCTTGGGGGTGTCGAGGATCGCGAGCAGCAGGTGCTCGACCGTCAGGTACTCGTGACGCGCCTCGCGCGCCTGGTGGAACGCGTCGTTGAGACAGTACTCGAGCTCGTTGGACAGCACTTTAGACGGACCTTTCAGGTTGAGCGTTCAGGGCAAACCGTTCCCCGTGTGAGCACAGCGGCCTCAGGCCTCTTCCAGCGTGCACATGAGCGGGTGCTGGTGGTCCCGCGCATACGTCGTCACCTGCGCCACCTTAGTTTCAGCGATCTCGTATGTGAAGACCCCACAGACCCCCTTACCCCGGGTGTGGACCTCGAGCATGATGCGCGTTGCCGTCGGGCGGTTCAGCGCAAAGAACTTTTCCAGCACATCGACCACAAACTCCATGGGGGTGTAGTCATCGTTCAGCAGCACAACCCGGTACAGCGGCGGCTGTTTGACCTTCGGCTGCGCCTCCTCGACGACGACGCCGGTGTCGGGGCGGAGCGGATGCGGATCGGGCATGACTGCTTTATAGGGGTCGCGAAACGGCAACACAAGCCTGCCGGAATGGGTGGTAGTTACTCCTGCAGAAACAATCGCTTGAGAGCGCAAGCACCACACCCGTATGATTGCGCCGCCGCACCCTCCCCGGCGCGCCGGCGCGTGCCACGCGGGTGAGGAGCCCGGAGGACTACCATTAAGCTCATGCGGGTCAGCCCATGAACGCCGCTTCCTGGCTCGACGCTCTGCCGGCGGGCGATCGCTGGCGCGCGCGGCTGCTGCGCGATGGGCCACGCATTGCCACCTGGATCCTCGTGATCGCGCTCGCCGTGCAGGCCGCGCTGATCCTGACCGATCTGGCCGCCGCCGGCCGCAGCGGCGCCGGTGCCGGCGTGCGCCACGCACCGCTGCGCTCCCGACTGCTCGACCTGGCGGCCATCACCAATGCCCACCTGTTCGGCGCGGCGCCGGCCCTGAAGCAGGAGGGGGCCGACGCCCCGCAGACGAGCATGCCACTGGTGCTGACCGGAATCATCGCCGGCAATGATCCGCAAAACGGCCTCGCGATCCTCGGACAGAGCGCACAAACCGCGAAAGTGTATGCGGTCGGAGACGGCGTTCCCGGGGGGGCGAAGCTGCACTCGGTCTACAACGATCGGGTGGTGATCGATCGCGACGGACGGCTCGAGTCCCTGTCCCTGCCGCGCCAGATGAACGCGGGTAACGCCCCGCCCCCCTCGAGCGCCGCGCTGCCGAGCGAGAACCCGGCGATCGAACGCATGCGCCGCATGATCAGCGAGCAGCCGGGGCTGCTCGCGGATGTGCTGCGGCCGCAGGCGGTGCTCGACCCTGCCAGCCACCGCATGAACGGTTTCCGGGTGTACCCGGGGCGCAACCGCGCCGCGTTCATGCGCCTGGGTCTGCGCCCCGGGGACCAGGTGACGGCGATCAACGGCACGCCGCTGGATGATCGCGAGCGCGGCGAGCAGATCCTGCGCACCCTGGGCAGCTCGAGCGAGGCGCGCGTCACGCTCATTCGCGGCGGCCAGCAGCAGGATCTCACTTTGAATATCGCCCAGGTTGCGCAGGAAGCGGAGGGCCTGGCGGCGGCGCCGCCGCCGCCGGCCGGGGCGATCGGGGCGGTGCCCCCGGCGGCCGACCAGCCGCCGATGCCCATGCCGCCGATGCCGCCGCCCGCCGAGGTGCCCGGCGGCGACAGCAGCCAGTAGCCGCACCGGCGCGCTTTTTCGGGGGTAGATGCAGTGACAGGCTTTCGTTCATTTGCCGTGTGCGCGCTGGCGGTGCTGACGGCGGCGTCGCTCGCCTCCGCGCAGCAGGCGCAGCGCATCACCCCCAACTTCAAGGACGCCGACATCACGCAGATCGCCGAGGCGGTCAGCGCCGCGACCGGCAAGAACTTCATCATCGATCCGCGCGTGCGCGCGCAGGTGACCATGCTGTCCTCGACCGCACTGTCGCCGGCGGCGTTCTACGAGGCGTTCCTGTCCATCCTGCAGGTGTACGGCTTCATCGCCGTGCCGGCCGGGGACGTGGTCAAGATCCTCCCCGATGCCAACGCGCGCCAGATCCCCTCCATCGACCTGCCCGATCACGTGAGCGCCACCTCGGACGAGATCGTGACCCAGGTGATCGACGTGAAGAACGTGAGCGCGGCGCAGCTGGTGCCGATCCTGCGGCCGATGATCCCGCAGTATGGTCATCTCGCCGCCTACCCCTCGTCCAATATCCTGATCATCTCCGACCGCGCCGGTAACGTGAATCGCATGATGCGCATCATCCGCCGCATCGACCAGGTCGCGAACCAGGACCCGGAAATCGTGCCGCTGCAGAATGCCTCGGCGTCCGAGATCGTGCGCGTGGTGAACTCCTTCTACCAGGGGGCGGCGGCCACCGAAGGCGTCGCCGTGAAGGTGGTCGCGGACGAGCGCTCCAACAGCGTGCTGATCGGCGGCGATCAGGCGCAGCGGCTGCGCATCCGCGCGCTCATCGCGCACCTGGACACCCCGCTCGAGGCGGGCGGCGACACCCGCGTACGTTACCTGCACTATGCGAACGCGGAGAAGATCGCCCCGAAACTCAAGGAGCAGATCACCGGCATCACCCAGGCGGCCCCGGGCGCGACCGGGACCGGCGCGCAGGCCTCGCCGCTGGCGCAGGCGGAGAAGAACGCCATGGTGTGGGCGGATCCGACCAACAACGCGCTGGTGATCACCGCGCCGCCGAAGATCATGCGCGCGGTGATGGACATCGTCGACAAGCTCGACATCCGCCGCCCGCAGGTGCTGGTCGAGGCGATCATCGCCGAGGTCGACGTCGACAAGAGTGCCGAGCTGGGTATCAACTGGGCGGCGTTCTCCAAGGGGGACAACGTCCCCGCCGGCAGCTTCGTGAGTCCGGTCGGCGGCACCAGCATCGTGGATCTGGCGGGCGCGATCCAGAGCCCCGCCAATGCCTCCACCGCGCTGCTGCAGGGCACCACCATCGGCATCGGCCGCATCGCCGGCACCGGGGTGAACTTCGCGGCCATGGTGCGCGCCATCCGCGGCGACACCAACACCAATGTCGTCGCCACACCCTCGGCGGTGACCATGGACAACCAGGAAGCGGAACTGAAGGTCGCGCAGGAAGTCCCGTTCGTCACCGGCCAGTTCACCAACACCACGGCGGTCACCGGTGGCAGCGTCAATCCGTTCCAGACGATTCAGCGCCAGGAAGTCGGCACCATCCTCAAGGTGACGCCCACCATCTCCGCTGAAGGGACGTCGGTGATGCTCAAGATCTCGATCGAGAGCTCGAGCATCGGTCAGAAGCCCGCCGGCGCGGTCGACCTGGTCACCAACAAGCGCACCATCACCACCACGGTGCTCATCGAGGACGGCGGCGTGGTGGTGCTCGGCGGGCTGATCGAGGACAACAGCGTCAAGGGTGAGCAGCGCGTGCCCTACCTCGGCAACATTCCGCTCATCGGGCTGCTGTTCAAGACGCGCAACGCCACCTCGACCAAGAACAACCTCATCCTGTTCATCCGCCCGAAGATCCTGCGCGATCCCGCGCAGGCGGCGTTCGAGACGGACCTCAAGTACAACTACATGATGGATCAGCAGAAGGACCTCAGCCGGCGCGAGGCCCTGCCCCTGCTGCCGGGCGTGTCGCGCGGCAAGCTCGAGCCGCCGCCGCCGCCGCCGCCGCCGAAGCCCGGCGGCTCCTCGCCTTCCGGCGCGCCCGCATCGCCGGGTGTAGCCGCACCCGACGCCAGCGCGGCCCCGGCGCCCCAGTCGTCCCCTCCACCGGCACCCCCGCCACAGGGCAAGCCATGAGCGATGTCGAGGGCGCACCCGAGCGGCGCCTGTCCTTTGCGTTCGCCAAGCGCCATGGCGTGCTCGTCAACCGCGTGGTCGACGGCGTGGCCGAATGCACCTATCGCGATACCGCCTCCCCGCAGGCGCTCGCCGAAGTGCGCCGCTACCTGCGTCGCTCGCTCAAGCTCGAGCGCGTGCCGGATGCGCAGTTCGATGAGCTGCTGCGCCACGCCTACGAGGCCGGCTCGGATGCGATGCAGGCGGTCGAGGGGCTCGATGACACCACCGATCTTGCGCACCTCGCGCAGGAACTGCCCGAGCAGGCGGACCTGCTGGACAGCGAGGACGACGCCCCGATCATCCGCCTGATCAACGCGGTGCTCACCCAGGCGGTCAAGGAGAACGCCTCCGATATCCACGTCGAGCCGTTCGAGAACCGCCTGGTGGTGCGCTTTCGCGTCGACGGCGTGCTGCGCGAGGTGCTGCAGTCGCGGCGCGCGGTGGCGCCGCTGGTGGTGTCGCGCATCAAGGTGATGTCGCGGCTCGACATCGCCGAGAAGCGCCTGCCGCAGGACGGACGCATCAGCCTGAGGATCGCCGGCCGAGCGGTCGACGTACGCGTGTCCACCATCCCCTCGGGACACGGCGAGCGCGTGGTGCTGCGTATCCTCGACAAGCAGGCCGGCAAGCTCGACCTCGACTCCCTCGGCATGGATGCGCGCACCCAGCAGCTCATCGACGAGCTGATTCACAAACCGCACGGAATCCTGCTGGTCACCGGACCCACCGGCTCGGGCAAGACCACCACGCTGTACGCCGGGCTCGAGCGCCTCAACGACAACACGCGCAACATCATGACGGTCGAGGACCCGATCGAGTACTACATCGACGGCATCGGCCAGACCCAGGTGAACACCAAGGTGGAGATGACCTTCGCCCGCGGCCTGCGCGCCATCCTGCGCCAGGACCCCGATGTGGTCATGATCGGCGAAATCCGCGACCTCGAGACCGCGCAGATCGCGGTACAGGCGAGCCTCACCGGCCACCTGGTGCTCTCGACGCTGCACACCAACACCGCCGCGGGCGCCATCACGCGTCTGCGCGACATGGGGATCGAGCCGTTCCTGCTGTCCTCGAGCCTGATAGGGGTGCTGGCGCAGCGCCTGGTGCGCGTCCTGAGCCCCGACAGCAAGCAGCCCTTCCAGGCGGGTGAGTACGAGCGCCGGCTCCTCAACCTGCGTGCGGATGAGCCCTTGCCCACGCTGTACCGGCCGGGGCGGGACGCCACCGGCGGCTATCGCGGCCGCTCGGGGATCTACGAGCTGATCGTGGTCGATGACCCCATGCGCACCATGATTCACGACGGCGTCTCGGAGCAGGAGGTCGAGCGCCACGCACGCCTCAGCACACCCTCGATCCGCGACGACGGCCGCGCCAAGGTGCTGCGCGGCGAGACCACTATCGAGGAAGTGTTGCGTGTCACGCGCGAAGATTGAAAGCGCCGCGCCCGTGACTTGATGGGCGCGTTCGAATACACCGCCCTCGATGCCGGCGGCCGCGAGCGCAAGGGCATCCTCGAAGGCGACACGCCGCGCCACATCCGCCAGCTGCTGCGCGAGCAGCAGCTGCTGCCGGTCTCGGTCACCGAGGTCGCGCAAAAGGAAGCCCGGCGCCAGCGCTCCTTCAGCTTCGCCCGGCGCGTCTCACCTGCGGACCTGTCGCTGTTCACCCGGCAGCTGGCCACACTGACGCGCGCCGGGTTGCCGCTGGAGGAGGCGCTGCTCGCGGTTTCGCAGCAGACCGAGAAGCCGCGCGTGCAGAGCATCGTGCTCGGCGTGCGCGCGCGCGTCATGGAGGGCCACACCCTCGCCGACGGCTTCGCGGAATTCCCGCGCGTCTTTCCGGAGATCTATCGCGCCACCGTGGCGGCGGGCGAGCAGGCCGGGCACCTGGACGACGTGCTCGAGCGGCTGGCCGACTACACCGAGAGCCGCGAGCAGATCCGCCAGAAGGTGCTGGCGGCGATGCTCTATCCCATCGTGCTGACGGTGATGTGCTTCGGCATCGTGTCGCTGCTGCTGGTGTTCGTGGTGCCCAAGGTGGTGGCGGTGTTCGAGACCAGCAAGGCCAAGCTGCCGCTGATCACCCGCGTCCTGATCGCAACCAGCGGCTTCTTCCGCGCCTACGGGCTGTACCTGGTTGCCGCGGCCGTCATCGCCTTCGTGCTGTTCCACCGCTGGCAGCGCAACCCGGCGGCGCGACGTCGCTATCATCGCTTCCAGCTGCGCCTGCCGCTGCTCGGTAAGCTGACGCGCGGCTTCAACACCGCGCGCTTCACGCGCACCTTCAGCATCCTCTCGGCCAGCTCCGTGCCGGTGCTCGAGGCGTTGCGCATCGCAGGCGAAGTGGTCACCAACCTGCCGATGCGCGACGCGGTGGCGGACGCGGCCGCGCGGGTGCGCGAGGGCGCCCCGATCGGGCGCTCGCTCGGGCTCAGCCGCATGTTCCCGCCCATGACCATTCACCTCATTTCCAGCGGCGAGTCGAGCGGGCAGCTGGAGAACATGCTCGAGCGGGCCGCGATCAGCCAGGAACGTGAGCTCGACGGGCTGCTGTCCGCCCTGGTGGGGCTGCTGGGTCCGCTGCTGATCATTGTCATGGGCCTGTTCGTCATGGGCATCGTTTTTGCAATGCTGCTGCCCATCTTCCAGATGAACCAGCTGATCCACTGAAGCTGGGGCGGCCGTTCGCGGCCCAAACGCGGCACCGGTTCACAAACTGCACGGGCAGCGTTGCAGTTGTCGGGTGATCTGTTCTAAGTTCGCGCCGTCCAATTCCTGCAGGCCGTCCCGCATGAGCGAGAAGCCGGAATCAGAGGAATTCGAAGACGAGGAAGCCGACGAGCCTGTTGCGGAGGACGGCGACGTCGATCTTGATCAGGTCATCAAGGATCTCGATCTCGCCAAGCGCCGCGGCCAGAAGGTCGGCGACCCGGCCTGGCGCCGGCTCGAGCGGCTGCTCGAGGACAAGCACACCGCCGAGCTCACCAGCGATTTCGAGGATTACGAGATCGGCGACGACGGCGATACGCCGCGCAGGGGCCGCCGCAAGCCCCCGCGCTGACCTCAGGGTCCGCTACGGAAACACCGCGAGCCCTGCAAGCGAGGTGATCTCCGGCGAGGTCCCCTGCCCATGCAGCCAGGTGACGTAGCCGGCACTGCTGCCTGCAGCGATGGCCGGAGAGCTAACTTCGCCGGTCGCCGGCACCAGCGGGAAGCCGTTCTGCCACGCGCTCGGCACGATCCCCGCCGGAGACACCCGCGAAGCGGATAGCGCGTTGGGACCGCCGCTTTCCCACACGATCCAGTGTGCCCCATCCCTGAACACGCTCGCCACGCGTCCGAGCGGTACCCCCGGTGCCGAAGTCACGACAATCCCGGCCGCGGCGAGCGTACCGTCCAGCAGTACCCCCGCCTTGGAGATTCGTGCGGCTGAAACGGTCGCGTTGAAAGTGCTGCTCTGACCGCGGGGGTCGCGGTAGGTCACGAGATAGTTCGTGCCGTCGAAAGAGACGCTGGGAGACATGTAACCGCAGCAAAGCGACGACTGAAGCGCAATGCCGATCGGTGTGGCATCCAGAACCGCCCCCGCGGCCGACACGCGCACGGCCTCGAGCAGCCCCGGTTCCTCGACCCAGGCGACGAGGTAGTTGGTGCCGTCGAACGCCACCGCCGGGCTGTCCTGGAGGGCGGTATCCGGCGCAATCGGGAAAGCCGCGCCGCTCGCCTGCGCCGTCGCCGGCGCAATGAACACGCCATAGAGTTGAGTGCCGACAACCACGTGCTGCACGTAAATGAGCAGATACTGGCTGCCGTCGAAGCCGAGTGCCTGATAGAACGTACCCGTGCTCGGATCCGAGGGATTCGCCACGGTACTCGGGCCAGCGACGATGGCTCCCGCGGGTGAGATGACCACTGCGTCGAGCGTGGTCGGCTGCAGGGTCGCGCAGTGGCTGTTCTCGGTCACGACCAGGTAGTTGGTGCCGTCGAATCCGGCCACCGCAAACAGCCCGCCACCGCAGGACAGCGTGGTGCTGACGGGCGCGGTGATGTTGAATGAACTCAGGACAGTGCCATCCGCAGCAACCAGGGTTCCTTGCCAGTTTTGCTGCCAGGCTCCCCCCGAGACACTGGCACGCAGCGTCACGATGAGGAAGTTCGTACCGTCGGATGCGATAACCGGCAGCGTCGGCGCATAGATCGAAGCCATTGCCGGGCTGACCGCCACCAGATCCCGGGCAGCTCCCAACCCGTGCGTTTGGCCGTTCACGATCGCGGCGCGCAGCTCGGCCGAGGAGGAGATCATCACCCCGCCTGAGGCGCTCGAGATCGTTTCCTTCACCTCGCCGATGCCCGCTACGAACCAGGCGGTATCGGTGCCCGAAACGGCAAGCGACTGCCCATTGTCGTGCGCCGTTCCAGTCACTGTGGTCACTTGCTTCAACGCACCCGCGTAGGAGCCGGCCGGGACGTCCACGGTCTCCATCGAGGCGTTGGCGATGATCTGAGTCATATCCAGCGTGATGGCGTTGCCGCTCGGGTCCTTGCCGGCTGGCAGGTTTTGCCCGGTCACCGTCGAAACCGTTCCGAGTTGCACCGGAAACAGCATTTGGACATAGGGAACGATGAGCGGCGTAATGGTATCGCCGGCGTTGCTATTTCCGAGATCCGTCACGCCGCCTGGCGACACACTGACGTACTGGTCGTAGCCACCCGTCGCGATAGTTGGATTTGTCTGGGTGAGAACCGTGGCTGTGGTCCCAAGTACCGACTTCGTGCCATTGACCGACACCGTGACCACCGCCGTGGGGGCCACGGCCTTGGGGTCGGTGGTGGAATAATTGAACTGCCACTGATCGCCGCTCGCGACGGGGAAGTACCCCGCCGTGTCGCCCGGTCCGGTCGAGGGCGCAAAACCGGTGCCGGTCACCGTGGAACCGCCGCCTCCGGCACCTCCGCTGCTGCTGCCGCCGTTCCCGCCACCGCCGCCGCACGCAGTGAGCAGCAGCACCACCCCGTAAGGGAACGCTCGCACCGTTTGCGATCTCATGGCCATCCCTCCCTGGACCGGTGAAGAGCTCCTTCAGCCGTGGCCACGGGCATCATCTCACCGAGGACTGGATTGCGGAATTGGGTACTAACCCCCAGCCCGCGCCCGTCAGGGGACGCATTTCCAGTCGGTTTGCCGCAAGCGGCGCGCGCGATGTGCGCGCACCGGCCGCCGTTTCAGTGAAAGTCCCGCGAGCGCGTCAGCAGCTCGCCCAGGAGCGCCGAGCGATCGATGAGCCGCCGCGCGATGAGATGCGTGACGCCGTCCTGCCGCTGCAGCTCACCGTGCACCTCGAGCAGGCGTGACTCGATGAGTGCGCGGCGCTGCGCGCGCCCCACCCGCTCCCACACGATGACGTTCACCTGGCCACTCTCGTCCTCGAGAGTGAGAAAGGTGACGCCGCTCGCGGTGGCGGGACGCTGGCGCATGAGCACGATGCCGGCGGTGCGCACCGCCGCGCCATTACGCGCGCCCGTCAGCTCGCTCGCAGGCAGCAGCGCTGCGGCGGCCAAGCGCTCGCGCAGCAGCGCCAGCGGATGCCTTCCGAGCGTGAGCCCGAGGGAGGCGTAGTCCGCCGCAATGCCCTCGGCTTCGGAAGGCGCGGCGAGCAGCGGCCGGCCCTCCTCCAGATCGGCACGGCGTGCGGGCGCAAACTGGAGCGGCATGGGGCGCTCGCGGGCGGCGACTTCCCAGAAGGCGAGATGCCGGTTGCCGCTCAGGCAAGCCAACGCTCCGGCCGCGGCCAGAGCCTCGAGGTCACCGCGGTCGAGCGCCGCGCGGGTGGCCAGATCCGACACGCTCGCAAAGGGCCGCTGGGTGCGCGCCGCGAGCAGCCGCATCACACCCGCCTGTGACAGGGATTTCACCAGCCGCATGCCAAGCCGCAGCGCCGGTTCCCCGTCGCCGCGCCGCTCGAGCGTCGCGTCCCACTCGCTCACGCAGGCATCCACCGCCCGCACCTCGACGCCGTGGGCGCGCGCGTCGCGCACCAGCTGCGCCGGCGCATAGAACCCCATGGGCTGACTGTTGAGCAGCGCGCAGGTGAAGGCCGCGGGCTCGTAGCACTTGAGCCAGGCGGAGTCGTACACCAGCAGCGCGAAGCTTGCCGCGTGCGAGAGCGGGAAGCCGTATTCGCCGAAGCCGAGCATCTGCTGGTAGATGCGCTGCGCGAACTCCTGCGGATAGCCGTTGGCGTGCATCCCCTCGAGCAGCCGCTCGCGAAACGGATCGAGCCCCCCGGTCCTCTTCCAGGCGCCCATCGCGCGGCGCAGCGCGTCCGCCTCCCCCGGGGAGAAGCCCGCCGCCACGATCGCAATCTTCATCACCTGCTCCTGGAAGATCGGCACGCCGAGGGTACGCTGCAGCACCTCGCGTACCTCTTCACTCGGATACTCCACGGGCTCCGCGCCGCAGCGGCGTCGCAGATACGGGTGCACCATGTCGCCCTGGATGGGGCCCGGGCGCACGATCGCCACCTCGATGACCAGATCGTCGTAACAGCGCGGCTTCAGGCGCGGCAGCATGGACATCTGGGCGCGCGACTCGATCTGGAACACGCCGATGGTGTCGGCACGCGAGATCATGTCGTAAACCTTCGGATCCTCGGCGGGCAGCTGCCCGAGCGCGTGACGGGTGCCGCGGTAGTCGTTGACGAGCGTGAAGGCGCGCTTGAGCGCCGTCAGCATCCCGAGCGCCAGCAGATCCACTTTCAGCAGCTTGAGATCGTTGAGGTCGTCCTTGTCCCACTGCACCACGGTGCGCTCCGGCATGGCCGCGTTCTCGATGGGCACCAGCTCCTCGAGCAGCCCTTGCGAGATCACGAAGCCGCCGACGTGCTGCGACAGATGGCGCGGAAAACCCGGGAAGGCCACCAGCTCGCTCGCCAGCGGCAAGAGCCGCGCGAGCCAGGGGCTCGAGGGATCGAAGCCGGCGTCGCGCACGCGTGGCGCGATCGCCGCGCTCCCATCCCACCATTGCATGACCCTCGCCAGCCGGCCGCTGTCGGCGGCACCGAGGCCAAAGGCCTTGGCGAGG
>Ga0209686_1000874_pt1 | contig 15077 bp, 10 predicted proteins | sample GraSoiAngelo_126_FD_185883 | JGI IMG/M metagenome (GOLD analysis project Ga0209686, IMG submission 185883) | Grasslands soil microbial communities from the Angelo Coastal Reserve, California, USA - 14_0927_09_20cm (SPAdes) (version 2) | ecosystem: Environmental > Terrestrial > Soil > Grasslands ...
TGTGACGATCTGAGACTGCTGCAGTGGAGCTGACGGTTTCTGCGCCATCGCGGCGCCCGACAAGCCAACCGCCGCGGCGATGACTACTCCGAGTGCGATGTGTGGGACCTTCATATGCACCGCTACTGACCTTAGAACAAGTACTTTATCGCGAGCTGCATCACGCGCCCGTCCTGCGCCGACGTGATGTGGCCGAAGGTCACGGTATTGATTACGCCGCTCGGATTGTTGAAGTGGGCCTGGTTGAACACGTTGAACGCCTCGACGCGCAGCTGAATGCGGCGGCTGGCACCGAAGTCAATGTTCTTGAAGAGCGACAGGTCGGTCGACGCAAAGCCGGGGCCGCGGATCGTGTTGCGGCCGGCGTTGCCCGGGCGCTCGCCCGTCTGCGCCAGCGGACGGACGACGAAACAGGAGGTGTCGAACCACTGGTCGGTCGTGTGCGGCGCGTTCGCATTTGGGTCGCACGTCGCATCCGGACGGTTCGTCAGAAACCGGATGTCGAGCTGCGAGTTCGTGACCGACAGCGGGAACCCGGTCTGCGTCTGAACGATCCCGTTCAACTGCCAGCCGCCGACCACGTGCTTTACCACAGCGCCCATGTTCTCGGGCGTCGGCAGTTCCGCGCCGAAGCTCAGGACGAAACGGTGACGCACGTCGAAGAGCGCGTCACCCCATTCGAATGACAGGGCGCGATCGAACGTCGCCTCGTCTCCGATCGTCACCGGCAACACCGGTCGTGGCTCACCGCCGATGTTCAGGCCCGACACGTGATCCATCGCGTGGCCGAGCGTATAGGACGCGAGGAAGTTGATCCCGTGATTCGGCCGCATGCGCACGCTCGTCTGCAGCGAGTCGTACTTCGACTTCGCGGCGGAAAATGTCGGGCGCACCAGCGCGTACGCCGGCAAGAGACGCCTGCTCGGCGTGGTCTGGCCCGGTGTGAACAGGCCCGGATTGACCTCGATGAAGATCGGGAGGTGCTCGCCGCGGGACCCCACGTAGCCGAGCTCCGCGCCGAGATAACTGCCCATCTGCCGCTGCACGGTGAGGTTGAAATGATACGAGTACGGCGTCTCGAAGTTCTCACCCCAGCCGATGATCGTCAGCCCGGGGGGAAATGCGGTGGGTCCGCCCGTGATGACACTGAGCGGATTGTCGAGCGTGATCGCCGCCGGTGGTGAATTCACCTCGACGAGCGGAGTGAACGGCGGCGCCAGGACGCCGTTCTGGAAGAAATCTCCCTGTCCCGCCAGTGCGTCATAGAAGATGCCCCACGCCGCTCTCGCCGTCGTCTTGCCGTCGCCGACCGGATCCCATACTGCGCCGACGCGTGGGGCGAGATTGTTCTTGTCGGCCGCATATGTCCCGCGCGGCACGCCGGGATCGCCGGGATAGACGAGACCGACAGGCGCATTGGGAAAACGTTGCGACTGCACGCCAGGATGGAATGCGTTGAGGGCATCGTTCTTGTCGACGAACGGCTGCGGCAGTTCGTAGCGTACACCGGCGCTGACGGTCAGGTGCGGACTCGTACGCCACTCGTCCTGCGCGTACACCGAGGACAACCAGCCCACGCCATCCTGCGCCTGGTTCGTTGTCGTCCGTCGGAATTGCGACGGCACGCCGAGGAGGAAGTCCGCGGCAGCGTTGCCCGAGTTGACGCCGTTGAACGTGAAGTCGCCGTTCGGCCGGTTGATGAACGCGATGACCATGTGTTCCTTGCGGATGTCCGCGCCGAACTTGAGTCCGTGACGGCCGCGCGTCCACGTGAAATCGTCGGTGACCTGGAACACCTCGTTGACGCGCTTGACGAACGGCTGCTGCGCGTCGCCAAGGTTGAAGAACCCGGTGATCGCGATCGAGGCGAGCCCCTGCGCGAGCGCGTTCGTGTTCGGCACGTTGATGCCGTAATCCTCGTTCCTCAGCCCGCTCGTGACGGCCGGGTGGGCGTCAATCCGGTTGTAGGAAAACCGCGCCACGTTGATGGCGTGAGGCGACAAGATGACGGTGTCCGAGCCCATGTAGTCGCCGAGCGTCGCCTTCGACGTGTTCCCGATCGCGGTCGTGATGGCCGGCGTCCTGGCGTTGGTCTTCGTCTGCAGGTAGCGGCCGAGGACGGAGTGGCGCTGCGACAACTGATAGTCGAGGCGCGTGCCGAGCGAATCGCGATTGTCGATCGTGTCGGGAGACGCGACGTAGCGGTTCGCGCCGAGATTCGCCTCGGGCACGAACCGATCGATCAGCTTCACGGCCGCGGCGCTCATCCGGTCCGCCGGAATCGTGTTATTTGAAAACGGCAGGCCGGTCTGCGGATCGCGAATCGTCGTGGACCCGAAGTTGCCGACCCGCTGTGCATCCGAGAGGACCACGACGCTCGTCGTGCTGCCGTGAGTGTTGCGGTATCCGTCGTAGTAGCCGAACCCGAAGAGACGGTTCTTCATGATCGGACCGCCGATGCTGCCGCCGAACTGGTTTTGTTTGAGCTTCGGCTTCGCCTGATTTGCCGGCGCGAAGAAGTTCCTCGCCTGCAGCGCGTCGTCGCGATTGAACTCCCAGGCGGCGCCGTGCAGCGCATTGGTGCCGGACTTGGTGACGACGTTCACGACCGAACCGGAATTGCGGCCGAACTCCGCATTGTAAGAGTGCGTCTGGATCTTGAATTCCTGAATCGCGTCCGGTGGCGGGCGCATGATGAAGCCTGTGTTGAACGTGTCGTTGTTGCTGGCTCCGTCGAGCAGGAAGTTGTTCGACTGGTTGCGCATGCCGTTGACGCTGAAGCCGGCCGTCACGGCGCCGAATCCGCCTGGTGTTGCATCACCGGCTGCGCCGCCGAGACCCGCCGGCGGCGCGATGACGCCCGGAATCAGCGGCCCGAGCTGCGTGAAGTTGCGGCCGTTGAGCGGCAGATCGACGACCTTCTGGTGATCGATCGTGATGCCGAGTGTCGCGTGCGAGGTCTCGACGAGTGGCGACTCGCCCGCGACGGTGACGCTCTCTTCGAGGCCGCCGATGGCGAGCTTCAGATCGACGCGCGCCGTGTCGCCGACGGTGACGGTGTTCCCCTTGCGCAGCATCGGTTTGAAGCCGGAGAGCGTGGCCTTTACGTCGTACGGCCCCGGCTGTAACAGAGGAATGGTGTAGTAGCCGTCGTCGCCGGTGACCGCCGTGCGCAGCTGGCCGGTCGCGGTATTGGCGACTTCGACAGTGACTCCGGGCAGCACGGCGCCCGACTCATCGCTGATCACGCCGGCGATGCTGCCCGTCGCCTGTGCGTAGGCGGCTCGGGGCGCGAGGCCCAGCACGGCAATCGCGAACAGGGCTGCCAGTCGTTTCGTCATCTGGTCTCCGTCAGCTGGTTCCGGTCAACTCCAGCACCGCAAGGGCAATCACTTTCGTGGCGTTCACGAGATCCGCGATGTCGCAATATTCGTCCGGCTGATGAGCGAGGTCGAGAATGCCGGGGCCATACGCCACACAGTCTGGCACGCCGGCGATCCTCGCGACATGCTTCTGATCGTATGTGCCGGGACTCGCGACGAGGCCGCCGCTTCTTCCGAGCACGCGGTGCAGCGCGCGATCCAGCGCGCCGATCACCGGAGAATCATCCGGCGTGCGCGTCGGGTGGACGACCATCAGATCCTGTATCGAGTACTTGAAGTCCGGCACGTCAGCGGCGATCGACTCGAGCAGCGCGACGATTTCCGTCTTGGTTCGGTCGAATCCTTCTTCGAGCAGGAAGCGACGGTCGAACACTGCCCGACATGTGTCGGCGACGCAGGGCGTCTGGATGCCGTCGACCGGCTGACCGCCGATGACGCCATTGATATTGATCGTGGCGTGACGCGCGCCCGCCGGGGCGACAGGGACTTCCGTGTGGCGCTCGGCGAGCCTCGGTTCGAGCTCCCTCCGCACGCGCTCGAAGAAGATACCCATCTGATCGATCGCGTTGATGCCGTGAAACGGCATGCTGCCGTGCGCGGTGCGTCCCACGGTCTCCACCTCGAACCAGTAGACGCCGCGATGACCGATGCAGATCCGATCCACGTAGAGCGGCTCGGGGATGATCACGTAATCGGTCCGTTCGCGGCTGAGCCGCCCGTGTTCCGCAAGCCAGGCGACGCCGGCGAAGCCTCCGCTCTCTTCGTCAACGGTGCCGCTGATCTCGAGGGTTCCGTTGAGATCGATGCCAGCGCGCCGGATAGCCTCGGCGGCAAAGATCGCCGCCGCGATGCCGGCCTTCATGTCGCACGCGCCGCGGCCCCAGATACGTCCGTCGCGAACCTCGCCGCCAAACGGATCGACCGTCCAGCCCGCGCCCGCCGGCACCACGTCGAAATGGCCGTTCAAATGAACGACCGGCCGCGACGATTTTCCCCGACGGGTGCCGATGACGTTGATACGTGGGTGGATTGGCGTGTGCTCGGGGCGGCCTTCGGCAGCGTGGTACTCGAGCTCGAATCCGCATGAGCCGAGCATTCTGCCAATCAGGCGCGCGCAGTCGTCGTACAGCTCGCCCGGAGGGTTGACGGTCGGCACGCGCACGAGGTCCGCCGCGAACGCCACGGCTTCGTCCGCGGCGTCATCAACGGCAGCGAGAACGCGATCAATCGAACCGGTCATCGGCACGTGGTGATTTAGTGACTCCGTGAATGCCGATTGAGAATCGCATCGACTATACCGGTACAATACGACTCGGCAGCCACCCCATACACGTCCTCTTGATCTGATGGCGTACCTGCTGATCATCATCTTGTACTCGCTGGCGCAGATCGCGCTGGGGATCTGGGTCGCGCGGCGCGTGCAGGGATCTCGCGACTTCTTCGTCGCGGGACGCAGCCTCGGCCCGGGGCTGCTGTTTGCCACGTTCCTTGCCGCCAACATTGGCGGTGGGTCGACGATCGGGGCCACGGGCCTCGGCTACCGTGACGGACTGGCCGGCTGGTGGTGGGTGGGTTCCGCGGGAATTGGATCCATCATTCTCGCGCTGTGGGTCGGGCCTCGGATCCGCCGCATTGCCGCGGCGCACGATCTCCGGACCGTTGGCGATTTCCTCGAATGGCGATACGACCGGCGCGTGCGCGCCACGATTGCCATCCTGCTGTGGATGGCTACGATCGCGATTCTTGCGGGACAGTTGATCGGCCTCGCCCGGGTCCTGACCGTCGTCATCGGGCTTCCGAAGATCGTCGGCTGCGTGATCGGCGCCGGCGTGGTGACGGCGTACTTCGGAGCGGGTGGACTCAAATCGTCGGCTGCCGTCAACGTCGTGCAGCTGACCGTCAAGGTCCTCGGCTTCGTCGTCGCGCTGCCGCTCGCGCTGCATGGGGTCGGCGGCGTCCATGCGCTGCGAACCGCGCTTCCCGACGCGGCGATGTGGAACCCGTGGGAAAACGGCGAATCTGGATGGATGTACGTCGCGATGCTGACGCCTGCGTTCGTCGTGTCGCCCGGTCTCCTGCAGAAAGTGTACGGCGCGCGTGACGATCGCACTGTGCGCATAGGCGTTGGCCTGAACGCGGCAGCGCTGTTCGGATACGCGCTGATGCCGGCGCTGCTCGGCATGATCGCGCACGTGCTGCACCCGGACCTTTCGAATCGCGAGCTCGCGCTCCCGATGCTGTTCATGCACGACCTGCCGTTCTGGGTGGGAGCCCTCGGCCTGGCGGCGGTGTTCTCGGCAGAAGTGAGCGCCGCCGATACGATCCTGTTCATGCTGGCGACGTCGCTCTCCCAGGACCTCTATAAACGCTTCGTGAATCCAGCGGCGACCGACACGCAGGTACTCACCGTCGCGCGGGCGGCGTCGGTCGCGGGCGGTCTGCTCGGCATTCTCGTCGCGTCCCTGTCGGACACCGTCGTGGATGCGCTCAGCATCTTCTACACGCTGCTGGGTGTCAGCCTGTTCGTGCCCATCGTGGCCGGGCTGTTCATGCGGCGCGTGCGCGCATTCGACGCGCTCGCGGCGATCGCCGGAGGGCTCGTTGCGGTCGTGGCGGCGCAACTATGGAACGGCGGCAAACCGATCGGCATCTTCACGCCCGCGATGTGCGGGCTTGGCGCGGCCGTGATGGCCTTTGCGGCCGCCGCCTTTCTAACCGGGCGTCCTTCTTCACCAACGCCGGCGGCGGCGAGCAGCTAGGGGGATCTCTGTTGGGCGGGCTGTTCGATCTGACGGGAAAGACCGCGGCGGTGATTGGCGGCGCGTCCGGAATCGGTGAAGCCGTGGCGCTCGGCTGCGCCCGTCAGGGCGCACGCGTGATGTGCCTCGACGTCAACGAAGCGGCGGCAGGCAAAGTGGCGGCGCGTGCGGCGAGCGAAGGATGTGCGTGCGAAGCGGGCGCGCTCGACATCAGGAATTCGGCCGCGGTCGACGCGGTTTTCGATCGCCTCGCCTCCCAGCACGGCCTCGACATCGTCATCTGCACGCCAAGCATCAACGTGCGCAAGCCGATCCTGAAATATACCGACGACGAGGTGTCGCGCGTGCTCGATGTGAACATCAAGGGGAACTTCAACGTGCTGCGATCCGCCGGTCGCGTGATGACGCCGAGGAAGAAAGGGAGCATCATTCTCTTTTCCTCCGTGCGATCGCAGGTCGTCGAGCCCGGCCAGAGCGTCTATGCTGCGACGAAGGCGGCAATCGTCCAGATGGTGAAGACGGCCGCCGCGGAGTTCGGGCCGCACGGCGTCCGCGTGAACGCGATCGGGCCGGGCGTGATTGAGACGCCCCTGACCGCGCCGATCAAGGCGAACAAGGACTGGTACCAGGCGTATGCAGCGAAGAGCGTGTTCAATCGCTGGGGGCAGCCGGAGGAGATGGTGGGACCGTCGGTATTTCTTGCGTCCGATGCGGCGAGTTACGTCACCGGCACAGTACTCTTTGCCGACGGCGGCTGGCTGGCGGCGGACGGCAGGTTCACCCCTCCGGGCATGTAAGCCGTGAGCCGGCATGCGCCCCTGAGTCATTAAGTCATGAGCCATTCAGGAGCCAACATGAAGATCGCAGACAGCACGACGGCCGGCCTCGATGGGCAGACGATTGTCGACCTCACGCGCCGGCATACGTTGTTCGAGTGGTCCGCGCAGGGAGCAGTCGATCCGATTCCGGTGGCCGGCGCGAAAGGCTGCTGGTTCTGGACGCCGGAAGGAAAGCGCTTTCTCGATTTCAACAGCCAGTTGATGTGCGTCAACATCGGCCACGGCCACGAACGGGTCGTTCGTGCCATCCAGCGTCAGGTCGAGACGCTCGCGTATGCCAATCCGTTCATGGCCACCGAGCCGCGCGCGAGGCTCGGACAGAAGCTCGCCGAGATCACGCCAGGAGACATCGACACGTTCTTCTTCACGAACGGCGGCGCCGAGGCCAACGAGAACGCCGTCAAGCTCGCGCGCCAGTTCACCGGCCGTCACAAGATCCTCTCGTTCTATCGCTCGTATCACGGCGCGACGGCGGGCGCGATGATCCTGACAGGGGATCCGCGCCGGTGGGCCTCCGAGCCCGGCATGGCCGGCGTCGTTCATCTGCTCAATCCGTATCACGGCATTCAGCGCGGGTGGGACACGACGGAGAAGGCGCTCGCGGATCTCGAGGAGACGATCCAGCTCGAAGGCGCGCAGACGATCGCCGCCTTCATCCTCGAACCCGTCGTCGGCACGAACGGCGTGCTCGTGCCGCCCGACGGTTACCTTCAGGGCGTGCGTGAGATCTGTACGAAACACGGAATCCTGATGATCGCCGACGAGGTGATGTCCGGCTTCGGCCGGACCGGCGAGTGGTTCGCCGTCGACAACTGGCGCGTCGTGCCGGATCTGTTGACGATGGCGAAGGGCCTGACGAGCGCGTATGTGCCGCTCGGGGCCGTCGGCATGCGGCACGCGATCGCGGAGCACTTCCGCGACAAGGTGTTCTTCGGCGGCCTCACCTACAACAGCCATCCGCTGGCGTGCGCGACCGCGCTGGCAACGCTGCAGGTATACGAAGAGGACGGTCTGATTCAGAACGCGCGACGGATGGGCGGGATCATGAAAGGACTGATGGACGGTCTCGCGTCGCGCCACGCGATCGTCGGCGCCACGCGCGCGATCGGACTCTTCGGGATCGTGGAGCTGGTGAAGAATCGATCGTCCATGGAACCGCTGGCGCCATTCAACGGTACCTCGGAACCAATGAAGCGACTCGGAAAGTTCTTCCGCGAGGAAGGGCTCTACACGTTTGTCCGCTGGAACACGTTCTTCACCAATCCGCCGCTGTCGATCAGCGAGGAGGAGCTGCGCCACGGGTTCGGCATCATCGAGAGAGGCTTGTCGATGCTGAAGAATGCTGAATGCTGAATGACGAATTGCGGAAGAACCGTTGAGCATTCAGCACTCGACCTTCCGCATGGACATTATTCGCGTCAGCGAAGTGCCCGCGAATAGAACAGATCGTGATTGCCGGGAGGTTCGAGGCCCGCGCGACGCAGCGAGAGCGCGATCTGCGCCCAGTGGTGGGTTTCGTGCAGCAGGCAGTGGAAGAGCAGCTTCCGCGGCGTCAGGCTGAACTCGCCGCCACTCTGCACCGTGAATGTTGGTTGATCCGCTTCGTCGGAGTCCAGATCGGACACGAACTTTTCGAGCTCCCGCCGCACCGACGCGCCGTAATCGAACAATGGCGGCGCGTGATGGCCGCTGAGTCCCGTGCGCTCGTCCAGTTTCGTGCCCGTGAGCCGCTGCAGGTGACGCCGTTCGACGAGGAAGATGTGATCGATTAGCGCGCCCACCGTTACGAACCGCCCGCCCGGCTGCACTTCGGTCGCCATCGCCTCGGGATGCGCGCCGAACCACGCGCGCCACTTGTCGCGTTCCCCGTTGGTGTAGCGGACGAATTCGTCGAATTCCAGATGCATGTTCGAGGTTCGAGGTCCGGGGTCCGGGGTCCGGGGTCCGAGGTGTGTAGTTACTTCATTACGTCCGCAGCTTCCACGATGGTTACCGGTCCCAGGTTCAACGCGCGGACGCCAGGTTCGATCGCTTTCCGATCGCCGACGATCACCACGGCGAACTTCGCGGGCTGGATGTACTTGTCGGCGACGCGCCTGACGTCAGCGGCTGTGACGGCGCGCACCCGCTGTCCGTATGTCTCGTAGAAATCCTGCGGAAGATCGTACACGGCGATCTGCACCAGTGCGTTCGCGGTGGCACGCGTGGTCTCGAAGTTCCGCGGCAGCAGCAGCGACAGATAGTTCTTCGCCTTTTCGATCTCCTCGACGCCGACAGGCTCGTGGATGCGGTTCAGCTCGTTGAAGAACTCCTTCAGCGCATCGGCGGTCTTGTCGGTCTGCACGCCCGCGGCTGCGAAGAAGGGCCCCGCCCGACGCCGCGTGTCGAATGCGGACGAAGCGCCGTAAGCATATCCGTGCTCCTCGCGCAGGTTCTGATTCAGATGCGACGTGAACGCACCGCCGAGGATCGTATTCAGGACCCGCAACGCGAAGTAATCAGGCGTTGAGCGCGGGACGCCAATCCACCCGATGCGGATTTGCGACTGCGCCGCGCCCGGCTTGTCGATGAGGTACACATGGCGCGCGGTCAGCTGACGAGCGTCGCTGAGTCCGGGCGGCGGCGCGGCGGGGTTCCCCTTCCACTGACCGAGCGTGGTCTCGAGCATCGGGATGACATTGGCCGCGATCACGTCCCCCGTCACGACAAGCATTGCGTTCTGCGGTCGATACACCGCCGCGTGAAACGAGACGAGGTCGGCCCGCGTGAAGCCGCGCAGCGACGCGGCGGTCCCGATGGATGCCGTCCCGTAACGGTGCACCGCTCCGTACACCAGGCGCGGAAACGCGAACTGTATCAATTGCCCCGGATCGTCCTCGGCCTGGAGCAGCGAGGTGATCCGTTCTTCGCGGAGCCGCTTCAATTCGGCGTCGGGGAACGTCGGGGTGTGCGATGACATCGGCCATCACCGGCAATGCGTCGCCCAACCGGGCAACCGGGACGTGCAGGTCGACATACGAGGCGTCGCTGGAGCTCGACGTTTCGAGCTCTGCGCCGAGATAGTCGACCGTGTCCGAAATCTCGAGCGCCGAGCGGGAACCGGCGCCTTCATCGAGCATGTCGGCGGTGAGGCTCGCAAGGCCGAACTTCTGTGCCGGGTCCGCGCCGCTTCCCGAGGCGAGCGCGAGCTCGACGTGAGCCACCGGCACCTTGTGCTCTGCGACGATCCAGACCTGAAGACCATTCGAGAGCGTGCTCTTCTCGATTGCGGGAAGGTGCAGCTCCGGCGGCGCGCCGATCGCAGGAGCCTTCGAACGATCGGGCTGCTGACCGGCGTGAAGCCCGACACCACACAAGGCAGCGGCGGCAGCCGGTACACAGAGGCGGCGAAGAAACGAAGACCGAGGGATCACTTCGCGGCCTCCACGACGAGCTCCACTCGTTTATCCAGCGGCAGGAAGCGCGCCGCCGCGGCCTGGATGGCTGCTGGCGACAGCGCGGCATACCGGGACAAATCCTCGTTGAAGTAGCCGGGATTCCCCGCAGCGAAGTAGTAGGCGTTGAGCTGATCGCCCACGCCGCCGAATCCGCCGACCCTTTCCAGCCGGTTGTAGAACGACGATTCGATCTGGTTGAGCGCGCGGCGGAACTCGCGCGCGTCCGGCGGCGCCTGCTGCAGTGCGCGAATCTCTTCGTCCACGATGCCGCGAATGCGTTCGATTGTTGCGGCCGCGGTGGCGCCGTCAGTGCCCGGGCGTGCCGTCACGGCGATCTCGTATTGCGAGTTGAGCGCCATCGACTGCTGCACCGCGGAGACGTCCTGCGCAATCTGGAGGTCGTACACGAGCCGCTTGTACAGTCGCGAATTCTTTCCGCCTGCGAGGAGGATCGACACCACGTCGAGCTCGGCGTCTCCCGGCGCGAAGTGCGCGGGCGTGATCCAGTCCAGGTACAGGCGCGGCAACTGCACCCGATCCTGGATCGTCTTCCGCTTCGCTTCCGTGAGCAACGCGTGCGGGTAGTCGATTGGAGGGACAACGCCGGTCCCCGGCTTCACATCGGAAAACCACTTCTCGATCCTCGCGCGCGCCTTTGCGGGATCGATGTCGCCTGCAACGACCAGGCTGGCATTCGCCGGCTGGTAGTACTTCTTGAAGAAGTCGACGACATCCTCGTAGCTCGCCGCGGTGAGATCTTCCATGTAGCCGATCGTCGGCCAGTGGTACGGATGTCCTTGTGGATAGAGCATCTCTCCGATCGCGATCGAGGCCATGCCGTACGGCGCGTTCTCGTAACTCTGCCGCCGCTCGTTCTTGACGACATCGCGCTGCCCGTTGACGCGGGCAGGCGACATCGCGTCGAGCAGGTAGCCCATGCGATCGGATTCGAGGAACAACGCGAGATCGAGCGCGTTCGACGGCGCGTCGATGTAGTAATTCGTGCGGTCGTTCTCCGTGGATCCGTTGTTGGTCGCCCCCGCCGCCTCGAGCAGCTCGTCGAACTGCCCCTCCTTCACGTGCCCGGAGCCTTCGAACATCAGGTGCTCGAAGAGATGCGCGAACCCGGTGCGGCCGGGTTTTTCCCGGGCCGAGCCGACGTGGTACCACACGTTCACCGTCAGCAGCGGCACAGTGTGATCCTCGTGCAGGATCACGTGCAGGCCGTTCGGCAGCGTGAACTGCGTGTAGGGGATCTCGATTTTCACTTCGCTCGGTGGGGCCCCGACCCCACCGCGCTGCGCGCTCGCGGCGCTCGCTTGCAGGTGAGCGACCATGCCGCTTCTGACTGTCGTCAGCGTCAAGGAAGATGCAAGAGCGAGGAGGCCGACGATCGACAACACCGGACGAGGCATGAATCGTTCACTCACCAAATCACCAAATTGTTCAATCACCAAATCACCAAACCGTGCACTCACCGAATCACTAACTTACCCGATCACCAAATCAAATATTCTACGAGGATGTTCTCTCGGCGCGTTCCCGACGATCGGCGGCCGAACCGTCTCGCGGCCGTGCTCGCCGATCTCCGGCGCCGCGGCGTCCCGTTGATCGATCTGACCGTGTCGAATCCCACGCGCGTAGGGATTTACTACCCCGAGACGCTGCTCGCGGCGCTGGCCGACGCGCGCGCGCTCACGTATCGCCCTGAGCCGTTCGGCCTGCGCGAAGCGCGCGAGGCCGTCGCCGAAATGTATCTCCGGCGCGGTGTTCGCATAGCACCCGATCGCATCATGCTGACCGCCAGCACCAGCGAAGCCTACTCGCTGCTGTTCAAGCTGCTCTGCGACGCAGGACAGTCGAGCGTGCTCACGCCGGTCCCCAGCTATCCTTTATTTGATCACCTGACACGCCTCGATGCGGTTACCGATCGCCGCTACGCGCTTGCGTATCACGGTGCATGGGAGGTCGAGTGTGGAGACCTCGACCGTGCATGGACGCCCGACACGCGCGCGGTGCTTGCCGTATCGCCGAACAATCCGACCGGGTCGGCACTGACCGCGCGTGACGCGGATGAGCTCGTAAATCGTTGCGCGGAGCGCCGCGTCGCGCTCATGCTGGACGAAGTGTTCTGCGATTATCCGTTCGCTGAGGCGCCGCTCCTCGACCCGCCGGCGCTTGAGCGCGGAGACTGCCTGCTGTTCCGTCTGGGCGGGTTGTCGAAGACGGCCGGTCTTCCGCAACTCAAACTTGGTTGGATCGCCGTCAGCGGACCCACTCGTCTCGTCGATGAAGCCGCGGACCGCCTCGAGCTGATTTGCGACACGTACTTGTCCGTCTCGATGCCAGTGCAGGTTGCCGCGCCGGCGCTGCTCGCGGCCACATCTCCGATTCGCGATCAGATCCGCGATCGGGTGCGCCACAATTACCGCGCGTTGCATCGGGCGGTGGCGGAGAGTGACGCGGGCGTCAGCGTGCTCGCGGCCGACGGCGGCTGGTCCGCCGTCCTGCGCGTGCCGGCGATCGCAAGCGAGGAGGCGCTCGCGCTCGATCTCCTCACGCGCGACGGCGTGGTGGCGCATCCCGGCTTCTTCTTCGACTTCCCGCACGAAGCCTTTCTCGTCGTGAGTCTGCTGCCGCAGCCGGACACGTTCGCCCGCGGTGTGTACCTGATATTGGAGCGCGTGCATGCCGCGTGACTTCTTCACCGGCCGACACGCCGGCCTGCTGGTGCCGCTGTTCTCGATCCCCTCGAGGGAGAGCTGGGGCATCGGCGAGATTCCCGACCTCATTCGCATTGGCTGCTGGATGCGCGAAGCCGGCTTCAGCTTCGTGCAACTGCTCCCGCTGAACGAGATGGCCGAGGGACAGTACTCGCCGTACTCCGCGCTCAGTGCGATGGCCGTCGATCCGCTGTTCATTGCTCCTTCTCGGGTGCCGGATATCGAAGCGCTCGGGGGCGAAGCCTCGTTGACCGACGAGGAGCAGTCGGCGCTGCGCACGGCGCGTGAGGCGCCGGCCATCCACTACCCCACGGTGCGAGCGATCAAGAACCGGGTGTTCAACGCGGCATTCGATCGCTTCATGGCGGATGAATGGAGCGCGCAGTCGCACCGCGCCGCGCGGCTGACGGAATACATCCAGCGCGAACGCTGGTGGCTCGATGACTACACGCTGTTTCACGCGATCCATGCGCGCGAAGGCCGCCGTCACTGGAAAGCGTGGGAACCGGGGCTGCGCGACCGTGAGCCACGGGCGCTCGAGCACGCGCGTCAGGCGTTCGCCGGCGAGCGTCTGTTCTACGCGTACCTGCAGTGGGTCGCCGCGGAGCAGTGGGCCGATGCGCGCGAGCGATCGGGCATCGGCCTGTTCGGCGACTTTCCGTTCATGGTAAGCGGCGACAGCGCGGACGTCTGGTCCCGGCAAGGCGACTTCCGCCTCGACGCGTCCGTCGGCGCCCCTCCTGACGCCTTCTCCGAAACCGGGCAGGACTGGGGCTTTCCGGCATACCGATGGTCGAAGATCGCCGCGGAAGGAGATGCCTGGCTGATGGCACGCGCGCGCCGCAGCGCGGAGCTGTACGACGGCTACCGCGTCGATCATCTCGTCGGGTTTTTCCGCACCTACGTGCGCGAGCAGGATGGATCCGCCGCGTTCGTACCGTCCGACGAGCCGTCACAGATCGCGCAGGGGGAACGGCTGCTGACGCTGTTTGGATCCACGGGCTCGCGCGTCATCGCAGAAGACCTCGGCGTGATTCCAAAATTCGTGCGCGACACGCTGAAACGCACCGGCATCCCCGGCTACAAGGTGCTGCGCTGGGAGCGCGAGTGGGACCAGAGACGGCAGCCCTTTCGCGATCCGCTCACCTACCCTCCCATGTCGGTGGCGACGAGCGGGACACACGACACTGAAACCCTGGCGGAGTGGTGGGACACGGCCCCCGGCGATGAGCGGTCCGCCGTCGCGACGCTGGCCGCGCTTCAGAGCGCGGGATGCGATCCCGCCGCGCCGTTCGGCGACGACACGCGAGACGCGATTCTGCGCGCGCTCTTCGAATCAGGATCCGCCATCGCGCTGCTGCCGATCCTGCTGATCATGCAGCTGCTGATCATGCAGGGCGGCGTGTTCTCCAACAACAAGCCCGTCCTGTACCAGGCGAGCTTCGCGTCGAGCGCCGGCTGGGGCTTTGCGACGTCAACTGGTGCTGGCGGCTGCCGTGGCCCGTCGAAGATCTCTTGCAGGAGCCGCAGGCCCGCGAGCGCGCTCGCTTCCTCCACGGCCTCGCGCGCGAGTTCCATCGGCTGTAACGCGGGTTGCGTCGCGTCAGGTCAATGGTTATCAGTTGTGGTAGACGTGCTCGGCTTTCCTCTCCAGATCGATAGATGTTGATCTGATAGATGGCCACGAAGGAGATGGCGGCAATGCGCATGTTGGCTCGCTTCTGCATGGCTACCAGTCTGCTGCTGATCGCACCGCGGCTCTTCGCGCAGACACCCGATTGGAAGCAGATTGAATCCGAGGCGCTCACGACGCTGCAGGCGTACGTGCGCATCAATACGTCGAACCCGCCCGGTGACGTGACCAGGGCAGCGGATTTCCTCGTCGACCTGCTGAAGCGCGAGGGAATCGAGGTGAAACGCTACGAGTCGGCTCCCG
>Ga0209686_1000878_pt1 | contig 15038 bp, 8 predicted proteins | sample GraSoiAngelo_126_FD_185883 | JGI IMG/M metagenome (GOLD analysis project Ga0209686, IMG submission 185883) | Grasslands soil microbial communities from the Angelo Coastal Reserve, California, USA - 14_0927_09_20cm (SPAdes) (version 2) | ecosystem: Environmental > Terrestrial > Soil > Grasslands ...
GGCGCAGGTTCAGCTCGTTCGCGCGACGGCTCATCGCCTCGAGGACCTGATCGATCGTGTACTGATATTCGCCCGTCCAGCTCGCGACCATGCGGCGGACGTCCTTGCGGATCCGCGCGATGAAGCGCGCCGCTTTCATGTTGCCCTCGTACTCGGAACGGTCGGAAAACAGCCGCCGCAGATCGCGATCGTAGAAGTCGGGATGCAGGAGACCGTAGTGGCGCCGCTTGCGTTCGTAGTGCGCGCGCAGGGTCTTGCGGATTGACTGGATCGGATCGACCTTCCGTCGCGTGTGCACGATCATCGGCTTGCTCGCGAGCTCGTACATCAAGGTGTCCAGGTATTCGAGCTTTTTGAGCGCGGGCCAGTCCGCGTAGCGCACGCGCCAGTCGGACTGCGGATTGAGCCAGACGGCGAACGTCTCCGCGAAGTCTTCGTCCGGATGGCTTTGCGCGTACCAGCTGTCCAGGTGCAATACGAAGCTCTTACTGTAAGGCCGTGGCGTGTAGTACTCGGGATACGCCTTATAGGACGGGCCGAAGACCTGCTGACGCCGGCGTCGCAGCCGCAGCCGATAGGCGTTGTCGATCGCGTGCCCCGCCTCGTGACGCAGGATCTGCATGCACCACTCGGGCGTTCCACCTTCCACCTCCAGCATCTGCGCGCGCTCGAGTCGCTCGAGGCGGGGATGCGCGAGGTAGAACGGAATGGCGACACCCGGAACGCCATCGGGCGTGAACCATTCATCCGAGAGCCAGTAATGCGGGCGGAAGGCGGTAAGGCCGCGTGTCTGGAGGTCCTGGTCGAGCTCCGCGAGGCGGGGCTCCAGCGCGCTCCCCTCAATGCCGATACCTAGTTCACAGACGCGCAGGTCGAGCAGCTTCTCGTCGGACCACCCGGCCCAGTCGTCTGCCGGTAGAACGGAGAGTTTTGCGGCCATGAACCGACAAGTCTACAGCCCATGCCTCGAATTGATACGCCGGGACGCTTGTGATATACCCCCTAGCACCAATCCCCAGCAGGCCCGTCGTTTCGGGCGGGCGAATCTCTCCCGAGGAGCATCCCTTATGAAGTTCGTGTGTCAATTTGCATTCGCGGCGGCACTGGTGCTCGCGAGTGCGCCGGCCCGGGCGCAGCAGGCGACGGCGCCCGCCGGACAGGCGGCCACTTCGCAGGCTGCCGCGCAGAATCCTCCGCAGAACCCCGACGAACCGCAGAAGTACGAGGAAACGGTCGTCGTTTCGGCGTCCAAGACCGAAGAGAAACTGGTGAACGCGCCGGCCACGATGACGGTCATTGGCGCGCAGACGATTCAGAGCGCGCCCAGCCAGAACTTCGCGGAGCTGCTGCGGGCGGTCCCCGGCATGAACCTGACGCAAGTGTCGGCGAGAGACATCAACGTCACCTCGCGCGGCGCGACCAGCACGCTGGCGACGGGGCAGCTCGCGCTGCTCGACGGTCGCAGCCTCTATCAGGACTTCTTCGGGTTCGTGATGTGGGACTTCCTGCCGGTAAATCTGAACGAGATCAAGCAGGTCGAAGTGATTCGCGGGCCGGCGTCCGCCGTCTGGGGCGCCAACGCGCTTTACGGCGTCGTGAACGTGATCACCAAGGCACCGCGCGAGATGCCCGGCACGACGTTTACGCTCGGCCTCGGCGGGTTCGACCGCTCGACGAGCGCCAAGGATCAGAGCGCCGGCACATTGTTCTACGTCAGCGGCACGCACGCGCAGGCGGTGAACGATCGGTGGGCGTTCAAGGTCTCGGGCGGCGCCTATACGCAGGACCCGCTCGCGCGGCCGAGCGGCACGATCCCCTGCAACAATCCGGACGTGTGTTCGGGCACGAAGAACCAGTACCCATCGTTCGCGAATCAGGGCACGACCCAGCCGAAGTTCGATGGCCGCCTCGATTACGACTATCCGGACGGCAAGCGGCTGTCGTTCTCCGGCGGCGTCGCCGGCACTGACGGCATCATGCACTCGGGCATCGGGCCGTTCGACATCAACAGCGGATCCGTGATGAGTTACGGCAAGGTGAACTTCACGAACAAGGCGTTCCGCGCCGCGTTCTTCACCAACATCCTCGATGGCGACGCGACGAACCTGCTGACAGTGGACCCGACAGGCAGCCCGATCGGCTTCGCCTTCAAGACGAAGACGTTCGACTTCGAAGCGTCCAACGTGCAGACCTTCCAGCAGAAGCACGTTGTCACGTACGGCGGCAACCTGCGCTTCAACACGTTCGACCTGTCAATCGCGCCGCTCTCGGACAATCGCACCGAAGGCGGCGCGTTCGTACAGGACGAGATCTTTCTCTCGAACAGATTGCGTCTGGTCGCCGGCGCGCGTGTCGATCGGTTCGACTACCTGGATAATGTCGTGTTCTCGCCGCGCGTGACGCTCATGATCAAGCCGCACGAGGACCACACGTTGCGCCTCTCGTACAACCGCGCGTACCGGTCGCCGTCGGTGATCAACAACTTCCTCGACGTGACGATTGCCGAGCCGATTGATTTGACGCCGTTCGCTATTCTGAATCCGGCCGTCAGGGGACGGACTTACCTGCTGCCGGTGAGATCGGTGGGCAACGAGATTCTGCACGAGAACCTGAACCAGACCTCCGTCGATGCCTACGAGCTCGGCTACACGGGCATCGTCGCGAACGGCAAAGCGGTCCTCAGCGCGGCGTTCTACGTGAATCGCACGAACGACGACATCCTGTTTACGGAGGACACGACGGCGCGCTACACGGCCGTGAATCCACCGGCGAACTGGCCGTTCCAGTTGTTGCCGCCGGCCGTGATCGCGCTCACACCGGGGCGCAGTCTTCCGGCGCTGTTCACGTATCGCAACCTCGGCCGGACGACGCAAAAGGGTATGGAGCTGGGCGTGACCTCACCGGTGCAGTCGTATCTGAACGTGTTTGCGAATTACTCGTTCCAGGCGAGGCCCGACGTCAACTTCCCGAACGTGGCGAACCCGCTGTCGGAGATCAACCTGCCTGCGAAGAATCGCTTCAATCTCGGGTTCAACTACAGCCGCAGTCGCTGGCTCGGCGACATGGCGGTCACCTACAGCGACGGCGCGTACTGGCAGGACGTCCTCGACGACCGATATCACGGCACGACCGACAGCTACACGCTCATCAACGGTGGCGTCGGCATGAAGTGGGCCGGCAACAAGCTGACGACCTCCGTGAAGGTGATCAACCTCGCCAACCGGGAAGTGCAGCAGCACGTCTTCGGCGACATCCTCAAGCGGCAGGTGGTCGGGGAGCTGCGGGTGAATTTCTAAAATCGAAGATTCGAAGCAGCGCGAAGCGTCGAAGGATCGTACAATTACTAAATGTACGATCCTTCGATTCCTTCGTTGTCCGTCGAATACTTCGATTGAATGGTCAGCCCTTCGCCCACGCTACCCTGGAATCCTTACTAATCGGGAGAGCGTCCTAGAACGAGCATGATGCCTTTGCGCGGCGGCGGAGTGCGCGGCCATGGCGGTCGCGAGGGGGCGGGGCGCTCCACGGTGGCGGTGCGGACCGACCAGACGGCCAAAAAGAAAGTCGACTACTCGAACGCCTGGCAGGAAGCGCGCACCTCGCGCTGATGCTCGTGAACCGTCTCGCGGGGCTCATTCTTCCCGCGACGTCGAAGTACCTGATTGATGACGTAATCGGGAAGCGCCGCGCGGACCTGCTCGTGCCGCTCGCGCTGGCGGCCGGCGCGGCGACGATGGTGCAGGCGGTGACGTCTTTCGCGCTCTCACAAGTGCTCGGCGTAGCCGCGCAGCGCGCGATCACCGATATGCGGCGACGCGTGGAAGCGCACGTCGCGCGACTCCCCGTCGGCTACTTCGATTCGACGAAGTCCGGCGTCCTGATCTCGCGGATCATGACCGACGCCGAGGGGATTCGAAATCTTGTCGGCAACGGCCTCGTGCAGCTCATCGGCAGCCTCGTCACCGCCGTTCTCGCCCTCGCCTATCTGTTCTATCTGAACTGGGTCCTCACCTGCGTCAACATCATCGCGCTCGGATCGTTCGGGGCCGCGATGGCGATTGCCTTCAACCGCCTGCGCCCGCTGTTCCGCGACCGGGGCAAGATCAACGCGGAAGTCACGGGACGTCTCAATGAGACGCTGGGCGGCATCCGCATCGTGAAGACCTATACCGCGGAGAAACGGGAAGAGCTCGTCTTCACGAAGGGGGTGCACCGCCTCTTCCGCAACGTGGCGAAATCGATCACGGGCGTGTCAGCGATCACGACATTTTCGACGGCGATCATCGGCGTCATCGGCGTCATCATGATCATCGTCGGCGGCCGCTCGATCCTGGCGGGGCACATGACGATCGGCGATTTCCTGAACTACATCCTGTTCACGGGCCTGCTCGCCGCGCCGGTCGTTCAGATCGCGTCGATCGGCACGCAAATCAGCGAGGCGTTCGCCGGACTGGATCGCATCCGCGAGCTGATGCAGATGTCGACGGAGGATGAAGAGGACGCGACACGCGCGCCGCTCGCCGACATCGACGGCGAGATCGCGTTCGAAGACGTCACATTCGAGTACAACGCCGGCGTGCCGGTCTTGAAGCAGGTCAGCTTCCGCGCGCCGGCCGGCACCACGACCGCGCTGGTGGGATCGAGCGGATCAGGCAAAAGCACCCTCATCAGTCTTGTCATGGCATTCAACCGGCCGCTGAGCGGACGGATCTTCGTCGATGGGCACGATCTCTCGACGGTCAGGCTGCGCGATTATCGATCGCAGCTCGGGGTCGTGCTGCAGGACAACTTCCTGTTCGACGGGAGCATCGCGGAGAATATCCGGTACGGCAGCCCCGATGCCACGCTGGATGCCATCAAGCACGTCAGCCGGATCGCGCACGCCGACGAGTTCATCGAAAAATTCGACCAGGGATACGACACGATTGTCGGCGAGCGTGGCGTCAAATTATCGGGCGGCCAGCGACAGCGCGTCTCGATCGCGCGCGCGATTCTCGCGGATCCACGCATCCTGGTGCTCGACGAAGCGACGTCGAGTCTCGACAGCGAGAGCGAGGCACTCATCCAGGATGGCCTCAAGTCGCTGCGGCACGGCCGCACCACGTTCGTCATCGCCCACCGGCTCTCGACGATCCGCAGCGCCGACCAGATCCTGGTGCTCGAACACGGTGAGATCGTCGAGCGCGGCACGCACCAGGAGCTGCTCGCCCTCGGCGGCCGGTACCGCACGCTCTACGACAAGCAGTACAAACTCGAGGCCGATCGTTTCATAAATCCGGGAGAAGATTTCACACCTGAGCCCGACGCCGCCAGGGTTCCCTCGACCCTTCGGCCAAACAACGCGCTATAGATCTTCCGGCTAAAGCCGGAAGCCACAAGAGATTGAGGTCCGGTGGCTTCCGCCTGCAGGCGGAAGCGCCCGCCCTGCGGCGGCTCTTGCAGAGAGCGTCGGAGTATGCGACCTGCGACGCTACGCGACTCGACCTTTGCCTGCCTGCTGCTCCTCGCGTCATCCGCGCACGCCACTGACTTCTACGTAAGCTCGACGGGACTCGACAGCAATCGAGGCACCAGTCCGGCGGAGGCGTGGCGGACGGTGCAGCGCGTCAACAACGACCGTTATGCCCCTGGCGACCGGATCCTCTTCGAAGGGGGCACCACGTTCAGCGGCAACCTGTTCCTGGACTCCGCCGACAGCGGCTCGCCTGCGGCGCCGATCACCATCGGCTCCTATGGCAGCGGGCGGGCGACCATCTATGCCGGCGACGGCACGGGCATCCTGATCCAGAACGCGGCGGGGTTCGTGATCCGCGACCTGTTCATCATCGGGTCCGGCAGCACGACGAACACCGGCGACGGCATCTTCTTCTTCACCGATCTGCCTGGTGACGTGAAGCTCCCATTCATCCGGATCGATCACGTCGACGCCGCGCGCTTCGGCGACTACGGCATCCTGATTGGCTCCAACAACCTCAACACCGGGTATCGCGACGTGCGGATCACCTTCACGATCGCCAGCGACAACGCGATGGGCGGCATCTTCACGTACGCGCAGAATGCCAGCGTTCACGAGAGCGTTTACATTGGCGACTCGAGCGCGTTCAAGAACTCCGGAAAGGCCGGCCTGCTGTTCAACTCCGGCAACGGTATCACGATGAGCTCCGTGAACGGCGGGACGATCGAGCGCTCGGTCGCGCACGACAACGGATCGCTGAGCGACGCAGGCAACGGCCCGATCGGGATCTGGGCGTTCAATTCGACCCGCGTCACGCTGCAGTTCAACGAGTCGTACCACAACCTCACCGGAGGCGAGAAGGATGGCGGCGGTTTCTGTTTCGACTTGAACACGTCGCAGTCGGTAATGCAGTACAACTACTCACACGACAACACCGGCGCGGGGTACCAGCTGGCGCACAAGGCGGACACCTTCGCGCACACCGGCAACGTAATCCGCTACAACGTCACCGAGAACGACGGCCGCAATCACGATTACGCCGGCATCCAGACCTGGGGGCGGATCCTCAACGCGGAGATCTATAACAACACGATCTACATGGCGGCCAGGCCGGCCGGATCGCTGGGAGTGCCGCGCGGCATCTTCATCAAGAACTCCAGCATTCCGCTTCAGGATCCGCAGCACCTGCACTTCCGAAACAACATCATTCAGACGACGGGCAGCGTGCGCCTGATCGAGGCGCAGCCGTCGGCGCTGGACGCCGCGGTCGATCTGCTGTTCGAGGGCAACAACTACTTCTCGACGGGCGGCGCTTTCAGGATCGTCTGGGGCGCCACGACGTACACGAGCCTCGTCGCATGGCGCGCCGCGGGACATGAGCGGGTGAACGGTGTCGATGTCGGCGTGAGCGCGGATCCCGAGTTCCTGAAGCCCAATGCACACATCACGTTCAATAACGCATCCATGCTGCCGGGACTGTATGCCTATCGGCTGAAGGCCACCTCCCCGTTGATCGACGCCGGGGTCGATCTCCGCGCGCAGGGTGTGGACCCCGGCATGCGTGATTACTACGGCGGCATCACGCCCGTGAACGGGCTGTTCGACATCGGCGCGCACGAGTACCGCGTCAGCTGCAACTGGGGTATTTCGCCGGCCTCCGCCTCCGCGAGCGCAACGGAAACATCCACGGGAACGATCGCGGTCACCGCGGCGGACATCGATTGCGGCTGGGCCGCGCAGAGCACAGTGGATTGGATGGGTGTCTGGCAGGGAGAAACGGGCGCGGGCAATGGCAGCGCGAGCTACTGGGTTGTCGCGAACGCATCGGCATCGCCACGCACCGGCACGATCACCATCGCGGATCAGACCTTCACGCTGACCCAGCCGGCCGGGGTTGCCCCCGACCCGGGTGGCGGAGGCGGCGGGGGCGGCGGAACGAATACAGCGGAAGTGGTGCTCTATGCGTCGACCGCACCGGTAATCGTGGGAGCCTGGTCCGTCGTGTCTGACGCCACCGCGGCGGGAGGCGCGCGGTTGCAGAACCCCAACGCGGCTGCCGCAAAGATTGTGACCGCGCTCGCATCTCCAGCGGATTATTTCGAGATGACCTTCACCGCGACGGCCGGACAGCCCTATCACCTATGGATCCGCGGCAAGGCGACCAGCAACGCGGCCTCGAACGATTCTGTCCACGTGCAGTTCGACGGCAGTGTCGATGCGTCCGGCGCGCCGATCGCGCGCATCGGCAGCAGCCAGAGCGCCGAGGTCAACATCGAGGACTGCAGCGGCTGCGCGCTCGCGGGGTGGGGGTGGCAGGATAACGGGTGGGGCGTCGGCGTCATGGGCGCGAATCTCTTTTTCGCGACCACAGGCGTGCAGCGCATCCGCGTGCAGGTGCGCGAAGACGGCCTCGGCATCGACCAGATCGTGCTGTCCCCGGCGAAATATTTGTCCGCGTCACCCGGCACGCTCAAGAACGACACTGTGATTCTTTCCGCGTCTGACGGAAGTGGCGCGAGCACGCCGCCTCCGCCCCCGCCACCTCCACCTCCGCCGCCGGCACCCGGTGGCGACGTCGTGCTATACGCGTCCACTGCGCCGACGCTCGTGGGCGCGTGGTCTGCCGTCGCCGATACCACGGCCGCGGGCGGCGCACGCCTGCAGAACCCGAATGCGGGCGCCGCCAAGATCGTTACCGCGTCCGCGTCACCGGCCGATTACTTCGACGCCAATGCCAGCAAGCCGTACCATCTCTGGATCCGCGGCAAGGCGACGAGCAACGCGTCTTCGAACGACTCCGCGCACGTGCAGTTCAGCGACGGCGTCACCGCATCAGGTGTCGCATTCGCGCGCATCGGCACTACGCAGAGCGCCGAAGTGAATCTCGAGGACTGCAGCGGCTGCGGTCTCTCTGCCTGGGGATGGCAGGACAATGGCTACGGCGTCGGCGTCATGGGACCCGACATTTACTTCGAAACGACCGGCCGCCATACGATCCGCGTCCAGGTCCGTGAAGACGGCTTTGGCGTCGACCAAATCGTCCTCTCGCCGTCGACGTATCTCACGAAGTCGCCCGGCGCGCTGAAGAACGACACCACGATCGTTCCTCGCTGACGTTCGATGTCAATGTTCAATGTCCAATGTTGAATGTAAAATGACGTTCTGCACTGGACATTGAGCCTTCAACATTGATCATTGGCGTCCGTCCATGCCACAGTTCATCTACACCATGAAAGGGCTCGGGAAGGTTCATCCTCCCGACCACGTTGTTCTCAAAGACATCTGGCTCTCGTTTCTGCCGGGCGCGAAGATCGGCGTGCTCGGGCTGAACGGGTCCGGCAAAAGCACGCTCCTGCGGATCATGGCGGGCGAGGATCAGCAGGTCGTCGGTGAGGCGTGGCCTGCCGACGGCATCTCGGTCGGGTTCCTGCCGCAGGAGCCGCGCCTGAATCCCGTCAAGACGGTCCTCGGCAATGTCGAGGAGGGCGTGGCTGAGATCAAGGCGCTGCTGCAGCGTTACGACGACATCAATGCAAAGTTCGCCGAGGAGCTCTCTCCCGAGCAGATGGACAAGGTGCTCGAGGAACAGGGCAAGGTGCAGGATCGGATCGAGGCGGCCGACGGGTGGGACCTCGACTCGCGCCTCGAGCTCGCGATGGACGCGCTGCGGCTGCCGCCCGCTGATGCCGACGTCAGCACCTTGTCGGGCGGCGAGCGGCGCCGTGTTGCGCTGTGTCGGCTGCTGCTGAAATCCCCCGACCTCCTGCTGCTCGACGAGCCCACGAATCATCTCGATGCCGAGTCGGTCGCATGGCTCGAACGCTTCCTGAAAGACTATGCGGGCACCGTGGTAGCGGTGACGCACGATCGCTACTTCCTCGATAACGTGGCCGGCTGGATCCTCGAGCTCGATCGGGCGACGGGCATTCCGTGGGAGGGGAACTATTCCTCATGGCTCGAGCAGAAGCAGAACCGGCTCGCGCAGGAGGAAAAATCAGAGACGAAGCGGCAGCGGACGCTCGCGCGCGAGCTCGAATGGATCCGCATGTCGCCGCGTGCGCGGCAGGCCAAGGGCAAGGCGCGCCTGAACGCCTACGAGGATCTGCTGAAAGAGGAAACCGCCCAGAAGATCGAGCAGGTCGAGATCTATATTCCACCCGGCCCACGCCTCGGCGAGATCGTCGTCGAGGCGCGCGGCGTGCGCAAGGCGTACGGCGAGCTGCTCCTCATGGACGACGTGAACTTCACGCTACCTCGAGGCGGCATCGTCGGCATCATCGGGCCGAACGGCGCGGGCAAGACGACGTTGTTCCGGATGATGACGGGACAGGAGCGGCCGGACGCCGGAACGCTGCGCATTGGCGAGACCGTGCAGATCGGGCATGTCGACCAGTCGCGCGACGCGCTGTCGGCGAACAAGAGCGTGTGGGAGGAGATTACGGACGGGCGCGACATGGTGGAGCTCGGCAAACGCGAGGTCGCCTCACGCGCTTACGTGTCATGGTTCAACTTCAAGGGACGCGATCAGCAACGCAAGGTCGGCGAGCTGTCGGGAGGCGAGCGCAATCGCGTGCACCTCGCGAAGCTGCTGAAGCGCGGCGCGAACCTGCTGCTGCTCGACGAGCCGACCAACGATCTCGACGTCGACACGCTGCGCGCGCTCGAAGAGGCGCTGCTCTCATTTGCCGGCTGCGCCGTCGTGATCAGCCACGACCGCTGGTTCCTGGATCGCATCGCCACGCACATCCTCGCGTTCGAAGGAGACAGCAAGGTCGTGTGGTTCGAAGGAAACTACCAGGACTACGAAGCCGACCGTCACCGCCGCCTCGGCGCCGAAGCCGACCAGCCGCATCGCATCAAGTACAGGAAGCTGACGCGATAGGTGTGTGCGGGGTGCGGGGTGCGGGGTGCGGGATGCGGAGTGCGGGATGCGGGGTGCGGGGTGCGGGGTGCGGGGTGCGGGGTGGGGGTGCGATGGCATCGTGCCACTCACGTCGCACGCTCGCGCTGCGGTTCGCGCCTGGCATCCCCCGCGCTCCGATTCCGGATCGGGCGCACCCCCGCCCTGCACTCCGCGTCCCGGACGGGCCGCTTTCCATTACATATTTCACCTCAGCCGCGGCGCGCGCCTTGCAGCTCTACAGGCGAGACGCAGCGGCAGCAAAGCCTAAGTTGTTGGGGAGCACCAACTTGGGGGATGCGATGGCCTTAGGGGCTTGCCGCTGCGCCGGCATACCGACACTTTTTGACCTGTCGAAAAGTGGCAAAGCCGCCGAAAAATGTCCGGGGTGAACGATGGCCATAAATAAAACTGCAACGGTGAAGAGCGAGTCGGGTTTCACACTCATCGATCTTCTATTCGTGTGTTCGCTGATTGGCCTGCTGTCCACGCTCGCGATCCCAGGCTTGATGCGGGCGCGCGGCGTCGCGCAGGCCGCGTCAGCGGTGGGCACGCTTCGCGTCATCAACAGCGCGCAGCTCAGTTTCGCGGTGACGTGCGGGTCCGGGTTCTATTCGCCTAATCTGCCGACGCTGGGCGTTGCACCCCCCTCGTCGTTTCAGGCGTTCCTACCGCCAGAGCTGACGACCGGCGCGACGTTCATCAAGAGCGGCTACACGTTCAGCCTGAGCGGCACCTCGCTCGGCGGTGCGCCGGGCAGCTGCAACGGCCTCGCGGCCGGCATGGGCGCGCCCGGCTACGTGGCGATCGGCGATCCGATCGATCCCGTCGGCAATCCGCACTTCTACGGTACGAACGCGGACGGAATGATCTACGAGCACAGCGCCACGCTGTCGGGCGTCTTGCCCGAGTCCGGCCCGTCACCGGCGGGCTCGGTCATCAAATAATCAAGTAATCGGGTAATCGGGTAATCGGGTAATCGAGTAATTGCGATCACCCGATTACCCGATTCCAAAATTACTCAATTAGAATGGGGCCTTCCGACCGGGGAGGTCCCATGCTCGTACGTAGATACCGCGCGGTCGCGGTAGCGCTGACGCTGGTCGCGGCGGTCGCGATGGCGCCGGCCGCGCAGGCTCCGAACGTCACCAGCCCGAAGCAGTTTTTCGGATTCAACATCGGCGACGATTACCAGCTCGCCACCTATACCCAGTTCATCTCCTACTGGCAGAAGCTCGACAAAGAATCCGACCGGATGCGGGTCGTCGACATCGGCAAGACGGCTGAAGGACGGCCGCAGCTGATGTCGATCGTCACCGCTCCAGAGAATTTCAAGAAGCTCGATCGCTACAAGGAGATCGCGCGCAAGCTCGCGCTCGCCGAAGGCGTGCCGGAGGACCAGGCGCGCGGGCTCGCGAAGGAGGGCAAGTCGATCGTCTGGATCGACGGCGGCCTGCACGCAACCGAAGTGCTCGGCGCGCACCAGTTGATCGAGACCGTATATCAGCTGATTAGCCGCAACGATCCCGAGACGCTGCGGATCCTCAGCGACTGCATCATTCTCGCGGTGCACGCGAATCCAGATGGCATGGAGCTCGTCTCGAGCTGGTACATGCGCAACCCGGTGCCGGAGCAGCGCGGCCAGGGACCGGGCATCCCGCGGCTCTATGAAAAATACGCGGGGCACGACAACAACCGCGATTTCTACATGTCGAACCTGCCCGAGAGCATCAATATGAACCGGGTGCTCTACACAGAGTGGTTCCCGCAAATCACGTACAACCATCACCAGACCGGTCCGGCCGGCACGGTGATGTTCGCGCCGCCGTTCCGCGACCCGTTCAACTACAACTTCGATCCGATCGTTCCCGCCGAGCTCGATCTGGTGGGCGCGGCGATGGCGACGCGGTTCAACGCGGAGCGAAAGCCCGGCATCACGAGCCGCAAGGGCTCCAGCTACTCGACCTGGTGGAATGGCGGCCTGCGCACGACTGTGTACTTCCACAACATGATCGGCCTGCTGACCGAGACGATAGGCAACCCGACGCCGGTTACGATCCCGTTCCTGCCGTCGAAACAGCTGCCCGACGCGAGCCTGCACTATCCAGTCGAGCCGCAGGTGTGGCACTTCCGGCAGTCGATCGACTACTCGCTGACCGCGAACTGGGCGGTCCTCGACATCGCGTCGCGCAACCGGGAGAATTTCCTTTTCAATATCTGGCGGATGGGGATGAACTCGATCGAGCGGGGGAGTCGCGACAGCTGGACGCCGACCCCGCGTCGCATGAGCGCGGCGCAAGCCGCGCTGACGGCCCAGGCCTCTTCGATCCTTCGAGAACCTCAGGGTCCCGAGCCAGGTCGAGGCGCGATAGGCTCAGGCCGGGGTGATCGCACGGCTGCGGACGAAAGCGTCAACAATCCGGGCGGATCCGGCGGCACCGCGGAGCAGTTCAAGGCGATGCTGCGCAATCCCGATATGCGCGATCCGCGCGGCTTCATCCTGCCGTCGGACCAGCCGGACTTTGCAACCGCCACGAAGTTCATGAACGCGCTGTTGAAGGTCGGCGTCACCGTTCACCGCGCGACGGCGCCGTTCACTGTGGCAGGGACGAACTATCTCGCCGGATCGTACGTCGTGAAGGCCGCGCAGGCGTTCCGCCCGCACGTGCTCGACATGTTCGAGCCGCAGGATCATCCCGACGACATTCCGTATCCCGGTGGACCGCCGACGCGGCCGTACGACAATGCCGGGTGGACGCTGGCGTACCAGATGGGCGTGAAATTCGATCGCGTGCTCGAGAAGTTCGACGGTCCGTTCGAAAAAGTGGAGGGGCTGCTGAGGGCGCCGGCAGGCAAGGTCACGGGGACCCCGCCGCCGGGCGCGGGGTATGTGTTCAGCCACGCGATGAACGATTCGTTTACGGCGATCAACCGGCTGCTGAATGCGGGAGAAGACGTGTGGTGGATCACGGGCGGGACACTGCGGCCAGGAGCGTTCTATGTGTACGCAAAGCCATCCACGCAGGCGCTTGTCACCAGGATCGCAGCGGATCTCGGCGTGAACTTTGAAGCGGTTCCATGGGCGGTGTCGAACACGGGTATCAAGCTGCACAAGATGCGCATCGCGCTCGCGGATCAGTACGGCGGCTCGATGCCTTCCGGCTGGACGCGATTTCTGTTCGAGCAGTTCGAGTTTCCATTTGAAGTGGTTTATCCCAAGGCGGTGAACGCCGGCAACCTCGCGAGCCGGTACGACGTCATCGTGTTTCCGTCGGGCGTCGGGCCTGGCGCTCCCGCTGAAGGCTCCGGCAGTCGTGATCGGCGAGGTGCGTCGGGCGGCTCAGGGCAGGGGGGCGCGAGCACGGGGGCGGACGTCCCGGCCGAATATCAGGTGATGGTGGGCGCCTACACCGCTGCCGAGACCGGCCCCGCACTGAAGAAGTTCGTCGAGGATGGAGGCACCATTATCGCCGTCGGCCGATCCGCGTCGAACGTGGCCCGATTGTTCGAGCTGCCGATCACCAACCACCTCGTGGAACGCGGCGCTGACGGCGCATTCCATCAAGTGCCGAACGAGAAATTTTACGTGCCCGGCTCCATCTTATCCGCGGCCGTCGACACATCGATCCCGATCGCGCACGGGGTGACGAACCCGGTGGACGTGTTCTACGACAACAGCCCCGTGTTCCGCCTGGAGCCCGAAGCGGCGATGAAGGGCATCAGACCGGTTGCGTGGTTTGCCACCGCTACAGCGCTGCGCAGCGGCTGGGCATATGGGCAGAGCTATCTCGAAAACGGGATTGTCGGCGTGGACGCGCCCGTCGGCCGTGGACGCCTCTTCCTGTTCACGCCGGAGATCACGTTCCGCGGCCAGCCGCACGGCACCTTCAAGTTCCTGTTCAACGGAATTTATCTCGCGGGACAAGCCGGACCGGCCCGTCAGACGACGACGGAAACGGGCCGGTGAGCAGAATTCAGGAGGCAGAATTCAGGAGGCAGTCGCCCTGCCTCCTGCCTCCTGTCTCCTGACTACTTCTTCTTGCCTGCCTTCCGCGCGCCCTTGCGGGCTGCGGGTCTGGCGGCGCTGCGACCGACGGCTTTACGCGCCGCTTGGCGGCCGCCGGCCTGCTTCTTCCTTGCCTCGGCCCCCTTGGCGCGGCTTGCGGTCTTCTTCCCGCCTTTCGCGGCCGTTTTCATTGCCCGCCGTGCGGTTTTGACCGCGCGTCGCGCCGTACGGCGCACGACTCGCCGGGCGGGGGCGGTGCCTTCGACGGCGTTCGCGGCGGCATCCGCCATCGAGGCGGCGGTGGAGGCGGCAGTCTCCGCGGCCTGCGTCCCGAAGCGCGTGGCGGTGGAAGCCGCCTGTTGTGCCGTGTTGACCGCGGTGCCGAGCGCGCCGCCGACGGTTTCTGCCGACCTCGTCAGCACGTTGTCGGCTGACTGATCCCGTTGATCTGCCATAAATCCTCCGAACCAGGGTTGAAACGGATCGCACGGATCCACACGGATCCGATCGGTGTGCTCCGTGTAATCCGTGGATAAACTCCGCTGCATAGTAGCAGAGCTGGCCGCAGAACAACACAGAACAACACAGAAGAACACTGCAAAGGCGAATACCGCAAAAAGAACACTGCAGTGCTCTGCGTTCTTCTGTGTTGTTACTGTGCTTTTCTGTGTTCTTCT
>Ga0209686_1000880_pt1 | contig 14998 bp, 9 predicted proteins | sample GraSoiAngelo_126_FD_185883 | JGI IMG/M metagenome (GOLD analysis project Ga0209686, IMG submission 185883) | Grasslands soil microbial communities from the Angelo Coastal Reserve, California, USA - 14_0927_09_20cm (SPAdes) (version 2) | ecosystem: Environmental > Terrestrial > Soil > Grasslands ...
CGGACGTCACGCAAGGGCTGCACTTCAAGTCCATCACCGGCTATCGGCAGACCAAGTGGAACATCGGCATCGACCTCGACGGCACGCCGGAGTCGATCCAGGAGGTCACCGACACGCAGCACCAGTTCCAGGTTTCCGAGGAGCTGCAGCTCTCCGGCAAGCTGCTCGAGAACAAGCTCGACTATGTCTCCGGCCTGTATTTCTTCCACGAGGCCGGCTACGTGCACGACTTCGTGCCGTTCGAAGGCATCCTGTACATCTACGACGCCGCCAACGACGTAGACACCAAGACTTATGGAGCATTCATCCACGCAGACTACCGCCTCATGGACGCGATCGGCTTCACCTTCGGCGGCCGATATACCTGGGATCGCAAGACGTTCACCGGCGGACAGGAGGACCTGAACGGCTTCAGTTACAAGTTCCTCGGCTGCAATCCGCCGAATGCCGTCCTGAATCCGGTCCCGTTTGGACCGCCAGGCGGCATCCCCAACCCGGCCGGCTTGCCGTGCGCGGTATTCGTGGGCTTCCCTGACCCAGCTCAACCGCTGCGCTACTTCCCGCCGGGCGAGCTCAGCCAGAACTACAACATCTTCACCCCGACCGTGGGCGCGCAGTATCACATCAGTCCGGACGTGATGGCGTACCTGAACTGGTCAAAGGGATTCAAGGCGGGTGGTTGGTCTACGCGCCTGTCGCTGCCGATCGCCAATGGCAACGACGTCGCCTTCAAACCCGAGTACAGCAAGACGGTGGAGTTGGGGCTGAAGTCGGAATGGCTAGACCGCCGCCTGCTGGCGAACGCCGCCGTGTTCTACACCAATTACGACGGGATTCAGCTCAACGTCCAGACCGGCGCCTCTCCGGTGTACGAGAACGCCGGCAATGCCAAGATGAAGGGCGGTGAGCTGGAGATGCAGTCGCTGCTCGCGCGGGGCCTCACGCTCAATTTCGCCGGTGCGTACATCGATGCCTACTACACTTACGTCAACCCGGCGATCGGCATTCCCCAGTACTACGATCTGAATCGAGGCGTCGTGTTTCTGCCGCCGCTCAGTGCAAGGTTACCCAAGACGCCGAAGTACAAGCTCACCCTGGGTCCGACGTACGACCTCGGTCTTAGCAACCAGGGGAAGATGCGTCTCGCCGCCGATTACACCTACTCAGCCGAGATGTGGAACGATTCACTCAATACGCCGCAGCTGAGCCGTCCGGTGACGCGCAATCTGAATGCGAGCATTCATTACTTTTCGCCGAGCGGCACTTACGAGTTCGCCCTAGGTGGCACGAACCTGACCGATGACCGCTACGTCACCGTCGGTGCCGTCAACTACGCGGCGGGCGAGATTCAAAGCGGTTTCAACCCGCCACGGGAGTGGTATGCGACCGTGCGGGTGTCAGTTGGACAATAGCTCATGTCGTAGAGAGGACGCGGATATGTCAGCCACGACCCGCACAATAACCGCCCCGCCGTCCACGGCGTACAAGATCGTCGATGTCCCCGAGCTGCAACGGGACGTGATCAAACGGTACGCCGTGCCGGGAACCTTCGTCGGGGCCTCGGAGAAGGAAAGCCCGTGGGTGCCGTTTGGCACCAACGCGGCCATACGCCACCTCGCGTTCGACGTCCGACACAACATCTTCAGCAACATCCTGTGGATCAAATCCAAGGGGGTGGTCGGCACGCACAAGCATCGCGGCACGGTGGTCATGATCTGTCTCGAGGGGAGTACCCGCTATCTCGAATACGACTGGGTGGCGACACCCGGGTCGTTCATCTACGAGACCCCGGGACTCACGCATACGCTGGTGACCGACGATCCGAACGGCGTGAAGCTCTTCGGCTGGCTCCAGGGGCCGATCGAGTGGTACGACGAGCACGGCAACTTCGTCGAGACGTCCGACGTGTGGTGGTTCATGAACCACTACGAGACCTACTGCCGCGAGCACGATATCCCGATCAACAAACAGTTGTATCTGTGAGCCGGCTCCTCGCGGGGCGCTCGAGGACGGTTTGACATGGCCAGGATCGTGGGCGGGATCGGCTCCTCGCACACCCCGACGATCGGGTTTGCGCTGGATGCGAACAAGCAGACCGACCCGGTCTGGGCGCCGATATTCGCGGGCTTCGTGCCGGTGCAGCAGTGGCTGCAGGAGAAGCGGCCGGAGGTCCTGTTCTTCATCTACAACGACCACGTCACCTCGTTCTTCTTTGACCATTACTCGCACTTCGCGCTCGGGGTGGGGGAGGAGTACGCGGTGGCCGATGAGGGCGGCGGGCCGCGCCATCTGCCGCCGGTGAAGGGCCACCCAGGGCTCGCCCGCCATATCGCCACGGCGCTCACCGCGGATGAATTCGACCTCGCGTACTTCCAGGCGAAGCCACTCGATCACGGCTGCTTCTCGCCGCTGTCGATGCTGTGGCCGCACGCCGGAAGCTGGCCCGGCGCAATCGTCCCGCTGCAGGTCGGCGTGCTCGAGTTCCCCATCCCGACGGCGCGGCGCTGCTTCAGGCTGGGCAGGTCGCTCCGTCGGGCGATCGAGAGCTACCCTGAGGATCTCAAGGTGGCCATCGTCGCGACCGGAGGCCTCGCGCACCAGGTACACGGCGAGCGCGCCGGATTCAACAACACGCCCTGGGACATGGAGTTCCTCGACCTGCTCGAGCGGCAACCTGAGCGCTTAAGCGAGCTGACGATCGCGCAGTACGCCGAGCGGGGCGGGCTGGAAGGCGCGGAGGTGATCATGTGGCTCATCATGCGCGGCGCCTTGTCCGCGAAGGTGAGGAAGCTGCACAGCGCCTACTACCTGCCGTCGATGACCCCGATTGTCACGGTGATCTACGAAGACGACTCCCCGGTGGCCGCGACCGAGACTGACGCCGAGTTCCGGGAGCGCATCGAGCGTGAGCTCTCCGGAGTGGAACGGCTGCCCGGCACTTATCCGTTCACGCTGGAGCGCAGCGTGAAAGCCTACCGCCTCAATCACTTCCTGCACCGGCTGATCGAGCCGGAGTACCGGCGGCGGTTCCTGGCCGATGCGGAGCCGATGTTCGAGGAGGCGGGTCTTACCGCGCAGGAGCGCGACCTCGTGCGGCGGCGCGACTGGCGTGGGCTGATCCACTACGGGGTGATCTTCTTCCTCCTGGAGAAGCTGGCCGCCGTGCTGGGCATCACCAACCTGCACGTCTATGCCGCCATGCGCGGTCAGACCCTCGAGGACTTCCAGAAGACCCGCAACGCCCAGGTGCTCTACTCGGTCGCCGGACAGGGTCCACAGCTCAAACGATTGAATGCCAGTGAGGAATAGCAGCGATGGGTGGCCAGAGTCTGGAGAGTTTGCTCAAGCGGGCGGGTAACACGGTCGATCTGCTGCGCAACTCGCAGATCGGGGCCTACGTCTATCCCGTGGTTCCGATCGAGTTCAGCAACTGGCGCAGCGAGCAGGTCGGCTGGCAGAAAACCGCGGTGCTCTTCGATCAGTCACACCACATGGCCGAGTTGACGCTTTCCGGCCCCGACGCCCTGCGGCTGCTGTCCCACCTCACGATCAACAGCTTTGCCAACTTCACGCCGAACAAAGCGAAACAGATGGTGCCGTGCAGTCACGACGGCCATGTGATCGGCGACGGCATTCTCTTCTATCTCGACAAGGATGAGCTGCTGTTCGTCGGACGCACTCCCACCGTGAACTGGATACAGTTTCACGCGGAGACGGGCGGCTATAAGGTCGAGGTCATCCGCGATGACCGCTCGCCGTCCCACCCCCGCGGCAAGGCGGTCTCCCGCCGACATTACCGCTATCAGATCCAGGGGCCGAACGCCGCCCGGGTGCTCGAGAGGCTCAACGGTGGGCCGCTGCCGGACGTGAAGTTCTTCCAGATGGATTCGATCAACATCAGAGGGCGCAGGGTGCGCTGCCTGCGGCACGGCATGGCGGGGGCGCCGGGGCTGGAGGTCTGGGGTCCCTACGCGGAGGCGGATGAGATCCGCGAGGCCATTCTGGAAGCGGGCAGAGACTTCGGTCTGGTGCAGGTGGGCGCGCGCGCCTACTCCAGCAACACGCTCGAGTCAGGCTGGATTCCCTCGCCGCTACCCGCGGTGTACACCGGGGAGCGGATGAAGAAGTATCGCGAGTGGCTTCCCGCTGACGGATACGAAGGCACCGCCTCGATCGGCGGCAGCTTCGTGTCCAGGAATATCGAGGACTATTACCTCACGCCCTACGCGCTGGGCTACGGGCCGTTCATCAAGTTCGACCACGACTTCATCGGGCGGGAGGCGCTGGAGCAAATAGCGAAAGGGCCGCACCGCAAGAAGGTGACCTTCGCCTGGAATGCCGAGGACGTGCTGAAGATCTTCGCTTCGCTGCTGGTCCCGGGCGGGGAGAACTACAAGTACTTCGATTTCCCGAACTGCAACTATGCCTCTTCCTCTTTCGACAAGATCGTGACGGGTACCAAGACGGTCGGCTTTTCCATGTTCGGCGGCTACAGCTACAACGAGCGCACGGCGCTGTCGCTCGGTGTCGTCGACCCGGACATCGAGATCGGGGACGTTCTGACACTCATCTGGGGCGAAGAGAACGGCGGGACCCGCAAGACCACCGTCGAGCCGCACCGCCAGCTCGAGGTCCGGGTGCGAGTCTCCCCGACCCCGTACGCGCGGGCGGCGCGTGAGGCCTATCACGAGGGCTGGCGCACGCGGCAAGTCCATTCGTAGTAGGCTTTCAGCCATGGCGGACGAAGCTCCCGTCCTGATCGCAGGCGGAGGGTTGGTCGGCCTGTCGGCCGCTACATTCCTCGCGCACCAGGGGATTCGCTCGGTAACCATCGAGCGTCTGCGGGCAAGCTCGCCACTGCCGCGAGCCGCATTCTTCCATATGCGCACGCTCGAAATGTTCCGCTGCGTAGGAATCGAGAGCCGCATGCGGGAGCAATCGGCGCGGGACTTCGCCCCGGAGGGCGCCGTCATCGTGATGGATTGCCTCGCGGGCCGCAAGCTCGCGGACATCATTGCGAACCTGAACGAGGGCGTTGAGGCGGTGAGCCCCTGCCGCCGATTGTTCCTGAACCAACCGAGCCTTGAGCCGCTTCTTCGCGAACGTGCGCGGGAAGCCGGAGCCACGATCATTCAAGGCGCGCAGATCATCGATGTGCGCCAGGACAGCAACGGTGTCAGCGTCACCGTGGAGTATGTCGATGGCGGAAACATGCGCGAGTTGCGTGCCGAGTATCTGATCGCCGCGGATGGCGGCCACTCCAAAGTACGCGAGTGCCTGGGAATCGGTTACGAGGGGCGCGGCGCGTTCTCCAATTCAGTCACCATCTATTTCACCGCGGATGTGTCGCCCTGGGTCGGCAACAATGCGTGGAGCGTGATCTACGTGAACAATCCGGTCCTGCGTGGATTCTTCCGGTTGAACCGCAGCGCGCAGGCTGGCTTCCTCGCCATCAATGCGGTGGGCGATCCGAAGCTCGATCCGCAGGCTGCCGCGGATGCGGCCACTGACGTCAGCGAGCATCGACTCATTGATCTCGTCCGCGCGGGCGTGGGAAATCCGAATCTCGCGGTCCGGATAGATGGCCACACCCGCTGGCACGCGACCGCGAACGTCGCGCAAAAATTCCAGGACAAACGCATCTTCATCGCCGGCGACGCCGCACATCTGATGCCGCCCAACGGCGGCTTCGGTGGCAACACGGGAATTCACGACGCGCACAATCTTGCGTGGAAGCTCGCTCTGGTCATTCAGGGACACGCGAGTGCGAAGCTGCTCGACACCTACGCGATGGAACGCAAGCCCGTCGCCCGGTTCACGGTCGAGCAGGCCTTCTCGCGCTACGTGGCACGCACCGCGCCGTGGCTCGAGTCGAGTCAACAACCTGAAGCCCTCGTAGATGACTTAGACATCGAGCTCGGCTACCTGTACAACTCCCCGATCGGCGTTCACGCCGATCCGCGGACCACGCTCGGAGTTCCCGGCTCGCGGGCACCGCACGTCTGGCTCACGCGCGCAGGCAAGCGCCTTTCCACGATCGATCTGACTGGACACTTCCTGCTGCTGGCCGGCGCTGAAGGCCGCTCGTGGGTGGATGCTGCCAGGGCAGCGACCGAGCGCTTCGGCGGACTGCCGCTCCAGGCTTACTGCATCGGAATGGACTTCGAGGATGCCGAGGGCCGCTTTCCACAGGCCTACGGGATTTCGAGCTCGGGTGCATCGCTCGTGCGGCCTGATGGCTTCGTCGCATGGCGCAGCGAGCAGTCCGCGCACGATGCGTCAGCCGTCTTCAACGACGCCCTGAGCCAGAGCCTCGGGCATACAGCAGAACGGCCGTGGGCGTCTCAGAGGCGGTAGTCCTGTTGCCGCTCGGCATAATCGATGAAGAAGTCCAGCGCGCTCGGGTCGGACACGCCGCTGCGGTTGGCGGCCTTCTCGGGAGGCACCCCCATCAGGATCCGCCGCACCGGCACCTCCATCTTCTTGCCGGTGAGGGTGTAGGGGATGCCCGGGACCTGATAGATCCTGTCCGGCACGTGGCGTGGCGTGTACTCGCGGCGCAGCGTGTCGCGGATCTTGGCCTCGAGTTCGGGATTGAGTTCCACCCCCGCGGTGAGCTTCACGAACAGCGGCATGAAGAAGCCGCCGCCGGGCAGGTCAAGGTTCACGATGAGTGCATCCTGCACGTCGGGGATCAAGCCGAGCGAGCGATAGACCTCGGCCGTGCCAATGCGCACCCCATAGCGGTTGAGGGTCGCATCCGAGCGTCCCAGTACCCAGCAGTTGCCTTGTGTATTGATCTTGAAAAAGTCCCCGTGACGCCAGACGCCGGGAAACTCCTGGAAATAGCTATCGAGGTAGCGACGGTCGCCCGGATCGTTCCAGAAGCGCAGCGGCATCGACGGCATGGGCTCGGTGATCACGAGCTCGCCGACCTCGTCGACAACACTCTCGCCGCGCGCGTTGTAGGCCTTGACCGAGACCCCGAGCGAGGGGGCCTGGATCTCGCCGGCCCGTACCGGGAGCGTCGGCACGCCCCCGACGAACCCGGTGCAGCAATCCGTGCCACCGCTGCCGTTGGCGACCCAGAGGTCCTCCTTCACATTGAGGTAGAACCAGCCCATGCACTCCGGGCTCGCGGGCGAGCCGGCGAGATTCACCGTGCGCAGCGCCTCGAGCCCGAACCGCTCGCGCGGCACGACACGCAAGCGGCTGAGCTGGTCAACGTAGGTGGGGCTCGCGCCGAAGGTGACGACGCTCGCCTCCTGCGCCATCTTCCACAGGACGTCAGGGGTCGGATACGCCGGGTGCCCGTCATAGAGGACTGGCACGGCGCCGCAGAGTGGTGTGCTCACCAGGAAGTTCCACAGCATCCAGCCGGTCGTGGTGAAGTAAAACACGCGCTCGCGCGGGTGCAGGTCGAAGTGGAACGTCGCGTTCTTCAGCGTCTCGAGCAGGATCCCCCCGTGACCATGGACGATCGGCTTCGGGAGGCCCGTTGTGCCGGAGGAGAACAACGTCCACAGGGGATGATCGAAGGGCACCTGGGCGTACTCAAACTGCCCCGCGCCGACCGCGGGCCGATCGAATAGCGTCCGCCAGTGTCGGGCGGACGGGACCGGCAGCGTGGTGTCTTCCGGGTTCAGGTACGGCAGGTAGATGAGGTGCTCGAGGGAAGTGAGGCCCGCGGCGATGCGGCGCAGCTCGCTCCGGCGGTCGAAGGCTTTACCCCCGTACCGGTACCCGTCGATGCCGAAGAGCAGCTTCGGAGAGAGCTGCACGAGGCGATCGAGGGTGCCGCGTTCGCCGAAATCCGGCGAGCAGCACGCCCAGATCGCGCCGATGGCGGTGGTCGCCAGCATCGCGATCAGGGTCTCGGGGATGTTCGGCATCCAGGCCACGACCCGGTCCCCGGGCTCAACACCCAGGGCACGCAGCTCGGTGGCGAGGGTGCGTACGCGGTTGCCGAGTGCCTCCCACGTCAGCGCGGTGAGCGGTTGGCTTTCGCTCACGTGGAGCAGTACATCGCCCCCTGAGGGCTCGCGCCGTAACACGTGCTGGGCGTAGTTGAGGCGGGCCCCCGGGAACCATTCGGCACCCGGCATGCCGCGCCGGCCGAGCACCCGCCTGTGCGGTGCCGAGGAGTCGATATGGAAGTAGTCCCAGAGCGCCTGCCAGAAGCCTTCCAGGTCCTCGACGGACCAGCGCCAAAGCGCGGTGTAATCGGCAAATCGCCGGCCCCGCTCGCGTGCGAGCCAGTCGGCGAACGCCGTCACGTTGGCGCGGCGGATCCGCTCGGGCCCCGGGGTCCAAAGGAGGTCACCTGGCTGCATGCGTCGCAATCCTCGCCCGCCGATCGATCTCGGCGTACGCTTGAAAGATAACTCAGGCGCCCCGGTTTCGACCCATGAATACCCAAACTGCGGCCTTTCCGGCCCCGAGCTCGCTGCAGGTGCTTCCGGGTACCGAGCAGGCACAGGCCGCCTACCCCTACTACATGCAGTTCACTGCCGCGGACGATGCGCGGTTCTGGTTCTACAACTCGATGCATTTCCCGGAACCGATGTCGGCGTTCGACATGGTGACGGCCGAGGCCGCGTATTGTGCTCTCGGCTCCTCCACCACGCGCGTGCACTGCCTGCCGACCACGCTCGGGATCGACTACCGGATCATCAACGGGCGAGTCTACATCGGCGGCAACGCCGTGACGGACCCAGCGCAAATCGCCCGCCGCACCGGCGAGTTCCAGCAGCGCGCCTTCTACTACTACGGCAACTGGGAGCGCCTGTATGCGCAGTGGCGCGAGAAGATGCTGGCGCTGATACGCGAAGCCCAGGCGCTTCCGAAGCTCGAGCTGCCGGAATTCGAGCCGCTCGCGAACGTACACGCCGGGCGCGGCATTGCCGCAAACCATGCGCTCCTCGACATCTACCAGAAGACGCTCGAGGGCTACTTCCGGATGTGGCACCACCACTTCGAGTTCCTGCTCCTCGGCTATGGCGCATACATGACCTTCTTTGCCTTCTGCAAGAAGGCCTTCCCGGAGATCAGCGACCAGACCGTCGCGCGCATGGTGGCGGGGATCGAGGCGGAGATCTTCCGTCCCGATGAGGAATTGCGCCGCCTGGCCCGCCGGGCGGTGGAGCTCGGCGTCGATGATGAGTTCAAGGAGGGGCGCACGGCGCAGGCTGTTATGGCGGCGCTCGAAGCGCGGGGAGCCGCCGGGCGGGCATGGCTCGGGGAACTCGCGACCTCGCGTGACCCCTGGTTCAACATCAACGTAGGGGACGGCTTCTACCACTACCACCGCTCCTGGAACGATGACCTGTCCATGCCCTTCGCAGGCCTCCCCGGCTACATCGCCCGGGTCAAGGCGGGTGAGTCCCTCAAGAGGCCGATCGAGAAGCTCCAGGCGCAGCGCCGGCAGCTGATCCAGGACTATCGGGACCTCCTCGGCTCCGAGGAGGAGCGGCAGGCCTACGATCAGATGATCGCTCTCGCCCATCGGGTCTTCCCGTACGTCGAGGGGCACAAGTTCTACTGCGAGCATTGGTACACGAACCTCTTCTTCAACAAGATCCGCGAGTTCGGGGCCTTACTCGCGGCGCATGGGTTTTTCGCGCGCGAAGAGGACGTGTTCCAGCTCACGCACTACGAGGTCGAAGCCGCGATCATCGACCTCATGACCTCCTGGTCGAACGGCTCGCCGCCGCGGGGACCTGAGCGCTGGCCGCAGATCGTGAGCGCACGCCGGGCGGCGATCGCCGAGTGGGCCAGGCACAGCACCCCGCCCGCCTTAGGTCCCGTCCCCGACGTGATCGACGATCCGGCGATCGTGATGCTCTGGGGCATCACGCGCGAGAGCCTGGACCGGTGGCTGCGCGCCACGGGCGATGCGGGGAGCCGTGAGCTGCGCGGGTTTGCCGCCTCGAGCGGCATCGTCGAGGGACCGGCGTGCGTCGTGAGGTCGGTGGAGGAGATCGCGCGCGTACGCCAGGGTGACATTCTGGTCTGCCAGATCACCAATCCCACCTGGGCACCGATCTTCCAGAAGATCGCCGGCGCGGTGTCCGACATCGGCGGCTCGATGAGCCACGCCGCCATCGTGGCGCGGGAGTTTGGTCTTCCCGCGGTCGTCGGGACCGGAAACGCAACCTCGCGGATAAAAGACGGCCAACGCATCCGCGTCGACGGCGGCCGCGGCGTCGTCACGCTCCTCTCGTAGCGAGCCTCATGGGTGCCGGCGCGCACATCGCCTGGTTCGACGAGATCGGGCTCGGCGATCGGGAGCAGGTCGGCGGCAAGGGCGGGAGCCTGGGCGAGCTCACGCGGGCCGGGATCGCCGTGCCGCCGGGATATGTGGTGAAAACTTCAGCGTTCGAGCGGTTCCTGGAGTCGCTCGAGCGCGAGGCACCGGTGCGCGCGGCGGTGGCGGCGCTCAAGGCGGACGACCTCGAATCGATCACGGCCTGCTCGAGGGCGCTGCGCCGCCGGATGGAAGGGGCTGAGCTGCCGGGTGAGGTGCTGGAGGAGCTCACCGCCGCCCAGGCGAGGCTCGTGCGCGCGGGCACCGAGCAGCCGGTCGCGGTGCGCTCGTCGGCCACCTGCGAGGACGCGCTGGATGCGAGTTTCGCCGGTCTTCAGGACACGTACCTGTGGGTCAGGGGCGCGGCGCAGATGCCTGAGCGCGTGCGCAGCTGCTGGGCGAGCCTGTACTCGGTGCCCTCGATCAGCTATCGCCGCAAGCACGTGTTTCCCGAAGAACACGTCGCAATGGCCGTCGTGGTCCAGATCATGGTGGATGCCGGCACGGCCGGTGTGATGTTCACCCGCAGTCCGACGACCGGTGACCGCTCGGTCGTGACGATCGAGGGCGCCTGGGGCTTGGGTTCCGCCGTGGTGGGCGGTGAAGTGACCCCGGATCGCTGGGTCCTCGGCAAGATTACCGGCGAGATATCCGTGCGCGAGATCTCCGACAAGCTGATCCAGCACGTCCCGGCTGCCAACGGTGGCGTCGAGGCCGTCGCGGTGAGTGAGGAGCGGCGGCGCGTGGCCTGTCTGAGCGACACCCAGCTCGAGCAGCTCAGCACCATCGCACGCCAGGTCGAGCGTCACTACGGGCGCGCCCAGGACATCGAGTGGGCGATCGACCGGCACAGCGGCGCAATCCTGCTGCTGCAGAGCCGCCCGGAGACGGTCTGGTCGGCCCGGGACGCCGCGCCGATCGCGAAGCCCCAGCAAGAACACCGTGCGGGCGGAGGCTCGGGGCACCGTCGTCGAGATTCTCGTGCAGGATGGCGCGGTGGTCGAATACGCTCAGGTGCTGGTGCGGATTGCGCGAGGGCCGGAGCGTGGCTGAGATCGCTCTCGTCGACACTTCGCTCCGCGATGGCAATCAGAGCACATGGGCGGCGGTCGGCATCGACACCGCGAAGACCCTCACCGTTGCCCCGGTGATGGACCGGGTGGGCTTCAAGGCGATCGACTTCACGACTTCGACCCACATGGGCGTGGCCGTGCGCTACAAGCGTGAGGACCCGTGGGAGCGCATTCGCCTCATGGCGGCGGCCACGCCCAACACGCCGCTGCAGTTCATGTCGACGGGATTCCGCTTCATCGCCTGGGAAACGGCGAGCCCGGAGTTCATGGCGCTCGCGTTCGAGGTGCTCGCGCGCAACGGCATACGGCGCTTCTGCCTCGCCGATCCGATGAACGATGCGCAATCCAACATCGCCTGCGCCCGGATGGTGAAGGCCGTGGGGGGTGAGTTCGTGATTGCGGCGCTCGTCTTCACGCTCAGTCCCATCCACGACGACCGGCACTACGCCCAGGCGGCGCGCAAACTCGCCGCCTGCCCGGAGGTGGACGCGATCTACATCAAGGATCCGGGGGGACTCCTGTCACCGCGACGCGCCGGCACGCTGATTCCGGCCGTCCAGGCCGAGATCGGGACGAAGCCCCTGGAGCTCCATTCGCATTGCACGATCGGGCTCGGGGAACTGCTGTACATGGATGCGGTGGACTACGGGGTGAGCGCCCTGCAGTGCGCATCGGGGGCGACCGCGGACGGGATCTCCAATCCCCCCTCGCTGCGCGTGGTGGGGAACCTGCGCGCGCTCGGCCACACGGTGCCCGTCGACATGCAGGCCCTGACCGAGGTGAACCGCTTCTTCACTCGCATCGCGCAGGCGGAAGGCCTCCCCGTCGGCGCGCCGCAGCCCTTCGATGCCGCCTACCTGCGCCATCAGCTTCCCGGCGGCATGATCGGGACCATGCGCCGGCAGCTCGCCGAGCAAGGGCTTTCCCATCTCGAAGGGGCGGTCATCGAGGAGATCGCCCGCGTGCGCGAGGAGCTGGGCTGGCCGATCGTCATGACGCCGTTTTCGCAGATACTGCTGACGCAGGCGTTCCTCAACGTGACCGGCCGCGAGCGCTACGCGGTCATTCCCGACGAGGCCATCCGCTACGTGCTCGGGCGCTTCGGCCGCCCCAACATCCCGATCGCGCCCGAGGTGATGGAGCGCATCGAGTCCCTGCCCCGCACCGCAGAGCTCCGGGCTGAGCCCGTGATGCGGCCGCTGTCGGAGCTGCGCGCGCGGCTCGGCCGGGAGCTGTCGGACGAGGAGTTTCTGCTGCGGGCCACCATGCCGGTCACCCAGGTGGATGCGATGCGGGCGGCGGGGCCGGCGGCGCGCCACTACGATCCGGAGTCGAAACCGGTGATGGAGCTTCTGCGCCGGGTGCTGAAGCTTCGCAACGTTTCGGAACTGAGCGTGGTGAAGAGCGACTTCAGGTTGGAGCTGCGCGGCGCGGGCTCCCGGGCGCTGTCGGGGTGAGTTCGGTCATGCGAGGCGGCGCAGCGCGCGAGACCGCACGGACCCCGATACGGGGCGTCGTGTTCGATGTCGACGGCACGCTGCTGCTCAGCAACCGCTCGCTCGGTGGCTACGAGGTGTTGCCGGGAGCGATCGAAGTCCTGAGCACACTCAAAGAGCGGCACGTGCCCTTCGCGCTTCTCACCAACGGCAGTGCCTACCCGCCGGCGGAGCAGGCCGCGAAGCTGCGCGAGGTCGGACTCCCCGTCGATGACGAGCAGATGATTACGCCCTCCAGCATCGCGGCGGATCACATGCAGCGCCGCGGCATCCGGCGGACGCTGGTCCTCGGGAGCATTGGCGTGGGGCAGGCTCTGCGCGACGCCGGCATCGAGACGGTGCACACCGGAGAGGCCGGGGCAACGGAGGTCGGGAGCGTCTTCGTCGGGTGGCACCCGGAGTGCGGCATGAAGGACATCGAGACCGCCTGTCAGGCCATCTGGGGCGGCGCTGAGCTCTGCGTAGCCTCCGACGTGCCCTTCTTCGCCACCAGGCAGGGGCGCACGATTGGCTATTCGTTTGCGATCACGGCGGCCATCCGCCGCCTGACGCGCGCACCCATGACGCTCACCGGGAAGCCCTCGATCCGGGCCCTGCGCTTCGTCGCTCGGCGCCTCGGTGTGCCGGTGCGGTCCCTCGCGGTCGTCGGGGATGATCCGATGGTCGAAGTCCTCATGGCGCGCCGCGGGGGTGCGACGGCACTGGCGGTGACGACGGGGACGACGCGCCGGGAGGAGTGGGCGCGGCAGGCCCGCTTGCACCGGCCGCACGGCATTCTCGGCGAGCTGGGCGAAGTGCTCGGTTGGGTCGCGGGCGCCGAGGAGACGGCGGGTGCCCGCCCGCGCTTGAGATCGATGCGCGCACGCGTGAAGGCCGGACGCTCGCGCACCGCCGTGCAGTCCCGGCCGGCGACCCAGCGCGGCGTCGGCCGCCGTTCAAGTTAAGCTCGGAGCGCCTATGTCATTGACCAAGCCTTATGCCGACATCCCCGGAACCACGGTCTTCGACACCGACCAGGCGCGCCGCGGCTATCACCTCAACATGTTCTGCATGTCGCTGATGAAGCCCGAGCACCGCGAGCGCTTCAAGGCGAACGAGCGTGCGTATCTCGATGGCTGGCCCATGAGCGAGGATCAGAAGCGCGCAGTGCTCGACCGGGACTACAATCGAATGATCTCACTCGGCGGCAACATCTACTTCCTCGCCAAATTGTTCGCGACCGACGGCAAGAGCTTCCAGTACGTCGCCGCGCAGATGGCCGGCATGTCGCAGGCGGACTACGCCAAGATGATGCTCGCGGGCGGACGCGCCCCCGAAGGCTGAGGGCGGCGCGCGTGGGCATCTGGTGAGGGGAGCGATGCGCGCGGCGCTGTACTACGGCCGGCAGGACCTGCGGCTCACGTCGGTGCCCGAGCCCGAGCCCGGGCCCGGCGAGGTGAAGCTGCGCGTTCTTTACAACGGGATCTGCGGCAGCGACCTGCTCGAGTACTTCGACGGCCCCGTCACCACGCGCAGCACTCCGCATCCGCTCACGGGCGTCCAGAACCCCGTGATCATGGGTCACGAGCTGTGTGGGGAAGTGGTCGTGCTCGGCGCGGGGATCGAGGACCTCGCCGTCGGGACTCTGGTGGCGGTGGAACCGGTGGAGACCTGCGGACGCTGCCTTTACTGCGGCCTCGGGCAGTACAACCACTGTCCGTCGCTCGCGATCCACGGGTACAACCGTGCCGGCGGCGGTCTCGCGCAGTACACAGTGGTGAAGCGGCGCATGGCACACGCGCTTCCGCCTGCGGTCTCGGCGCTTCAGGGTGCGCTGATCGAGCCGCTCGCGATCGCGTGGCACACGGTGAATCGCTGTGAAGTGAGTGCCGGGCAGATGGTTGCCATCCACGGCGCCGGCCCGATCGGCGCAGGCGCCTTCCTGACACTGCGGCGGCGCGCAGTGGAGGCGATCGTCGTGGATCCGTCGCCGGCGCGGCGCGCGGCGCTCGCGGGCCTCGGCGCGTGCACGGTGCTCGATCCGAGCGCGTGCGACGTGGTGGCGGCGATCCGCGATCTCACCGGTGGCCGCGGCGCCGATGCCTCGATCGACGCGGCGGGGGGAGCGAAGGCCTTTGCCGCGA
>Ga0209686_1000889_pt1 | contig 14934 bp, 10 predicted proteins | sample GraSoiAngelo_126_FD_185883 | JGI IMG/M metagenome (GOLD analysis project Ga0209686, IMG submission 185883) | Grasslands soil microbial communities from the Angelo Coastal Reserve, California, USA - 14_0927_09_20cm (SPAdes) (version 2) | ecosystem: Environmental > Terrestrial > Soil > Grasslands ...
GCCCGGGGGCGGGTAAGCGTCCGGCGACGCTGTCGTCCCCTAAGGCCGCCGAGATCGTGAGCTTGGTGGAGGAGCTGAGCTCAGGGTTGGGCACGCGGGACGGCGTCGTCGTGGGCCGGGGACTCGCTCGGTTCCTGACAGACGTGTACGAAGCGCGCGGCCGCTCGGTCCCCGCCTGGGTCGTCCAGCTCACCGACTACTACCACGGGCGTTGAGCCCCGTCGTAGCGACAACTGTTATAACGCAAGCGTCGCCTGCGCCGGCGGAAGCCGTCGCCCGTAGCGATCCGCCATCCCGTCGTTCACCGGGAACCCGAATCGCGCCTGCAGCCTCTTGATGCGGGCGGACAACGCGCGGGCATAGGCGCGCGGCACGCCGCTCCGTCCGTCGTAGGCGCGCCGATAACGCGCGGCGAGGTGGGGGAAGCGCTCGTCGAGCATCGGAAGGAAACGGTCCCGCACCGCGGCGTAGAGACGCAGCGGACCGGCGTGCGCGAACCTGGCGCCGGCCTCCCGGGCCGCCTGGAAGAGCGCTTCCAGGTGGGGTACGTCGTCCGTAATCCCCGGAAGGACCGGCGCGACGATCAAGCCGACGCGGATGCCCGAGTCGGCGAGCCGTTTGAGCGCCCGCAGCCGCACCGCCGGCATCGGCGAGCGCGCCTCGACCTGCCTGATGAGCGCCACATCCACTGTGGTGAGGGAGATGTGGACCTCGAGATCGCTGCGCTCGTGAATGCGCCGCAGCACGTCCGTGTCTCGAGCGATGAGCGGGCTCTTCGTGATGATACCGATGTTCAAGCCCTCGCAGCGCGCCAGCCGCTCGAGAATCCCGCGCGTGAGCCGGAAGCGCCGCTCGGCCGGTTGGTACGGATCGGTCGCGGTGCCGATGACGATTGGGGCGGGCGGACGGTCCGTTGGCTCGAAAGACCGAAAGTAGCGACGCAAGTCGCGTTCGAGTGCGACCAGCAACTGTTCTTTCACGAACACCCGTTTCTCGAACGCCTCCCACCCGTGCGGTCCGCGGAACTCTAGAAACTCCTCGTCAGTGAGTTTTCCCGCGTCGTGGGCGCGCTCGACCGTGTAGCGGTGCGCGTAGCGCGCGTAGCAGTACGTGCACCCGAATTCGCACCCGATGTAGGGGTTGAGCGACCAGAAATCGACGCCGGTCTGCTGCGGCGAGTTGAGGACGGACTTGGGCTCGAGCGACACGAACTTGGTGCCGCGCTGACGCTCGTCGAGAATCGGAAGGGCGGCGGGACGGTATGGCGGTACGGCGTTGAGCAGCTGCAGCTGCCGCCCTCCTGCCTGAGCGCCGTCTTTCACCCGCACTTCGCCCACCCGCATTGCACGCACACCAGGCAGCCCGATTGGTGAACCAGCCCGCCGCCACAGTCGGGGCAGGACGAAGGTTGGGATGTCGCTGACATGATTATTGGCTTCGGTATTTGTTCGGGTATCCGAAGCCAATATGCAGCCGGCCTAAAGCGCCAGCAAGTGTCGCGGATCGGCCGGTTCGGTGACTAGATGGTGGCGCTACCCCGCCGCACCATGGTGCGCCATCCGAAGTACACCGGCACGCCGATCAACACCAGGCCGAGACCGAGGAAGCTATAGGTCCGCGTAGCGTCCTGTACCAGCAGGTCGACGGCGATGACGGCGGTCGCGATCACGTACAGTGCCGGGAGCCAAGGATAGCCCGGGGCGCGGACCGGTCGGTCGGCGGCAGGGCGTTTGGCCCGGAGGGCGAACAACCCCACCGCCGTCAGGCCGTAGAACACTAGTGCTGCGAAGATGACGAAGTTCAGAAGCTGGGTGTATGTGCCCGAGAGGCACAGGAGACTGGTCCATACCGCCTGGACCACGAGCGCGACCGCCGGCGTCTTGTATTCCGGATGCAGCACGCCGGCGGACTGGAAGAACAGGTCATCCCGCGCCATCGCGTAATAGACGCGCGCGCCGGACAGGATGAGGCCATTGTTGCAGCCGAACGTCGAGATCATGATGGCGGCGGCCATGACCTTCAATCCAGGCTCACCCAGGATGGCGTGGAGCGCGGCGGTGCCGACCCGGTCCTGGGGCGCGCTGGCGATTGCGGCTGCGGGCAGGACGTTCAGGTAGGCGACGTTCGCGAGCACGTACAGGACGGTCACGATCAGCACGCCCACGCCCATGGCGACCGGGAGGTCGCGCTGGGCGTTCTTGAGCTCGCTTCCCGCAAATCCCACGTTGTTCCACGCGTCCATCGAGAAGAGAGAACCGACCATCGCGGCGCCGATAGTCCCCAGACCGACGGCCGCGCCGCCTGTAGCCCAGAAGTTGGCGCCGAAATTGGCGGCCAATGCCTCGGCGTTGCGACCGATGGTGATGCCGAGCAGGATCAGCAAGGCGAGCGCACCGGTCTTGATCGCGGTGAGGGACGTCTGGATCAGGGCTGCCGTGCGCACGCCGCGGACGTTGATCCACGTGAGCAGGGCGACGGACAGGACGGCCAGGATGCGCTGCGGCGAAAGCCCGACCGCGATGTCGCCGATCGGTTGCGGGAAGTGCATGGTGAACCCAAAGAACACGTCGGGCGAGAGGCCGGGCCAGAAGACGCTCGTGAACCGGGCGAACGCGACCGCGACGGCCGCAATGGTACCGGTCTGGATGACCACGAACAGGGTCCAGCCGTACAGGTACCCGAACAGAGGCGAGATGGCTTCACGCAGGTACACGTACTGGCCGCCCGCGCGGGGGAACATCGCCGCCAGCTCGCCGTAGGTGAGCGCGCCCATGAGGGTGACGATCCCGGAGGCCGCCCAGACGACGAGCAGCAGGCCAGGGGCATGGACTTCGCGGAGCATCTCCGCCGAGACGATGAAGATCCCCGAGCCGATCATGGACCCGACGACCAGGGCGGTGGCGTCGAGCCGGGAGAGCGCCTTGACGAATTCAGCCTGCGGCTGTTGGGTGGTGGCCATTGGCGACGTAAGCTAGTGGCTCGCTCGAAGGGCCGCTATGTTTTCCGGCGCTAGACAACCCCAACATGCGAGGACGGCCGTGCGCCTCCTGCCCCGGGAAGAAGAGTTCTTCGACTTGTTCGTCGAGGTCGCCACGCGCAGCACGCTCGCGGCGCAGCATCTGCGCGAACTGTTCGACGCGCCTCCCGACCGCCGTATCGCGCACGTCGAGGCGATCAAGCGCCTCGAGCACGAGGCGGACCAGGTCACGCACGAGGTCGTGAACCGGCTCGACCGCACCTTCATCACGCCGCTCGATCGCGAGGACATCCACCAGCTCGCGTCCGATCTGGATGACGTGATGGACGCGATCGACGGCACCGCCCGTCGCTCCCAGATCTTCCACCTGGGTCTCGCACCGCAGGGCGTGAAGCAGCTCACCGATGTGATCCAGCGGATGGTGGGGGTGCTCGCCGAAGCCGTCGGCCGCCTCAAGAAGGGCGACGACGTCATGAAGTACTGCATTGAAGCGAAACAGCTCGAAGAGGAAGGCGACGCGATCTACCAGGAGGCCCTCGGCCGGATGTTCGAGACCGAGCGGGACGCCCTCGAGGTCATCAAGTGGAAGGAGATTTACGACAATCTCGAAACGACGCTCGACCAGGGCGAGGACGTGGCCAACGTGCTCGAGTCCATCACCATCAAGCACGCCTGATGGCCGATTCCGCCTGGTTCGTCCTCGCGATCGTCCTGGTCGCGCTCGCGTTCGACTTCGTCAACGGGTTCCACGACGCGGCGAACTCCATTGCCACGGTCGTCTCGACCCGGGTCCTGTCGCCGTCCGCGGCGGTTGTCTGGGCGGCGACGTTCAACTTCATCGCGGTCTTCGTGTTCGGCACAGCGGTAGCCAAGACGATGGGGAAGGGACTCGTCGATCTCGCCATCGTGGACGCGACCGTGATCCTCGCGGGACTCGTGGGGGCGATCGTGTGGGACCTCATCACCTGGTGGCTCGGACTTCCCACCTCGTCATCCCACGCGCTCATCGGAGGCTATGGCGGGGCCGCCGTGGCGAAGGCGGGCGTCGCGGCTCTGCTATTCCCCGGAAAGTGGATCGCTACTCTGGTCTTCATCGTCGTCGCACCAGTGATGGGTCTGACGCTCGCGCTGGCGCTCACGGTCGCGCTGTCGTGGGCGCTGCGCCGCTCCTTGCCGCGCAAGGTGGATCGCGTGTTCCGCGTGCTGCAGTTGGGTTCGGCGGCCGCATATTCCCTGGGGCACGGCTCCAACGACGCGCAGAAGACGATGGGGATCATCGTCGGGTTGCTGGTCGCCGAGCAGCGCGTCCTCAGCGACTTTCCGGTGCCAGCGCTGCATCTGACGGACGCGGGCGTCGTGCCAGCGTGGGTCATCGTCGCCTGCGGCGCGGCCATGGGGCTCGGCACCATGTCCGGCGGCTGGCGCATCGTCAAGACGATGGGACAGCGGCTCACCAAGCTCACGCCGTTCGGCGGCTTCTGCGCCGAAACGAGCGGCGCCATCACGCTGTTCATCGCCTCGCATTTCGGCATTCCGGTCAGCACCACCCACACGATCACCGGCGCGATTTCCGGCGTGGGCGCCGCGCATCGCCTCTCTGCGGTGCGGTGGGGAGTAGCGGGACGCATCGTGTGGGCGTGGGTTCTCACGATCCCGGCGGCGGCGGGGATCGCGGGGGTCGCCTACCTCATCCTGCGGGCGGTGGTGTAAGTCAGAGTCCCAGCACTTCGACGACCGCCTGCGCGATCGCAGCGTCCTGCACGCCCACGCCCGTGAGGTCCGCCACGGTAATCTCAGTCGCGTTCTCCCGTCCGGGGAGCCGGCCGGCGGCCAGGTCGCCGAGCTCGGCGTAGACCTTGTCGCGGGTCACCAGTCCGGCCGCGATGGCGTGGTGCAGGTTGCCGTAGCGCTCCGTCTGGAATACGCGGTCCGCCACCAGCTTGTCCGCCCGCGCGAGCAACGCCGGCTCGAGCTCGATCTTCTCCGGGCTGCCGGTCCCCACAGACGTGATGTGCGTACCGGGCCCCACCCACGAGGCCATCACCAGCGGCGTCGTGCTGGCCGTCGCCGTGACGATCACCCGGTGGTCGCGCACGGCGGACTCGAGCGCCGGGGCGATGCGCGTCTCGACCGCTTGACCGAGCTCTTTCGCGAGCCCTTCGGCGCGCTCGCGGGCGCGATTCCACAGGGTGAGCCGCGCGAGTGGCATCTGCGCGAGCATGGCGCGCGCCGTCAACCGGGCGAGCGCGCCCGCGCCCACGAGCAACGCCTCGTGCGTGTCCTTGGGTGCCAGATACTTGAGGGTCAGGGCCACCGCGGCCGCCGTGCGGAAGTCGGTGAGGTAGCCGTGCTCCTCGAGCAGCACGGCGGGGACGCCGGTGTCCGCGTCGAGCAGCAGAAACATGCCGTCGCCCGAGGGCAGGCCGCGGGCGCGGTTGCGGTAGAACCCCGTCGCCACCTTGAGGACGATGTGCCGCCCGCCCGCGAGGTGCGCGCCCTTCACGTGCACTTCGGCCTGCTGCTCGCGCAGCTCCAGCACCATCGGGTCGGGGAGCGCGGCCTCGCCCCGCCCCAGCGCGCGGAAGCCGCGCTCGACGGCCGCGATCGCCACACTGAAGGGGACCTTGTCCCGGAACGCTTCGAGCGGGACGACCCGCATCTCAGTCGGCGAACACGCGTTTCAGACCCCGCTCGGTCTCGACGAGCGCTTCCCGGAAGTGGTGCAGCTCCTCCCCAAAGCCGAAGCGGATGTGGTTCGGCAAGCCGAAGTGATCGCCCGGGACGAGCAGCACATCGTGCTCGGCCCTCATTTTCTCGACCAGGTCGAGGGCGCTGATCGCTTGGCGGTAGCGCACGAGACAAATCGCCCCAGCCTGTGGGGGGTGCCAGCTGAACGTGTCGCCGAACCGCTTCAACCACTGCTCGATCACCGGGTAGTTCGAGCGGAGGATCCCGCGCGTGCGCGCGAGCACCTGCTCCCGCACTCGCGGCTCGAGCGCCACGGCAGCCAGGTGGTCGCTCGCGCCCGCCGGTCCGATCGTGGTGTAGTCGTGCCGCGCCCAGGCTTCGTTCGAGAACCCGGGCGGCGCGACCACCCAGCCGATCCGCAAGCCCGGCAACCCGTACGCCTTCGAGAGACCGTTCACGACGATCACGCGCTCGTAGCTGCCCCAGAACGACGGCGTCGTCGCGCCGTCCCGCTCCGCTCCCTGGTAGACCTCGTCCGCGAGCAGCCACGCGCCGACCTCCGCCGCGCGACTCACGATGGCCTGTCGCATCTCCGTCGACAGCACGTGTCCCGTCGGATTATGCGGATTGGTGACCACCACCAGCTTCGTGCCCGGTGCGATGGCGCTCCGCACCTCGTCGGGAGAGGGCTCCCACGCCGCCTCGGCGCGCAGCGTGAAACCGCGCACCAGGGCGCCGAAGTTCTGGGCGAGCCCCCAGGTCTGGAGGTAGTTCGGCAGCATGACGGCGACCTTGTCGCCGGGCTCGACCAGCCGCCAGCACACCACGAAGTTCGCCTCGGCGCTGCCGGTCGTGACCAGGATCTGCTCCGGCGCGACCCCGTCGTACAGCGCCGCGATACGACCGCGAAGCAGGTCGGTCCCGTTCGACTGGCTGTAGCCGAGTCGCACGTCGAGCAGCGGCGCCGGGGACGCGCCCGCCAGCTCGAGCAACTCGTGGATCGAGAGCGGGTGCACGCCCGACTCGGACAAGTTGTAGCGCACCCGGTTCTCCCAGGTGCTCTGCCAGCGTTCCAGCTCGAATGGGACAAAACGCAAGGTGTCCGTCCTTCCGTCGGGGTCGTCGTGTTTTACAATAACGCGGAAATCAATCCACTGCGGCGAGGGCTGCCGGCGTTTCCAGCCAGTAATCCGGCGCGAGGTCCTCGAGGTGTGAGCGGTCGAACGGTCCCCACAGGACGGCCGCGGTCTTCACGCCCGCGGCGCGGCCGCACTCGACATCGTGCCGCGAGTCGCCCACGAACACGGCGCCCGTGGCCGGTGCGCCGAGCCGCTCGAGCGCCGTGAGCACCGGCTCGGGGTGCGGTTTGGGATGCGTGACTTCGTCCGCGCCCACGATCACGCTAAATGCGTCCTCGAGCCCGGCGACGCGGAGCCCGCGCACGGCGCCGCTCCGCATCTTGCTGGTGACGAGGCCCAGAGTCTTGCCACGATCCCGCAGCGCCCGCACCGCCTCCACAACGCCGTCATACGGACGCACCATCTCATCGTGGTGGGCGAGGTTGTAGGCGCGGTACGTCGTCACCATGGCCTCGATCTCGGCGGGGTCGTCGGTGAACTGCCGGAACTGTACCCACAGCGGGGTGCCCAGCCCCTGCATCCAGACGTCGTCCGACGGCTCCTGCCCGCGGTGCAAGCGCATCGTGTGCCGGTACGAGCGGAGGATGAGCTCGATGGAGTCGATGAGCGTGCCGTCGAGATCGAAGAGGAACGTTGAGAGATGCACGCCGGAAGGTAACTTTGACGGTCGCAAACGCCATGCACAATTTCGAAACCGTCCTCACGCTGCTCGTCGGCGTCACCCTGCTGGCGCTGATGGCGCGTCGCTTCCAGCTCCCCACCCCCGCGCTGCTCGTTGTGGGCGGCCTCCTGGTCGCCGTGGTCCCTGGGCTCCCCACGGTGCAGTTCGACCCGCAGCTCGTGTTCCTGATATTCGTCCCGCCGCTTCTCTATAGGGCCTCGTTGCTGGCCTCCTATCGCGACGTGCGGGCCAACTTTCGACCGATCCTGTCCCTCGGTGTGGGACACGTGGTGTTCGCGACGATCGTGATTGCCTGGGTTGCCCGCAACGCGATTCCTGGCCTGCCGTGGGCGTCAGCGTTCGCGCTCGGTGCCGTCGTCTCGCCGCCTGACGTCGCGGCCGCGACCGCGTTTCTGCGGCGGCTACCGATGCCGCGACGTGTCGTGACCATCCTCGAGGGCGAGAGCATGATCAACGACGCGGCCGCGATCGTCGCGTACCGCGTGGCGGTCGCGGCCGTGGTGACCGGCGCGTTCTCCCTCATGGGCGCGGCCGGACGGTTCGTGGTGGTGGGCACGGGCGGTGTATTGGTCGGCCTGGCCGTGGGATGGCTCCTGGCTGCGGTTCGCCGCCGCATTCATGATCCCGAGGTCGAGAACACCATTTCGCTGCTCTCAGGCTACGCGGCCTATCTCCCTGCCGAACACTTCGGCGTGTCCGGGATCCTGGCCGTCGTCGCCATGGGGATCTATCTGGGGCGCGTGGGGCCCCGGTTCGTGGCGGCGGACACGCGGGTCCAGAACGCCGGCATGTGGGACGTGGTGGTGTTCGTGCTCGAGGGGCTCATTTTCATCCTCACGGGTCTCGCGCTGCGGGCCATCGTGGAGGGCCTGACCGGCGCAGCCGCGCTCGAGCTCGCACGCGCCGCAGTCCTCGTGAGCCTGGCCGTGGTCATCGCGCGGCTGTTGTGGGTTTACTTCGCCGGGAATTTTCGCTGGCTGTTGGGCCCCCGGCTGCGCCCACGCGAGCCGCGGCCGCGCTGGCAGGTGTTGACGGTGGTGGGCTGGGCCGGCCTACGGGGTGGCGACACCCTCATTCTCGCTGCCGCAATCCCCACCGTGACGGCAGCCGGCATACCCTTCCCCGGCCGCGACGCCATCATCGCTCTCTCGTACGGCGTCATTCTTGTCACGCTGCTCGGGCAAGGGTTCACGCTCGCGCCGCTGATGCGGAGGCTGGGTGTGCGCGAAACGGGTGAGGAGGAGGAGCGCGAAGAGATCGCCGCCAGGCTCCGCGCCTCGGAGGCGGCGCTGGCCCGGCTCGAGGAGCTCGCGTCAGAGCCGTGGATGCATCAGGGCGCACTGTCGCACACCCGCGATCGCTATCGCCTCCGCACGCGCCACTTGCGCGGCCACGCGGACGGCGTGCTCGAGACCCCGATCGAGGCCAAATCCATCGCGCACCTGCGGCTCGCACGCGAGCTGCTCGCCGCGGAGCGGCAGGAGCTGCTCCGCATGCGCGACAACGGCGCGATCTCCGACGCCGTGATGCGACGCGTTCAGCAGGAGCTCGACTACGAAGAGCTCCTGCTCCATCACGAGTGAACGGTCACCCGAGCACCAGCGCCGCCATCAGCTCGACCTGCGGTGGCTCTGCGCCGGCCCCGATCGGCGGCAGGCGATCGTGCCAGGCCAGCACGTCGCGCACCGACAGCGGCGCGCGGCGAGCCAGCAGATCTTCGAGGCGCAGCTCCTCTCCCGCCGTCATGCCGATCGCGAGTCGCGACACCAGGCCATCGAGGCGTGCGAGGTCGCTTTGGCGTCGCTCAGTGGCGGCACGGCGTGCCGCGGCCAGCACCCACGGGATGAGCCGACGACTGAGGCGGTCCCGGTGGGCCCCACGCCAGCGCGCGTCCTCGAGCGCGGCGAGTCGGTTGCGGAGGAGCGGCGCCGCCCGTCGGATCGCCCGCTCCAGCGCCGCGCGGTCGAACGGAACGGGCTCCGCCGCGGCCGCCTGCTCGAGCAGTCGCGTGGCGCGGGCGGGATCGGCCCGAGCGCCCGCGTCGGTGACGACCACCCCCTCCACCTGACGCCCCAACCGCACCACGAGCACGACGGCACGCTCCGCCCCCGCGACCGCCGCGCAGGTCCCGGGCGCTGCGGGCGGCCCCGCGCAGGCCGCGAGTCCCTGCAGCCGATCGCACCAATCGAACCCGCGGGGGCCGGCCCCGGCCCGGGATTGCATGCGGCACTTCGTGACCAGCCGGCGCTCCATGGCCAGGGCATCGGCGAGCGACGGCGGCGGGAGAAAGGTCACGGTCTCGATGCGCTCATGGGGCGAGCCCGCGCGATCGATCCGGCCCACGCGCTGCGCAAGCCGGGCGGGACTCCAGGGCAGATCGTAGTGGATCACGCGGACGGCATCCTGGAGATTCAACCCCTCGCTCAAGATATCGGTTGCGATCAGGACGTCCGTTTCGAGCGCCAAGCGGGGAAGGGGAGCACCCCGCGCTCGCGGCGCGAATGCGCGGAGCACGTCCTCCCGCCCGGTTGGCTCCTTCCCGAACCAGCCCCGCTCTCCCGTCACCGCCGCGAGGCGGTGGCCTCGGAGCCGGCGCATCAGGTAATGCACCGTGGCCCGCGGTTGGACGAAGACGATCGTCTTTCCCACGCGCGCCTCGAGCAGGCGAGCGAGCGCGTCCGCCTTGGGATCAGCCAGTGACGCGGCAAACGCGCGCAGCCGCTGCACCACGGCTCGGTCCTGCTCGGTCGCGGCACCGGATCCGGGCGGAAGGACCAAAGGGAAGAGCGCGAGCTGCAGGTCGTCGGATCCGGCGGGAAACAGCCGCCTGAACTCTCGGCGCCCGAGCGCCCTCCCCTGCGCCGCGGCTGCGATGTCCAGCTCGAGGAACGCGTCGTACCGGGCGAGGCTGGTGCGAAACGCGGGCAGGCTCGAGGCGAGCTGCGACAGGAGGATCACGCGAAACAGGCCCGCCGCCTCGCCACCTGCCTCGAGCTGGGCGACTCCGGTCACGAGCTCCTGCAGTTGTACATCGGGCGCCGTACCGACGCGTATCGCCACGCCGGCCGCGCGTTCGGGGAAGGGGAGCGCGCCCGGCCCGGTGTCGTACCCTGCCTGCACGCGCTCGCGCGAGCGCGACACGCTCAGCCGGGCCGCGGCGGCGGTCACGGCATGCGGATCGGCGTCGCCCCGGGCCGCGCGGCACAGCGAGGGCACGCCCAGCGCCGTGAGGTCGTGGTCCCGCAGGAAGAGGCGGAACAGATGAAACAGATCGCCGATCCGGTTGTGCACCGGCGTGGCAGTAACGAGGAGCACGCGCGCGCCGACCACGAGCTTGGCGAGCGCGCGGTAGCGGTTGGTGAGGGAGTTTCGAAAGCGGTGGGCTTCGTCGACGACGAAAAGGCGGCAAGGGGCGGTAGAGGGCGGTAAAGGGCGGCAGCGGTTCAGGCTCAGCGACTCATGCGTGATGATCGGGGCGCCGCTTCCGTACCGCTCCAACAGACCACGCCACTGGTCCACCAGCACCGCCGGCACGACCAGCGCGAACGGCTCGCTGAGCGCGAGGGCGACGGCGAGCGAGACGTACGACTTGCCGAGGCCGACGGCGTCCGCGAGCAGCGCGCCCCCGTGGCGCCCGAGGATGCCGATGAGCCGCTCGGCGGCGGGGACCTGGTGCGGGGCGAGCCATGCCGGCCATGGCGTCTTGCCTTCGAGCGCGAGCGGCGTGAGGTCGAGCAGCGCGCGCGCCCCGAACGCCGCGACCGCCGGCGCCGGGCCGATCGCCCCCGGCGTGAGGAGACACGCGAGCGGCTCGGGGAGCGGCGCGAGGTGCTCAGAGAGGATCCGCGGCGGATGCGTCCAGTGCACGGCGGTCCGCGGCCTCGAGCTCGTACATGTCGGCAATGGCGTCGTCGTCGGACACGTTCGCCCGTCCCTGGTCCACGAGGGCGCGCCATTGCGTCGGGTTGGCGGGCGGGAGTGGCAGTGCCCGCACGACGCCCGCGTTGAAGCGGCGGAAGCCGCCGCGGGCGGGATCGGCGGAGAGCCGGGCGAGGGCGGTGAGCCAACGAGAGTTGAAGAGCGCCGCCAGCGCGTACGCGTCGTCCACGGCACGGGTGGCGATGCCGTAGACGGTGTTCAGCGGAACCACGCCGACGTCGGGCACCACGGCCGCGAGTCGCCGCGCGAGGTCCGGCCAGATCACGCGGCACGGGGCGTCGGCGAGGGCGATACGGAACAGCTGCCAGGCCGGACCGCCGCGGTAATCGCTGCGACGGCATAGGCGCTCGATATGTGGGTCGAGGGCGCGCGCCAGCTCCGCCGGAAGGCGAGCCAGCGGTCGGCCGTCGGGTCCGTGGGTCCACAGTAGGTACGCCCGCGGCGTCGCACGCCACGGCTCCAGGTCCCGGCCCCGGACGACGGGGCGGGTCACCGGTCCCGGTCGCGCCACCAGGAACACATCGTCCGCACCGGTCTTCACACCGAGCTGCGGGTTCCAGCGATCGCCCACCGTGGGACAGACCGCTCGCAGGTGACGGGCGATCCGAGTGGCCCCACCTGCAAGGATCCAGGGGCCGTCGGTTGCGAGGGCGCGCTGCGCGATCGTCGGGGCTCCGGTCTTGGGGCCGAGGGCCGTGGCCACCCGCTCGCGGCCGGTCGGCTCGAGCCGCGCAGCTACGAGCGCCATGGGATAGATGGCGGCCTCCCCCCCGAACGCGCTCCCCTGGGCGACCGGAGCCACCCGTTCGAGGCGGGTGCTTGTGGCGAGCCGCCGCCGCAGCGGCTCCGCGTACCCACTGGACGCGAGCTTTGCGGGAACGAGGAGCGCCACCGCACCACCGGGAGCGGCGAGTTCGAGGGCGCGTTCCACGAACGCGACCGCGAGGTCGGGTAGATGCGTAAATCCGGGCCCACCCGCCGGCCGCCACGTGGCATAGCGGGTGGCCAGCGTCTCCCGCACTTGTGTGGGCACCCGCTCGCCGCGCACCCAGGGCGGGTTCCCGGCAACCAGATCGAACCCGCCGCGCGCCAGGATGTCGGCGAAGTGCGATTCGAACGCGAAGAACGGGGCACCGCCCTCGCGGGAGAGACGGCGCGCGGCCATCCGGAGCTCGCGGCGACTGGCGCGCACCCGCCGGAGCAGAGCGCGCTCGTCCGGCCGGAGCCCCCGCCGCCGTCCGAATAGATCGCGATCCTTGCCCGCGGCGACCAGCTCGGCGGCGCGTCGCTCGAGCGCCGCGACCGCTGCCGCGAACAAGCGCCGTGCGAGCGCCCCCTCGGCCCCGGCGAGCTCACCCAGCGCCTGCTGCTTGGCCGGTCCAGCGAGGCTGAAGAGCGCGCCCCGGGCGCTCGTGAGCCGCTCGACCTCCCGGGACGGAGCGATGGTTGCGGTGGCACCGCCGAGCGCGCGGGCCAGCGTGAGTGGGTCGATCAAGGCATCTCCCTGGCGCACGTGCCCGTCCAGGTTCGGCAGGGGGGCGATCCGGGCAAGGTCGGCTTCGTCCTGGTCCGCCACGAGGGCGAGCCACAGACGCAGCTCCGCGAGTCGAACGGCGGTGAGTTTCAGATCCACGCCGAAGAGTGAGTGCGCCACCACGTCGCGGCGGACCGTGGCGGTGGGTCGTTCGCCCGCGGCGCAACGCAGCTGCGTGAGCTCCTCCAGTGCGCCGAGCAGAAACGCCCCCGAGCCGACGGCCGGGTCGAGCACGGCGACGCGGCGGAGATCGGGCCGCGCATCGGGCGGGTCGCCGTGGTGCAGCCAGCGCTCCGCGGCCATTGGGGCGAGACCGAAGCGGTGGACGAGGATCGCGGCCAGACCGGCGCGCACGATCTCGCGCACCAGGGATGCAGGCGTGTAGTAGCTGCCGCTCGCGCGTCGCTCGGCGGGGTCCATCACGCCCTCGAACACGCGGCCCAGCATGTCGGGCGCGACGCACTGGCCGACATCGTCCGCCTCGCGCGCCGAGAAATGGAATCGCTCGAACAGCCCGTCGAACGCGTCGCGCCAGTCGGCGTTGCTCCAGCGGACCGGGCCCTCGCGCCGCTCGAGCGCGGTGGGCTCGAACAGCCCGCCGTTCAGAAACGGCAGGCGGCCCAGTGCGCGAGCCGCGCCGGAGCGCCCGGACGCCGGCCGATTCAGGGCGCCGAAGCACAGCGGATCGAACACTTGGCGGTGAAAGTGGCGCCGGCCGGCGACGCTCTCATCGAAACGGTGGATCAGAAAGCGCCGGTCGCCGTCCAGCCAGCCCTTCGCCTGCACGAAGTAGAGGAACAGCACCCGGGTGAGCGCGGTGAGCGCGAGGGTGTGGCGCTCGGACCGGCTGCGGGGCGCCGCCAGGCGGTCGGTCAGCCGCTCCAGCGTGGCCCGGAACACCCGGAAGAACCGCGGGGTGACGCCTTCGCTCGCGAGCGCTTCGCCGATCCGCAGGCTGAGCGCGAGCGACGTTTCTCCCGCGAGGGGGCTGAAGCGCTCCAGCGTGGCGAGCGAGCCGCCGGGCGGTTGCTCCAGGGGAATGGTGGCGAGGCGGACCGCACGGCCTCCGCCGCTTTCCCCACGCGCGGTCGCGCGCCAACCCGCGCACACGAGACGCCGCGGGCCCGTGCCGAGCGCGCATGCGAGGCCGCGCTCGGCTTGCGCGGCCAGGCGCCGCGCCGCCGCGCGGACCGCCCGCTCCGGGTCGCGTGCCTCGATCGCGAACACGCGGAACGCATCGTGTCGCGCCACCAGGGCCGCGCGGATCACGCCCGCCCCTTCGGCCTGGGCCGGACCGAGCCAGGGTCCGGGTGGCACGGGCTCCCACGCCGCGTGAAACCCGAGCGCCCCAAAGAGGTGGCGAAGATCGTCGATCTGCTCGGTGCGGGCGAGAAGTTCCCGCAGCACCACGGGACCCCTGGTTCGGAGGGGGCTACGCTACGTCACAGGCGTCCTTGATTCGGTACCACGGAATTGCGACGGCGATCAAAACCACGCGAGCAAGAAGGCCGGGGATGAGGCCCGTGAGAGGCCGGGGAAGGGTAAGGCAATGACAGGATGTCGCTCGCATGGAACCGGTGACGGCGCGGCATCTCGGGCGCGTACGGTGGGATGATGCGGAGGCTGGAATCGCTCGAAGCTTGGAGGGCCGCCCGGAAACTGGCTGTGCTCGCCTATCGACTCACGCTTGAACCCCCACTGAGTCGCCATTTCTCATTGGCGGACCAGATACGCCGAGCGGCTCCGTCAGTGCCAGCCAATGTGGCGGAGGGCTATGGATTGGCCACCAAGCCGCAGTTCGTTCGGTGTCTGCGCATCGCGCTCGGCTCGGCCATGGAACTTCGGACGCACCTCGAGATCGTTCAGGAGCTCGAACTGTTTGCGAAGCCCGAGCCCGTAGCGGACGGGCTGCAGCGGTGTGAGCGCTTGATTGGACTCCTCATCGGTTTGATCCGAAGTCTCGTGGCGCGTCCCT
>Ga0209686_1000890_pt1 | contig 14934 bp, 12 predicted proteins | sample GraSoiAngelo_126_FD_185883 | JGI IMG/M metagenome (GOLD analysis project Ga0209686, IMG submission 185883) | Grasslands soil microbial communities from the Angelo Coastal Reserve, California, USA - 14_0927_09_20cm (SPAdes) (version 2) | ecosystem: Environmental > Terrestrial > Soil > Grasslands ...
CAGACGCTAGGTAAGTACAAAATCATCGCGCCGCTCGGCAGCGGCGGCTTTGGTACCGTCTACCTCGCACAGGACACCTGGATCGACAAGAAGGTCGCGATCAAGGTTCCGCACCGGCAGGGGCTCGACTTCGGCGAGCTGTTGCGCGAGCCTCGGCTGCTCGCCTCCGTCAGTCATCCCAACATCGTCGCCATAACCACCGCGGAGAAGCAGGACAACATTTTCTTCATCGTGATGGAGTACGTGCACGGTGAAACGCTCGAGAGCATCATCGCCACGCGCGGCGCGCTCGAGCTGAACCGCGCGCTCGACTTCACCTGCCAGATCTGCAATGCGGTCGATCACGCGCACCGGCAGGGAGTGATCCATCGCGACCTGCGCCCGGCGAACGTGCTCGTCACCGAGCACGACATGTTGAAGGTCGCCGATTTCGGCACGTCCCGTTTCCTCGAGATCGCAGCGCACGGAACGACAGTCATCGGCAGCCCACCCTACATGGCGCCGGAGCAGTTCCACGGCAAGGCCGTGTTCGCGTCGGATCTGTATTCGCTGGGCGTGACGATGTACCAGATGCTCACGGGGATCCTGCCGTACGATGCACCGGCCCCCGCGGAGCTCGACAAGTTGATGTCGGGGGAGCTCGTCTCGCCGCCGCGCCTCAAGAACCCATCAATCCCGAAGCAGATCAGCGACATCGTCATGAGGGCGATGGCACCGGATCCGGCGCATCGCTACCAGCGTGCGGCCGACCTGATGGAAGACGTCCTCGCCGCGCGCAACGCCACGCGGACTCCCCCGGCGGGCGCGCTCCCCCGCGCGGCCGGCGGCGGACGCGCAGGGCGCGACGACGCGCAGAGCATCCAGAGCCGCTTGCGCGCCCGAGAGGCCCCCGCCGCCCGGTTCTGCTGGCACTGCCGTAAGCCGCTGCACGCGCGCACCGACCGCTGCCCGTTCTGCGGCGAAACCCAGTAGGAACATTAGAATGACTAGCGGGTTCAGGCCGGACCGGACCGCTGTGCTAACATCCGGCAATCCCGTAAATAGAAGGAGTGGGTAGATGGCGTTTCCCGGCACCGGAAAAGTGTGGATGAACGGTTCGCTGGTCGAATGGGCCGATGCGAAGATTCACGTCGCGTCGCACGTGGTCCATTACGGCAGCGGCGTATTCGAAGGGGCGCGCTGCTATAGCACGCCTCGCGGCACCGCGTGCTTCCGGCTCGACGCGCACCTCCGCCGGCTGTTCGACTCCGCAAAGATTTATCGGATGGAACCGACCATCACTTACTCCGAACTGCACGAGGCCGTTCTCGCGACGATCCGGACCAATGAATTCAAGGCGTGCTACCTGCGCCCGATCGTTTATCGCGGCTATCACACACTCGGCGTGAACCCCTTTCCGTGCCCGGTCGATATCGCGATCCTCGCCTGGGAATGGGGCGCGTATCTCGGGCAGGACGCGCTCACGAACGGCGTCGACGTCTGCGTGAGCTCGTGGGCGCGCGCCGCCCCCAATACCTTTCCCACGCTCGCCAAATCATCGGCGAACTACGCCAACTCGCAGTTGATCAAGATGGAAGCGCTCGCCGAGGGGTACAGCGAGGGCATCGCGCTCGACAGCTTTGGATACCTGAGCGAAGGCAGCGGCCAGAATCTTTTCATCGCACGCGACAACACGCTGTACACGCCGCCGCTCACCGCTTCAATTCTGCCGGGCATCACGCGCAATTCCGTGATCACCCTCGCGAAGGACCTCGGATTCCACGTGCGTGAAGAGATGCTGCCGCGCGAGCTGCTCTACATCGCTGACGAGGCGTTCTTTGCCGGAACCGCCGTCGAGATCACGCCGATCCGATCGGTCGACAAGATCGCCATCGGCAACGGGCGCCGCGGACCGATGACCGAATCGATCCAGCAGGCGTTTTTCGATGTCATCAACGGCGAAGTCGCCGACCGTCATGGCTGGCTCGAATACGTCTATCCGGGCGAGCCCCATCAGGCCGTCGCCGCGACCGCCAGGACGGCCACTGCCCAGAAATAGCGCTCACCTGTTACACTAGGGCACCCCAGCAAAGGCCACAGAAGCCGGCCACGGAAAAACACAGAAGAACACAGACTTTCTGTGTTTCTTCTGTGGAACGCGTGTGCCTGGGTGTGCTTCGGCGTCTCTTTTGTGTCTTCCTGTTCTGGTGTCTTTCGGTGTTTTTGTGTCTTCGTGTGGTTGTCTGTGTTTTCTGTGTTTTCTGTGGCTGTCTGAGGCGATCGGTTGCGTGGCACCTATGCACATTAACGATCTGTTGAAAACCGCGGTAGCCAGCGGCGCATCCGACCTGCACCTGAAAGTGGGCAGCTATCCGATGATGCGCGTGAACGGCACGCTCGTGGTGGCATCCGAAGCGAAGCGGCTGGATCGTCCCGATACCGAGGCGATGGCCCAGGGCATCTTCACGCCGGACCACCTGGAGAAGTTCCGCCGCAACCAGGACGTCGATCTCGCGTACAGCGTGGCGGGGCTCGGACGCTTCCGGTGCAATGTGTTCCAGCAGCGCGGCACCGTCGGCCTCGTGCTGCGCGTGATTCCGACGCGCATCAAGTCGGTCGCCGAGCTCGGCCTGCCGCCGGTGCTCAAGAAAATCGCGCAGGAGGAACGTGGCCTCGTGCTCGTCACGGGCACGACGGGGAGCGGCAAGTCGACGACGCTCGCGGCAATGATCGATTACATCAACTCGATTCGCTCTGCGCACATCATGACCGTCGAGGATCCGATCGAGTACCTGCACCGCGATCACATGTCGCTGGTGAATCAACGCGAAATCTCCGTGGACGCGCTGTCGTTCGCGCACGCCCTTCGCGCCGCGCTCCGCCAGGATCCGGATGTCATTCTCGTCGGCGAAATGCGCGATTACGAGACGATCGAGACGGCGCTGCACGCGGCGGAGACGGGCCATCTGGTCCTGTCGACGCTGCACACGCTCGATGCCACCGAGACGATCAACCGCATCATCTCGGTGTTCCCGCCGCACCAGCAGCGGCAGGTCCGCATTCAGCTCGCGAGCGTGTTGAAAGCCGTCATCTCGCAGAGGCTCATGCCACGCGCGGATGCAGTCGGCCGCGCTGCCGCCGTCGAGGTGATGGTGACCACCGCCTATATCCGCGATTGCATTGTTGACAAAGACAAGACCGCGCATATCTATGGCGCGATCACTGCGGGCGGATCCCAATACGGCATGCAGACCTTCGATCAGTCGATCTTCGGCCTCTATCAGGCAGGCTACGTGTCGCTCGAAGAAGCGCTGCGCTGGACGTCGAATGTCGACGACTTCAAGCTGAAGGTCCAGGGCATTTCGTCTTCCACGGAGATGTCGCGCGCAACGCCGCCAGCTGTCGAACCCACCAGAGCAGGCATGCCGGAGATCACGCGATTCGGGGGATAAAACGGCTCAGAGCTCATGCCACAGGGCTTATGCTGGCTCAAGGCCGAACCCGGTCGTCAGCCATGGGCCCGCCTCGAGCCATGAGTCATGAGTCACGAGCCCTCCGCCTACGCTGACGGCGTGCGGATGCTGGCGCGGCGCGAACTGTCGGCGGCGCAGCTCAAGGCACGGTTGCTCGAACGCGAACACGCCGCGAAGGACGTCGACGCGGCAATCGAGCAGTTGCGCGAGAGCGGGGCGCTCGACGACGCACGCGTCGCGCGCGCGTATACGGAGACCGCGCTCAAAGTGAAAGGGCGCGGCCGGCTGCGCATCCAGCGCGAGCTGAACGAGATGGGTATTCCGCGCGAGATCGCGGCTGCCGCCCTGGCGGACGCGTTCGGCGAGGTCGACGAGCGCGGGTTGATCGCGAAAGCGCTCAAGAAAAAACTGCGCGGACCGCAGAAGATCGACACGCCTCAGGAATACGGGCGCGTTTACCAGTTCCTCATCCGCCAAGGTTTCTCCCCTGCTGCAGTGTCCGCGGCGCTGCGCGCCTTCCGCAAACGGGGCGATCCGCTAGAATAACCGGATGGATTCCCGCGAAATCCGCAGCAGTTTCCTCAAGTATTTCGAGAAGAACGCACACACGATCGTGTCCAGCTCCTCGCTCGTACCCGCAGACGATCCCACCCTGCTCTTCACCAACGCCGGGATGAACCAGTTCAAGGACGTGTTCCTCGGGCGCGAGAAACGGCCGTACAAACGTGCGACCACGTCGCAGAAGTGCATGCGCGTCAGCGGGAAGCACAATGACCTCGACAACGTGGGCCCGTCGCTGCGGCATCACACCTTTTTCGAGATGCTCGGGAACTTCTCGTTCGGCGACTATTTCAAGAACGACGCGATCCCGTTCGCGTGGACGTTGCTCACCGAGGTGTGGAACCTGCCCGCAGATCGTCTGTTCCCCACGATGTTCAAAGGCGAATCCGGGATCCCGCGCGACGACGAGGCTTTCTGGATCTGGCAGAAGCTGGTGCCCCCGACGCGCATCACCGAGCTTGGCCTGGCGGAGAACTTCTGGCAGATGGGAGACACCGGCCCCTGCGGCCGCTGCTCGGAGATCCATTACTTCCGAGGCAACCACTATCCCTGCGAAGAGGAACAGCGCGGCAACCTCTGCGGGGGCCTCGACTGCAGCTGCGACCGCTACGTCGAGATCTGGAACAACGTGTTCATGGAGTTCGATCGACAGCCGGACGGCACGCTGCAGCCGCTCCCGGCGCCGTCGATCGACACGGGCATGGGCCTCGAGCGGATCACCGCGGTGATACAGGGCAAGCTCTCGAATTACGACACCGACCTCTTCACACCCATCCTCGCGGCTATCGGCGCGCGCGCGGGACGCACGTACGGCGCGACGCTCGATGGTCCCGCGGACATCTCGGTACGGGTAATTGCCGATCACCTGCGCGCGATGACGTTCCTCATCGGCGACGGCGTGGTGCCCTCCAACGAATGGCGCGGCTACGTGCTTCGCAAGATCATGCGGCGCGCGATGCGCCACGGGAAGAAGCTCGGCATCGCTGAGCCCTTTCTGCATTCGCTGGTCGACGTCATCGTCGCCGAGATGGGCGCCGCGTATCCCGAGTTGCGCATCGGCCGCGACGCCATCGTGCAGGTCGTCCGCAGCGAAGAGGAGCGATTCGATGCCGTCCTCACGGCCGGTTTGCCGCGACTGGAAGACGTACTCGATCGCGCCGCGGCCGGCTCGAAGATTGTTCCGGGCGACGAAGCGTTTCGCCTGTACGACTCGCTGGGCGTGCCGCTCGATTTCATCGAGGACCTCTCCACCCAGCGAGGATTGACGATCGATCGCGCCGGGTACGAACGCGCGATGGAGGGGCAGCGGGAACGCGCGCGCGCCGGCAGCGCCTTCGAGACGAAGAAGACGCAGGAATTCGTGTATGCGTCTGACGAGGCGCGCAAGTCCGCGCTTGCGCCCGGCGATCAGTTCGACGGCTATACGTCGACGACCGTCACGGGCGTGCCCGTGATCGCGGTGTTCGATGCGGACCGTAAGCAGGTGTCGTCGCTCACGGAAGGGCAGAACGGTTTCATCGTGCTCGAGCGCACGCCGTTTTATGTCGAATCGGGTGGGCAGGTCTCCGACAGCGGCCGCATCGCGAACGAGGCCAACGGCTCCATCGCCACCGTGTCGGCGCTCGTGCGGCTGACGCCCGGCGGACCGCGCGCGCACCGCGTCGCCGTCACGCGCGGAACGTTCAAGCCGCGCGATCTCGTCACCGCGGTGGTCGACGCCGAGGTGCGCGATGCGACGCGCCGGAACCACACCGCGACGCACCTGCTCCATGCAGCGCTCCGCCAGGTGCTCGGCACTCACGTGAAGCAGGCCGGCTCGCTCGTGGCGCCGGACCGGCTGCGCTTCGACTTCGTGCACTTCTCCGCGATTCCGCGCGACGAGCTCGATCGGATCGAACGCATCGTCAACGAGCAGATCTTTCGTAACACGCCGGTGCAGACCGACGTGCGGTCGACGGAGGATGCCATCGCGGCGGGCGCGATGGCGCTCTTCGGCGAGAAGTACGGCGATCGCGTCCGCGTTGTGTCGGTGCCGGGGTTCAGCCTCGAGTTGTGCGGTGGGACGCACGTCCGCGCGACGGGAGACATCGGTCCGTTCGTCATCACGCAGGAAGGAGGCGTCGCGGCCGGCGTGCGCCGCATCGAGGCGCTCACCGGCGCTGGCGCCGTCGCGTTCCATCAGCAGCAGCGCGCTGCGCTCGAACGCATCCTCGCCGCGCTGAACACCACCGCGAGTCAGAGCCTTGAGACCGTGCAGCGCCTGCAGGCCGACTCGCGTCGTCTCGCGCGAGAGGTGGAGCAGCTGAAGATGAAGGTGGCGCTCGGCGGAGCCGCGCCCGGCGATGCCGCGCCGGACGACATGCACGACGTCAACGGCGTGAACGTGATCGCGCGTCGAGTGACTGGTCTCGAGAAGAGTGCGCTGCGCGGCCTCTCCGATTCGCTGCGCGATCGTCTCGGCAGCGGGATCGTCGTCATCGCGTCGGAGAACGACGGCAAGGTCGCCTTGGTCGTCTCAGTCACGAAAGATCTGACCAGCCGCATCCAGGCCGGACGCATCGTGAAGGAAATCGCGCCCATCGTCGGAGGCGGCGGCGGAGGGCGGCCGGAGTTTGCGGAAGCGGGGGGCAAGGATCCGACGAAAATCGACGACCTGATCCGACGCGCTCCCGGCGCGATCGCTGCCCTGCTCGGCTGATCACATCTTTGCGGGTGTGCCGTGCAGAAACGGCACATCCGGCCCGATAAATCCTCCGTAAGTCATTGAAATCCTACGGCAAGACGCTTGCCTTGAGACAGAGGTCGAGCTCGGCTAAACTGTTGAGCTCAAACCAACTCATGGTCCGAAGACTGCTCCTCGCCGCCGCGCTTTGCGCGCTGACGCCCTCGGTGGCGCATGCCCAGATTTATGCGTGGAGGGACACCGCCGGCAACCTGGTGCTGTCCGACACCCCCAAGGATCCGTCGGCGAAGACCTACGCTGTCACGCCGGCGGCCGGGACTCCATCGGGCGGCATCCGCACGACGAAAGTCGCGTTCAGCCGCCGGGCCGCCGAGTACAACGATCTCATCGTGGAGCACTCGACGCGGCACGCGCTGAGCCCCGATTTCGTCCGCGCCGTCATCCAGGCGGAGTCGGCTTTCAACCCGCGCGCACGATCGCTGAAGGGCGCGATGGGGCTCATGCAGTTGATGCCGCAGACCGCGCGCGCGTACGGTGTGTTCGATCCTTTCAACGCCGCGGAGAACATCCGCGCCGGCGTCGCGTATCTGAGGAGCCTTCTCGACCGATTCAATCAGGACGAATCGCTCGCGCTGGCTGCCTACAACGCCGGACCAGCCGCCGTAGAGAAATACGGGCGCAGCGTGCCGCCCTACAAAGAGACACGCAGCTACGTCGCGAAGATTCGCGGCGCCGCATCGCAGCCTGCCGCACCGCCCGCGACGCGGGTCTTCAAGACCATCGACATCATCGATGGCCGCCCCGTGATCCGTTACACGAACAAGCCCGCGGAAGGGGCGAATGTCGTGACAGCGGCCGATCGGCGGTAGGGCTTCGGGCTTCAGGCTTCAGGGTTCAGAGCTGTATCTGTGTTTGCGTGTGGCGATAACATCTGGAGATGCGGCTGGACCTGTGGCTCGATGTCAGTTGCCTCTTCAAGACCCGCAGCGAAGCGCAGAAGGCCTGCCGCGGCGGCAAGGTAGATATCAACGGACAGGCGGCCAAGCCACACCGCGAGATCAAACCTGGCGATGAAGTCGAGATCACGAGGCGATTCGGCAGACGTCAGAAAGTCGTGGTGAAGGGGATGTCGGATCAGCACATCCCCAAGGCGGACGCGCGGCTACTTTACGACGACCTGACGCCAAAGCCTACGTCAGAAGAGGTCGAGATGCGTCGTATCGCGCGTATGGCGGCCCCGTTCACGCGTCCGGCCTCAGCCGGCGCGCCGGATCGCCGTGAGCGACGCGCCCTGCGCCGCCTCAAAGGGCGCGGCTGACCTGCGCTGTGGTAGAATCAGGAGTTTGTGACGGAGCGGTAAGGCCGTTCCGGGGCGCTCACGCTCCTGTCAGCAGTTCGGCATTCAGCATTCAGCATTTGACCTATGGCCAGCCACGCTTCAGCACTCAAGGCTCACCGGCAGAATATTGTCCGTCGGGAGGCGAACCGCCAGCTCCGTAGCCGCCTGCGAGGCGCGCTCCGGACGATCCGCGCCGCCATCGACGCGGGCGATCCCTCGCAGGTGAAGGATGCGCTCCGCAGCACCATTTCGCTCGTCGACAAGATGGCAGGCAAGGGCGTGATTCATCGCAACGCCGCCGCACGTTACAAGTCGCGTCTCTCGAAGCGGGTCACGAAGAAGACGGCCTCGGCCTAACGGCGGGTCTAGAGACCCGCTCCACGCCTGGTCTGAAGACCCGGCCTGCACAGTTCGACGACGAGCCGTTCAAGCAGAACGCGCGGATCCCCCGCGGAGCTCTTGAGGTCGAGGTCAGTGCGGAACAGCGCGTCGACTGCCGCAGGAACGCGCCGCGGATCGCTTGCGGACAGGCGCTCGCGGACAAACCATCCGAGCTGCCCGAGGATCTGGTACGGCACGCCACCGCCGTCGAGCGCGAGACCGATCTGCCGCAGCGCTTCCGCCGTGTTCCCCTGTTGAATCGCATTGGTAACGGCCCAGTCGTCGTGTGACGCTTCCGCGCTCACGACTTCCCGCACATCGGCCAGGGTGATCTTCGGACGGCCCGCCGTATAGAGCAAAAGCCGCTCGAGGTCGCCGCGCAGCCGCACGATCTCCGCGCCGGCGCGTTCCGCGATCAACCGCACCGCCGGCGGTTCGATCTGCTGTCCGGCCTCGGCGACAGCTTTCCTCACCATCTGCTCCGCCATCCTTGCTGCCTGGCGAAGGTCGACGCGCTCACCCTTACCGGGCTTCAGCCCCCAGCACTCGACGACCGTCGCATGTTTGTAGAGCGCCTTTCCAATGCGGCGCGACTTATCCACGTCTGCCGCCGCAATGACCAATACGGTCGTCGGCTCCGGACGCTGGACGTATTCAGTCAGCGCATCGAGGTCCGTCGCCGGCTCATCATCGTCGCCCTCGGAATCGGCATCCGCGGCGCGGCCGCGCCGCTTCGGCTTCAGCAGCCGTTCTCCACGCAGCACGACCACGACGCGGCGATCGCTCATCATCGGCAGCAGGCGCGCGGACTCGACGATGCTGACGGGCGTCGCCCCTTTTTCACCGGCATAGAATCGATCGACGTTGAACGCACGCAGCTCGTCCTCGACGATAACGGCAATATCTGCGGCGAGGTGCGAGATCTCCGCGTCGTCGTCGCCGACCAGCAGGTAGATTGGCGCGGGCGATCGCTTCGCGATTGCCGCTCTGACGGCGGCTGTGGTTGTTATGGCCATTCCGATCCGTGTGATCCGTGTGATCCGTGGCTTGACCTGGCCGTGTGATCCGTGGCTCGACCTGGCCGTGTGATCCGTGGCTCGACCTGGCCGTGTGATCCGTGGCTCGACCTGGCCGTGTGATCCGTGGCTCAGAACGCTTCGAGGATGGCGCTGACGACCGCGCGTGCGAATTCCGAGGCCATGCGGTCCAGCGCGTTGACGTCCTGACCGAAGAACGCGGTCGGGTCGAGCGTGCCGGCGCCCGACGAGACGTCGAACTCCTCGCGATACTGCATCCCCGGGTTCGCCCACAGCACCTTGTTCGTCTTCAGATCTTTGAACTCCACAGCCGCGGTCAGCGTGAGGACGTAGCGCGTCGCCTGCTGCTGCTCGTTGAACGCGGCAGGGGCAATCGTGATTGAGGAGATCGCGCCGGTGAGCACTGCGTCCACGCCGGTCGCCTCGGTCTCGATGGTGTACTTGCCGCGGCCGATGAACTCGCTCCGAACGCGCTCGGTGACGCGGCGTTCCACATCGAACACCGCCGTCTGGTTCGTGAACTGCGGTATACCGATCCGATGAATATATGCCGGCAGGAACGACCCGCGCCCCGCGAGCGAATAGCCACATCCGCCCTGCCCAAGCAGGGCGGCTGCGGCTATGAGGAAATAGGTCCGATTCTTCGCGAGCCTCAAGGTCGCGTTGAGCCACGCCGAAGGCCGACTCTCGGGTCTGGCGTGATCGCATTGCCCGGTTGTCGACATCATGTCACCACGATGCTCACGAGACGTCCGTTCGCCACAACCACCTTCTTCACCGTCCGTCCTTCCAGGTGCGGGCGGATGTGAGGATCGCCGAGCGCGATCTCGCGCAGCCGATCCTCCGGCGTGTCAGCCGGCACGGTGACGCGCCCGCGCAGCTTTCCATTGATCTGAACCGGCACGACGACCTCCTCGGCTTTCGCGACCGCCTCATCGAACTCAGGCCAGCCGGCGGCCGTGACGCTCCCCTGGTGTCCGAGCGCTTCCCACAGTTCTTCCGCCATATGGGGCGCAAACGGTGAAATCATTCGCACCAGCGCCTCAATCGCTTCCTTCAGCACCGCGATAGTGGCGGGCCGCTCGATCACGCCGACGTTGTCGGCGTCCTCCCCAACGGGCCCGCACCGCGAGCGGTTGCAGAATGCATACAGCTCGTTGACGAGCTCCATCATGGCCGACACTGCGGTATTCAAATGGACGCGCGGATCCAGATCGAGCGTGACGCGCTTGATCGTCTGGTGCGTCTTGCGGCGCACGGCCCGTTCCGCGTCGTTCAGTTCGACCTGCGACGGCATCGGGATCCCTTCGCCGCCGACGGTCTCGCAGAGCGAATCGGCCAGGCGCCAGACGCGCGCAAGGAAGCGGAAGCTCCCCTCGAGGCCCGCGTCGGTCCACTCGATCTCCTTCTCCGGCGGCGCAACGAACATCACGTAGAGCCGCAGCGCATCCACGCCGTACTTCTGAATCATGTCGTCGGGATCGACCACGTTCCCCTTCGACTTCGACATGACCTGCCCGTTCTTGAGCACCATGCCCTGCGTCAGCAGCCGCGCGAACGGCTCGCTCAGATGCGTCATCCCCAGATCGCGGAACACTCGCGTGAAGAAACGCGAGTAGATGAGGTGCAGGATCGCGTGCTCGACGCCACCGCTGTAAAAGTCGATTGGTCCCCAGTACCCGACTTTTTCCGGATCGAAGGGCAACTCATTGTTCTTCGGATCGCAGAAGCGGAAGAAGTACCACGAGGAGTCGACGAATGTGTCCATCGTGTCCGTCTCACGACGCGCGGGTCCGCCGCACTCGGGACACCTGGTGTTCACGAATTCAGGGATCTGCGCAAGCGGCGAGTCGCCGCGGCCGGAGAATTCCGCCGTCTTCGGCAGCGCCACCGGCAGGTCATGATAAGGAACGCCGACCATCCCGTCCTTTTCGCAGTAGACCACGGGGATGGGAGTTCCCCAGTAACGCTGACGCGAAATGCCCCAGTCCTTCAACCGATACTGGGTGGTTCCCTGTCCGATGCCGCGCTGCTCCGCCGCTGCCGTCATGCGGCGGCTTGCTTCTTCCCAGTCCAACCCGCTGAACTCACCGGAGGCGACGAGCCTTCCTGCGCCCGGTTTCGCTTCGATCATCGTCTCGGCCGACAGCGGTTCCCCTTCGGGCTGCACGACCACCGTGATTGGCAGGCCGTATTTCTTTGCGAACTCGAAGTCCCGCTGATCGTGCCCGGGCACGCCCATCACCGCGCCGGTGCCGTACTCGATGAGGACGAAGTTCGCGACCCAAATCGGAACGGGCTGTCCCGTGAACGGATTGATCGCGCGGCGGCCCGTATCGAACCCTTCTTTCTCGACCTCACCCGTCATGCGAGCGGAGCGATCCTGCGCGGTGAACTTCTGCACGCTGGCGCGGAACGCGGCCGGATCCGGCGATGTGTCCGCGAACTCGCGAACGAGCGGATGCTCCGGCGCCAGGACGATGAAGTTGGCGCCGTAGATGGTGTCGATGCGGGTGGTGAATACTTCGATCCCGTCGTGATTCGGGGTGCGGGATGCGGGATCCGGGGTGCGCAATCCAGAATCCGGAGCCGTTCCGCGTCCTGCGTCCCGCTCTTCGCGCCCCGCGTCTCGCTCTTCGCGCCCCGCGCCCCGCTCTTCGCGCCCCGCATCCCGCGTCCCGCGTCCCGGTTCCGGGGCGAGCGCGAATCTCACGCGGGCCCCTTCCGACCGCCCTACCCAGTTGCTCTGCATGGTGAGGACCTTGTCGGGCCACTCACCGAGCTGCGCCATGCCGTCGAGGAGTTCGTCCGCGTAATGCGTGATGCGGAAGAACCACTGCTCCAGCTCACGCGTGATAACCGGCGTTCCACACCGCCAGCACCCGCCGTTCACGACCTGTTCGTTCGCCAGTACCGTGTTGCAGCTCGGGCACCAGTTGACGCTGGATCGCTTGCGGTACGCGAGATCGCGCTCCAGCATCTTCAGGAAGATCCACTGGTTCCATTTGTAGTAATCCGGCAGGCACGTCGCGATCTCGCGTTCCCAGGCGTAGCTGATGCCCAGGCGCTGGAGTTGCCCTTTCATGTGCGCGATGTTGTCGAGCGTCCACGTTTCGGGGTGCGTGCCGTTCTTGATCGCGGCGTTCTCGGCGGGCAGCCCGAAGGCATCCCATCCGAACGGGTGCAGCACGTTGAACCCGCGCATCCGCTTCAGACGTGCGACGACATCCCCGATCATGTAATTGCGCACATGACCGACGTGCGCGTGCCCCGATGGATACGCGAACATCTCGAGGCAATAGAACTTCGGCTTCGAGGATTCTTCCGTCACCTCGAAGGCGCGCTCGGCGCGCCATCGCTCCTGCCACTTCTGCTCGATAGTCTGCGGTTTGTACTCGGGCACGATCCATAAATTATAGCGTCAGAAAAGCGCGATCGTGACGTCGAGGCACTGAGCGAGCGCGTCGAGGTCGTAGCCCCCTTCGGTGACGAGCGCGATCGGGCAGTGTCGATCGGCAACGCCCTTGAGATGACGAACGATCATCCCGTAGCCGTCCGTGCTGACGCGCATCGATGCAAGCGGATCGTCGGCATGCGCGTCGTAGCCCGCGGAGACGAGGAGCAGCTCCGGCGCGTACTCGTCGAGCCTGGCGACGATGGTCTTGTAAGCCATGTCGTACACCGCGTCGATCGCGCCCGCCGCGAGCGGCACGTTCATCGTGTAGCCCTTGCCGGGGCCCCTGCCCACTTCGTCGGCCGCGCCGGTACCGGGATAGAACGGAAACTGATGCGTCGACACATACAGGACGCGGGGATCGTCGTAGAACATCCACTGCGTGCCGTTGCCGTGATGGACGTCGATATCGACAATCGCCACGCGCGAGAGGCCGCGCGCGACCGCGGCGGCCGCGGCAACCGCGATGTTGTTGAAGAGGCAGAACCCCATCGCGCGCGTCTGCTCCGCATGGTGACCTGGAGGCCGGACGAGCGCGAACGCCGGTTCCCGGCGATCGAGTGCATGCTCCATCGCCTGCACAGCCGCGCCGGCGGCCAGCAGCGCAATTTCATGAGATTCCGGCGACGTGAACGTGTCGGGGTCGAGCATGACAGCGCGACCCGCCGTCGCCGCGATGCCGTCCACGTACGCGACGTCGTGAACGCGCGCGAGCTCATCGCGCGTCGCCGCACGCGGCTCGACGACCTCCAATCCCTTGTCTTGCCATCGTGCCACCACGTTCGCAAACACGCGCGCCCGCTCTGGCCGCTCGGGGTGCCCCGGTGGCGTCGTGTGTTCCTCGAATCGGGGGGAGAAAATCAGCAGCATGGTTCACGGTTCACGGTTCACGGTTCACGGTTCACGGTTCAGGGTTCAGGGTTCAGGGTTCACGGTTCACGGTTCAGGGTTCAGGGTTCAGGGTTCAGGGTTTAGGGTTCCGCGCCGTGAGATCTGCTGCGCGGCGCTCGAGTCCCTCGAGCGATGACGCGAGCTCGCTGCATTTGCTTTCGATCGTAGCCTCGGCGGTGTCCGGCACTTCAATGGGCGCACCGATCGCAATCGCCGCTACGCTGAACGGCTTCGGCACCTGCGTGCGATCCCAGCTCCCGGCGGTCCAGAAGCGCGACGATTCGATGTGGAATGGCAGGAGCGGATTGCCGGTCGCGCCCGCGAGCCACACCGCGCCGGGCTGCGCGACACGCGCGGGTCCCCTCGGGCCATCGATCGTGAACGCCGCGCACTTGCCCGAGGCGAGGTCGCGCTTCAACTGCACCAGCGCGCGGACGCCGCCGCGCGACGACGATCCGCGCGACGTGGCGTAGCCGAACCGTTCGATGATGCGCGCGATCCACTCGCCGTCGAAGTTCTCGCTCGTGATGACGACGATGCCGCGGTTGCGCCAGAAGAGCGTGGCGGCCAGGATGCGTCCGTGCCAGAACGCAAAGATCGGCTGGCGGCCGGAAGCAATGATCGCGTCATAATGCTGAAGCCCGTCGACCCGCCATTGGAGCGTCGCGCCGAGCGCCGCAAGGACCGGATAGCCAAATCTGGCGATCGCGGCCGCCTTGCGGTATTGGTGCGGTGTGAGACGCGACTCGGCGATCACCAAATCACCAAATCACCAATTCAACAGATCACCAAATCACATGCCTTCGTACTGGGGTCCCCCGCCCCCTTCCGGCGGCACCCAGTCGATGATCTGGTACGGGTCCATGATGTCGCACGTTTTGCAGTGGACGCAGTTCGACGCGTTGATCTGCAACTTTTTTCGCGATGTTCCGTCGCCCATGTCGACCATCTCGTAGACGTTCGCCGGGCAGAAACGGACGCAGGGATTGCCGTACTCCTCGCGGCAGCGGGTGCGGCAGACCTCCGCGTCGTGGACGATCAGGTGCGACGGCTGGTCCTCCGCGTGGCGGGTGCTCGAGTAATGAACGTTCGTCAGCCGATCGAACGTCAGTTGACGATCGATCTTCGCCGGGTTG
>Ga0209686_1000891_pt1 | contig 14925 bp, 10 predicted proteins | sample GraSoiAngelo_126_FD_185883 | JGI IMG/M metagenome (GOLD analysis project Ga0209686, IMG submission 185883) | Grasslands soil microbial communities from the Angelo Coastal Reserve, California, USA - 14_0927_09_20cm (SPAdes) (version 2) | ecosystem: Environmental > Terrestrial > Soil > Grasslands ...
GGTCGCACCCGTGGTCCCGGCCACGGCGGCGGTTCTGGTCGTCGGAGGTCAGACAACGGCCTCGATGGCGCCGCTCACGAGCGGCGAGATCTTTGCTTCCGCCGCGTTCACGAGCGCGGGGAACATGTCCGCCGCGCGCTATCAGCCCACCGCGTCACTCATCTCCGCCGGAGCCACCATCCTCATCACCGGAGGCGCCAACGCGAGCGGTTCGGCGATCAACACGGCGGAGACCTTTCAGGTAGCGAGCAAAGCGTTCGGCGCGACAACGGTCAGCATGCTGTGCGCCCACAAGGGACACACCGCCACCGTTCTCCAGGGCGGCAAGGTGCTCATCGCCGGCCGTGCCGGGATCACGACCAACCCCTGTGCCGAGCTCTACGATCCAGTCGCTGGAACGTTCACGCGCACGGGGGACATGACGACTCCCGTGAGCGACCACGCTGCAGTGCTCCTGGCGAACGGGAAAGTGCTGATCGTCGGAGGCTCGGTCAACGGTACGAGCTGCATCAGCTGCACGGCGACGAGCGGCGCCGAGCTCTACGATCCGGGTACCGGCCCATTCACGGCGACGTCGCATACCCTGGTCGGCGCGCGCAGCAGTCCGACCGCGACTCTGTTGCCGAGCGGCAAGGTGTTGGTTGCAGGCGGCGGGGTCACTCCGAGCGGCGGACCTGTGCGGACCGCCGAGCTCTACGATCCAGTCGCTGATACGTTCACGTCCATCGCCAGCACAATGAGCGTCGAGCGTCAATTCCACACGGCGACGCTGTTGCCGAACGGCAAGGTGCTCCTTGCGGGCGGCTTGACCAACGCAGGCTCGGTCGCCACCGCGACTGCGGATCTCTACGACCCGGCAACCAACACCTTCCATGCGACGGGTCCCATGGCCAGCACGCGCATGCATCACACCGCGACGTCGCTGGGGAATGGTGTGATCCTGATCGTCGGCGGAACCATGCAGCCCACGAGCCCCCTGGGCGAGACGAGCGCCGAGCTCTACGACTCGACGAGCGGAGTCTTCACGCTGACCGGGCCGCTCGCGACCGGACGCTACGGCGCGGCGGCTTCACCGCTGCAGTGATGCGGGGCAAAGCGGCTGCGGCGGCGTGGGGCCGGCGCCGCGGCAGCCGTCAGCGAGGAGGATTTACCGTACAACTGCTCGACGCGTATCTGCACGCAAGCGCATGCAAAAGGGAGCGCATGCAAGGGGAAGGAGTCCCATGGCACCTGAGCGCGGCAATTCTGCGGGGATTGAGCCAGCCGACGGCAAGCTGGGCGTGATTGCCTGTGGGGGGGCGGTCGCCACCACCTTCATGGCGGGCGTGGAAGCCGGCTGTGACTGAGCCCGCGCCGGCGATGCGAGCGTCCGCGCTCTTGCCCCTTGGGATCGCCTGCTGCCTGCCGGCGCTCTGCGCCGGCAAGCCCTCGACAGATCCGCAAACCGCCGACGACAGCGAGGGCATGGCGGAGGTGACCGTCACCGCGCGCGGCGACGATCCACTCGCAGCGCAGCAGAACGCCTCCGCGGTTGAGCTGGACGGCGCCCTGTTGGGGAGCCTGCCGGCGAAGCTGGAGGACCCCCTGGCGGTCGCTTCGCTGTTCGTCGATCCCGCCGCCAACGGCGCCGGCGGAACCAGGATCGTGGTCGACGGCGTGGAGGGCGACACGCTCGACGTCCCGAGCTCGAGCGTCAAGACCGTCGCCGTCGACAGCAATCCTTATTCGGCGGAGTTCAGCCGACCGGGGAAGGGACGCATCGAGGTCACCACCTGGGGGGGGTCCCTGGTTCGGCTACACAGGCGTTTTGAGTTCGCCTACAGGGACAACCACTTCGATGCCACGAACCCCTTTGATACGGTACACCCATCTCGACAGCGCGACTGGGGCGCAGGGCAGTTCGACGGGCCGTGGCTCGGCGGCAAGGCCACTTTCTTCGTCGGCGGTGACTACCTCAGGGACAACGACAACAGCTTCACCACTGCCCTGACGCCCTCGGGGGCGGTGAGCGAGCCCCTGCCCTTCCCGCGGCGCACCGCTCACCTGATCGCGCGAAGCGACTTCCGCACCCCGCTCCACACCCTCTCGCTGCTCTACAACTGGAGCGACGATCGGCAGACCAACCAGGGCGTCGGCGCCTTCGATCTCCCCGAGCGCGCCTGGAATTCGAGGAATCGGACGCACGAGCTGCGGATCTCGGACGTCGCCCGCGTCGGCACGGACTTTCGGAACGACTTGCGCTTCGACTTCAGGTACCGGCCGAAGATTGCCGACAGCATGAGCGATGCGCCGGCCGTGCTGGTGAACGGCGCGTTCAACGGCGGCGGCGCGCAGGTCTCGCGGCAGAGCGTGGAGAAGGACATCGACTTCCAGGACCTCGTGTCCTACCGCGTGGGGCCGCACTCGCTGCGCTTCGGCGGCCTCGCGAAGTCGAGACTCATCGACTACACGGACGCTTCCAATTTCGGGGGAACATACACCTTCTCCGATCTCCCGAACTTCGTGAACAACCTGCCGCGTCAGTACACGGTCAACGGCGGCAACCCCCGGGTGAGGTTCACCCAGAACGAGTTCGCCTACTTCCTTCAGGATGAGATCCGCCTGCGGCCGCGGCTCAACCTGCTCCTCGGGCTGCGGCACGAATTGCAGTCGAATCTCGACGAGCACGCCAATCTGGCGCCGCGCCTCGCGCTGTCCGCTGCGTCGGAGGACGGCAGGACCATAGTGCGCGCGGGCAGCGGCATTTTCTATCAACGCCAGCCGGTCACTCTCGAAGAGCAGTACCTGCTTCTCGACGGATCCAACCTCCGCCAGGTCGTTCTGACCAATCCGAGCTACCCGCTGACGGGGGATCCCTTCGCGCAGGCCGGCCCGCCGAACGTGCTGCGCCTCGCTCCGCACCTCCGGGCTCCCTATGACATCCAGGCAAGCCTGGGGGTGGAGCGCAAGCTCGGCGAGCACACCACCCTCACCGCGGAATACACGCGGCTGCGGGGGCGGCGGCTCTATCGCATGCGCGACATCAACGCTCCGCTGCCGGCGACCGGGATTCGCCCCGACCCGAATTTCCTGAACGTCGATCAATTCGAGACTACGGGCAGCTCACGCTCCGACAGTCTCAGTCTCGGAGTCCGCGCCACGATAGCCTACACGTTGCACCTGGTCGCGCAGTACACGTTCTCGCGCGCAACCGACGACACCTCGTGCCTCTTCTCACAGCCGGGCCTGTGCCGGCCGCCGGCGGACAGTTACAACCTGGCGGGCGAACGCGGGCCCGCGGACTACGATCAGCGACATCGATTCAACCTCGCCGGCGTCCTCTACCTGCCCGGGCATTTCACTCTCGGCTGCGTCGTTTCGCTGAGCTCCGGCACCCCCTACGACATCACGACGGGCTTCGACGACAACCAGGACACCGTGTTCAGCGATCGCCCGACCCTCGGAAACCCCGCAGCGCCCTTCCAGTCCTTCGGCATCGACGGCTCAGGGGTCGTCGGCGGGACACCGGGTACGCTCTACGACGGGCCCGAGGCGTTGTTCGCCGGCAGGCTGGTCCAGACCACCCCGAGCAGCGTGCACTGGCTGATCCAGCCCGGGCCGGGCAATGTCGGGCGCAACAGCGGCAGGGGTCCGTCCTTCGCCGACGTCGACCTGCGCGTAGCGAAGCGGTTCGTCCTGAGAGAGAAGAGCAAAGGCGGGCAGAGCCTGGAGCTGCGCCTCGACGCTTTCAACCTGCTCAACCACGTCAACTACTTCAATTACGTGGGCACGCTCAATTCGCGGTACTTCGGCCGCGCGAACCATGCCCACGTGCCGCGGGAGATCCAGCTCTCCGTGAGGGCGCGCCTGTGAGCGAGCGCGCGGCGGTCTCCCCGGGCTTTCGTGGCGTCACCGGCGCGGCTTGCGCACTGCTCGGCTTGATCGAGCGCCTCCTTGAGCAGCCGATACGCAAGTCGTCAGCTCGCCGCGGCCTCACCGCTGCAGTGAGGCCGGCAGCATGCGCTCCAGGTAGCGGGCGAGCTGGTCCACCTCGAGATTGACGCGCGCGCCGACCGCGAGCTTGCCGAGTGTCGTGACCGCCTGGGTATGGGGGATGATGTTGACGCCGAAGACGGTGTCCGCGACCTCGTTGATGGTGAGGCTCACCCCGTCGACGGCGACCGAGCCCTTGCGCGCGATGTAGCGGGCGAGCTCCGCCGGAACTTCGATCTTCAGGCGCACGGAACGAGCTTCCTCGCTCGCGGCCACGACTCGCGCGACGCCGTCCACGTGTCCCGACACGAGATGGCCGCCGAGCGGATCTCCCGCCCTGAGCGCCGGCTCGAGATTGACGGGAGAGCCCGCGACGAGATCCCCGAGCGTCGTGAGCGAGAGAGTCTCCCGCGAGACATCGGCGGCGAAGGCCTGGCCCATCCGCTCGGTCACCGTCAGGCAGCAGCCCTGCACGCAGATGCTGTCGCCGAGCTGCACCCGCGAGAGGTCGAGGCGGCGGCAGGCGACGGTGAGGCGCACATCGCCGCCGCGCGGCTCGAGCGAGCGCGCCTCTCCGATGTCCTGAACGATTCCGGTGAACAGGGCCGCTCCCGCTTGCCTTCAAGTCTCAAACGCCAGCCGCCGGCGCCGGCGCGACGCGCGGCCGCAGCCGCAGCCGCAGGTCATCGCCGAGCTGAACGATCTCGATGAGGGTAAACGCGCGCGCCTCGCTCAGGAAAGCGGGCGCCGGGAGCTCCAGCAGCGGCCGCGCCTCATCGCCGAGCAGCCGCGGCGCCACGTAGAGCAGCAGCTCGTCCGCGAGCGAGTGCCGCACCAGCTCGCCCGCGACAGTGGGACCCGCCTCGACCTGCAGCTCGTTGATCTCGAGCTCCCCCAGCCGGTCGAGCGCCGCCCCGAGCGAGAGCCGGCCGTTCACCTCCGGCACCGTCTCGATGCGTACTCCTCTCGCGGTAAGTCGCATGCCCGACTGCACGTCCTTGAGCGAGCTCTGCGCCGTCAGGACCATCACCTCGCCGCCCCCGGTGAGCAGCCGCGCGCCCGGCGGAGTGCGCAGGTGGCTGTCGAGCACCACGCGCAGCGGCTGGCGCGGCGATTCCGCAGCCGTTCCCGGTTGCCCGGCGGCCTCCGCAGGCAGGCGCACATCGAGCCTGGGGTCGTCGGCGAGCACGGTTCCGATTCCAGTGAGGATGGCGGAGCTGCGCGCGCGCCACTGCTGCACGTCCTCGCGCGCCGCCTCCCCGGTGATCCAGCGGCTCTCACCGGTTCCGAGCGCCGTACGGCCGTCGAGGCTCATCGCGAGCTTCACGCGCACCCAGGGGCGCCCCTCTCGCATGCGCTTCACGAATCCGCAGTTGAGCTCGAGCGCCTCGCGCTCGAGCAGCCCTCCCTCGACTTCGACGCCCCCTTCGCGCAGCGCCGCGGCGCCGCGTCCGTTGACCTCGGGGTTGGGATCGGTGGCGGCATACACCACGCGCGCCACGCGCGCCTCGAGCAGCGCCTCGACGCAGGGGGGCGTGCGGCCGTGATGGCTGCAGGGCTCGAGCGTCACGTACACCGTAGCCCCCGCGGCCTGCGCGCCGGCGGCCTCGAGCGCCTTGACCTCGGCGTGTGCCTCGCCGGCGCGCTCGTGCCAGCCCTCGCCGACGATGCGCTCGCCCTGCGTGATCACGCAGCCGACGCGCGGATTCGGGTCGGTGCTGGCGAGGCCCCGCTCGGCGAGTCCGAGGGCGCGCTGCATGGCCTCGCGGTCGAGCTCGGAGAGCGCGCTCACGGCTGCCCCCTCGCTCCGGCGCGGTGCTCGGTCATTTCTCCTCCCCCGAGCCCCCGGTGGCATCGTTGGCCGCGGGCTCCGGCGGCAGCAACGGCAGCTGATCGCGGTCCACGGCGCGCGGCGCGTGGCGCTTGCGCCCGCGCGGCTGGGTCGGCGGCGCCGAGCGGGCGCTCCGCAGCCGCTGAATCTCCTCGTGGAACGCCTCGACATCCTCGAAGTGGCGGTACACGGAGGCGAAGCGCACGTAGGCGACCTCGTCGAGGTGGCGCAGCTCCTCCATCACGAGCTCCCCGATCGCGCGCGAGGACACCTCCCGGTCGCCGAGGCTTCGCACCTTGTGCACGACGCGGCTCACGGCCTCGTCGATCTGCTCGCGCGGCACGGGGCGCTTCTCCAGCGCCTTCTCCATGCCGGCGCGCAGCTTCCCCTCATCGAAGGCCTCGCGGCCACGATCGCCCTTGATCACCATCGGCATCACGAGCTCCGCCGACTCGAAAGTCGTGAAGCGCTCGCCGCACTTCAGGCACTCGCGGCGGCGGCGGATCTGACGGCCTTCCCCCGCGAGGCGCGAGTCGGTCACCTTGGTCTCGACGTGGCCGCAGAAGGGACAGTGCATGCGGCGTGTACCGCCCCGGTCGCTACGGTCCGTACACCGGAAAGCGTCCGCACAGCTCGAGCACCTTCGGGCGCACCCGCTCGATCGCCGCCGGGGCGGCCTCCGCGTCCAGCACCTCGGCGATGAAGTCCGCCACCTGCTCCACCTCGCGCACCTTGAAGCCGCGGGTGGTGGAGGCCGGCGTGCCGATGCGCAGGCCGCTCGCGACCATGGGCGGGCGCGGGTCGTTGGGGACGGCGTTCTTGTTGACGGTGATGTTGGCGCGCCCGAGCGCCGCGTCGGCGTCCTTGCCCGTGATGTTGCGGTCGGCGAGACTCATGAGGAAGAGGTGATTGTCCGTGCCCCCGGAGACGATCTGATAGCCGCGGCTCGCAAGCCGCGCCGCCATGGCGCGCGCGTTGGTGAGCACCTGCCGCTGGTACTCGCGGAACTCCGGCTGCAGCGCCTCGAGGAGCGCCACCGCCTTGGCGGCGATCACGTGCATGAGCGGCCCGCCCTGCGTCCCGGGGAACACGAGTGAGTTCAGCTTGCGGGTGATTTCCTCGTTCGCGCGCGCCAGGATCAGCCCGCCGCGCGGCCCGCGCAGCGTCTTGTGAGTGGTGGTGGTCACGACGTCGGCGTGCGGCAGCGGGCTCGGGTAGAGGCCTGCCGCCACCAGCCCCGCGACGTGCGCCATGTCCACCACGAAATACGCGCCGACGCCGCGGGCGATTGTTTCGAAGCGCGCCCAGTCGATGACCCGCGAGTAGGCGGAAAAGCCGGCGACGATCATCTTCGGCCGGTGCTGCTCGGCGAGCCGCTGTACCTGCTCGTAGTCGATCTCGCCGGTCTCGGGGTGGATGCCGTACTGCGCGGCGCGGAACAGCTTCCCGGAGAAGTTGACCTTGGCGCCGTGCGTCAGGTGTCCGCCGTGGTCGAGGCTCATGCCGAGGATCGGATCCCCGGGCTGCACCAGCGCGAGGTAGGCCGCGGCGTTCGCCTGGGAGCCGGAGTGCGGCTGCACGTTGGCATAGTCGGCGCCGAAGAGCTTCTTCGCCCGGTCGATCGCGAGCTGCTCGGCCACGTCCACGTACTCGCAGCCGCCATAGTAGCGCTTGCCGGGATAGCCTTCCGCGTACTTGTTGGTGAGCACCGAGCCCTGCGCCTCGAGCACCCGGGGGCTCGCGTAATTCTCGGAGGCGATGAGCTCCACGTGCTCCTCCTGGCGGCGACGCTCGCCCTCGAGCGCCTCGGCCAGCTCGGGATCGAAGCCTGCGATGGTCATGTTGGTGCGGAACATGAGCCGCGCCTACAGCAGATTCTCGACCACCGCGGTCCAGGCGCGCGCCAGATTCTCGCGGTGGTAACCCCCGCCGCCGAGCGCGAGCACCCGCCCGTGACCCAAGCGCTCCGCGAGCGCCGCCAGCTCGCGCGCGGCGCGTCCGTGCACGCGCGGCGAGAAGCGCAGATGGGTGATGGGGTCGCCCTCGATGCTGTCGGCGCCACACTGCAGGATGATGAACTCGGGGGAAAATTTCTCCAGGTGCGCCACGACCTGCGGCCACACCTGCGCGAACACCTCGTCATCGGCCCCCGGAGGAAGCGGCAGGTTGAGCTTGGTACCCTCGGCCGCCCCGCGCCCGCTCTCCTGGCGCGCGCCGGTGCCCGGATAGAGGTAGCGCCCGTCCTCGTGCAGGTCGGCGAACACCACCGCCGGATCCTCCTCGAATGCGTAGAACACGCCGTCGCCGTGATGCGCGTCGATGTCCACGTAACCGACGCGCTTCAGGCCCTGGCGCTTCAAGAGCTCGATCGCCACGCCGCAGTCGTTGAACACGCAGAAGCCGGCCGCGCGCTCGCGCCCCGCGTGGTGCAATCCCGCGATCGGCACGAAGGCCCGGCGACACTCCCCCTGCATGATCGCCTCCACGGCGCTCAACGTGGCGCCGACCACGCAGGCCGCCGCCTCGTACACGCCGCGGAACGCCGGGGTGTCGCCGGCGTCGAGAAAGCCTTGACCGCTCTCCGAGCGCTCGCGCACGAACTCGAGGTAGGCGGGGCTGTGGAACGCGCGCAGCTCCTCCTCCGAGGCGGTGCGCGGCTCGAGCACACGCACGCGCTTGTCGAGGCCGCGCGCCTCGAACTCGCGCACGAAAACGCCATGACGATCGGGCCCGAAGGGATGGCCGTCGCCAAAGCCATAACGGGCCAGCCGCTCGCCGAGCACCACGGCCACGTTGCTCATGTCGGTACGCTGTCGCTCCCTGTGAGGGGTCGCTCCCCGGCGCCGAAGCCTAACACAGCGCCGCCACGGCTTACCCGGCGAGGCATCGCCATCGGCGGCAGCCTCGACCATAATCGTTTCCATGGCCCAATACATCTACACCATGAACCGCGTGTCGAAGGTGGTGCCGCCGAAGCGGGTCATCCTGCGCGACATCAGCCTGTCGTTCTTTCCGGGCGCGAAGATCGGCGTCCTCGGCCTGAACGGCGCGGGAAAATCGACGCTGCTCAAGATCATGGCCGGGATCGACACGGGCTTCGACGGCGAGGCGCGCCCGCAGAGCGGCATCCGCATCGGCTTCCTGTCGCAGGAGCCGCAGCTCGACGCCGCGAAGGACGTGCGCACCACGGTGATGGAGGGGCTCGGGGAGACTTTCCGGCAGGTGGAGGAATTCAATCGCATCAGCGAGCGCTTCGGCGAGTCCCTGGAAGAGGAGGAGATGAACGCTCTCCTCGAGCGCCAGGCGCAGCTGCAGGACGCGATCGACCACGCGGGCGGCTGGGAGCTCGAGCGCAAACTCGAGATCGCCGCCGACGCGCTGCGCCTGCCGCCGTGGGAGGCGAGCATCGCCACGCTCTCGGGCGGGGAGCGGCGCCGCGTGGCGCTGTGCCGGCTGCTGCTGTCGACCCCGGACATGCTGCTGCTCGATGAGCCGACCAATCACCTCGACGCGGAATCGGTCGCCTGGCTCGAGCGCTATCTCGAGCAGTATCCGAGCACGGTGATCGCGGTGACGCACGACCGTTACTTTCTCGACAACGTTGCCGGGTGGATCCTCGAGCTCGACCGCGGCTTTGGGCTCCCGTGGCACGGCAACTACTCCTCGTGGCTCGAGCAGAAGGAGAAGCGACTCGCGCTCGAGGAGCGCGAGCGCGAGGCGCTGCGCAAGACGCTCGCCCACGAGCTCGAGTGGGTGCGGCAGAACCCCAAGGCGCGCCAGGCGAAGAGCAAGGCGCGGCTCGAGCGCTACGAGGAGCTCGCCTCGCGCGAATTCCAGGAGCGCAACGAAACCAACGAGATCTACATCCCGCCCGGAGAGCGGCTCGGGGACTTGGTGATCGAGGTCGAGCGGCTCCGCAAGGGCTACGGGGAGCGGCTGCTGATCGACAACCTGAGCTTCAGAGTGCCGCGGGGCGCTATCGTCGGCATCATCGGCCCGAACGGCGCCGGCAAGACGACCCTCTTTCGCATGCTGACCGGCGGCGAGCCGCCCGATGCCGGCACGATCCGCCTCGGCGAGAGCGTGCGCCTCGCCTACGTCGATCAGTCGCGCCAGGCGCTCGATGACGGCAAGACCGTCTGGCAGGAGATCTCCGGCGGCCTCGACATGATCCGGGTCGGCGCCTACGAGACGCCCTCGCGCGCCTACGTCGGGCGCTTCAATTTCCGCGGCACGCAGCAGCAGCAGCTGATCGGCCAGCTCTCCGGCGGGGAGCGCAACCGCGTGCACCTCGCCAAGGTGCTGCGCGCCGGCGGCAACGTGCTGCTGCTCGATGAGCCGACCAACGATCTGGACATCGAGACGCTGCGCGCGCTCGAGGAGGCGCTGCTCGGCTTCCCCGGCTGCGCGGTCGTGATCTCCCACGACCGCTGGTTCCTCGACCGGATTGCGACCCACATCCTCGCCTTCGAGGGCGACTCGCAGGTGGTGTGGTTCGAAGGCAATTACCGGGAGTACGTCGAGGACTTCAGGCGCCGCAGGGGCGAGGACGCCGCGCAGCCGCACCGCATCCGCTACAAGCCGCTGACGCGCTGAAGGGAAAGCTGAGAGCCTTGTCGGAACTGACCGCGCCGCCGACGCAAGCTCGCGACGAGCGGCCGCTGCGCCGCTGGCTCGGGCCGCTCGCGGCGCTCTTGGTGCTTGCAGGCGTGGTGCTGCTGCTGCACCGCCAGCTCTCGCGGCTGCACATCCGCAGCATCTTCGAGCACCTGCACGCCATCCCGCGCCGCCAGGTGCTGGCCGCGCTCGCCTTCACGGCGGCGAGTTATTGGCTGCTCTCCACCTACGAGGTGCTGGCGCTGCGCTACCTGCGGCGAAAGATCCGCTACCCGCGCATCGTGTTCACGTCCTTCATCGCCTACTCTTTCGGGCATACGCTCGGCTTCGCCGCCTTCACCGGAGCGGCGATCCGCTTCCGGCTGTATGCCAGCGCGGGCCTCGGCGCCATCGACGTGGCGACCCTCACCGGCTTCTGCAGTCTGTCCTTCGGCATCGGACTCGCGACCGTGTCGGGCCTGTCGCTGCTGCTCGCCCTGTCGAACGCCGCGAGCATGCTGCGCCTGCATCACAGCTGGTCGCTGCTCGTCGGGACGGCGCTGCTCGGCGCGGTCGGTGCCTACGCGCTCTGGGCCTCCCTCGCACGCGGCAAGCTCGAGATCCGCGGCTGGGCGCTGCGTGCTCCGGGAGCGGCGATCGGCCTGACGCAGATCGTGCTCGGGGTCGCGGACCTCTCGCTCTCGAGCGCGGTGCTCTGGTCGCTGCTGCCGGCGGGAGCGCACATCAGCTTCGTCAGCTTCCTCGGCATCTATGCGGCGGCAGTGATCACCGGCGTCATCAGCCACGTTCCCGGCGGCGTCGGCGTGTTCGAGGCGGTGATGCTGCTGGCGCTGCGCGGCATTCCTCCGGACGCACTCCTCGGCTCGCTGCTCGCGTACCGCGGCGTCTACTATCTCGTGCCGCTGCTCTTCGCCACGCTGCTGTTCGGCGCCAAGGAGCTCGCGGGGCAGCGCCCCGCGCTCGCCCGCGCGCACGAGCTGGCGAGCATCTACGTCGCGCCGGTCGTGCCGCAGATCGCCGGCGCGCTCACCTTCCTGGCCGGCGCGCTGCTGCTCATCTCGGGCGCGACGCCCGGGATCGAGGAGCGGCTCGCGTTCCTCGATCAGTTCCTGCCGCTCGCGGTGCTCGAGGTCTCGCACCTCGGCGGGAGCCTCGCGGGACTGGGACTGCTGGTGCTCTCGCGCGCGCTGTTCCGCCGCGTGCAGGCCGCCTACCACATCTCGGTGTGGCTGCTGATCGCGGGCATGTTCGCGTCGCTCCTGAAGGGCCTCGATTTCGAGGAGGCGATCATCCTCGCGCTGATCCTCGGCGTGCTGATGCTCGGGCGGCGCGCCTTCTACCGCCCCACCGCGATCCTCTCCGAGCGCTTCACGCCCGTGTGGGTGGCGAGCATCCTTGGGGTGATCGCGATGGCCGTGTGGATCGGCATCGTCTCGCATCGGCAGGTCGGCTACTCCGATCAGCTGTGGTGGACCTTCGCGCTGCACGGCAACGCGCCGCGCATGCTGCGCGCGTCGCTCGCGGTCATCGTGCTCGGCAGCGCCTACATTCTCCTCAACATGCTGCGGCCGGCGCGGCCCGAGCCCGCGGTTGCCGGGCCCGAGGAGCTCGCCCGCGCGCGCGCGCTCATCGAGCGCTCGGACTCGACGCTCGCCAACGCCGCCCTGAGCGGCGACAAGCGGCTGCTGTTCAGCGAGGCCGGCGATGCCTTCGTGATGTACCAGATCGCCGGTAGCAGCTGGATCGCGCTCGGCGACCCGGTGGGCTCGAAGGAGGGGGCGGAAGAGCTGGTGTGGCGGCTGCGCGAGATCTCCGATCACCATGGCGGCCAGACCGTCTTCTACCAGGTGGGTGCCGAACGGCTGGCTCTCTATGTGGATCTCGGCCTCGCCGCGCTCAAGATCGGCGAGGAGGCGCGCGTGCCGCTCGCCGAGTTCTCGCTCGAGGGCGCCACGCGCGCCGAGCTGCGGCAGGCTCATCGCCGCGCGCAGCGCGATGGCGCCAGCTTCGAAGTGGTGCCCGCGGAAGGCGTCGAGGCGCTCATGCCCGCGCTCGAGCGGATCTCGAACGCGTGGCTCTCGGCCAAATCGACCGGCGAGAAGCGCTTCTCGATCGGCGCGTTCTCGCGGGCGTACCTGCGGCAGTTCCCGCTCGCCCTGGTGCGCTCCGGCGGCGCTCCCACGGCGTTTGCCAACCTGTGGACCAGCGGCACGAAGGCCGAGCTCTCGGTGGACCTCATGCGCTTCGACGCGGACGCGCCGCGCGGCTGCATGGACTTCCTGTTCATCGAGCTCATGCTGTGGGGGCGGGAGGCAGGCTTTGGCTCCTTCAACCTCGGCATGGCGCCGCTGTCGGGTCTCGACGCGCATCCGCTCGCGCCCGCGTGGCACCGGGTCGGCAACCTCATCTTCCGCTACGGCGAGCACTTCTATAACTTCGAGGGACTGCGGCGCTACAAGGCGAAGTTCGATCCGACCTGGGAGCCGCGCTATCTCGTGGCTCGCGGGGGGATCGCGCTGCCGCGGGTGCTGGTGGACGTGTCGGTGCTGATCGCAGGCGGTGTGAAGGAGCTGTTCACGAGATGATCCTCCGGTCGCCGCGGAGCCTGATCCCTCGAGCGCTGCTCATCGGGGCGGGAGCCTGCGCCCTCGCCTCGACGGGCGCGGCCGCGGCGGCACCGGCGCCCGCCGCGGCGGCACCGGCACCCGCCGCTGGGCACGCGCCCCGCGCCCACCCGCCCACCGCCGACAACATCTATGCGACGCACCTCCCGAGCGCGCGCTTCGGCGCCGTCACCGTCTACATTCCCGAGGGCGCAGCACGCGGCGTCGCGATCTTCCTCTCGGGCGACGGCGGCTGGGAGCTCGGGGTCGTCGGCATGGCGCGCGCGCTCGCCGCCATGGGGGCGGTGGTGATCGGAGCCGACATCCGGCAGTACCTCGGGAGCCTGCGCCGTGCGGTGCACCCCGGCGCGCCGTGCCAGATGATCGCCGCCGATTTCGAGGCGCTCAGCCACCAGGTGCAGAAAGAGATCGGGATGAGCGAGTATCACGTGCCGGTGCTCATCGGTTATTCCTCGGGCGCCACCGTGGTCTATGCGGCGCTGGTCGAGTCCCCGCCGGGGACCTTCGCCGGCGCGCTCAGCCTCGGCTTCTGCCCCGACCAGGACTTTGCCGGGGCGGCGCTCTGCCCGGGCGCCGGGCTCCGCTACCGGGCGAACGAGCGGGGCGAGCTCGTGCTCGAGCCCGCCGCGAATCTGAAGCAGCCCTGGATCGCGCTGCAGGGTCAGAAGGACCAGGTATGTGAGGCGCACGCGGCCGATGAGTTCGCCTCGCGCACGGCACACGGCGAGGTCGTGAGGCTGCCGCTCGTCGGCCACGGCTTCGGAGTCGAGCGCAACTGGATGCCGCAGTTTCGCGATGCCTACGCGCGCCTCATCGTCCCCGCCGAGTCGGCGCCGCCGAGGCCGCCGGAAATCTCTGATCTGCCGGTGATCGAGGTGCGCGCCAGCGGCGTCTCCCGGGAGTTCGCGCTGCTCCTCACCGGTGACGGCGGCTGGGCCGGCCTCGACCAGGAGCTGGCCGCGCGGCTCGCCGGGAACGGCGTGCCGACGGTGGGCCTGAACTCGCTGAAGTATTTCTGGAGCGAGCGCACGCCCGAGCGCACCGCCGAGGACGCCGCGCGCGTGCTGCGTCATTATTTCGCGGCCTGGAACGAGGAACGCGTGCTGCTCATCGGCTACTCGTTCGGCGCCGATGTGCTGCCGTTCGTCGTCAACCGGCTGCCGCCGGAGCTGCGCGCGCGGGTGGCGAGCGTGAGCCTGCTCGGGATCGACTCCAACGCCTCGTTCGAGATCCGGATTGCCGACTGGGTGGGAAGCGACGAGCGGGGTCCGCCGACCCGGCCCGAGCTCGGTCGCCTCGGCGCCGCGCCGGTGCTGTGCATCTACGGAGAGGGCGAGAGCGACTCGATCTGTCCGGAGCTCGCCGCGGGCAACGTCGAGCGCGCGCAGATCGGCCGAGGCCATCACTTCAGCGGCGAGTATGCGACGATCGCCGACCGCATCCTCGAGTTTGCGCGCCGTGCCCGGCCGTAACATAAGGCGCCCGCGCCGGGACGGACGGCGGGACGGAAATCGGGACGGACATAACGAGTCCTTCTCCTCCGGACATAACGCCTCGCACCTGGGCAAGACTATGCACACGAGCACAGCGGACGCGCACCCGGACCCGCGCTCGGGTAACATGGACACGACGCGGTACACACAACAATTCGAGCCGCGCACCAGCATGTCCCTGTACATCGATTCCGCCAGTCATCTGCACCACGACCAGGAGAAGAACCTGGTCCTGACCTGTCCGCATTGTCTCACCGTGTCCCACATCACCCCGGCCGCCGTGCCGCGCTTCGAGGACCTGCAGCTGTATCGGCCGAACCAGGTGGGGCTCGTGTACATGTGCGACGCCTGCCACGCGCCGATCTTTCTGCGCTTCACGGTGCGCGCC
>Ga0209686_1000892_pt1 | contig 14925 bp, 25 predicted proteins | sample GraSoiAngelo_126_FD_185883 | JGI IMG/M metagenome (GOLD analysis project Ga0209686, IMG submission 185883) | Grasslands soil microbial communities from the Angelo Coastal Reserve, California, USA - 14_0927_09_20cm (SPAdes) (version 2) | ecosystem: Environmental > Terrestrial > Soil > Grasslands ...
GATTTCGGTCGGCCAGGCGAAGTCCTACCGCAACATGCTGGCCGCAACGCTGGAGAGCCTGAAGGACGCCAACGGCGATCTAGTCGCCTGCCGCAAGGAGACGGGCAGCAACGAGAAGACCACCCCAGATCCCTGCTGGGCGAAGGTGTCCGACGTGGTGACCATCGCCCTGCAGAACATCGCCGGCGTGAAGAAGGCGCTGGATTCGAAGTAACCACCGGAGAACCCAATGTCCGCACTCACCGTCATCACCAGCCTGATGCCCGTCATCAAGGCCGCCGCCGAAACCATCGAGCTGTTCCAAGGCGACGAGCAGGCCGCCCGCACCGACTCCACCGTCCAGAACGCTCTCGAGGTGCTGGGCGCCGCATTCCCGCTGATCGACACCTTCCGCAAAGGCGGCAACGTGACCGAAGAGGACGCCCAAAAAGCGCTCGCCGCCAACGACGAGGCCCTCGCGGACTTCGACGCCGAGATCGCCCGCCAGGACACCACCGGCCAAGCCTGAGCCGCCACTGTTTCAACCAGAGAGACTTCCCGCCCGGCTTCGGCTGGGCGGGCTTTTTCATTTCCAGGCGTTGTTTTGTCGCGTCGGCCGGTGTGTGGTCCTCCTGACCGCCCGCAAAATCACGGAGCCTGTCCAAAGACATGAGAGAGGAAGAGCGATGTTCGAGCTGAAGCAGCATCATGAAGTGGTTCAACTACTGAGCGCCGGCGCTGGTTTGACGATGAAGGCCGGCATGAAACAAACCCACGAGCTCATCCAGATGGCTAGTGCCGCCAGCGCTGGCGGTGGCCAACTCACTCTCACTGGCCTCGGGCTGCGGCCGCATCACGAACTCGTCCAGATCGCGAGCGCGGGCAAGGGCCGCGTCGTCTTCGAAGATTGATAGGCAGGTTCCGCTAGGTGCCGCCCACCTGCCAGGCTTTGGCACTTGATCTTCAGCCCGGCTGATCACCTTATCAGCCGGAGAGCAGGCGCCAGATCACCGCCCAGATTCCCACGCACAGCACTGTTGCACCGATCCACACCCAGCCGCGTAGGGTAATCCTCGGCAGCATCCGCCGGCGTGGCCGAAGACGGGGCATGCACGCCATCGTAGCCGCCAAGCGGCGTGCACGCGCAGCCTAGAGAGTTCAGCGGCTCTTGCGTGCCCGCTGCAGAGGAATCACCTCGGCTTCGGTTTGCCCATGCTGGGCCATGTACTCCCGGATCAACCGGCGCACGACCTGCGACGGCGACATGTCCTGCTTCTTGCAGAGCGCCTCGAAAGCCTCTTTTCTCTCTGGCTCGATCAGGAAGGTGAAGCGCGCCGTCTTAGATTCCATGGGTCCAAGGTCTCCGAAAAAGAAAGCCCGCGATGGGCGCGGGCTTGAGAAGCTGCGAGGCACTTGTCACGCAGCCCACTGCCAGGGAGGAAGCAGGGCCGGCCGAAGCCAGGCATGCAGTGTAACTCGGCTGTAACGCCTTCCTCCCGAAGCCGCAGTTTTACCGTGACGCATGTCACAGCCGCGTGCCAGACGCAAGTGGTCTCGGAAACGCCGTGCGGGCGGTCTCTAGAATTCTCGGCAGCATGAACAGGAGTCCCATCAAAGTTGCGATTGCGGACGACCACTACCTGACCCGATCCGGGTTCCGTCGCTACCTGGGTTCCTTTGACGACGTGGAGGTTGTCGGCGAAGCCAACGATGCATTCGAGGCGCTGGAGCTTGTCCAGCGCGAGGAGGTGGACGTCCTCATCCTCGACTACAGCATGCCGGGCATGACTGGGTTGACCGCGTTGCCCAGGATTCTGGAATGCGCACCGGACACACGGGTCGTCATGGTTTCTTCGATGCCAGCAGACATGCTCCGAGACCGAGCATTGCGCGCCGGCGCATGCGAATATGTGGAGAAGTCCTCTGGGCCCGAGCGGCTTGAACAGGCGATCCGAGCTGCTGCTGCGAGCTAGTTCCACCGGCAGTTCTCATTCCTACGCAACGCCGCCACCACTTGGTGGGTGAGCTCCATTACCAGTTCGTGCTGGCGATCTACCAGTTCCCGCAGCGGCTCGACGTCTTTTGTACCCGGCAACTGTGGCGCGCAGGAGATCCACGTTCAAAGCCTTCAGAGTGAGCTGCGCCGAACTGGCGTCCTCAAGCAGCTTCATGATCTGCTCGTGTTTCGTCATGGCTCGAGCCTGGTGAACTCGCCGTGCATGTCGGCAACGGGAACACTGGTTCCGTCGTCATCGCCGGTATCCGCTGGGAAGCACGCCACCAACCTCCCGTCATCGTCCATGACAACCACAATCACCGGGCGGCCACCGGTGGACTCGGCGTAGCGGTAGCGGCCGGGAGCGCTGGGCTGTTCCATGGCAATGCAGAGGGTACGCCCTGTCCCCCTGCTGCTCAAGCATGCCCATGTTTTCCCGGTCACCAATGAAGGCGCATTTGCGCCTGCCGGCGCTGCCAGCGCAGCGCACGTTCCCGCATGGCCAGTGCGCAGCACCTCAGACCTAGCCAGCCGCGGTGTTCTCTCATACCTGGCATCGTGCTGCAAGCGGGTGGGCGGGCGCAGTGATGCGGATCACTTCCGCCATGAGCCCTTCCCGCAGTCTCCAGGTGGATGCATGCAAGCAACGACTTCGCGGCGGCTGCTTGCTTTCTGCGCAACTCTTCTGTAATAATGCAAGCTCGTTAACTAAAGTGGAGTGCTTGCATGGGAAGCAGGGATGATCAGCCGAAGGGCCGCGCCAAGGGCGGTGTAGCGCGCGCTGAGAAGCTGACGCCGGAGCGTCGAAGCGAGATCGCTAGGAAGGCGGCGCTTGCCAGGCGTATGCCGAAGGCGACGCACCGCGGCAATTTCCAGCAGGACTTCGGCATCGACGTCGACTGTTATGTGCTGGACGACGACCATAAGACGGCGGTCATCAGTCAACGCGGGATGGGCGCGGCCTTGGGGCTCACGACCAGCGGGCAATCATTCATTCGTTTCGCCTCGGGCAAGACCATCGCCCCGTACCTTGGTGCTGAGGTGCGGGACAAAATCGAAAAACCCCTTAAGTTTCAATGGGTTCCTCGTGGTGCTGACAAGCAACCTGCGGGCGAACTGAACGGCTACGACGTGACGCTACTCATTGATGTGTGCAAGGCGATCGTCTCGGCCGAGACCGAAGACAAGCTGCTGCACCATCAGCGTGGCCTAGCCAAGCAGGCTCACATCATTCTCAATGCGTCGGCTAAGGCCGGCATCAAGGGACTGGTGTACGCCCTCGCGGGATACGAGGCCACGCGGGAGCAGGTGGTCGCAGCCTTCAAGATGTTCGTCGCTGAGGAAGCGCGCGAATACGAAAAAGAGTTCCCGCCGCAGTTGTACAGCGAGTGGTACCGGCTTTACGAGATTCCCGTGTATGTGCGTGGTCGCCCTTGGAACTTCAAATCCCTCACGATCGACCACGTGTACTACCCGCTCGCGCGGAGTAGCGGCCGAGTGCTACAGCTAATTCAAGCCCAGCGCGCGGGCGACCCGGAGCGAAACAAGAAGCTGCACCAGTTTCTGTCCGACCTCGGCGTGAAGGCGCTGCGCACGCAGGTTGGCCAGTTGCTAGGTATCGCGCGGATTGCGAAGAGCAAGGCCGAATACGAGTCGCACGTGAAGACGCTGTTCGGGGACCAGCCTGACCTCCCGGGACTCGAACCAGTCTAGGTCCGCCAAGTGCGCCCCTCCTGCCAGCCCGGCCGCTTGATCTTCAGCCAATCCCGGCTGATCACCCCGGGCTGGTAGGCGCTGGCCAGGCGCTTCGCGACGAAGCCCTCCAGCTTCACGCCCATCACGAACCGGTTGAACAGGTCGGCTTCGGCCGGCAGCTCGCTCACCGCCACCAGCAGCCCTTTCAGTGGCGCCAGCAGCTGCTGCAGCATGGCCTTGCGCTCGATCAGCGGCAGGCTCATGACGTTGCGGCCGTCCAGGTAGAGGAGGTCGAAGGCGCAGAACGTGACCTGGTCTGCGCCAGCTACCCAACGCCGCCGGCGCGCCCGGGCCTGCAGCCGCTCGAAGTCGGAGCGGCCGATCTCGTCCAGGATGCAGGCCTCGCCGTCGATCACGTGGGGACCGCCGGGCAGCGTGGTCAGCAGATCTGCCACCTCCGGGAACCACTTCGAGCAGTCCACGCCGCTCTTTGTGCGCAGCTCGGTCGGCTGGCCGCCGCCGGCGCGCGCCATGCAGCGATAGCCGTCGTACTTGATCTCGTAGATCCAGGCGTGGTCCGTGAAAGGTTTGCCGCCCTCCGTGGCGCGCATGGGCGCCGGGATCGTGAAGGTCACCGAACGAACGGATCTCGCGGAGGCGGGTTCGGGCGAAAGTCGCCCGGAACCCAGATCTGCAACCTGTTGCGCTCCGGAGGCGCCTCCGATTGATGCATCACGCCATAAAACACGCGGTCCACGCAGACGGAGGCTTCGCACACTCGTTCGTGCAGGCTATAGAGCTGGGTGACCGGCAGCAGACGGTCATTGCTGGCGCGAGCGAGCCTGTGATACAGGTCCTCTTCCGGTCGATAGTCCCAGCCCCAAGATCCGTGGGTCATCACGTTCCTGTCATCCAGTGCGTTGGACAACGCGTAGAGCATTGCGTGGACGTCGGCCCCGAGTTTCTCTGGCAGCGATGTTTTCGAGAGCCATTTCTCCAGCAGGCGCAGCTTCGCGCCCATCGTCCGGTCTGAGATGTTTGGCGGCGCCCCCTGACCCAGGAGCTGCCTGATGATGTGGTCCATCTCAAAGTCCAGATGACCCCACATGACCGTGATTCGTCCCATTACGACCAGTTCTTCATCGGTGAGTGGAATCAGGTAATGAGGGCTGGAGAGCCGCCTGGCTCCTTCAGGCAGCCGCTCGAGGAATCGTCCGGGGAGGTCCGCCACGGGGATCTCGAAGTGGCGACCGCTCGAGTCCTGAAACACAGCGATCAGGCGGTCCCCGTCCGTCCGCAGGACGCATGGCTCAGGATCCTGTCGGTCTGTGTGTATGTAGCCATACGGGCCCGGCTTCAACGGCCCGCTCATGACTTCGGCGGCTGCACGCTGTCGTGGCCGGCGGACTGGTAGTTCGACATGGATCGGGCGCGCTCCTCGTCCGTCTCCGGGATCTCCCGGATCTCGGTGCTGCCTGGCACGATGCTGATCGCGCCGATCGACGCCGCCTCGTCCGGGTTCATCTTCCAGGAGCTGGCGTAGGGCTGTGCGCGCGGACCGGATCCCTGTCGCGGCGGCAGGACGTAGAGGGAATAGGCGACTTGGCGCATGGCGAAAGCATAGGCGGTGGTTGGCAGTTGCTCCGCCGACTTTTCTTCTAACGCGGAATTCGCGTCCCTCTGAAAACTCAGTCCAATTTGCGCGGCCGCCGTTAGAAGGAGCCTCTGTAAGTCGTTGATTTCTTGAATATCACCCGCTGCTTTGGGACCAGAGGGTCGTAGGTTCGAATCCTATCGCTCCGACCATAAGTCTTTGATTCTTCAGGTATTTCGGCTGCCGAGCGGAGATTCAGGTGGACCTGTTTTCTAACGCAGCCTCATTCTTCTAACGCCCTTCTTGCCGGTTGGGCTTCGGGATGCAACAATTCGCAACGACGCCCCAGGCGGAGGTTGTAGATTGGGGCTCCACAACAAAAGTTTTGGCAGGGAGCGCAATTTGCTGACGCAGGGGGACGCGGAGCTCGCCCAGATCATCTTTCGATTACTGCGGAATGCCACAAGTCAGCAGGTCGTACGCGACTTCCTGAAGTCACTTGGTATCGCGACGTCGGCCCAAAATTGGGATGATCTGTTCACTCGACGGATTCAGCCGGCGCTGAATGAAGGTCTGCTGACAATCTCCGATTTCCGAAGCTTGCTTCAGCAAGTGGAGGAGTGTGGGAGACAGCATACGTTTCTGTTTAAGTGCGATGCGGACAGTGCGCATACCCTTCTTTCTCGTGCGAGGGTCACACGCATCGCAAGTGAGGAAGGCCTCGGAGACCTCTTGACGGACCCGCTCGATCTGGAACTACCAGATGAGCCCACGATCGTCGACATCCGGCTGACGCCGCATGACGGTGCACGGCATCTGTCCGAACTGATGATCAAGGTCGTTGAGACTAGAACTACAAAAGTCTTTGTGGGTGAGACGTGGGATCGGGTTGCTGGCACGATGACAAAGCAATATGTCCTTCACCACAAACGGGCGGTCAATGTCGCAGTGCTACGCGATACTGGTGTGCTGGAGCTTCGCATCGCTTCCCAAGATAACCAGTCCAAGTACCACGACAATCTACGCGTATTCCGTGCGGCGATCGCGCGTTTCATTCCGCAGAACGGATTCGCTGCTGTGCTCCTGAGTAGAGCAAAGACCAAACTGTGGAACGATCAGGAATCGCTCGCCGGTGAGATTCGGTACAGCCACTCTTCGGCGCGTAATGACTTCGGGTTCGTCATGAATGTGTCCTCGTCCTCACAGGCTGACAACATATCGACCGATGATGGTTCCAAAGCTGCGATGCAGAGCTTTCTAGACAGCGAAGGACATGTGACTGCGGCGAATGTGTATGTGAAGATCCCTGATACTGACCGCGAGATTCACCTTCTGCTCTCGGGAGAGCCGAACGAGTTCGCAATCCCTGTGGCTTGCTCTGCAGAAGACTATGCATATGTTCGCGACAAGATTCTCTCCTTTAATAGAGCGTCATCCGCAAGAAGCTGACGCTCTGCGTCGGGTGGCGGACTATTTTGCCGAGTTTGAGGCCCGGCAGGGCGAACGCGTTCTAAAGGTGCGCCTGGATCCTCATCGTCTCTTCGACATATCTGAAGCGGGAAGCGCTTCCCGCTTGGCAAGAATCACCCAGATTTTGATTGATGAGGGCATCTTTGAGCGGCGTGTGATTGTGCGACTGCCCATGGGGGGTGGAGTGGAGTTCGGTTCTTACAGCGAACTCCCGGAAGTGATCCGTGATCCTCTTCGCGATGTGGAGATGGAAGTGAGCGAGGAGAACACCGAGGCTTCCTACGTCGTCATTGCTGATGAACGACACTGACGTAGTCGCTCTAGTTGAAAGTACGTGGAGAGACGCGCAGCCAGACAGACGGTTCGCTGCACTGAGGAACCTGCGGATCGCAATTCCTCCTGGCTTGATCGGCCTCTATGAGGCACTTCTCGATGCGAAGCTCGCAAATGTCAAGGATGATCCGTCGGCTACCGTACTGTTTCTTATTCACGGGATTCAAACAGACGGAGCATGGCAGCGACTTGTACAGCGGGAGTTCAGGGATGTTCCATCCATCAATGTAATTGATCTTGGATACGATTGCGTAACGCCTGCGCAGTTGGTCGGTCCGTTCAGAGGAACCCCCATCAGACGTATAGCTCGCGAACTACGTGATGCTCGCAAACGGGAGCCGAGCGCGAGGTTCATGGTCATCGCTCACAGCTTTGGAAGCTACATAGTTTCGCGAATTCTTGAGGAACATTCGGACATTCAATTCGAAAGGATCGTCCTCTGTGGTGCCATAGTTCGGAGGGATTTTCCTTGGCAGAAATTTGCCGGCGATATGAGTCGGGGCACGATCGTCAACGATGTCGGCACGAAGGATTTCTACCCCGTTCTAGCTACCATTGCTAGTCTGGGGTATGGGAGCTCGGGTCGGCGAGGGTTTCAAACCGGTCGAGTGATCGATCGTTATTTCCCGTACGGCCATAGCGATTTCTTCGGTCGCAAAGGCCGCCATATCCGATTGTTTTGGAAGCCTTTCATCCAGGAAGGACGCATAAAGCATTCCCTCTGGGACACACGGAAGCCGAAGACTGGAATATTGATTTTGATGCTTAGCCATCCTTGGATCGGCCGGTCGTTTGCGCTCGGCCTTCTTCTCCTGGCGGTCTGGAGTGCCCAACGATTGCTGTAGGACGCGGCCAATCAGCGAGTTGAGGCCGTTTCTTGAGCCTTGCGGTTTCGCACGTAGCTAGCGGTCTGCTGCTCCGTGCTGTGCGCTCCCTTCCGCCGCGCCGCCTGCATTCCGTGGACTTCCTCGGTGTCGGTGATCGCCTTTGCGCGCAGATCGTGGAAGTGCAGGTTCTTCACCCCTGACCGCTTCAGAGCCCGAGCCCAGGCCGACTTGAAGGCCTCGTACTCGTACTCCTGCGCGGTCTGGCTGGTGACCACGAACCGCATGTTCCGCCGCGGCAGGGCCTCCAGGCGCGCGATCACGGCGCGCAGCCGTGGCGTCCATGTAATCAGGACTTTCGCCCCCGTGCTGGCGGCAGTCTTGTCCGGCCTGAAGAAGATACCTTCAGGGGCAATGAACGGCGCCACCACCTCGCCACCTTCATCGAGCGCAGCGCGCTTGTTCCAGCGCAGATCCAGCAGATCGCCGATCCGCTGGCCGGTGAGGTAGGCCAGGTCGATGAGCGCCGCCAGGATCGGGCCTTGGCGCGTGCGCTTGCCGTCCTCCCCGTAGAAGGCGGCGACCTTGATCCGGCGCAGCTCGCTGTCCGTGGGGTAGCGGTCGCGCGCCGGCGTCGCCATCGTCTTGATGCTGGCCACTGGGTTGGTGCCGGGTTCCCGGAAGGTCACGGCCTGGTGCTCCTTCTCCTCGGCGTACCGCATCAGCTCGCGCAGGCCAGCGCGCATCTCATTGAAGGTGCGAGGACGCTTCTTCCACGGCCCGAGCTCCGCGTCGTTCCAATCGCCCGGCCGCTTCTTCCAGCGGCTCAGGAAGCGCACGCAGTCCGGGGTGGTGACCTCGCACGCTCGGAACTCGGCGAAGGCTTCGCTGATGGCGGCCATCACCCATTTGTCATTGGCCTGGGACTTCGCGCTCTTCTCGGAGCTCACTTCGTCCAGCCAGGCGGTCACCAGCGCCGGGATGCGGTCGGGCGCTATGTCGCGCGCGGCCATGTCGGCCAGCTTGCGGTATAGGGCGGGGATCCCCTCGCGGATCTGCGTGACCTTGGTCCAGACGCGCTTCTTGCCCTCGGCGGTCACCAGGTAGTACCAGCGACCCTTGGGGTAGACCCGGGGAGGGAGTTCGTTGTGGCGGCTCATTTCACTCTCTGCAGGGCAGGGGTGCGGACCTTTGGCCGGTTGGCGGGCTGGGTGCCTGGCTGGAGGCCGGCGGCCACCGCATCATAGTGGGGGCGCTCGAGGACCACTTCGCCCGTCACCCTGCTACGGTAAGCCCGGAAGAACCCGCGCCGGTGTAATTCCCTGAGCTGGTCCGCGGGCCGCTTATAGCCACCCGCAGCCATCCGGACCTCCTCCGACGAGAGGACGCACCGGTACTCGACGGGAGCAGCTTCACGGCCCATACTCATCCGTTCGGAGGGAAGCGGTATGGATCTGGGTGACCGCAAGGTGGTGATTCACGCCGAGGGGCCCGTCGATGGCGGATACCGCGGCTACGCCGTCATCTGCTGGGAAGAGGACGGTGCAGTCGAATCGCGATTGGACTTCCATGGCATCTTCATCAGTCCGATCCGTGCAATCGAGCGGGCTACGGCTGAGTTCCAGCGTAGGGCCGAAGCGGGCGAGCTTTAGGCTGTTTTTCTTCACCGCTGCAGCTCCCGCAGGGCCTCTGCCTTGGCCCGGTTCAGTTCCGCCATCAGCGCAGCGTCGCCGCCGCGGTCCGGGTGGTGCGCAGACGCCAGGCGGCGGTACACCTCCTGGAGCTGCTCGCGCGTGCTCACGCCGGTGCCAAAGACCTGCCGCCAGTGCTTCTGACCCGCTGGTGCCGGCGCCGCGGCCGGCGGCGGGGGCAGGGCGGTGAAGCCGGTGAAGGCCGCCTCGAGCATGTCACCGGTGCCCCACCTGGCGATCCCGCGCAGTGCCTCGATCGTCTTGGCGATCGCCTGCATGTTGTGCTCGATCTTCTGCCAGCGGTCGCAGGCAAAGGACATCTGCCGCTTCTTGTAGGTGAAGTACACAGCGACGCCGGGGTCGTCCGGCTGGCGCTGGCTGGCCAAAGGCAGGCCGTCGCGACGCAGCGCGATATTCGTGCTGATCACAAGCTGCGGGTCTGGGTAGCGCCCCGCCAGGCGGCCGATTTCCGCCACGATGTTGTCGCGCGCGCGGGCGAAGGTGACGTCGAACTTCGCGCGCTCGCGGCGCCAGGAATCGGTGCGCTTGCGGCCCTCGGGCCAGTACAGCGGGTAGGCTTCAGCGGTCACGCGCTTCCTCCCACATCGAATGGCAGTGGCGAGAATGCAACGTTGCTCGTCCGTGCAGAATCATGGGTTTACGGAGGAGAGCATGGCAAGGACACCCCAAGAAACCCAACGATTCCAGCGCGCCGCAGAACTCGCTGCGGCACAGCTGGGCGAAGCGGAGCAGATCGTGAAAGCCTTTATGCCCAGCACGCCCGATTCCGAGCGCTCGGTACTCGTTGCCGCAGTGGTGCAAGCGATTGCGCTGAACATGCACGCTGTCGCGACAGCGAAGGATTAGCTTCCCAGCGTCGTCGGATGGGCGCGGGTCGAAGAGCCGCCCGCGCCGATGCAGCCGGTGCTCGTCCCAGAGGCGGTAAGAGGAGAGGGAAGGATGGAAAAAGCGGTGGAGTACTGCCTGCTCGGAATCCAGTCGGAGCTGACATGCATGCCGCGCGCCGATTGGGCGAGCTGGGTGCAGGCTGTGTTCTCGGTCGTTGCCATCGTCGCCGCGATCGTCATTGCGTGGTGGCAGCGGCGCAGCGAGCATCGGGCTGCTTCCGCTCGATCTCAGGCTCGCGCCGAGATTGCGGGAACCAGCGTATTGTTCAAGCTGCCAATTGCCATTGGCACGCTTGATTCGATGGAGTCCGCGGTTCTCGAACGGCAAATCCACTTTGCCTCGCGGGCCAAGACTCTGACAGAAATGATCGATCGGATGGTGACGTTTGCCACCGATGAAGAGCTGATTGCAATTGCCGATGTTGATGCCCGCGCGTCCCGCTTCCTGATCCGCGGTGAACGCCGGCTTCGAGACACGCAGACGATGCTTCGCATGTTCAGCGATCACACGGATGTACCTGCTGACAGTTACGGGGACGACATGGCCCATGTGTCGCGGATGTTTGCGGACTCGAAGAGGGACTTTCAAGAGGCTATGGACAGGCTGGGGCTCTTCGTACCCGACGTATCGAAGTAGGCGGCCATGGATGAGAATTGCAGTGTGGCGCTGCACTTCCGAGTCGGAGGGCGTCATGGCACTTCCCCGAACGGTATGAGCCGGCAGCTTGAAGGCAGCATCAGCGGGTGCTGCGGGTAGCCGCCGCGTGTGACGCGCAGGCACTGCGGCCGCACCTTCATGCTGTGCAGCAGCTTCATCACCTCACCGGGCCGCGCCAAGCCGGCGGCATGCGCGCCCCAGGCTAGGCAGACCGCGGCGCTGTCCATGACCGCCTCCGCGATGTGCCGATCGTTCTCCGGGCCAACCGGGTAGCCCGCGCGGCGCAGGTCCTTCGGATCCGTCGCGCGGTAGGCGAAGAGGTTCACGACCTCCATGCGGCCGAAGTTGTGAGCCTCGGCGAACCGGATGCACCGGCGGATCGTGGCGTCATCCTCCACAGCGTCGGCGGTGCTCGGGTTCAGCATCACGAAGAGCAGCGGCGAGCCGCAGCCCCATTCGCGCCAGAGCCGGTACCGGAACTTGCGGCACTCGCTGATGGATGCGTGCTTTCTGACCTCGACCATCACTCCTCCTTTGGCTGCTCGCCAGCGTGCGTTTCGGCGACGGCCTCCATGACCTGATCCAAAGAGGCTTCCGGCCCGGCGAGCTGCCTGTCGCGGTCGGGCTTGGGGGTGGCCGGCTGCGCCCGCGCCAACTCCAGAAAGCGCACCAGGCCATAGTTCGTGCCCGGCTTCGACAGCAGGTAGGGCGGCATGCCGGCCTCGATCCACAGGCGGCGCGCCTCAGCGTCGTCGCAGGGGCGATGCTCCTGCTCGGGATTGCGCCGGTATTCCTGGTGCTCGTCCCAAAGCGGCTGCGCGTAGCCACCACCGCCGACCGCCACCCAGACTGGGCATTCGTCCAGCTTCGTTTCCCAGTACTGGCCGTGCTGCCAGGTGGCGCGGAGGGTGTCGTGGCGGCTCATGACCGTGCTGCCTCCGCGGCCGCAATCAGTTCCTCGCCGACGGCGTCCAGGTACCGCAGCATCTGCCGCGTCTCCGCCAGCTCGAGCTCCACCTTCTGGCCGGCCTTCTCTACGACGAAGGTGCCGTTGCTGTCGATCCAGCACCGGAAGGACGGCCTCACCGGCACCAGCTGCGCCGAGCTGCCGGCACGAGGGGTCAACGCGCCGATCTTTCGTGGGCGCGTCACGCCTTCAGCCACCTTGGCACCCGCCGCGCGCTGGTTCATCAGGTTGCAGCCGCCGGTGGCCCACTGCCGTCCTTTGTCGGTCAGCCTCCACTGCGTGCCGCCGACGCGCTCCACACGCCCGGCGCTCTTCATGTTTGTCAGGGCGTTGGCGAGCACCTTCATGGCCACGCCTTCCAGCCGGTCGGCAACGGCGTCGCGGTGCAGGCCTTCCTCGCCCGCGGTAAGCAGCACGCACGCGACCTGGAACTGGGTGCCGTGGGCGCGGGTAGGCGTCGGCGCCGCAGCCTTCTTCCGCTTGCCGTTGGGCGCGCCGCGTCGCTTGGGCGGTTCGTTTGGCTCGGAGGGCTCCGAAGGTTCAGGCTGCCGCCCGAACTGAGACAGCACGTCGAAGGGGCTGCCGCCACGGCCCACGGGCGGCGCGCCGTCGGCTGGCACCACCCGGTGGATTGGGTTGTCGCGATCGTCGGCCATCACACCTCCCCGCCTTTCGGCATCTCGGCCCAGCGCACCACGTCGATCTCGTTGGTGTCGGTGTCGCGCCACGCTTCGCCATCCCACCAGCCCAGCCAGACCGGCTCGGATCCGCCCCTGATCCTCACAAACACGGTCAAGTCCGCGTCGGGGAAGTCGTCGTTGGAGACCTCGCGCCACTCCAGCGTCTCGCACAGCGCGCCGAGCCGCGGCTCCCGCGCTGGCGGCACGTGGTCATGATTCCAGCAGTAGCGGCCGCGCATCTTGTAGACCCTGCCGGCCTCCACGTCGTACTTCAGGAGCGCGCTGACCAGGCCGGAGCTGGCCAAGCTGGCGATCTCCGCCAGCTGCTTGGCCGTCGCGGGCCCGTTTTCCTTGAGCTCCCGGCGCATACGGCCGGTCTTGCTGTCGTTGTCGGGCAGCGGCTCCGGAGAGGGCTCGCGCTGCAACTGGTCGGCCACGAATGTGATCGCGTCCATCCTTCACCCCTGTAGCTTGTGGCGCGTGATGCTGGTGATGCCGTTGTTTGGGCCTTCCAGCTTCGTCGAGCGGTACGGTTCGTCCGGCGGCGCTTCCAAGAAGGGAGCGCTGGTCTGCTCGGTGGCGACGAGGTAGTCCACCTCCACCTTCGCGGTGTTCACGGCCACCTGCGCGATCTCGCTGATCGCCTTCGCCCGATCCACTTCGGCCTTCAGCTTCTCGGGCGTGTCGGCCTCGCGCAGGGCCTGCAGCTGCTGGATCAGGTGCATGCGCACCGTGTCGATGTGGTTGTGCGTGGTCATGACTGCTCCAGCGCCTTGGTGCGCTTCCTGATCTGGCTGGTGATGGCACCCCGCAGCCGGACGACTTCGGCGATGTCGGGCCCGTACTGGTGGACCGTGTGGCGAAGCATGTGCTCCTGCTTGGATATGCACTCCAGCCACTCCGGCGTGATCTCCTCGGGGTTCGTCGAGAAGCGCCCGCGCTTGAAGACCACCATGTGCCCCTCGGGGATCGGCCCATGGGCCTGTTCCCACACGTGCCGGTGATACATGACCCAGTCGCGCGGCGGATAGCCGGTGTCGGTCAGCTTGATCTGCAGGTAGCCGATGCTGGCGACGCGCAGGCTTCCGACAGGTCTGTGGTTGCTTGGATGCTGGCCCGGCGCGAATCGCGTGGGAATGCCGGCTTCGATCATCGCGGCGGTGCCGCCGGCCACCGGCCTATGGCCTGGCTGGAATCGTGTCGCCGCGCCGCGCACGCCGTCCAGTCGGCCGCTGGCGGCGCTGGCGAGGAACGCTTCGCTCTTCTTGAGACCCAGCTTCTTCGCCTTGGTGTGCACGTGGTGCGGTACGCAGCCAGGCCACAGCTGCGCCGCCACAGCCTGCGCCGTCTGGTCCGGGTACGTGGCCAGGAGCAGCTCGATCTCGGCCTCCGTCCACCGGTGCCGAGGGGCCAGGATGCCGCGCGACTTGGTCATTGAATCTCCCCTGTGCACGAGTTCAGCACCCCGTTCGCGCACGCGCGCCAAAGCACCGTATCGACGGCCGCTACTCCGAGACCGGTCTCGGCGGCCAGGCGCTCGCACAGCTGCTGCGGAGTGCAGCCTTCGCGGTCGGCCAAACGCTGCAGATGAACGTCCGGCTTCGCGACTGCCGCTCCGAAGTTCTTCGCCAGGTGGTACTTCGTGATCCCGCCAATCCACGGCAGCGCTTCGCAGTAGGCGAGCTTGTCGGCGGCGGCCGCGTATCCGGCCAGCAGCTGCTCGCGGTCGCGCCAGATCCGCTCGATGGCCGCAGCCTTACCCTCGTGGCGGAATACCTCGCGCACCGGCCGACCGGCGTTGAGCGCTTCGACGCAGCGCTCGAAGATGCCGCGCGCCACCGTGTTCCGCATGCCGCTGTTGCAGATCACGAAGATCGTTTCGCGGGCGAAGTAGTCGGCATCGACAGGCTCGCGCAGGTCACTGGCCCATTCGATGTCCAGCTCGGCCTCCTGGCCGAGGGCGGCGCGCAGGCGCGAGAAATCCGCGGCGGTGATCATCCCTGGACCTCAATACGGCTGGTCGTCGTCGAAGCCGTCGCCGGAGCGCGATGGCGCCGGCAGCCGGTCCAACATGCTGCCGCGCAGGGCCTCGACCGCCGCCTTCGCGCTGTAAGGCTTCAGCGGCTCGTC
>Ga0209686_1000904_pt1 | contig 14835 bp, 11 predicted proteins | sample GraSoiAngelo_126_FD_185883 | JGI IMG/M metagenome (GOLD analysis project Ga0209686, IMG submission 185883) | Grasslands soil microbial communities from the Angelo Coastal Reserve, California, USA - 14_0927_09_20cm (SPAdes) (version 2) | ecosystem: Environmental > Terrestrial > Soil > Grasslands ...
CGTGAAATCCGTGTGATCCGTGGCTTCTTCATTCCGTGGCACCCGTGGCTCGCATGACGCGCCGGAACGCATCGACGATCTGTGGATCGAATTGCGTGCCGGCGCAGCGGCTCACCTCGAGGCACGCTTCGCGACACGGATCTCACGGATCTCACGGATCAACAATCCAACGGCATCGGAGCCACGCCGTCCCGCCGATCGCACGAACTGAAAACGTCATGGAGTCAGATCCGTGAAATCCGTGTGATCCGTGGCTTCTTCATTCCGTGGCACCCGTGGCTCGCATGACGCGCCGGAACGCATCGACGATCTGTGGATCGAATTGCGTGCCGGCGCAGCGGCTCACCTCGAGGCACGCGTCGCGAGCGCTGATCGCGTCCCTGAACACGCGCGGGCGGGTCATACGGATTCCGCCGAACCCACGGGCCACGGATCACACGGATCAACAATCCAACGGCATCGGAGCCACGCCGTCCCGCCGATCGCACGAACTGAAAACCTCATGGAGTCAGATCCGTGAAATCCGTGTGATCCGTGGCTTCCTTATTCCGTGGCCGCCGTAACTTGTATCACGCGCAGGAACGCATCGACTATCTGTGGATCGAATTGCGTGCCGGCGCAGCGGCTCACCTCGAGGCACGCGTCGCGAGCGCTGATCGCGTCCCTGAACACGCGCGGACGGGTCATCGTGTCGAAGGCGTCCGCGACGCTGATGATGCGCGCCGCGAGCGGGATCTCGCTGCCGCGTACGCCGTTCGGAAATCCGAGGCCGTCCGAACGTTCGTGGGCATGGCGCACGATGTCTACGGCCTTGGCGATGTACGGAATCCCGGTAATCAGATCGGCGCCGATCGCGGGGTGCAGGCGGACGAGCAGCTGCTCTTCCGCCGTGAGTGGCGCCGGCTTGCGCAGCACGGCGTCGGGAATGGCGAGCTTGCCCACATCGTGCAGCAGTGCCGCCTGCTCGAGCGCCGGCAGATCCGTGTCCGGCACGCCCATCGTCAGTGCGATGCTGACGGCGAGCGCCGAGACGCGATACGCGTGCTCATACGCGCTGGGATCGCCCAGCGTGAGCGTCGAGAGCATGCGATCGAGCGCGGCCTCGCCGTCGATAGAGAGTGACGCGATCGCGTCGACGATCCGATCGCGACGCGCATTCAATTCCGCTTCCAGCGCCTCGCGCCAGCGCCGCGACTCGCGCGCCGAGCGATGCCATTCGACGCCGCGCATCACCGAATCGCGAAGCCGATCGCGGCCGAACGGCTTCGTGAGGTAGTCGATCGCTCCTTGCTGCAGGCTCGTAACGGCGGACGCGACGTCCTGAACGCCCGTCGCCATGATTACCGCGGTTTCCGGCGAAGCGTCGCGAATCTGCTGCGCGAGCCAGAGACCGTCGCGCCCCGGCATTCGGATATCGCACAGCGCGACCGCGGGTGGATCGCCGTGCACGCGCGTCAGCGCCTCGTCCGCGTTAGACGCCGTTCTGACGTCATACCCCGCCGCGAGCCAGCGGCTCATCAGATCGCGCACGCCCGACTCATCGTCCACGACGATCACCGGGGTGAGAAGCGGCTCGGTCGACAAAGCCGTGCTCACGCCCCGACCTCTGCGTCGAGCGTGTCGCGCCGCCGCATGATGGTATCGCCGAGATCCAGCCGCTCGAGACGCCGGTAGAGCGCGCGCCGGCTCAGGCCCAGCATGCGCGCGGCCGCCTTCTTGTTGCCGTTCGCGCGCAGCAAGGCGCGCTGAATGTGCTCGCGCTCCACCGTGACGAGCAGGTCCCCATCAGCCAAGGGCGTCTGCGGCTGTGACGCAGATGATGCGGCAGGCTCGAGGGTTGCGGCGGGCAGTGGCGGCCGCAGCGCCGGCATGCTGATCGACAGCTCGCGCTCGGTGATGAACTCGCCGTCCGCAAGGATACAGGCGCGCTCCATCACGTTCCGGAGCTCGCGGACATTGCCCTCCCACGCCGCCTCGCCGAGCAGCCGTTCCGCGCCGGGCGACAGTCCCAGCAGCGGCTTCTGCAGCCGCTCCGACGTGGCGCGCACGAACGCGGCGGTGAGATACGGGATGTCCTCGCGCCGATCGCGCAGCGTCGGCAGCTTGACTTCGACGATGTTCAGCCGGTAGTAGAGGTCGCTTCTGAACCGGCCCGCTGCGACTTCGGCGCGCAGATCGCGATTGGTCGCCGCGATCACGTGGACGTTGACGCGGCGCGGATCCAGCGAGCCGACGCGATGCACCTCACCGAGCTCCAGCACGCGCAGCAGCTTGGCCTGGACCGACATTGGTAACTCCCCGATCTCGTCGAGGAACAGCGTGCCGCCATCGGCCAGCTCGAAGAGACCCGGTTTGTGATCCGTCGCGCCGGTGAACGCGCCGCGCACGTGGCCGAACAGTTCGCTCTCGAACAGCGTCTCGACAACGGCCGAGCAGTTGACCGTCACGAAGCGGCGCTCGCGGCGCGGCCCCGTCTTGTGGAGGGCGCGCGCGACCAGTTCCTTGCCCGTGCCCGTTTCCCCGCTGATGAGCGCCGTGCGGACGTGCGGCGCAAGGCGCCGGATCATGCCGAAGAGCTCCTGCATGACCGGTCCCCGCCCGATCATCCCGCAGAACTCCAGGCGCCGTGCGACGTCGCTTTCAATCGTGAGCAGGTTCCGCCGGCGTTCGATTTCGTCGCGCACGCCGGCGAGCATCTGCTCGAGCCGGCCGAAGTCGATCGGCTTGCTCAGGTAATCCATCGCGCCGAGCTTGATCGCTTCGACAGCGGTTTCAACGGACGCATAGCCGGTCATGAGCACCGCCTGACACCGGGGGTCCGTCTCGCGAATCGCGCGCAGCACGTCGAGACCGCCGACGTCAGGCATCCGCAGGTCCACCATGACGAGGTCGGCGCGTTTCACCTGGAGCAGCTCGATCGCTTCGCGTCCGCCCGAGCACGTGAGCACGTCGAATCCCGTGCGCCGTGCGAATCGTCCCACCACGTCAAGAATCCCCTGCTCGTCATCCACGACGACCAGCAGCGGTCGCTGCACCGTCATACACACTCCTTCGACACCGCGCGGAGGGCTGCCCTCAGCGCCCGCATCTCGAATGGCGGCGGCAACACCGCGCTGGCCTCGCCCGCATCCGCCGTCGCCATCGTCTCGTCTTCTTCCGCACTCGTCAGCAGCACGATCAACGCGGGCTGCCCGTCGATGGCGCGCGCACTGCGCCACGCGTCGCGATCGGCGGCGACAAACACGCGATCGACGAACGCCGTGTCGATCCCGCCGCCGCGCAGCCGCTCGCGTGCCGCTTCCGCGGTTGCGGCGACGCTGACCCGATATCCCCATCCACCGAGAACCGCGGCGAGATAGTCGCGCTCGGTCTGGTCGCCGTGCGCCACCAGTACCTCGTGGTCCGCACCGACCGCGCCGTCTGCGCGCGCCGGCAGCAGCAGCGAGAATGTCGTGCCGACGCCGACGCGGCTCTGCACCGTGATCTGCCCGCCATGATCGCGGACGATGCCGTAGCAGATGCTGAGGCCGAGTCCTGTGCCTTCCCCGACGTCGCGGGTTGTGAAGAACGGATCGAAGATGCGGCGCAGGTTGTCGTCGGAGATCCCATGTCCGCTGTCAGTCAGCGACAGTTCGACGGCGCCCGCCGCCGCGACATAGCGGGCGGCAAAATGCAGGCGCCGCGGGGCACGTCCTCGCATCGCCTGCTCGGCGTTCAGCACGAGATTCAGCAGCGCCTGTTGCAGGTGACCGGCGTCGGCCATGACGTGCGGCAGCCCGGAGTCGAACGCTGTTTCGATCTCGATGCCGTTCAACCGGAACTCGTACGCGCGTAAGGCGAGCACGCGGCTCACGAGATCGGTGAGGTCCTGCGGCGCGCGCTCCGCCGTCTGTCTCCGCGCGAACGCGAGCAGGTTGCGGACGATGCGCGCCGCGCGCTCGGATTCTTCGGCGATGCGCCGAAGATCCGCCGCCAGCTCCGCCGCGGTGCGGGGCGGCTCGTCAGCTGAAGCCTGCCGCAGTTCCTCCTCAACGAGCTGCGCGTAGCCGATGACGCTCGTGAGCGGGTTGTTCAGTTCGTGCGCGACGCCCGCGACGAGCTGCCCGATCGCAGACAGCTTCTCCGCCTGGAGCAACTGCGCCTGCGTCGTCTTCAGGCGCTCCACCGTGGCGAGCAGGCGTCCGTTGGTGACGGCGATCTCGTCGCTCATCTGCTGCAGCCGCCGCGCGCTCTGGATTTCCTGCGTGACGTTCTTCGCGATCTGCACGACGGCCGGACCGTCCGCAATGTCGGGCACGGGACACGTAGTCACGCTGAAGATCTGACCCGCGGGCGTGGTGATCTCCGCCTGCACGCAGCCCTCGGCCGCTGCGTGTCCGACCGCGCAATCTGGGTGCGCTCCATCGCATAAGCCGACCTCGTCGCAGCTCGTGTTCCGAAGGGCGGTGACCGGCCGTCCCAGATGCGCCGCCAGCGCGACGTTGCCGCGCAGCAATCGCCCGCGGCCGTCGAAGACCGCGATCAGATCGCTGATCGCATCGAACGTGGCTTCCCACTGTTGTTTGCCGATGCGCGCGTAAGAGTGAAACCGCGCGTTCTGTACGGCGACCGCGAGGTGCCCGGCGATCGTGGTCACGAGGCGCCGATCGTCGCCGCTGAAGCGTCTCGGCGCGGACGCGCCCAGGCTGAGTGCGCCGATCAGCTCGTCGCCCGCGAACATCGGCACGCTGATCGCGGAACGAACGGGGATGCGCGATGCGCTCTCCGCCGGCAAGCCCTCGTGCAGGTCAGCGAACATGACGGGCGCCCGCGAGGCGAGCACCAGGTCGCTCGGTCGTGGCGCGCCCGCCTCGGGAGGGCCGATCGCCGCGTGCACGTCGAATTCGCCGGTCAAGGCGTTCATCAGGCGCGCGCTTCCGCTTGTGGCCTGCAGCACATCCATCAGTCTTTGCAGCGTGCTCTCGATCAGCTCGCGCGAATCGAGCGATCGGCGCAGGTCTTCGCCGATCGCGTTGGTGACCTGCATCTCCCAGATCAACCGGCGATTCGCGAGGTTCATGCGCCGCCGCTCGACAGCCCGCTTGACGGTCGCGAAGAGATGCTCGATGTCGACCGGCTTCTGAACGAACGCGAACGCCGCCAGGTCGTACGATTCGATGGCGGACATCAGCGGCACGGCGCCGGAGACGATGAGGATTTCGAGGTCGGCCGACAACTCGCTCAACTGGCCAATCGCATCGAGTCCGGATTCTGAGCCGACCGAGAGGTCAATCACCGCGACGTCCACCGGCGCAGAGCGCACCACGTCAATCGCCGTCTTCACGCACGTGGCGGCGATCGGCTCGTACTGCCGCGCGCGCGCGCTCGCGCACAACAGACGAAGCATGTCCTGGTCATCATCGACGATGAGGATCGTGACCGGTTGCATGGCGGGTGGACGGACGGGGTAGCAAGAGCCGCGCCGCAGGGTCGCGCGCGCCGCGACACCAGTAAAGACGCGTGCGACTCGGCCGCGCCGACGCAGCCGGCGGTGTTGCAGGTTTCAGAAATGAAACGCGCTGTGTTTCGTCAATGAATCACGGCCACTGAAAACGAGAGAACAACAGTAATGCGCGCGATCGTCGCGTGCGGCTGGTTCGGCATCCAGGCGTCGATCGGCGAGGCGGCGGTCAAGCAGGCCTAAAGGCTACGCGAGTTTCTGATTGTCGTAGCGAAGCCCTTTAGGGCTGCGCGGCGCTTTATCTCTTTCAGTGTTCTTCTGTGGCCTCAGTCTGCCCGCACGTCGGCAGTGATCCGGTGCTTCTTCATCAAGCGCCAGAGCGTGGTGCGGCTGACTTGCAGCTCGCGTGCGGCGGCGGCAATCTCCCCGCGGTTCTTCGCAAGCGTCGCGACGATCATCTCGCGCTCCGCCCGCTCGCGCGCGGCGGCTACGGAGCCGTCGGCGGCGTATGCCTGTGCATCGGCGGTGCGCGAGGCAAACAGCTCCTCCGGCAGGTCCGCCGGATCGATGAGCGGATCGCGAGAAACGGCGACGGCGCGCTGCACGATGTGCTCGAGCTGACGAACGTTGCCGGGATAGTCGTAGGCGACGAGCGCGGCACGCGCAGCGTCGCTGTAACCCGTCACGTCCGTTCCGACCCGACAGCGCTGAAGGAAGTAATCGAGGAACAGATCGACATCGCCGCCTCGCTCACGAAGCGGCGGCAGGTGAATACGGTGAACGTTCAGGCGGTAGAACAGGTCGCTGCGGAACGCGCCGGAGGTGACCGCCTGCTGCAGATCGGCGTTGGTCGCCGCCAGAAACCTCACGTCGACGTGCCGCGCCTCGTTCTCGCCGATCCGCCGCACTTCGCCGGATTCGAGCGCGCGCAGCAGCTTCGCCTGCAGCCCCGACGGCATCGTCCCGATCTCGTCGAGGAAGACCGTGCCGCCATGCGCATGTTCGATGAGGCCGGCGCGGGCCGCGGCGGCGCCGGTAAACGCGCCGCGCGCGTGGCCGAACAATTCATTCTCGAGCAGCGAATCCGTGAGCGCGGCGCAGTTCAGCGCGACGTAGGGCTTGTCGGCGCGCGGACTTTCCGCATGCAGCGCGCGCGCCACGAGCTCCTTGCCCGTGCCGGTCTCCCCTGTGATGAGCACGGTGCCCGGCGCCGCGGCCGCGCGGACCACGAGATCCTTCACGCGGCGCATGGCCTCGCTCTCCCCAATCAGCGCGTCCAGGCTGCCGCCGGTGCGGATCTGCCGCTGAAGGAGGTCGACTTGTCGCGCGAGCTGCCGCCGGTCGGCGGCGGAACGCACGCGCATCAGCAGCTCGTCGCGAAAAAACGGTTTCTGTACGAAGTCGACCGCGCCGAGCTTCATAGCTTCCACCGCCGTGTCGACCGTCCCGAACCCCGTCATCACGATGAACGCCGAGTCGACGCGCCGCTCCCGCAGCTTCTGAAGCACATCGATACCAGAGATCCCGGACATCCGCATATCGGAGAGGATGACGTCGAAGGCATTGCCGCGGGCGAGCGTCAAGCCTTCCTCACCGCTGCCGGCGCTCTGCACGGTGTAGCCCGCTCCACGAAGCATCCGCTCAATGCTTTCCCGGACGCCCTGGTCGTCGTCGATCACGAGAATGCGCGACGCTCGATCAAGTTTACAGCGGCTCGTGCCGATACCTTGAGCGGGAGGTGCGACGGCGTGCGGGCGCAATCGTCGCGCATCGGATTGCCGGGCGCCTCGTTCGGGGAGCAGCCAACGATCATTCGCAGGCCCGTGAGAACGGCGCGACAGTCGTGCGAGACGTGGCGCTCCAGGATTACGTGGCCGTGCGCAGCACGCTGTTCACGATCCGCGAATCGGGCGACCGCCTGGTCTTCACGGGTCGCGGTTTCGATCACGGCGTCGGCTTGTGCCAGGCGGCTGCATTCGCACGTCTCAAAGCGGGTGACAGTGCGGCGGACGTGCTGATGTTTTATTTTCCGGGAACACAAGTCAAAAGGCCAGCCGGCCGCCAACTGCCAGCCGTCACCTTCCGGCCGTCAGCTTCGACCGACCGTTCGCTCCAGGTGACAGCGGGCGCTCGGCGCTGCTCTACGACGGCGTCGCAGATACGGCAACGCCCGCCCTTATAATGATAAGCACGGGCCGCCCTGCCCGGCGGTAAACGCCGGGGCCCCGGCGGCGTATTGCATGTCAGGAACGTCAGCGGCGCTCACGGCCGCCCGCGAAGCGGATGCTATCGCTGCCAGGACAGTCAAGACGCTCCAGGCAGAGGGGAAGCACGCCGATGCGCGGGAACGCTTCGCGGAACTGGTCGGGCGGCATCAACGCCGCGCGAGCCGGATTGCGTACCATTACCTGCGCGAGACCGCCGACGCTGACGAGGCGGTGCAGGACGCGTTTGTGAAGGCGTACTCGCACCTGTTCACGTTCCGTGAAGAGCTGCCGTTCGACGTGTGGTTCACGCGCATCCTGATCAACGGATGCCTGGATCGCATCAAGGCGCGAACACGACGCGAGCGCTGGCTCGTGCCGATGGGGCGCGTCGCCGGCGCGCCCACCGACGGGACCTCGGCCGATCGCGACCTGACGGAGCGCCTCGCGAGCGCCGGAGCATCACCGGAGGCCGCGCTGCTATCGCGGGAGCGGCGCCAGCAGATTGCCGCCGCGCTCGCGCGACTGCCGGAACGGCAACGCGCGGTGTTCGTCCTCAGTCATGTCGAGGGCTGCACATCGCGCGAGGTCAGCGCGCTCACGGGATTGAATGAATCGACCGTGCGGGTCCACCTTTTTCGGGCGATTCGGAAGTTGCGGACGCTGCTCGCCTCCGACCGGGCCGCAGTGCCTCACGCGGAGCTGAAAGGGAAACGCCGTGTCACTTCTTGAACGCCTCGGCCGCGGACATCTCAGCGATCGTGAGTTCGCTCGCCTGTGGACGACCGCTGGAGGCCATCCGCACCTCGAAGCGTGCGCGACCTGTCGCGCTCGCTTCGAAGAATTCGATCGCTGGGTGCTCGGCATCGGCGACGAGCTGCGCGTCGACGCCGATGCGGCATTTCCGATCGAGCGCATGGCGGCCCAGCAGGCTCAGATCACCCGTCGCCTCGAAGCCATGGAGCATCCTGCGCGCGTCCTTGCCTTCCCGAAGGCCGCCCGCGCGGTGATCAGCGGCCACTCGCACGTCCGCCGCTGGGTCACCGTGGCCGCCGCCGCCGGATTGATTGCCGGCGTTGGCCTCGGTCAGGTCCTCGACATCCATCGGACGGTCGAGCGCACGGCGCGCGTGTCCGCGCCGGTCTCGCAGCTGGCGGTCACGACGGCCGCGCGCGCGAACGCCGCCGTCACGTCGGCCGTGCTGACGAGCGAGGATGATTTCCTCTCGGACGCCGACGCCTTCTCGCGCCCGCGCGTCAGCAGCGCGTTGCTGCCGCTCGAGGATATGACACCGCACGCGCGGGATTTGGTGGACCGTTCCCGCTGACGTGAGCAATACCCGACCATTGATCTTCCGGAAGGGCCTCGACATGAAAGAGGCCGTCGCCGGAGAACTCGCCGCTGCTTATCACAGCAAGCTCGTCGACCAGGTCCGTACTTCGGATTTCCGTCACGTCGCCGGCCGCCTCACGGTGCACCTCGCGCGTGAATTCGGCTTCTGCTACGGCGTCGATCGCGCGGTCGACTATGCGTACCAGGCGCGCGCTCGCTTCCGGGGCCAGCGCGTGTTCCTCACCGGCGAAATCATCCACAACCCGCACGTCAACGATCGGCTGCGCGCGGCCGGCATCAGGTTTCTCACGGACTCCGTCGAACGGACCCATCGACTCGGGCCCGACGACGTCGTGATTCTGCCTGCCTTCGGCGTGACGGTCGAGGAAATGCTTCGGCTGACGGCGCAGGGCTGCACGCTTGTGGATACGACATGCGGGTCCGTGCTCAACGTCTGGAAGAACGTGGTGCGCTATGCGCAGGACGGCTACACCGCCATTATCCACGGCAAGGTGCGTCACGAGGAGACGCGCGCGACCGCATCGCAGGCGCTGAAGTTTCCGCAGGGACGCTACTTGATCGTGCTGGATCGCGACGAAGCGGCAATCGTGTGCGACTATATCGAGCACCGCGGCGATCGCGGCACCTTTCTCGCGCGTTTCGGCGACGCGGTATCTCCCGGCTTCGATCCCGACACCGATCTCATTCGCATCGGCTGCGCCAACCAGACGACGATGTTGATGTCGGAGTCGCTGGAGATCGGGGAGATGTTCGGCCGCGCGATGCGCGCCAGGTATGGCGAAGCGCACACGGCGGAGCACTTCCGCACATTCGACACCATCTGCAGCGCCACGCAGGAACGGCAGGATGCCGTTGAAGCCCTGCTCGCGGCCGAACCGCTGGATCTGATGATCGTCGTCGGCGGTTACAACAGCAGCAATACGTGCAATCTCGCGCGTATCTGCGCCGCGCGCGTGCAGACATATCACATCGCCGATCCGGAGTGCCTCGTCTCCCCGACCGAAATCAGGCACCGGCCAATCGGCGCGCCATCAACGGCGAACGCCCGGGAAACGCTGTCGAGTGACTGGCTGCCGCAAGGGCGCCTCAGGGTAGGACTGACTGCCGGCGCTTCGACGCCCAACAACATCGTCGGGCAGGTGATCGAGACGTTGGAACAGTTCGCGGCTCAGGGTTCATGAACAGCGGACCTGAGGGTCCGCCCTACACTCACTCCCCCGTAGGCCGGGTCTTTAGACCCGGCGCCCTGAGGCAAGACTTAAGCGATGAGCCCTTATCTTTCCAGTCGAGAAAGCTCCTGACCGCCGACTAAGGTCAGCGTTATGCGCACTTTGTGACCGTTCTGGCGGGCGAGAAATCGATACAGATCCGTGCCGGGCTTGGCCAGGACCGTGGCGTCGGGACCGAGCGAGAAGTAACCTTCTTCCGTCTCGTGTTCAGCGGAGCTAACCTGCGCGGTCACGACGGTTTCATCGCGGTCTGACGCGCGTCCTATGCTGAGTCCAACCAGCAGCGCCGCCACGACGAGCCAGCCAATCATTGCTCCGCGCACGTCCGTCTCCTGCGTCGCATCGGCCCCATCGCCGACATCATTTGCAAGGCAATGCATATGCCACCGCAAACACTGTCAGGCAATGTAGTTACGCCGCCGCATCAGTTCGGTCCTGAGCAGTCGGCTACCCATCCGGGGTAAACGGCCGCTTGCCGCGAGTCGTAATAGCCGCTGTAGTTCCACTGGAGACTGACAATTTCGATGGCACGCCACCCCTCGTGGGCTCTTGCGGCCCTCCTTCTGATCCCGACGTTCAACGTCGCGGCAGATGCCTGCGAACGTCCAGCGGAGTCCGGATACGCTCAGACACCCGGCTCAAAGCCCGGCGGGCAAGATCGTCATCCACCGCGCTGGTGGGCCGACGAGCCCGAGCGTACCGAGCTCGGCATAACGGACCCGCAGTCCGCCGCGATCGAGCAGATCTGGCAGAACACGTTTCCGCGGTTGAAGGAGCTTCGCGAACGGCTCGATCAACTCGAAGAAACGATGTCGCAAATGATCCGCGACGCGGCCGACGAAGCGGCGGTGATGGCGCACGTCGACAAGGTGGAGAGCACGCGCACCGAAGCCAACAAGGCGCGCGTGCTGATGCTATATCGCATGAACCGCGTGCTGACGCCCGACCAGCGGATCAAGCTCAAGGCGCTGCACGACAAGCGTGAGAGCAGCCGCCGCGGGTCCGGACCACCGGATCGCCGCCATTAGATTCCATCAAACATATTCGTTCAGCACTTGTATTTGTTCTGGAGGGTCTCGTGAGGAAGAACGTACTGATGACGGCAGCCGCAGGCCTCGTCGTCGCGCTGGCGGCGGCGCCGCCGGCGTTTGCGCAGAAACAAAAAGACACCGAACTCGATCCTGCGCGCGTGCGTGAGCTCGTTCAACAGGCGCTGCAACAGGTGCAGCCGGTGCCGCAGGCGCCCGCCGGACAGCGCACGCCGTTCACGACTCCAGGCCCGCGCGTCGACCTGACGATTCAGGACGCCGTGCAGCGTGGGGCCGACAAGAACATCGACATCGGCGTCGCGCGCATCACGCCGCGTCTGACCGACTTCACGATCGCTGCGCTCGAAGCCAACTATCGAGTCAACTTGACGTCGTCGGCAAACAACTCCCGCGTGAGCACGCTGCCCTCACAGACCACACAGGGCATCACGAACATCACGACCAGCATGACGGAGAACTGGACTGCGGGCATCGCGCAGAGCCTGTACAGAGGGGGCGGCAATTATACGGTCGGCTGGACAAACAGCCGGGCGGCACAGCAGAGTTCGACGAACCTCCGCAATCCGCAATTTCGGTCGAACCTGACGTTCAACGTGACGCAGCCGCTCCTGCGCGGATTCAAGATCGACGCGACACGCGCCGCGCTGAAGACCAATCGCATCAGCCAGCAGAACGACGAGATCACCCTGCAGGCCACGACTGTGTCCACACAGGCCAACGTGCGAAATGCGTACTGGGATCTCGTGTTCGCAATCCAGGCCGTCGAAGCGGCGCAGGACTCCGTCGATTTGTCCTCGCGTCTCGTGCAGGACAACCAGGCGCGCGTCGAGATCGGCACGCTCGCACCCATTGACGTGGTCACCGCGCAGGCCGAACAAGCCAACCGCCGGCAGGCACTGGTCCAGGCGCAGGCGACCGTGCGCACGTCGGAGCTCGCGTTGAAGCGCCTGATCGTCAGCGGCACCGACGACCCACTCTGGACTTCGTCCATCAATCCAGTGGATCGTCCGCCGTCCACGCCTGAACCAATCAACATGGAGGCAGCCGTGACGCGCGCGCTGCGAGAACGGACGGATCTGCAACAATCCAAGAACAATCTGAAGATCAGCGACATCAACCTCCAGAGCCAGGTAGACACGACGCGTCCGCAGCTGAACCTGACGGCAAACTATGGCCTGGCGGGCCTTGGCGGACCCTTCACGCCGACCGCGCGCGATCCGATTACCGGCCAGATCGTGAGCCAGCCGCAGGTCCAGTCGGGGTACGTCGATGCGATCCGCAATATTCTCGGCCTCGACGCGCCGCAGTTCACAGTGGGCTTCACCTTTGCCTATCCACTCGGCACCAGCGCACAGGAAGCCAACGTGGCCCGGTCGAAGCTGGCGCTCGATCAGTCGCAGGCGAACCTGAAGGCCCTCGAGCTGCAAATCGCGACCGACGTTGCGAACGCCGCCCTGACGGTGCAGAGCTCGCTCGAGAGCGTGCAGGCGACCGGCGTCGCGCGTGAGCTCGGCCAGCGCCGGCTCGATGCCGCGCAGAGCAAGTTCGAAGTGGGCATGAGCACGAACTACGAAGTGGTCCAGGCGCAGCGCGATTTCGCCGATGCGCAGAACAACGAGCTTCGCGCGATTCTCAACTACCGCAAGGCGCTCGTGAACTTCGAGACGGCGCAGACCACCGGCACCCGCGGCATCGGCGCCGCAGTCACGGGCGGCGGAACCACGACACCCACAGGCACGACCAGCGGCACCGGTACAACGACGGGCACAGGGGCTACCAGCGGCACAGGCATCGTGATTCCGGGCGTCACGGGCGGCGGTGGACTGTAAGAGCGCCGCAGGCCAGAACTCATTCACGCACACGACGCACAGTCATGAAGAAACTGATCACGATCATCATCGTCCTCATTGCGATCGGAGCTGTAGGCGCCGCCTATTACGTGCGGCGCGGCGGGCCCGAGCCAACGGTCACGACGCTGCAGATCTCGCGCGGTGATGTAGTCGACCAGGTCGGCGCGACCGGCACCTTGCAGGCGGTCACGACCGTGCAGGTCGGCACGCAGGTGTCGGGCACCGTCGACGAGATGTACGCCGACTTCAACTCGATCGTGAAGAAGGGGCAGGTCATCGCGCGGCTCGATCCCTCGATCCTGCAGACGCAGGTCGAAACCGCGAAGGCGAACCTCGTGAACGCGGAAGCGAACCTCGAGCGACAGAAAGTCGCGGTGTTCGATGCCGAGACGAAGCTGTCGCGCGCGCGCGAGCTGGCCGCACGCAACCTTCTTCCCAAGGCGGATCTCGATGCCGCGGACGCAACGGCGAAGCAGGCAGCGGCGCAGCTCCGCTCGACGGAGTCGCAGATCGTGCAGGCGAAAGCCGCCGTGAACAAGGCGGCGGTCGACCTTGGCCACACCATCATCACGGCGCCCATCGACGGCATCGTCATCTCCCGCAACGTGGATCGCGGACAGACCGTTGCCGCGAGCATGCAGGCGCCGACGCTGTTCGTGATTGCCGCGGACCTCACGAAGATGCAGGTCAACGCGAATATCGACGAGTCCGATGTGGGACGGATGCGTCCGGGGCAGACGGTTCACTTCCGGGTCGACGCGTACCCCACAGACCAATTCATTGGGACGGTGCACCAGGTGCGTCTCAATCCCACGACGGTGCAGAACGTGGTCACCTACTCGACCCTCATTGACGTTCCGAACCCGGACTTGAGGCTCAAGCCGGGCATGACGGCGAACGTGAACATCGAGATCGCCCGCAAGTCGAACGTCCTCCGCGTCCCCAACGCGGCGCTGCGCTTCCGACCGACGCGCGACACCTTCGTCGCGCTCAACCAGGAAATCACGCCCGACATCGAGCGCGCGCTTGGCGGCGGACGTGGCGGCTTTGGCCGCGGAGGACGCGGGAACGCCCAGGCGGGCCAGCCGGGTCAGCCCGTCCGCTCCACGCCGGCACGGCCGGGTCAGGCGCCACAACCGCCTGGCACGGCGACGGCCGGTCAAGCGGCGGCCGCGCAGGGGGAAACGCAGAGTCCGCGCGGCACAGCAACGGCCGGCCAGAACGCGAGCGGAAGCAATCGCCCCGGTGATCAGCAGGGACAGCCGCGTGCGCAGGGCAGCGCGGCCGCGCAGGATGGCGGGAGCGCGTTCCAGCGCGGCGGTGGTGACGTCGCCGGCGGACGCGGCGGCAACATGGATCCGGAAGAGCGCCGGCGTCGCATGGAGGAGCGCCTCGCGCAGATGACGCCCGAGGAGCGCGCCGCGTTCGAGCAGCGCATGCGCGAGCGCCAGGCGCAGGGGGGCTCCGGCGGCGGCCAGGGTCAAGGAAACGCCCAGGGCGGCCCCGGACAGAATCCGCAGAACGCGGATGCCGGCAATCGCACGCCGCAGCGCGGACAGCAGCAGGCCGCGAAGAGCTCGCGGTCGATGACGTCGACCGGCGCGTCCACGATCGACTCGCTCTTCGGTCCCCTGCCGACGGTGGAGACGCGTGGCCGCGCGTGGCTCTACATGAACAAGCAGCTCAAGCCGGTGAACCTGCGCCTTGGCA
>Ga0209686_1000909_pt1 | contig 14795 bp, 14 predicted proteins | sample GraSoiAngelo_126_FD_185883 | JGI IMG/M metagenome (GOLD analysis project Ga0209686, IMG submission 185883) | Grasslands soil microbial communities from the Angelo Coastal Reserve, California, USA - 14_0927_09_20cm (SPAdes) (version 2) | ecosystem: Environmental > Terrestrial > Soil > Grasslands ...
ACAGTCGCCCTGCGTGAAGAGGCACGGCAGGCAGCCGAAACCGCGCTCACTCTTCAGCCCAACCTTGGCGAGGCCGTAGTGGCCAAGGGAGCTTACCACTACTTTTGCCTAAAAGATTACGACACCGCGGTGCATTACTTTGAGCAAGCACGTCAGTTTCTGCCGAATAGCAGCCGGATTCCTGAGTCGCTCGCTTATGTCGCACGGAGGCGAGGCCAGTGGGACCGGGGCGAGGCGTACTTCATCGAAGCCGAGCGGCTCGACCCGCGCAACGTTTACCTGCTTACCCAGCACGCGTACACCTATATCTGTCTTCGTCGTTTCCCCGAAGCCTTACGAAAGCTCGATCAGGTTCTCGATATCATACCGGACGACGTGGATACCCTCGCGGAAAAGGCGGGTATTGCACAAGCCGAGGGCGATCTGCCGCGCGCCGGTGCGCTACTCGCGCCGCTGCATCCGAACGCCGACGACGCCAGCGCCGTGGAAACACAAGTTTACCAAGCGATCCTGGAGCGCCGCCCTGGACAAATCATCCCTCGGCTAAAGGAAATATTGGCCAAGCCTGATCCAGCGTTGGGTTACGTCAATGGCGCACTGCGGTTTGATTTAGGCTGGGCGCAAGAAGTCGCCGGTGATCACGCTGTCGCCCAGGAAACTTGGCGCCAGGCGCGCAGCGAACTGGAATCTTTCCTCAAAGAACAGCCGGAAAATGATCTCCTCATTGGCGATCTCGCGCTGACGAATATGGGCCTTGGTGACAAGGCCGCCGCATTAGCTCTGGCCGAACGGGCGATCGCTGCGAACCCGATCGAGAAAGACGCGGCGGATGGTCCCATGCCGATCGAGATCTTCGCCCGGGTAGCGGCGCGCATGGGGGAACCCGACCGCGCCATCGCCGCTTTACAGAAACTGCTCTCGATTCCGTACGAGGGAGCACTCGCTGCAAACGTGCCGCTCACTCCCGCGCTACTCCGGCTGGATCCGATGTTCGATCCGCTCCGGAATGATCCGCGTTTCCAAAAACTCGTCGCCTCCCTCGCGCCAAAGAAAGGTTCACCCTGACCATTCATGAACCCGCAGAATTTCTTTGGAATTGAGACGGCGCAACAGGATCAACAATCCAATCCATCCTGCTAATCCTGTCAGAACTTTTTTTCCTGACTTCCTGTTTTCACATTCGATCCTCCCGGCTCTCATGCCGCTACCTCACGGCTTTGCCGTGCATGTCGCTCGTCCCACTCGCTCCATTCCTGATTATTTTGCTTTCGTCGCCGACCGATAAACCAACGTCGCCGCAGCAATATCTTCCACCGCCATCCCTAACGACTTGAAGATCGTGGTTTCGCTTGCGCGCGAAGGAATTTTGCCAGCGAAGGCCTCGCCGAGTTCGGCGTAAATTTTCGCGCCGGAGAGAATCACGTCCCCAGATTCTTTCATTGCGCCTTCGCGCGAATCGACAAACACGACATTTGCCATTGCCTCATCATCCATCTCACGCCAGTCGGGTCGAGACGCGCCAACGGCATTGACATGACAACCGGACTTTAGCCACGAACCGTGTAGCACTGGTGTTTTCGAGCTCGTAGCCGTCACAATAACATCGGCGCCGCGCACTGCTTCCTCGGCAGGCATCGACTTCGCGCCAATTTCCGTGGCAAATTGTTCCGCGTGCTCGCGTGTAGGACTCCACACGCGAATTTCTTCGAACTGCCTAACAAGTCGCAGCGCTTCCGCATGACTATGCGCCTGCACGCCGCTCCCGAGGATCGCGAGGATCTTTGCCTCGGTCGGAGCGAGAAGTTTCGTCGCAGCCGCTGAGACGGCAGCAGTGCGCATCTCCGTGATCAACCTTCCGTCCATGATTGCGAGTGGTGCGCCAGTCTCCGGATCAACAAGAAAAATTGTTGCCATGTGCGTCGGGATTCCGCGCTCCGTATTTGATGGATAGAAGGTCACGGCTTTCAACCCGAGCCCACTTGGAGTCAGCGCAGGCATCAGACCCAGAAAACCGGTCGCCGCGGCGACATCGACCTTGATGACCGACCGCACCGGCTGGATCACCTTGCCCGCGGAGAAATCGATCAGCGCTTTCTCCATCGCGGGAATCAAGTCGGCCATCCGCAGATGCTGGCGCACCTGTTCTTCGTTGATAAAAAGCGGCTCGTTAACCACGAATAAACATTAATGCACACTTACGAAAGGAACCAAATTCGTGTCTATTCGTGTGCATTAGTGGTTACGAATCCTTATCCGTGCTATCCGTGTAATCGGTGGTTGAAAAACTGCAAACACGCTGCGTGATCGTAGGCGGCGGGCCGGCAGGTATGATGACCGGTTATTTGCTCGCGCGAGCTGGCGTGCCGGTCGCTGTCTTCGAAAAGCATTCCGATTTCAACCGCGATTTTCGCGGCGACACCATTCATCCATCAACGCTCGAGTTGATGCATGAGCTCGGGTTGCTCGACGAGTTCTTGAAACAGCCGCATCAGGAAGTGCGCGAGTTGCGAGCTGTGGTTAATGGCCAGGTCGTGCCGGTCGCTGATTTCAGAAAACTTCCGACGCGTTGCAAATTCATCGCGTTCATGCCGCAATGGGATTTTCTGACTTTTCTCTCGAGTCACGCCAAACATTTTCCGGAATTCCAATTGCACATGGAAACGGAGGTCGTCGATTTGTTGATGGAGGATTCGCGTGTGATCGGCGTGCGCGCAAAAACGCCTCAGGGCGATCTGGAGGTGCACGCGGACCTTGTCATTGCCGCGGACGGGCGTCATTCGACCACTCAAACGCGCGCAGGGCTTGAGCAAGTACAGTTCGGTGTGCCAATCGATGTGCTCTGGATGCGCATCTCAAAAAAGGACGACGATCCCGAGCAATCGCTTGGCTTTTTTCAACACGGCAAACTACTCGTGCTAATCGACCGCGGCGATTACTGGCAGGCTGGCTTTGTTATTCCCAAGGGGCAATTCGACGAGATCAAAGAGCGCGGGCTCGCGCAATTCCAAAATGAAATTGTCAGGTTCGCCGTCTTTTTACGCGACCGGGTGACCGAGCTAAACGACTGGTCGAAAATCAAATTGCTAACAGTGCAGGTGAATCGTTTGCGTGAGTGGTGCTGCGAAGGACTGCTTTGCATCGGTGATTCTGCACACGCGATGTCACCTGCGGGCGGTGTGGGAATCAATCTTGCCATCCAGGATGCAGTCGCGACCGCAAACTTGCTCGCGGAAAAGCTCCAGCGCGGTCCAGTTCACATCGACGACCTGCGAACAGTACAGGCGCGCCGCGAATGGCCAACTCGTCTAATCCAGGGAATGCAAATCTTTATTCATCGTCGAGTCGTTACTGGTCGTACCTCCGATGAGAAGAAGACTTCGCTTCCATTCGTGTTTCGTTTGCTGAAATGGTTTCCAATCCTGCGCCAGCTGCCTGCGCGTTTCATCGGCGTCGGGCCGCGCCCCGAACATTTCCACAGCCCGACCGCAGGATAGAATCCATCCAGAAATACAGGAAGCCTGTCCTGTTGAGCGGAGCGAAACATTTCTGATTAGTTTTCTCGACCAGCGATGCAACTGAACAGAAAAGATTGAGATTCTTCGCTCCGCTCAGAATGACAAAACGTATTTAAGAGATGGCTTGGATTCTAAGAAAGACTCAAAATTCTCGAATCCATTTCGGGCGCACCGCACATCCTATGTGAAGAACAAACCATTGGAACCAGCTCAGTGGGACTCAAGACAGAAACTCCCTTTCCTTCTACCAATCGGTTTGCTTCGCGAGCGTTAAGCGCGTTCGAGTTGCTGTTCGGTGGATTCATCGTTATCGGTCACAATGTTTTTCGTATTGTGCCCAACGAAGTCATTGTCCTCTGTGCGCTTGGGCTGGTATCGGTACGACTGCGCGATGGTGGATGGTCTGCGATGGGATTCACGCGGGCGGCGTCCTGGCGCCGAATTTTTCTAATCGCCTTGGCGACGGCAGGGGTGCGCATCCTCCTCGGGCAATTCGTGATCGAACCGGTTACTGGATTTTTCTGGCCGGCGCCGACTGCGCCAGCGTTAGCAAATGAAATCACCGGCAATGCGAAAATTGCGCTGCTTGCTTTGTTATTGGTCTGGACGTTTGCCGCGTTCGGTGAAGAAATCGCGTATCGAGGATATCTCCTTATGCGCGCTGCCGACATTGGAAGGAGATCGACAACAGCTTACTGGGCTGGAATCGTGGTTGTTTCGATTCTGTTTGGGTACGGGCATTATTACAAAGGTCCGTCGGGAATCATTGATTCCGGGATTGCCGGCTTAATTTTGGGAGCGGCTTACATGCTTGCGCACCGGAATCTTTGGGCCTGCATTTTGACTCACGGATTTATTGACACATTCGGAGTCATCGACGCTTTTTTCGGATGGTCAAAGTAGATATGACACTCGATCTGCCGGCTATCCGTGCGGCTCACGAACGGATTCGACGATACATTCATCGCACGCCAGTGCTGACTAGCTCGCGGCTAAATCAGGCAAGCGGCGCCTCGCTCTTTTTTAAGTGCGAGAACTTCCAGAAGATTGGTGCATTCAAAGCGCGTGGCGCTACGAACGCCATTTTTTCCCTCGACGATGCAACGGCGCGGCGCGGTGTGGCGACGCATTCGTCAGGAAACCACGGGGCTGCAGTAGCTCGGGCGGCAAAACTGCGCGGCATTCCTGCGCATATCGTCATGCCATCGAACTCGGCAAAGGTGAAGATTCGCGCCGTGGAAAGCTATGGAGCGCGTGTTGTATTTTGCGAGCCCACGGAGCAAGCGCGCGAAACCACATGCGCGGATGTGATCGCGCAGACAGGTGCCACGCTGATTCATTCTTTCGAAAATCTGGACGTGATAGCGGGGCAGGGGACAGCGGCGGTGGAATTTCTCGAAGACGTTCCCGATCTCGACCTTGTGATGTGTCCGATCGGCGGCGGAGGATTATTAGCCGGCACAGCCCTCGCTGCGAAATCGATGCGACCCAATATCAAAGTGATCGCGGTTGAACCGGAGAATGCAGACGATGCCGCGCAATCGTTTCGCGCGGGACGAGTGATCCACACCGAAAAGAAATTCACCATTGCAGACGGACTGCGGACAAATGTTGGCGAACCAAACTTTGCGATCATCAGGCGTTATGTGGACGACATTGTGACCGTGAGCGAGGACGCGATTGTCTCTGCCATGCGCACGATTTGGGAGACGATGAAAATCATTGTCGAGCCCTCAGCGGCTGTTCCGGACGCTGCGATTCAGGAAGGAAAGATCGATGTCGAGAGGCAGCGAGTCGGAATTATTCTCACCGGAGGGAATGTCGATCTCGAGGCGTTGCCGTGGAATCTGTAGCCGGGATCGATGATCCCGCCCCGACCGGCATCAACGATGCCGGCTACAACTCCGCGCGGAAGCGTAAGAAAAAAAAAGAAAGCTAAATCGTGGCAACCTGCGTTTTGTTTTTCTTCGCGAGCATTGTTGGGGGAGTTATTAATGCAATAGCCGGTGGCGGTGGATTGATAACGTTCCCGCTGCTTGCTGGTCGTTGGGCCAATGACTGCCGATGCGACAAGCGCGGTGGCTGGGTTCGCCTCGTATCCGACGGCAGTTTGGCGTACCCGAAATCTGTTAACCGGAGTTCTGGGCAGCGGTGGGTTATGGCTTCTCGTGATCCCCAGTTTTCTCGGTGGATTGATTGGAGCGCTGCTTCTGAGTCATAGGGGCAATCGCAACTTCATAGAGTTCATACCATGGCTAGTGTTACCAGCCACTATTATCATTGCGTTGCGCCCGGTCCTGGTCCGACGAAGAGAAGGCGGTACCTTGCAGCCAGATCTCGCGCAGATGTTATGGCCGGTCGCAATGGCGGGCATCTTCGTGGTGGCGCTCTATGACGGATATTTTGGAGCGGGCATCGGTATCCTGATGATCGGCGCTCTGACCTTCATTTCGCCGGGCGAGATTAGCCATGTGGTTGCGCTGAAGAATTTCCTGAATTGCTGGATGCGAGGAGTCGCTGTGTTTGTGCTCGTGCTTGATGGTAATGTGGACTGGAATTACGGCGCGCCGATGGCTGTCGGTGGTTTGGTTGGTGGCTACATCGGGGGGATTGTGTCGCATCGCGCAAACCGAGCCGTTGTTCGGTCAATCGTCATCGTTATCGGTCTTACAGTGGCAGGGTACTATTTCTGGAAGTTGTATGGACCGGCTGTAATGGGTGTAGGCGGCGAGTAGCGGCTGGGGATAGCGAGATTTTTCGCGTTATCGGGAACCAGTAACTCGATCAAAATCGAAACCCTTGTTCGTGAAGGGAGTTTAATTACCTATGAAAGCATTGAGTTTTATCACAGCAGCATTTATTCTCGTATTTGGCTCTATTGCCTCGCGCGGCGCGAACTTAGACAGGATTTCGACTGAAACCGGAGTTCCTGTTGCTACGTTGCAAGCGGAGAGGGCATCAACTGGGCTCGGGTGGGGTGGATTAGAGAAGGCGCACCTGCTCGCAAACGAATCCGGTAGGAGCTTCGATGACATCGTGGCACTGCATAAGAGTGGCGAAGGCTGGGGCAAGATTGCGCACGATAGCGGGCTCAACCTTGGAAAGGTCGTGAGCAACGCGCATCACTCAAGCAAGGCGACGTCGCATTCCCAAAACATCCACAGCCAGAAGCTTCATGGCAAGAGTGCCAGTAAGATAAGCAAGAGCCACGGCAGCAAGATGGACACCATGAGAGGGGTCAATCACGGTTCGAGCTTCAGAACCGCCCATACAGGATTCCATGGTACGCATGGGATGGGTCGGATGGGCGGTATGGGACAGGGCATGGGTAGCATGGGTCACGGCGGTCACGGCCGGTAAAATCGCTAACCCGAAGAGCCGCCTGCGACGAAGGATTACTTAAGAGTAATCTCGCGCATGGTTTTTGTGCCGAGAATTTCGCGGATGTCGAGGCGCTTTACAGCGGTGGCGCGGCGCTGGTCTTCAGTCCCCATGATCTTCTCGACAATGGGATCCATCTTGTCACGAAGGTTATCGAATGCTGCCCAGTTAGGATATTCAACCAGAATTAGAATGTTGAAATCCTGAGGACCGGAAGCCTCTCCATTCAGGATTTTGTAGTCGAGGATGACCTTTTGCTTTTTCTCCTCGTCATACACAGGCTTCACGGTGCCGGTGATCTGTTTGAGGTAATCATCGCCCAAACCGGTCTTGGTTTTTACCATCGTCAGAGTCCAAACGGGCCCTTCGTTGTAAGGCGCATTGCTGCCTTTCGAACTCGCAGTATCTGGCTGTGCCAAGCAGGTGGAAGCGAGAGTCAACGATGCGCACGCGATTGCATAGATCTTAGTGGTGGTCATGTGGGCACATTGGTTCGGCTGTGTTTAAGAGGCGAGAACAATTTCCCAGATATGGTTCAGCCACCCTGCGGAATACGATTCGCCTAGATATCAGTCGTGGACCAGAATTTACGAAACGCGTTTGGCCAGCTCCGGTCGGTGACACTCTTTCTGGCGGCGTTGCCCATGCGTTCCCGCAACGCTGGATCGGCAACCAGTGAGCGGATGGCTTGAGTGAAATCATTCACATCACGTGATCGAGTGATCAAACCGTTCGTCCTGTCTTCCACTAATTCCTTGGGCCCGCCGGAATCGGAAACAATGACCGGCACCCCACAAGCCTGCGCTTCCAGGATGACATTGCCGAATGTGTCGGTGGTGCTCGGGAACACGAAAATGTCGGCTGACGCATACGCGGTGGCTAACTCTTTCCCTCTAAGGTAGCCGGTAAAAAATGCCTCTGGCACTGATTGAGCAAATGCTTCCGAGTACGGGCCGTGACCGACGACAAAAAGCTGCACCGCAAGGCCCTCATCGCGCAATCGGCGGTAGGCATCTGCCAAAACATCGAGATCTTTCTCCCGCGATATCCGGCCAACGTAAAGCAGGCGAACCTGACCGTTAGTGGCGCCAAATTTTTCCCAAAAAGCGGACTCGCGCCGTGCCGGAGTGAACAGTTCGGTATCGAGACCGCGCGGAAGAATTTTAAGTTTTGCGGGATCAAATCCGTGCTTGATCCAGCTTTGTCGATACTCTTCAGAATTAACGAAAACGGTGTCGAGCTGGCCATAGAACCAATGCATGTAGCGCCACGCCATGCTTTCCAGGAAGCTATCCTCGGTGAGAATCCGGACGTATTGCGGGAAATCCGTATGGTAAATGCCGCTCGTTTGCAGGTTGAGCATTTTGGCCGCGAGGAGTGCAGTCAGCCCGACTGGCCCAGGCGTGCTGATGATAATCTCGGTGAATTTTTCCCGTTGTATGTAATCGAGCATCTGCAGAATCGGCGGGAAACTTAATTTTTGGAGTTCGTACTCGGGCAATTCGAATTCGCCGATGGGCGGGAAGTTTTTAATTGGGATCTTGTACGTTTGGAGATTGCTGTGCGAAGTTACGACAGTCAGTTCGTTGCCGGCGGCGGCCCCGGCGGCAGTCATCTTGCGAATCGTAGTAGCCACGCCATTGACGTCGTCGAGCGTATCGGTGAACCAGGCGCGTTTGCGGTTTTGCAATTCGATCGGAATTTCTCCGGTCAATTCCAGAAAGATAGCCCGCAGCCATTTCCGGGAAGGCGCCTGGCTGTGAAACCCATAGATGTACGGCGTAAGAACGACCAGGATCGGCACGATCGCGCTAAGAGCTTGCATGCTCTCGACCATGTTGCCGCTGCCGATTTGCTGAACGAATTTGTGGAAAAACCGAAACGTGAGCTGCTCAGCCACCATGTTTGCCATGAGAAATGTGCGGCGCTCCGGTTCGTGGACTCCCTCTAATTGCGCGGCCAGTTTCGCTTTCACCCCAGGCTGCGCGAAATAACCGGAAAGTTCTTTCCACAGTGACACGTTCGCAGGCTTGACGAAGTCAAAAATTTTTCCCGACAAAACGCCCTGCACGATAAATTCCATTTTTTCTTTGAGAGTGAATTCAGTCGGGGCGCGGCCTTCCATGAACCGCGAAAACATTTTCTCGAGCAGCGCGGCGCCCGGTCCGAGTTTTTCATTGAAACGATCCTGGATGAAACAGGCGACCGTGTTATAAAAACCGTGGGAAAGGACCAGCGGGGTGCCGCCGTGGCCATGCGCGCTGCACTCGCCGTTGCGAACGCGTTCGAGGAATTTTTCCGCCGATTCCGCCGCTGGAGTTTCCGTAAAAGCCGAAGCAGCGAATTGCCCACCGTGATCGTCCGAGCCCCCAACAAGAATTTTCTTCCAGGGCTCTGTGTGGGTGGGCGCCAGATTATGGCGATTTGCGAGCACGTCGATCTTTTCCGGCGTCAGTTGTTTGAACAGTGTCTGGGCCAGATCGCTTAGAAGCGCATCGCGCAAACCGTTGATACCCTCGAAATGCTTGAAGAGAAGCATGAGCAGCTCAAGATGATGCGAATCGAGTTTGCCGTTGATGCTGTAAAGGGGATGTGCAACGGCGTGCGCGATGTGCGCTGCCTGCAAGTAGCGTTGCAGCTCAAAAATATTATCGCGTATCGCATCGATCTCGCGATGCTGATTCTCTGAAATTCCCCAAACAAGTACGTGCAGCTTGCACGCGTCGTTGGGAAAATACGTGGTGACTTGTTCGCTGATAAACGTGCGAGGCCGATCAACGATTTGCAGGCAGCCCTCGATGCTATCGTGGTCGGTAATGGTGACGTAGTCCATTCCTCGCTCGAGCAACTTTCCATACAGTTGTTTCGGGTCGGAATAGCTGTCGGGGAAATCGAAACGGCGAAAGAGCCATTCTTCAGAGCGCGCACTGTAGCGCGAATGAATATGAAGATCGCACCTGCTCACAGCTACATCCCCCGTCTCAATCTTTGTTGCGCGATCCAGTCCTGATAGGTCGTAACTGTCCGCGACCCCATCGCCCTTTCGATCATACTCGTGACTTGGCGCCAAATCGCCGGGTGCGAATAATCGGGTGGATGAATGCTAATGCGCAAAAGTGGCCTTCCCTCTAGATATCGAAAGAGAGTGGCATTGCAGATTCGGCTAATTCCGCGCCGCCAGTTCCTTCGAACACTGTAGACAATCGATCGCGCGGCGAACTCATTGCCCGCCCGGAGATCGCACACCTTGTGTAACCGCGTGGTATATTCCATCCCGGCATCACATACGGCGCGCTCAGCTTCCTTGCTGAGCAGCCATGCTGGAGCCACAAAACCTCGCGGCTTGAGATTATTCGCGCGAAATTCATCTCGCGCGGCTGTAATTCGACGCAACGCTTCATCGTAGTTCAGGTCGTAAAATTCACCTTCTTGTTGCGTGTAAAATCTCGTGAAGAACTTGTCGTGGAAGCTCTCTTTGGCACCGCAAGGGCGCTCATGAAAATATCCGTGAATAACGATTTCGTGACCGTCCGCTTCCAAGCCCCGTAGCCAGGACACAAATTGTTGATTTCTCGCGAACAGCCCCTGATGATGATAATCCGGGACGACAAGAAGAGAACAAACGCTCACCCCGCGCCGAGCCAGTTCTGAAATGATTGTGTTTGCGATCTGCTGAGTGGAGGGGGCGACGTCATGCAAAGACACGACCATGAAATCCCTTGTGGCAGCGCCGGTTGCGACAAGAGGAAGAAAGTCCGTTGCCGCAATTGTACTCATTGGGGAATTTTCGGCCTCGACATAGCTTTGAACAAGGCAAATCGATATCGTGACTCATTAAAACGTTCCATCGTTACGCCGTAGCGAATTGCCGACCCTCTAGGGGTTCAACGATTTAACGATTTAACGTAGCGAAGCCATCTTTACAATTTCGCGAAATTCCGATTCCGCCAACGGCATCACGGACAAACGTGATTGCTTAACTAACGCTATTCCTTTCAGCGGCGGATGGCTTTTGATCTCGCGAAGTGTAACTGGCCGGTGCAGCGGTTTGACCGGGGCAAGATCAACAGTGGACCAGTCGCCTTCCTTTGCGGTCGAATCTCGGTATGCGGTTCGAATTACTTTCGCGATCCCCACGACCGCTTTGTCGTCGCCGCTATGATAGAAAAGAACTTCATCGCCGTTCTGCATTCTACGAAGATTGTTTCGGGCAGAGTAATTACGTACGCCGGTCCAACTGGTTTGGCCTTCCGCGACAAAGTCCGACCACGAATATGAGGATGGCTCCTGTTTCACGAGCCAGAAATTTTTCATATGCCGAAACTAATCCAATTAACTTGTGTGGGGCAAACTTCCCGGCTGTGCTGGAGGGCGGAGCTCCTGCGACGCCAGAAGCACTTGGGCTCGCGGAGCTCGCCCCTCCAACTGCGCGCGTTCGACAATCACGCCGGCTTGTTTCACAATCGACATCATGCGCCGGCTGCCATTCATCACGTTCGAAGGATCAGAGGGCAGTGGAAAATCGACGCAGGTGCAGAGATTGGCCGCGCGACTGGAGCGTTCCGGGGTGCCACATCTGGTCACCCGCGAACCCGGCGGCACGCCGATCGGCGAAACCATTCGTGAACTTCTGCAATTTGCTTCGCACAATTCGAGTATGACCCCGGAAGCGGAGCTGCTTCTCTTTGAGGCGAGTCGCAGCCAGCTCGTGCGGGAGATTATCAAGCCAGCGCTTGAACGTGGCATTTGCGTGATTGCCGATCGTTTCTTTGATTCCACAACCGTTTATCAAGGCGCGGCACGAAAATTAGATCGTGAGACGGTCGAACGTTTGAATGTATTTGCAGTCGGCGATTGCATCCCAAACGTTACTTTTGTTCTCGATATCGATGCGGCTACTGCGAAGTCGCGAATGCAGAAACCGCGCCGACGAGATCGGATGGAGCAGGAGCCTGAGGAGTTTTACGAGAGCGTTCGGGAAGCGTATCGCGAACTGGCCACGCGCGACCCGAATCGCGTCGTGTTAATCAGCGGTTGGCGCGACGCGGACGAGGTCGAGAAGGAAATCTGGGAGACGCTCTGCACGCGCTTCCCACACCTAAACACTTGCCACTGACAATGACGGACGAAACGGCGAGAAAACCGAGTCGGCATTTCCGCGATTTGGAGTTGTACCAGAATGCCCTCGTGGCTGGCCTACGTGTTTACGAGTTAACGAAGCGATTTCCAATCGAAGAACGCTACGCGCTGACTGATCAAGCGCGTCGATCATCGCGCTCAGTTTGTGCAAATGTTGCCGAAGCGTGGCGGAAGCGTCGCTACGAAGCAGCGTTCATCGCAAAACTTAGCGATGCAGAAAGTGAAGCCGCGGAAACGCAGGTTCATTTGGAATTCGCATTTCACCACAGATATCTTTCGCACAATGAGTTTCTGAGCGTCGATGACGCCTACGCAAAAGTAATCGGCCAGCTCGTTAAGATGATCGACAAACCCGATAAGTGGCTGATCAAAAATTCGCCGCGTCGTCTATGAATTGCCACAAAACAGAGCAATTGCGAGATAGGGAAACGGCGGCTTCGCCGATTCGCCCATTCGCCGATTCTCCGTTTCGTCAGTTTTGAGTGATATGGCTTTCTCACGTACAACAGCGCTGGAGTATTTGCGTCGCGCCCACGAACAGAATCGACTCGCGCATGCCTATTTGATTTCAGGGCCGCCAGGCAGTGGCAAGCAGCAGCTCGCCGCAGACCTGGCCAGTCTTGTGAATGGCACCCCTGTCGGTGACGTTTTTTCCGCCAAGGCCCGTGAAATTTTTGTTGCCCGGCCGGAATCGAAATCGCGCCGAATTGTTATCGAGCAAATTCGTCGCCTTGAGCACGCGCTGCAAATGCGCGCAAGTAATTCACGGCGCAAGGTGGCGATCATTTCCGATGCCGATAGGCTACAACCGCAGGCTGCAAACGCGTTTCTCAAAACATTGGAGGAACCGCCCAAAGATTCTTTGCTGCTTCTGCTGAGTGCTTTGCCGGAAGCGCTACCGGAGACGATTCTTTCGCGGTGCATTGCGCTTCCCCTTGCAAGAGACGGCCAGCGACAGCCGAGCGACGAAGAAAAGAAGCTCGTGAAATTATTACAGGTGTCCCATGAACAAAGCTGGACCATTCAGTTTGCCTACCGACTGGCTCAGGAATTTCAGAGTTTGCTCCGCTCTGTTCGTGAAGAGGTTAAGCGCGAAACAGATGAAGCACTGAGGCAGGAACAAATACGTTACAGGGATGCGACCGATGGCGCGTGGCTGGAGGAACGCGAACAATACTACAAAGCCCGTGCCGAAAGTCTTTACCTGCAACGGCGCGCAGAATTGATCGAGACATTATTCGCCTGGTGGTCTGACGTTCTGCGCTCCAGTAACGGTGTGGCGCAACGTAGTCTTCCTGGTGCGGGAAAAGAAACCGCTGCATTGGCAGGCCGATTCAGCACAGCCGAAATCTTGAAGCGCATCCGGTGTCTTGAAGAATTGCGCGATCACTTGAATCGCAATATCCACGAAGCGCTCGCAATCGAAGTCGCGTTCCTCACAATCTTCACCGCATGACACTCTAGCCGGGGTCGCTGACGCCAGCATATCTACGGATTGGCAATTGCTCTGGCTGGGTGGTGGTGGAACCAATCTAACTCGCAAGGTTGACAAAAAGCCGCCCAATCATATCCAGTATCCACATATGCGACATATCTCCCGATTACTCTTGCTGTGTGCTGGCGGTTCGCTTCTGCTGCTGACTGGTTGTCAAACAGGGCGCGTAGCAGGCGGCCCCTATCACGTAACCGCATATCGTCCGAACAATCCCTCCGCCGTGCGAGTGCTCGTTTCGCTTTCAAAAGAAAACATTTATGTCATGGAGGGCGACCGTTGCCTGATGGCCGTGGCATGTTCGGTTGGGACTGCCGCGAAACCGACGCCGAAAGGAAATTTCAAGATCTACTCCAAACAGGAGCACAAACGTTCGGGATCGTACGGCTTTAGCGTGCAAGGCGATCGCATAATTCCTTCAACTGGTGGAGGAGGAGGCCGGTATGTCGGATACCCGATGGGTTATTGGTGCGAATTCGCTCCTGCCTACGGCTTTCACCAGGGCTTTGTGCATCCGACTCCCCGCACACACGGTTGCATTCGACTGCACGGCGAAGCAGCGCCAAAATTTTTCGCGCTCGTAAGAATCGGGACTCCGGTGAACATCGCCACTGCGCAACCAGAGGACGCGACTCTTGCATCGAAAGTGCAGCGTGTGGATGATTCGAGAACGCCTGATCCCGATCCGCGGATAATGGTCAGCGACGGCGCGTTCGAAAAACCGAGCGGACCATTGCTTCAATAGCAGGTTGCGCGGCGTTGCCCCGGGCCGTTTACCGTGTCATGTTGAGGGAAGCGAAACGTCTCTGGCTCCTGTTTCGACGCCCCCCCGACAAAACTGATCCGAGATCCTTCGCTGCGCTCAGAATGACAACAATTGTATGAGCACGAACCTGATTTCCAGCGGCACAACAGCGCGGGAGAAAGTGAACCTCCGCACACCTGACGTGATGGCTGCCGTGCAGCAACAGGTGGAATCGCACTACCGCAGCGACATTGTGGAAAAAGTTCGCCGGGCGGGCGGGATTATCTCCGTTGGCGATACTACAGTGCGTCTGGCAAAACAGTTTGGTTTTTGCTACGGGGTCGAGCGCGCAATCGATCTGGCGTACGCAGCTCGCAAGGTTTTCAAGGATCGTCGCCTTTTTATCGTCGGGGAAATCATTCACAATCCGGAGGTCAATCATCAAATCGCGTCGTTAGGCATTAAGAACTTGACCGGCAAATACAAGGAGGCCGACATTTCCGATCTCGGTCCCGATGACGTT
>Ga0209686_1000910_pt1 | contig 14793 bp, 17 predicted proteins | sample GraSoiAngelo_126_FD_185883 | JGI IMG/M metagenome (GOLD analysis project Ga0209686, IMG submission 185883) | Grasslands soil microbial communities from the Angelo Coastal Reserve, California, USA - 14_0927_09_20cm (SPAdes) (version 2) | ecosystem: Environmental > Terrestrial > Soil > Grasslands ...
CGGACGGACCTTTCTCCAGGTTCAGGCATGAACCATGTAGTCTCAGCTATTGGCTTAGGATCCTTGCACCAGGCACACTCGACTGTGTTGCCGGGGAGAAGAGTGAGCTCACTCATGCTGTTTAGAATGGTCGGAGTGGCGAAAGATAAGCCTAGCGTACACAATATTTCTCGACCATGCGGTCTAAAGATTATGCATGATGAGCGTGTGAGTGATTGTTTGAATCATGATCATTGCACCAAGAACAGAATCAAGTAGGGATTATGAACTCAAGCTCTTCCCAGATCGATTAACGACTGTTTACCAGGCACGCGTGAATGGTTGACCGAAGAGGGCTCGCGGCAACAATGCTTGCGGGACTATTGTTCGGAACCAGTGTCCCGGTGATAAAACTGGGACTAAATTTCGTCCCGCCTAATACATTTGTAACTTTACGCTTCTTGTTTGCTTCTGCCCTCATCGTTTTCCTATTACAAGGACGAGGTTGGGTACAGAGAGACCTTTTCAGGTCAAGAAAGATCTGGATTATTGGATTCATCAACGCTTTCGGCTACGTCCTCCAGTTTCAAGGACAGCTCATCACTTCATCATCGAATGCCGCTCTCATAATCAGCACTGCTGCTCTCATGATCCCAGTACTATCTTTGGCCTACGTGCACGAGAAAATGGGGATGCGAAAAATAACGGGGGTCTTGTTGGGGTTCATCGGAATCACGCTCCTCGTTACTAGAGGACAGGCCGTAAATCTCGGGAGCTCCGAATTGCTCGGTGATTTCCTGATTCTAGGAACAGCCGTAACCATAGCGCTGGTCTTCGTTCTCTCAAAGGAGCTCGTCGAAAAGAAGGGAGGAAGACCAGTGACCGGAGGAATAATCCTTGTGACGGCTATGCTTCTGCTTCCAACCGTCGTCTTCGATCTGGGCTCTTCGATCAATCTTGCTCCAATAGCTGTGTTCTACGTCGTTTTCCTAGCAGTCTTTGCAACCGTAGGAGCGTACTATTTCTTCATGAAGGGATTAGAATCTGTCTCTCCAACAATTTCCTCAATAATTCTGCCAATTGAAGTTGTAGTCGCCGTCACGTTGTCCGTGATTATTTTCGGTGATCCCTTCAATCTCTACTCAGGGACGGGCGCGTTCCTCATAATAGCAGGCATTATCTTAGTCAGCATTGCTACCTAACTAGCGCAGAATGCTGTGATACTGTTTACTGGTGAGCCCCGCAGTTTGGACAATTGGCCGAATTCTGATTCATGAGGCTCTGGCAATACTTGCAACGGACCTGTGCGACCTGTTGCTGAGGCACCTGACCCTGTGGAGGCATTCCGTATCCCGGCATGGGCTGACCGTATCCTGGACCCATCGGGACCCCGTAAGCTGGGTTGGGATTGTATCCCGGATTATACCCGGGTGGGCCGTAACCTTGCGGCACCGGATATCCTGGGGGCATGTAGCCTTGCATTGGCTGTGGCATGCTACTTGGTGGGACAAATGCAACTTGTGTCTGGCCGGTGAGATCTGGGCGGCCTTTGACTTGGACAACAGCCTTGATGCTGTTCTCCACTGTAGCCCCGCCCCTAGTCGCCCGGCAGGGAGGAATACCTACACTGAAAGGAAAAGTCTGAGTTGGACCGCTGCCAAAGTCGTTCGGCCCAGTCACCTGGACGTCTCGTGAGAACAGGACGTTTTGTCGGTGCTGTCTCTCTTGAATCCTCTGATTGTTGGGAAGCGTTACCCAGACCATCTCTTCGTAATTCTCAAACACCCGAGCTTCCACTCTAACCCCTAAGGACTGGATGTATTCTTGAGCTTGCACGTTGACTTTGCCGACGACGCCTTCTCCCTCAACGAATGTCGGCTTATCAAAGCTAATCCAGACCTTGCCCTTTGGCGCTCTCAAATGATCAAATAAGCCCACTTTACGCGTTCCACCCAACTGTTTCTTAGATGCCAAGTACGCAACCTATCAAGAAAGCGTAACTCGGACATTGAAATCGAGGGAATTGGTATTGGAGAAGAGGCTAAGGGCGCGACTGTGTCAGAAGGTTTAATTTTTCCCCGAGAGGCTAGACTCCTGACCCAGATAACGTTGGACTAAAACGGGGCTGGGAAGAGTTGATCCCAGGTGAGCTACATCTTGGATGAGAAAGAAAATGGACCTGCTTCCGAAACAGTAGCCCATCAACCGTCCAAGACCTCTGTCGCCCAAGAGAAGCCGGAGCAACAAGAGTCGACCCCTGATACTCTCAACCAAATTTCCCAGCTAGAGGACGCTCTAGACCATGAGAGGGAGAAATCCGAGGATCTGCTCAGACGTCTCCAATATCTTCAAGCTGATTTTGAGAACTATAGAAAGAGAGTAGAGAAGGAGGTTGGGGATATGAAGAGGTTGAGTAACGAACGCTTACTTTCAGATCTACTAACAGTCAAAGACGAACTTGACCTAGCGTTCGCAAAAGCCCGTGAGAATAAGCAGAACCCGGTCTTGTTGGAGGGAGTAGGCATGGTCCAGAAACGGCTTCAAAACATTCTGTCAAAAGAGGGCGTGGAGAGAGTGCCCGGTGAAGGGTCCATGTTCAATCCAGATTATCATGAAGCCGCCCTCCGAGTCGTCTCCGACGAGGACGAAGGAACAGTGGTTGAAGAAGTCCGGGCGGGCTACATGTTGAAAGGAAGGGTCCTCCGCCCGAGCATAGTTAAAGTGGCAGGGAAGAACCTGGTAGAGGAAAATGAGCAAGCTGAAACGAGTGAGGCTGATAGAGAATGAGCAAGCCTGAAACCGAGAAGATCCTGGGCATAGACCTAGGCACGACAAACAGCGCTGCTGCGATAATGGAGGCTGGACGCCCTCTGGTGATTCCAAGCGGTGAGGGACAGACTGCCGCGGGCAAGATGTTTCCCTCAGTAGTCGCCTTCACAAAGGATGGCCAGATGATAGTTGGGGAGCCTGCGAAGAGGCAGGCCGCTACTAACGCAGAAGGAACGATTCAAGAAATCAAACGAAAAATGGGCAGCGACTACAAGGTCCGCGTCTACGGAAAAGAATACACTCCCCAGCAAATATCCGCCTTCATACTCCAGAAGATCAAACGAGACACCGAAACATTTCTCGGACGACCGATAAAGAAGGTCGTCATCACTGTTCCAGCACACTTCAATGACAACCAACGCCAGGCAACAAAGGATGCAGGGGAGATAGCAGGCCTTGAAGTCGACCGGATAATCAACGAGCCAACCGCCGCCTGCCTAGCCTACGGCCTGGACAAGACGGACAAGGACATGAAAATAATGGTCTTCAGCTTCGGAGGAGGGACCCACGATGTTACGTTGATGGACTTTGGCGGCGGAGTCTTCCAAGTCCTATCGACGAGCGGCGATACACAGACTGGCGGCACCGACATCGACAACGCAATCGTCGATCATCTGCTCACAGAGTTCCAACGCCAGACCGGCATCAACCTCCGAAACGACCGGTCTGCAATGACCAGGTTGAAGGAGGCGGCGGAAAAGGCGAAGATCGAACTCTCAACGCTCCTCACCACTGATATCGACCTGCCCTTCATCTCATCAGACAACTCTGGACCAAAACACCTTCACATTACTCTCACCCGTTCGAAGCTTGAGGAACTCGCCTACCCAATAGTTCGCAAAGTCGAGACTCCGATAAAACGAACGCTGGAGGATGCAAAGCTCCAGGCGAAGGATGTGGACCGGATAATTCTGATCGGAGGCCAGACGCGCATGCCGTTGGTGCGCAAGTTCGTTGAGGATATGATTGGGAAGCCGGCTGAGCGAGGTGTAGACCCGATGGAGTGCGTCGCGGTTGGAGCCGCGATTCAGGGAGCTGTTTTGGCAGGCGAGGTCAAAGACATTCTCCTACTCGACGTGACGCCGTTATCTCTCGGAGTCGAAACCCTGGGCGGAGTCGCGACTAAGATACTGGAACGTAACACGACAATTCCCACAAAACGCAGTCAAGTCTTCTCAACCGCAGCGGACTCTCAGACCACAGTGACAATACACGTGCTCCAAGGAGAGAGAGCAATGGCCGGGGACAACATATCCCTAGGAATGTTCAACCTGACCGGAATACCGCCCGCGCCGAGAGGTGTGCCCCAGATCGAGGTCACCTTCGACATTGACGCTAACGGGATGCTTAACGTGAACGCCAAGGACCTTGGCACAGGGAAACAGAACAAGATCACTATCACCGCGTCTACGAAACTCTCGAAGGAATCCAAGGAGAAGATGGTCAGAGAAGCGGAAGAGTTTGCTGAGCAGGATCGGAAGCGGAAGGAGGAGGTTGAGCTGCAGAATACTGCTGAGAGCATGCTCTACACGGCGGACAAGACTAAGGACGAGTTGAAGGACAAGATCACCCCCGACCAAGTACAGACAATTGACAAAGCAGCAGGCGTGTTACGCGCTGCGCTAGCTGGAAAAGAGCCGGACAAGATCAAGAGTGCCAGCGACGAGCTGAGCAGAGCACTGCAGAAGATTGGGGCGGAGATCTATGAGAAGGTAGCCTCAAAGCCCGGCGAAGAAAAAGGGCAGCAGGCACCCCCACCACCCGGAGCACAAGCCTCAGGGGAGGGTGACAAGGTGGTTGATGCCGAGTATCGGGAAGTAAAAGACGAGGGTTCCCGGTAGAGAACGAGTAGAATGAACGGGATATGGACAAGCGAGACTACTACGACGTCCTCGGAGTCGAGAAGGGCGCCGGCAAGGACGAGATAAAATCCGCCTATCGAAAGCTCGCCCTACAATACCACCCCGACCGGAACAAGTCGCCTGAAGCGACGGAACGCTTCAAAGAAATCTCCGAAGCCTATGCCATTCTCTCCGACGACGAGAAGCGGAACCAGTACGATCAGTTCGGACGAGCCGGAATCTACGAACGGTACAACGCTGAGGACATCTTCCGCGGCGCAGACTTCGACTCAATCTTCCGCGACATCGGCGGAATTGGAGGTATCTTCGAACAGATCCTCCGAGGATTCGGAGGCTTCAGCACATTCCAAGGATTCGGAACCCCACAGCGACCCTCCAGAGGCGAGGATCTAGTCTACGATCTAGAGATCAATTTCGACGACGCAGCCCACGGAGCTAACAGAGAGATTGAAGTTCCCAGACTTGCCCAGTGCAGTGTCTGCGGCGGGTCCGGCGCTCAACCGGGAAGCCAGCGGAAGACCTGCAAGACCTGTTACGGGCGGGGACAGGTACAGCAGGTCCGGCGATCAGGTTTTGCACAGATGATACAGATAACCACCTGCCCCAAGTGCAATGGAGCCGGAACGGTGGTCGATAAACCGTGCAAGAACTGCGGCGGCAACGGACTCACCCGGGAGAGAACAAAGCTGCAAGTGAAAGTGCCGGCGGGAGCCGATGAGGGTCAGAGTCTGAGACTGCGCGGTGAAGGGAACGCTGCTCTGGGAGGGCGGGCCGGCGACTTGTACGTTCGAATCCATCTGAAACCTCACCCCTCCTTCAAACGCGAAGGCGACAACGTACTCTACGAGACGAAGATCAGCATCCCCAAAGCCGCTCTCGGCGGTGAGCTAGAAGTGCCCGCGATAGATGGGAAGGCTCAACTGAAAATTCCCCCAGGAACCAGGGCGGGGACCGTCTTCCGGCTTGAAGGGAAGGGTTTCCCACACGTAGAAGGCTGGGGCCGCGGAGACGAACTGGTCAGAGTCGACGTTGATATTCCTAGAGAGTTGAACAAGCGGGAACGAGAGCTGTTGCAGGAGCTTGCTCGACTACGCGGAGAGAACCTCTAAGATTTCGTATCACTGGGTTTCTTCTGTTCATTCTCGGGTAAGGCCGTAACGGGTGCTGTTCCCTGAGATAGAGATGATAGAGTCATCGCGGAAGGCTCGGTAACTCTCGCGACGCTGGCTCGCTGAGACTCTTCAACAGCTGGCAGACTTGAGAGTATCTTCTCAACGGCCCCTCTGATCTTCGGAGCGGCTATCGTCTCAAGACGAGACCTTGCATGCTGCAAGTTTCGGTAAAGAGTTGCCGCAATCGCCGACCCTGCCAGGCCAATTCCCAGACCTATAGCTGCTGTAAACGTTGTTCCACGGGTTCCGAGCAATTGGTCGACATAGTCGTGAAAGTACGCGTTGAACACGTATTCACTGAAGATCCAGTAGGCAAGGAATGCGACGACGGCGGCTTCTATCAGCATCAGAATCTTGACAGAGCCTGGAGTGACTGGCTTTATTGGACTCCTCGCCGGACTCAATCTGCGATTGGCCTCTACGCCCACGATGATGAGTCACGGCTCAGCCAGAGGATTTGAGAAGATTGTACCCTTGCTAAGGAGTCCCAGAGAACGAAACGTCCCAGAATCCACCATGATCTTCGCGGGGAGCGCTCTTGCCCTGCTAAAGTCAGCCTAACCTACTCAGTGCGTATTGACTACTAAGTATATATCGTGGAGCGGAGACAGGGTGAGTGATGACAACTTCCAGAGAGATAGACGCTTCTCTATCACACTCAATCTTAGACGAGTACGAAGAGACCAATCTGACGCCGAGAGATACTGGAGTCCTCCAGACGGTAATGGAGGAAGGCTTGACAGTCTTCACATTCGATGGCCTGAAGCGCCTCACAGGGTTGCACCAAGAGAAACTGTCCAGGATTATCGATCGTTTGGAAGAAGAGGGTCTATTGGAGAAAGTGGATGAAGGCTACAGAATTACCGCGAGAGGAAATGAGACCATTCCCCGTCCTCTAAGCACCGCCCTACAACCGATCCCCATCGTCCAGTCACTGCTCCCCAAGGATGTTGATCTTCAACAGATAATCTCCGGTTTGAAGGGTCGATGGTTCGGCGGACTCCGATGGCTCGGATACAGCCAGGACAACGACGCAACGATTCTGAAATGGATCGCAGAAGAAGACGGTATCCAGATTGAGGCGAGATTCGCCGACAGCTACCTGAGCATCGATGCGAAGGTTGCCGAAGGGAGAGAGGTTAGTCAGGCCGTGAAGGCCGCCCACCAGCTACTAGGACATGTTTCGGGACTATACGGTACGCCAACACGCCGGCGCCAGCATCTGGCCTCCCAGATAGCCTACTACCCCAACATGGATTTCGCCTAGACTGTGACCGGTATTCGGGGCTGACTGGTCAACAAATAGGCCACCCTACCCCTACAGGGGTAGGTGAAAAAATGAGTAAACAAACAAGTTCGTCAGCAATTCTCGAATCAGTCTCAGACGCAATCGTCGAAGTTACTGAACGCGTATCCCGATCCGTCGTCCAGGTAGGAGCTGGAAGATGGAGAGGAGGCACAGGCACCGTCTGGAGCAAGGACGGACACATCGTAACCAGCAACCATGTTATCGGTGAAATGCGCGAAGTCGAAGTAGGCTTCAGCGACGGAACCAAGCACACAGCCAAAGTAGTAGGGAAGGATCCCTACTCGGACCTTGCACTATTGAAAGTAGACTCTGACAATCTCACAGCCATCGAAACAGGCAACTCCGACGGCCTCAAGGTCGGACAATTCGTCCTAGCAGTCGCAAACCCATTCGGAAGACAACCAAGCGCAACCTCAGGCATCGTCACAAACCCCGCCTTCAGCACCAGAAGATGGTGGGGCGGCGGAGGACTCGACAAAGTACTAGTCACTGACGCACGGCTCAACCCAGGCTACTCCGGAGGTCCACTAGTGGACGCTCGCGGTAGAATGCTGGGAATCAACGCAGCCTACGCCAACAACCGTGGAATCTCAGTCCCAGTCAACACTGTCAAGACAGTCGTCGACAAACTACTACACGACGGAAAGATCAAACGCGCCTACATGGGCATAACCGCTGAAACAATCTCTCTCCCTGAGAGTCTATCCAGCCAGACAGGCATCGGCCAGTCAGCAGGACTAATCATTTACGGCGTCGACCAAGAAAGCGCTGCCAAGAAATCAGGCCTCGCATTAGGCGATGTAATAGTGAAGCTCGACGGCAAACCAGTCGAGACCCTGGCAGACCTACGAGGACTCTTAGACGACAAGGCCATCGGTAGACACGTCAACATCTCGGTACTGCGCGGCGAGAAGCTTACGCAGCTGACGATAACCCCAACAGAAGCAGAACAAGACTAGAGAATCGCTGACAAGACAAGCTCTGGTTCCAAGCCAGAGCCAATCTCTTTTTTTGAATCATGATCGAGTACTTCGCCTATTTCCGATTCTCGCATGTCTCGGGTTAAACAGGGCTTAAGTGTCCTTAGCCCAATAGAGTTTACAGGGAACGGTATGAGGAAGGTAACGCTTCTGATCGGCGCAATACTTCTCTTCGCAGGTATCGTGGCCGAGGCATTGTACGTTACGACCGCTAATGTCGCGTACAGCGGGATAGTTGCGAACGTCTACTTGACCTTAGGAATCCTCCTAATACTGATGGGATTCTTGGCCATGCTCGCTAGTGTCAGAATCCCGAAGTTGCGCGTCCCGTAGTCAACGAGAGAAAACTCTCCGGCGACAGGTCCACTGCATCACAGCTAGTTTTCCCTAGATAGCTCTCCGATGAGAATGATCATTAAGAGCGTCGAAGAGAAGCGCGTGTTGTATGCGGGGGTTCCCGAGACCATGCACGGGTCCTCGTCCTATCGTGGCGGGATTCAGGTCAAAGGGGCAGGACCGTTCCTCGATAGAACGGGGCTTGACTTAAGATCCGGCTCGCAGAAGAAATCCTGTGGCGTAGGCCTTCGTGAGTTCGAATCCCACCCCCCGCACCAAGCCAGCTGATTTTCTGAAGTAATCCAAGTGAAAAAGAGACGGATCCGTCGCGATCTCATCCTTATCGAAACTCTAAACAGCCCTGTGCAGTATCGCTTTAGTGATAGAATACGCGCCCCCCTATCATATGATAGGGACGAGCTTTGTGGGTGAAGAATCCCAACTCCGACCAAGAAACGACTCCTCACTACCGACTTCAGCCTAACACCTCGCCCGCAACCTCCGCCATGATCCAGTGCCAAAAGTGCAAAGGCTATAACATACCCGGGGCGAAAACCTGCAGACACTGCGGCACAACCCTAACCTAGACCATGACCATCACGACCACAAAAGAGACTGTTGCCTATGGGACAGTGAACCGCTACTGCCAGTGATCGTCACGGGTGTATGATCCGACGGATCCGGTGCAGGAGAGAGTGCGCAGTAGGAAACCTCAGTACTGAGGAGGCTACGACCCGCTCGTCGGGATATCATTAGTCCGGCTCTCTTCACTAAAGAGACGCGTTAGATTCCCTTAGCTATATCGAGGTTGACCTCTTTCACCGTCATCCTCGATAAGCTTTTGAGCGCCTTACCGTTCTTATCAAACATTATGAATAGAGCCCCCGGAAGATTCTCGGTCATAACCCTCCTCTCATTGGTCGTATTCATGATCGTGATTCATTACTCACCCACAGTCCACGCGAACCCCGCATCCCCGGTGGTGGGAATATGGAGTGGCACTTACTCATCTTCAGTGATCTCAGATCCATTCCTATCTGTAGGCACGACAGTAACAGTCGACGTTAACGCGAGTAGTGCCCCTGCTTTCAATGGATACGACTTCACCCTCTTCTTTGATCCCAATTATCTGAAACCTGTCTTCGTTGATGTGATTAGAGGAACCGCCTTCCCCAACCCCTTCGTCGGAGTCCGCGACCTCGCAACTCCGGGAAGAGTTAGGCTCGCGGTTGTCAATCTGGGCAGTGCCTTTCCAGGAGGCTCAGCAACCCTAGCGCACATCAGTTTCAATGTCACTGGAACCGGCGTGAGTCCCCTCTCACTTGGGGCAGGGACAACCCATCCGTCCGTCTGGGCCCAGACCTGGACCGAACTGGTACTAGGCACGTCCGTGATTGACGTCACGACGGCAGATGGATACTTCAGTAATCTTCTAGGAAATCCTGGACCAATTGCGAGTTTCACTCTCTCACCCACCCTACCCATCGAGGGTAGCTCGATCATCTTCGACGCGTCCTCAAGCTTCGACCAAGACAACAACAACGGAGTCAACAAAGGACTCAGAGAATACCTATGGGACTTCGGGGATGGGACCTCAGACTTTACAATCTACCCGGCTGTCATTCACAGCTTCAGCCAGATCCTAGGTTTCAACCTGTACGGTAATTTCTCGGTGAGACTAACCGTGGTCGACTCTGATCAGCATTTTGAAGGAATGATGACTAAACGAGTGCTAGTTGCCCAAACCTTACCCCCAGCGACGACACTTGTCGTGCAGACCAATCCTATTCCTAGAACAGTGTCCCCCGGTGTAAGTGTAACCTACGCCATCACAATTATCGACGGAGTAGGGCTCAAAGGTCCAGTGTCCCTGAAAGCCTCAGTGGTGCCTTCGCTCCAAAACGGCCCAACAGCCTCTATGCCAGCGAAGGTAAACCTTCACGGCCCCGGTTCCATGACGGTGACCGTCAACCTCCAGACGACGACAAACACTCCCCCAGGAAACTACGCAGTTGTCATAACTGGCTCAAGATTACAGCTGTCGGACTATGCCATCATATTTCTAACCGTGAGCCCAAGCTAGCGAACATCTTAGGGCCCTGTGGCCTTGTGCCCGCGATGATTGATCTCCACGTTGGGCTGGTAGCTCGCTCATCGGGATCACGCGAAAATCTAGGACGATGGGCTTTGCACGGGTCTTGCCACGGGGCTGGGGGAAGATAGTCCTAGCAACCCGCCTAACAAGGAGACAATTGCTCCAACAACGATGTAAAGGGACTGGGGAACTGTAGGGGAGAGGGAGCTGAGAAGAACAACGTCAACAAAGGACAAGGCTACAATGACGGTGCCCCAAGTCACGCGCTGTTCAGGCCTCTCATGAAGAAGTGCCCCCGTGAAGACAATGATTACTCCTAGGGCGAAGGAGTTCTGGAAGAAGGCGGATGCGATGAAAAATGACTGAGTGTAAGGGAACAGGCTAGAGGAGAACATTACCGTCATACTTCCTCCCAAAACCACGACTAGAAAAGCAGACGTGGGTTTCTTAATGATGCCAGATTGGATTTTCTCGGAGGAAGTCAACGTCTACACCTCTGCACGAGAGGATCCGAGCGCAAACAGCCCATGTGCCTTAAAGCGATCCGTCTAGGACTGCTCGGTCAACCGAAGTCCAGCTTGAGTGAGCGGGTAATAGGCCAACTGGCTATTGTAGATTGGATCCGGTGGAATGTTGTTCGTTGCGGTCGTGACAGCCGTGTCGAGAGTCCGTCCCGCTACTAGCGACTTCAGGAGCGAGACAATGGCCAAGTCCGTCCTCCAAGCGTAGATGACCTGTTCCCAGCTGACGTAGACTGCGGCTCCCTTTGCGACAAAGGCAGTCGCCATTTCAGAGTTTGCGAGACCAGTACATCCCATCATCAGAATAATCGTACTGGAAAAAGCTCCTTGCATTGCTACTCGGACAAATTCTGGAGTTATGGCGAAGTAGTCGGCGACAGAAGTGCTGACTATTGCTCTAGCCAGTTGACCTGTGAGCTGTTCGAGCCTGTATTCTCCGGCTGAGTAGGGCTCCGACGTCAATATTGAGACTGGGTCTCCGGTTCCGCCGGTCGAATGGTCTCGAAAGATTACCAAACCATAGCCCATCAGAGGCAGGTGCGCCAGAAGAGCGACCGTCACCTGATTCGGTCCATAGTAGTCAACTTTGAATCCCGCTGCAACAAGTTGGGCGGCAGCATCATTCACAAAAACAGGATTCGGGATTGTTCCCGACAACTCATCAATTATGGCCGCCCTTGCAGGCCGGACTTGCTGATTGGCGATTGGTCTTATGAACGGTCCTTCTATTACGTAGAAAAGTGTGCCGAAGACGAGGACCAGGCAGACTAGGGCGTACACCCGTCTACCGGGTGGAGCATGTTCAAGTTTCATACTGTCCATTAGCCAGAAGTGCATAGATCCGATTCTGACGGAATATAAGAAAGGCGCGGTTTGGGGAGAGTATTCGAGATCGTCCTAGAGCCGCGTCCCGAACCTGCGCCTGACGGCCACTGCGGAGATTGCTATTCCGGCCAGCCCAGCAACAATGAGGCTGAGAAGCGGCATCGAGAGGCTCAGACTGTTCACTGGAACGCTTTGAGCCCCAACAGTGCCTCCTACTACTACGACCTGTACCGTGGTTGAGTCCGAGACGGAGCCCTTGGTTCCTGTCACGGTAACGGTATAGTCTCCGTTTGGAGTCAGAGTTGTTGTTGAGACTGTCAGTACAGATGATCCTGAGCCGCCTGGGCTCACCGAAGCAGAGGTTGGGCTAAGCGTTGCAACTGGCCCATTGGAGAGCAAGGGGAAAACGGTCGCCGTTAGAGCCACTGTGCCGGAGAATCCGTTGACACTTGTCACTGCGACGTTCGAAGTTCCAGTGTTGGTCACGGCTATTGTAAGCTGAGTGGGATTGGCGCTGATCACAAAGTCGGCTCTGGCCGCTATAACGCTCTCTGTCACGGCCCGGGCAGAATTGGTCGATAGGAGTGTAGACGACATCAAAACTGATACTGCCAGTACGAGCACTATCAGGCTGATTTTTCCTTTCATAATAATAGTGCGTGACCCTGCTGGGCACTTATAGCGCTTGCCCATGCCGAACCCAAGATTTCCGAATCCAGTTGTCACCCGTACGGAGGCTTCTAACGAACTTCTCTTCCTTCATCGGTAATTTGCAGATCGGAGCGGGAATGATCAAGGAGTCTTCCCCTTGCCTCTGGTCTGACAGCCGGGCTAGTTATTCCCCGCGGACTTGATGATGGGCTCAACCGATGCTGGACAATTGTGGACCTTGGGCTCTGAACTCTTGGTGGGTTCCGCGCTACCCAGATCTTCCTTGATTTGGAGAAGGCAGACGAGTGCTCTGTCACAGTCTTCTTCAGTCATGATGTGTAGGCTGTACCTTGCTTCCTCAAAGATTTGGGTGAGTTCGCCGATTGATGGCCCTTTCAAGCCGAACAATCTTCGGATCTGGTCTTCGAGTTCTCGGGCTGTCTGATCTGCTTCAATTGTGATGCCAGTATCTGCAGCCGATTTTATCATCCGTCCATAACAACTCATGATTCTAGTTCGAGGATCTCCAAGATCCTTACTCTCCACATCTCTGATGGCATGCTCTACGCCTTCGAGTCCTCGTTTTCTGTTCGCTATCCCAAACCATCTAAGCTCATCCCTAGACTCGTTCCAGCCGATGATGACACTGCGAACGAGAACCGTTGCGCTGACGGCCGTTAGAACAAGAAATAGAGTATCAAACCAGCCTTCGTGAATCGAATTGGCCAACGTGGTAGCTGCTCCGGCAAGCAATGGGCTGAGGGCGGGCGATTTGCCGGTGGCTCCCTGAATCTGGTAGGTCAGAGTCTGGTTGCCTAGAGAAGAGGTACAGTTGAGTTTCGGCGAGTTCGAACACTTGGTCGAGAGAAAGACGTAGGCGAAGGCGATCGAGTAGAGGAACAATAGTATGCTGATAGTGCGCAGAAGCCTAGGCTTCCTCTTCCTCATCCCTCTGCCTAAATGAGACCCGACGCCTTCCGAGACGTCTCTCCAGAAGTAGATCAATACAACGATCAACACAAGCATTCCACCCAGAGCGATTAGGGGAAGAATGTCGATGGCGTAGAGGAGCCAGTAGGACCCTTGCAGAAGACTTCCTCCCCCAGATTTGCTTCCCGCTAGACTAGCTAGTGCGAATGCCAGGACTAGAAGGGCTGCGAGGGGGAGGAACCATCTATGATTCAGATAATTGCCTTCAATGAGGGCTGGAAGATGAAGAATAAAACGGTTTCGCGAAACTAATGGCTCAAGGAGTTTCCACCTGCAGCTCGATGGAGAAAGTCACGTTCCGATGTGGAAAAGGGCCTCCCATGAAGACACGGTTGGCGAGAACCATCTGAAAACTAACACCGTTGACCGAACTCGCTCCTAGCGAATAGTAAGCATAAGCGAAAATAGAGACAGAGATCACAACCACCAGACCAACCGCAAAATAGACCCTCCGAACCAAACGCAACCTCTTCCGATCTTGCGCAGGAGACGTTCCCACATGTACTGCGTGGACCGCAGTCATCCTATGATAAAACATCTTTCATCGCAAAAGGCCCAGGGGCACTGGCAAAGTGATCTTAATCAGGAACAGCCTAAATGCGAATTAAATGCTTGAGCGCCTCCAGAATGCTTTCATAATATCTTAAATAGCTTTCTCGTTGGGACAGAGACTTCCAAGGCCAAAGATGCCAGATTCTCCAAAGCCCATCCACTTCTCAAGCGTAGCTAGTTTGTCGCAAGCCCGAAAGACCAAATCTTTGCTGGTGTTCTAAACACGAACAGCAGACTGGGAATAAGCTACTCTCTGATCGGCCCAACTTCTCTCCCTTCTCAATACAGTATTACAGTGTTGAGAGCGTTATCAATCGCTCCCTCTTTCACGGTAACGAAATCCAAGAATCTGAAGAGGTTCTGCTTTTCCAGTCTCTCGAAATCCATCCTTGAACGCTTCATGTTGCGTAGGAAGGTTTCTCGGTTTTCTGCGAACGAGACATAGATGCCTGGCTCTTGCTGTCTCGAGGCACCGTGATGGAGAAACTGGGTGCCACGAGTCTCAGGGTATTCGTGGTTCATGGTGAAGAAATGCTTCTTAGTTAAGAGTCTAGATTGAGAATAAGCGTTCGATGCGGGGGTTCCCGAGACCATGCATGGGTCCCGGTCCTATCGTGGCGGGATTCAGGTCAAAGGGGCAGGACCGTTCGCGGGATCGAACGGGGCTTGACTTAAGATCCGGCTCGCAGGAG
>Ga0209686_1000917_pt1 | contig 14729 bp, 9 predicted proteins | sample GraSoiAngelo_126_FD_185883 | JGI IMG/M metagenome (GOLD analysis project Ga0209686, IMG submission 185883) | Grasslands soil microbial communities from the Angelo Coastal Reserve, California, USA - 14_0927_09_20cm (SPAdes) (version 2) | ecosystem: Environmental > Terrestrial > Soil > Grasslands ...
AATGGCGGGGGGACGCCGGAGGTCACGGCAAAGCTCCTGAATCGCGCGGGGCAGCGCATGTCCGACATTCCCGTTCAGGCCGCGGCCGGCCAGCCGTTTCAGATCGATTTCATCCTCGCGCCGCTCGCCGCCGCAGAGTACATCCTCGAGATCGACGCAAAGAGCGCCGACAACACTGCCCAGCAGATGATCGGCTTCAAGGTGGGAACGTAGACAGAGGACCGAGGTTCGAGGTCCGAGGTTCGAGGTCCGGATATCCGATCGCCGCCTGCCTCGCCGAAGCCGCATAGCGGCGAAGGCGGGTCCTCCGTCCTCCGTTCGTGCTACACTCTAGACATGTCCAAAACGGACATATCCGCGCCGCTCAAGCCCGCCGTCTTTCACATCCTTCTCGCCCTCGCCGACGGCCCCGTACACGGCTACGCGGCCATGCAGCGCATCCGCGAGCGGTCCGGCGGCAGCATCCGGCTGAGCACCGGCTCCTTCTACCGCCACCTGTCGAAACTTCTTGACGAGGGACTCGTCGAGGAAGCGGCGGGACCTGCCGGCGACGATCCCCGTCGCGGCGCCTACTATCGGATCACGGCACCTGGACGGCAGGTCCTTGCGCGCGAACGCGACCGGCTCGCCGCTCTGGTCGCGGCGCTCGACGCCCTTCGTCCGGCATCGCGACGAGGTCGCGCATGACGTCCCGCGCCGATCGCGTCTTCGCGGGTCTGCTCAGGTCGTACTCCGCGCGCACGCGCGCGCGATTCGGGACGGCCATGCATCATGCCTTCTCGTGCGAGCTGGACCGCGCGCGCGCGAAGGGAAGGCGCGCGACATTCATGTTCTGGTGCGTCACAGTCATCGATACGATTCGGTTCGCGATCGCGGATCGCGCAGGAGGTCTCACGATGCGCGGAATGCTGACCGTCGATTGGCGCGACGCATGGCGGGCGGTCCGGGCGGCGCCGATCGTGACGCTGTTTGCCGTCGTGTCGCTCGCGCTCGGCATCGGCGGCGTCACTGCGCTGTTCACGATTCTCAACAGCCTGGCGCTCAAGCCGCTGCCGGTTCGGGACCCCGATCGGCTGGTGCTGCTTGGAGAAACGCCTTCATCGGGCAACCCGTCAGGCGATACGTCCTGGACGAATCCCATCTGGGAGGCGGTGCGGGATCGCCAGCAGGAGTTTTCCGAGGGGGCGTTTGCGTGGGCCACTGACAAGTTCAATCTCTCATCGACGTCCGCGAGCGACATGGTCGAAGGATTGTGGGTCAGCGGCAGCCTGTTCGAGGTGCTCGGTGTGTCGCCGATGCTGGGCCGCACCGTTCGTGCGAGTGACGACGTCAGGGGCGGCGGACCGGATGGCGCCGTCGCGGTGATCGGCTACGGGTTCTGGCGGCGCCGTTTCGGCGGCAACCCGGGCGTCATCGGACGCACGCTCACGATCGAGCGCGTCCCGTTTACGATCGTCGGCGTGACGCCGGCGAGGTTCTTCGGTCCGGACGTCGGCGGCGTGTTCGATGTTGCGATCCCGCTTGGCACTGAGCCCCTCGTCAGGCCGCGGAACCACGCGCTGGATGGGCGCTCGGTCTGGTGGATGAACATCATGGCGCGGCTGAAGCCTGGCGTCACCGCGGAGCAGGCGACGGCGCAGCTGCTGGCGCTCCAACCCGAGATCCGCCAGGCGACCATGCCTCCTGGACGCTCGGCCGACGCCCGCCAGAAGTACCTCGCGGATCCGTTCGCGCTCGTGGCGTCGCCGCAGGGGCGATCGCCGCTCCGGCGTCAGTACGGCGCGCCGCTGACGGCGATGCTGTGGGTGGTGGCGCTCGTGCTGCTGATCGCCTGCGCGAACATCGCGAATCTCCTCATCGCGCGCGCGTCGAGTCGGCGTCACGAGCTCACGTTGCGCCTCGCGCTCGGCGCGTCCCGATTCCGCGTCGCGCGGCAGCTGCTTGCCGAAGGGCTGCTGCTCGCGGCGGGCGGCGCGCTGCTGGGTGCCGTGTTCGCCGCCTGGGGAAGCCGCGCCGTGGTGGCGCAGCTGACCACGTTCGCAGCGACCGTGCGACTCGATCTCGGGCTCGATTGGCGGGTGCTTGGCTTCATCAGCGGCGTCAGCGCGATCGCGACCATCCTCTTCGCAGTGGCGCCCGCATGGGGTGTGAGCCGCCTGTCGCCGATGGAGGCGCTGAAGGAGCACGGCCGCAGCAGTTCGTTCGAACGCCGCGGCAGCATCCGCCAGGCTACCGTTGTCATACAGGTCGCCTTGTCGCTGACGCTCGTCGTCGCAGCCGGGCTGTTCACCCGGACATTCTTCGCCCTCGCGACGCGCGACGCGGGATTTACCCGCGGCGGCCTGCTGCTGGTGAACGCAAACGTCGACCGGAATCCGGTCGCCGGTCTCGAGAGGAGCGCGCTGTTCGAGCGGCTCGGTGATGCCGCGCGTAGCGTCCCGGGCGTGTCCGCCGCGGTCGTGTCGTTTACGACGCCGATCGCGCGCGCAGGAATGAATACGATGATTGCGGTGCCGCCAGGCTCGGCGCTGTCACAGCGCGAGCGCATGACGTGGGTCAATGTGCTCAGTCCCGGATGGTTCGGCACCTTCGGCGTGCGCCTGTCCGCGGGACGCGACTTCGACAGCCGCGATCGTCCGGGCTCACCCGGTGTCGCCATCGTCAACCGCACGTTCGAACGACGGTTCTTCGGCGGGCGCCCGGCGCTGGGCGCCACGTTCACCACCGTCGGCCCGAGCCCCGGTTCGGGGCATCCTGTGTACGAGGTGGTCGGCGTGGTGGAGGATGCGGTGTACCGCTCGCTGCGCGCGCCGATGGAACCGACCGTGTACTTGCCGCTCCGGCAGTGGGACGGTCCGCCGTCAGTCGCGACCATCGCGGTCGGCGCTGCTGCAGGGTCGTGGTCAGGCGTCGCGAAGGATGTTGCAGCCGCGATCGCGAAAGAAGATCCAACGGCGGTGCTGTCGTTCCGATCGCTCGACGAGCAGATCAACGCGGCACTCACGCAGGAGCGGCTGGTCGCGGCGCTCGCCGCATTCTTCGGCATCCTCGGCCTGGTGCTCTCGGCCGTGGGACTCTACGGCGTCACGGCATATGCCGTCGTCTCGCGCCGCGCGGAGATCGGCATCAGGATGGCTCTGGGCGCGAGCACCGATGGCGTGGTGCGACTGATGCTGCGGCGCATCGCCTGGTTGGTGGGATGGGGAGTCCTGCTGGGCGCATGTCTATCGGCGTGGGCATCGACGTTCGTGCGCACGCTACTCTACGGGCTCGAACCGCGCGACCCGGTGACATTCGCAGGCTCGGCGCTGGTGCTGGCCGCGGTGGCCGCGTTCGCCGCATGGCTTCCCGCGCGACGTGCGGCCAGGATTGATCCAATGACGGTGTTGAGAGATTGGTAGTGACGGTACTCTGCAAATGCCAATGCCAATGCCAAGCCTTTTTGGCATTCAGCATTTAGCATTGACGGTATCACGCGTACATGCCGCGCATTTTCGTGACGGTCGCGACGCGGCTGATCGCGACGAGGTAGGCGGCGGTGCGCAGGTCGGTCTTGTAGCGGATCGACGTGTCGAGCACGTCCTTGAACGCTTCGCACATCTTCGCCTCGAGGCGCTTGTTGACCTCGTCTTCCTCCCAGAAGTAGCCGTGGCGATCCTGGACCCATTCGAAATAGGAAGTGGTGACGCCGCCGGCGTTCGCGAGGATGTCGGGGATCACGAACACGCCGCGCTCGTGCAGGTACTTGTGCGCATCCGGCGTGGTCGGACCGTTGGCCCCCTCCGCCACGATCTTCGCCCTGATGGTCGGCGCGTTCTCCAACGTGATCTGGTTTTCGAGCGCGGCCGGCACGAGCACGTCCACGTCGAGCGCGAACAGCTTCGGGTTGTCGATGGTCTCGCCGCCCGGGAAACCGTCGATGCTCTTGTGCTGCTTCGCGTAATCGAGCATTTTCGTGATGTCGAGTCCCTTGTCGTTGTAGACGCCACCTTTCCAGTCGGTGACCGCGACGATCCTCGCGCCCTGCTTCGAGAGGAGGTCGGCCGACACAGACCCGACGTTGCCGAAGCCCTGGACGGCGACGCGCGCTTCCTTGATTTCCAGGCCGAGATGCTTGGCTGCTTCGCGCGTGACGATCATCACGCCGCGTCCCGTCGCCTCGCGCCGGCCGAGCGAGCCGCCCATTTCGATTGGTTTTCCTGTGACGACGGCGGTGGCGGTGTGGCCGACGTGCATGCTGTAGGTGTCCATGATCCACGCCATGATCTGATCGTTGGTGTTCACGTCAGGCGCCGGCACGTCCTTCTCGGGCCCGATCGCGTCCACGATCTCGGCGATGTAGCGGCGCGTGAGCGCCTCGAGCTCGCGCCGGGACAGGCGATTCGGATCGACGATGATGCCTCCCTTGCCGCCGCCGAAGGGGACGTGCGCGACCGCGCACTTCCACGTCATCCACGCGGCAAGCGCGGTCACTTCATCGAGCGTCACGCCGGGGTGATAACGGATGCCGCCTTTCGCGGGGCCGAGCGTGATGTTGTATTGGACGCGGTAGCCGGTGAAGACCTCGATCTCGCCGTTGTCCATCTGCACGGGAAGCGAGACCGTGATCTGTCGCTTCGGATGCGTGAGGATCTTCCAGACGCCCGGGTCGAGGCCCAATAAACGCGCGGCGCCATCGAATTCCTGGAGCATCGCGTTGAAGATGCTTCCGCCTGTTTCCATGACTCTCCGGGAAAAAGGGCGGCCCCTCCCATCGGCGGCCGCACGGATGAAAACAGACCAAGCTACTTTGTGACGTTCGCCTTAGTCAAGGCGAGGGCATGTGCGCAGCCCGAGGAACGGCACCGGCGTGGATATAATTAGTCACATGAAGACCGCCGCGGAGACGGCCAGGCAGCGTTGGGAACGCGAGGTGCTCGAACCGGCGTTGAAGAAAGCGCCGGAGCGTTCGATCCCGCTCACGACGATTTCAGGGCGGCCGATCGATCGTCTCTACACGAAAGAGGATCTACCGGGATTCGACTATACGCGTGACCTCAACGATCCCGGTCAGTTCCCGTACACCCGCGGCATTCATCCAGCGGGGTACCGCGGCAGGCTCTGGACGATGCGGCAGTTCGCCGGGTTCGGCACCCCGGAGGAAACCAACGGGCGATTCAAGGCGCTGCTGAACGCGGGTGGCGGCGGCCTCAGCGTCGCGTTCGATCTGCCGACGCTGATGGGACGCGATCCGGATCACGAGCTGTCGCTCGGTGAAGTCGGCAAGTGCGGCGTCAGCATCGTGTCGCTCGCCGATATGGAGCGCCTCTTCGACGGCATCGCGCTCGGCGACATTACGACGTCGATGACGATCAACTCGCCCGCGCCGATGATCTTCGCGATGTATCTCGCGGTCGCGGAGAAGCAAGGTGCGGACTGGAAGCAGCTCTCCGGCACCATTCAGAACGACATCCTGAAGGAATTCATCGCGCAGAAGGAGTACATCTATCCGCCGCGCCAGTCGATGCGGCTCATCACCGACGTCTTCGCGTTCTGCTCGAAGGAAGTGCCGAGGTGGAATACGGTGTCGGTGAGCGGTTATCACATCCGTGAGGCCGGCTCGACGTCGCTGCAGGAGCTCGCGTTCACGCTGCGCGACGGCATCGAATACGTGCAATACGCGATCGATGCAGGCCTCGACGTCGACGACTTCGCGCCCCGCATCTCGTTCTTCTTCAACTCGCACAGCGACTTCTTCGAGGAGATCGCCAAGTTCCGGGCCGCCCGTAAGCTGTGGGCTGAGATCATGCGCGATCGCTTCGGCGCGAAGCACGAGCGATCGTGCAAGCTGCGTTTCCATACGCAGACGGCGGGCGTATCGCTCACCGCGCAGCAGCCGTACAACAATGTCGTGCGCACCGCACTCCAGGCGCTGGCGGCGGTCCTCGGCGGCACGCAGTCGCTGCATACGAACTCGCTCGACGAGGCGCTCGCGCTTCCGACGGCGGAAGCAGCGACGCTGGCGCTGCGCACCCAGCAGATCATCGCGCACGAGAGCGGCGTCACGAACACGGTGGATCCGCTCGGCGGCTCGTACTTCGTCGAGCGGCTCACGCTCGACATGGAACGCGGCGCCAGGGAGTACTTCGACATCATCGACCGCATGGGCGGGATGGTCGAGGCGATCGAGCAGGGGTTCCCGCAGAGAGAGATCGCCGAGGCCTCGTACCGCTTCCAGCAGTCGGTCGAGGCGCGCGACAAGATCATCGTCGGCGTGAACGATTTCGTGCAGGAGGACGAGAAGCCGATTCCGATCCTGTACATCGACGACAGTACGGCGAACCGCCAGCTCGCGCGGCTCGAAGCGCTGCGGACAACGCGCGACAACGACAAGGTGCGCTTTGCGCTCGATGCATTGAGGGAAACCGCCCGCGGCAAGGGCAATACCATGTATCCATTGCTCGATGCCGTGCGCGCGTATGCCACCGTCGGCGAAATGTGCGACGCGCTCCGGGACGTTTGGGGGGAATACGAAGAGACGCCGTTGATCTAGCTGCCAGCCGCCAGCCATCAGCCATCAGCCGCCAGCCACCAGCTACCAGCTGGAAGCTAACGCTCGAAGCTTGAAGCTGAAGGCTGGAAGCTGATAGCTGGAAGCTGGAAGCTGGAAGCTGGAAGCTGGAAGCTGGAAGCTGGAAGCTGGAAGCTGAGATGCAGAAGATCCGCGTTGTCATCGCCAAACCCGGACTGGACGGCCACGATCGTGGCGCGAAGGTCATCGCGCGCGCGCTCCGTGATGCCGGAATGGAAGTCATTTACACGGGCCTGCGTCAGACGCCGGAACAGATTGTCGGCGCCGCCCTGCAGGAAGACGCCGACGTGATCGGCCTGTCGATTCTGTCCGGCGCGCACATGCACATCTGCCCGCGCGTGATGGACCTGCTCAAGGAGAAAGCGCTCGACGATGTGCTGGTCGTGATTGGCGGAATCATCCCTGATGTCGATATCCCGAAGCTCCAGGCGATCGGCGTGCGCGGCATCTTCCTGCCTGGAAGCCCCATGCAGGAGATCATCGACTTCATCAACGCCAATGTCCGGCCCCGCGCCGAGGCCATCTAGCGCAGCTCGTACAACCGAACGTCGGCCCGTTCCCACCGTCCCGACGCCTTCAGCCGTACGCCGGCGTTCGCATCCAGAACGTCCAGTACGCCCGTGCAGCGCGCACCATAGAAGCGGCAGTTGACCGTGACGTGCGTGATCCCGACGCGTCGAAGTGTGTCGAAGGACGGCTCCGAGGGGAAATCTGCCAGCTCGTTCTGGACTTCCATATAGGGCACAGGGACGAAGCCGCTGTAGCCGTTGAGCAGACGCGCGCCATGGCTCAATGAAAAGTACATGTAGTCGACGTTGTGATCGAACGGGAATTCCGCGAGCACCGCGTCTGGTGTGACCGCTGCATAAATCGAAGGCGTCCAGCGCCAGTAGTCGATCAGTTTCAGCCCGGGCCGAGTATCGACCAGCGCTGCCGCGACTGCGACCGCGAACATCACGGTCGAGCCAAAGCGTTGTGTGGTCCACCTGAATATTCGCGCGGATCCGAAGGCTGAGAGCAGCACGAGCGCGCTTCCGAAGAAGACACTGAACCGCGGCGGCACGCGCAGGCCGCGGAACGGCAGGACCCACCGGTAGAGGTCGTCGTACGTCAGCCCGTTCGCGCCGAGCGACCAGTCGAACGCCATTGCGCCCGACGTGATGCACGCGATCCTCACTGCGCCAACCGGGGGCACGATCCCGATACCGGCGAGCGCAAGGACCGCGAGGCCGGGAAGCATTTCGCGCTCGAGCCGGTTGTGCTCGCGGCTGATCCACTCGTAAGAAGCCAGCCTGCCGGAGGGGTGCATGTACTCGCTGGCAGTCGCGCTGAAGAAGCCGATCAGCGCGAACGGCCGGTCTCCGCGCGCCCGGCGGCTCAGCATGTACGGCAGTCCAAGCGCCGCGAAGCCGGTCACGATGATCACCGCAGCGCACGCGATGCTCTTCGCCAGTGCGAGATCGGGACGCACCCGCCACGCAATTGCGATGATGATGGCGAACGGCACCAGGAACATCATCAGCATCAGGCCGAGGTACATGCAGGCGAGCCATTGCGCCGTCACGACCAGGGCCAGGGTCGCGCCGCGCCGGACGGTCGGCTTCGCGAGCCAGGAGAGCAGTGTGACGATCGCGAGCGGGATGAAGCATGTGAACTGCAACTCGAGGTGGCTGTAATGCTCCCAATGAAATGGATACAACGCCCCCAGGATGCCGGCGATGAGGGCGGCGCGCGCATCGAGCGTCAGCCGCCACGCGGTATAAAAGAACGCAAGCGCACCGAGCGGGAACGTCGTCAGGAACAACACATTCGAGACGATCAATGGGTCGGCGCCGCCGAGAATGAATGGGGCCGCGACCAGCCCCTCGAGTACCGTCGCATCTGAATAGGTGAGGGTCTCGGCCGCGGGGTAGAAGATTCTGCCGTCGAACAGGTGGCGAGGGTCATGCGCGAGCTGCTCGGCGAATCGACCGAGCCGCCACGCAGAAAAGATTGGATCGCCGTGGTCCGTCACGAATCGCGGATGCAGAAGATGCGGCGTCAACCAGAGGAGCGATCCGGCGACTGCGGCCACCGCGTACAACCACAGGATTCGCGGTCTGGCTGGGGAGACGATGAATCGTGCTCGCCCGTCCTGGAGCGCACTCGTACGGGTCTGGTTGAGCAGTGCGGGCAGCACGCTGGTGCGCGGTGCGATCGCGAAGCGGATCGCGGCAATCGTGACCGCCAGCAGCGCCGGCCGCCATGGGCTGAGCAGGAGGACGCGGACGCCGAGCATGGTGGTCTCGGCGCGTCCGCCGAGCCCGATCACCATCGCGGCGCTGGCGAGCACAATTGCGATGGCGTCCAGGATCGTAATGAGCGACCGGCGGCGGGTCATCCACTCATTCTGGTGGCTTCCGCCTTCAGGCGGAAGGATCGCGATCTCTGCGGAAGAACCGGTTTATCATGTAGGCATGCCCCACAAGCTGCTGCTGGCCGACGACAGCGTCACGATCCAGCGCGTCATCGAGCTCACGTTCGCGGACGAAGACGTGCAGGTCATCGCGGTCGGCAACGGTCAGCAGGCGATCGAACGGGCCGAGCGCGATCGTCCCGACATCGTGCTCGCGGACATCGGCATGCCCGAGCGTGATGGCTACGAGGTTGCGGCGTTCATCAAGGGAAACCCCGCGCTGGCGCACGTGCCCGTCGTGCTGCTCACCGGCGCATTCGAGCCGATCGACGAAACGCGTGCGCGTGCGGTCGGATGCGACGGTGTGCTGGTGAAGCCATTCGAGCCCCAGATGGTCATCAATCGAGTCAAGGAGCTCCTCGCCGGCCGCAGGCCCGCCGGGTTGTGGGGCAGTGCGCCCGCCACCAAGGGGCCCGTCAGACCCGCCGCGGGCGACACCGATCTGCGTCCGGTCGCGACTACGCACGAAACAAACGCGCCCGATCCGCTCGAAGCCTACTTCGATCGACTGGACGCGGCGTTCACGTCCATGGGCACGGCCGAGCCGCCGGCTGCCGCACCGCCTGCGCCTCAGGCCCGACCCCAGGCGCCGGCGCCGCCGCCATCGCCGCGACGCGAGGCGATCCCGCTGTCTGGTACGTCCCCGCAAGCGGCCGCTCCGCCGCCGCCCGCGCGACGCGATGAAGGTCCTGTCGATCTCTCGTCATGGGATCCGCAGCTCGCGGGTGACCCCGTCCGACCCGCCGCTCCGCCACCGGCATCGGTCGCGCCCGAGCCGCCGCGTCCGGCGCCTGCGGCCGGATCGACGCCGCCAGCCGCCGCCGTGTCTGCGCCAATATCCGCCCAGACATCGGCGCCGGCACCTGCCGCGTCACCGTCGCTGGTGGAGGCGTTTGCCGCCCTCCTCAGCGCCGAACAGCAATTGCAGATCTCCCCGTCTGCCGCGCCGGGCCAGCAGGCCACGCCGGCGATTAGCGATCAAGTCGTCGAGGAGATCGCCCAGCGCGTGCTCGCCCGCCTCACGGACCAGACGCGTCCCACCGTGCTCGACGTCGCCGAACGGCTCGTCCGCGAGGAGATCGAGCGCATCAAGCAGCACCGGTGAATCGATTCGGTGGTCGAGTGATTCAGTGATGTGGTGATTGCGGATCGTTTCGCGCCCACGAGTCACCAAATCACCAAATCTGAAAATCGCCAAATCACGATATTCTTTCCCAGATATGCCCTCTGGCCTGGACCTGAACCATCCCGTGCGCGTGCCGGAGAAACCGGCGCTCGAAGGGCTCGAAGCCAAGTGGATGGCGCGCTGGGACGAGTCGGGCGTCTATCGCTTCGATCGCACGCGCCCGCGCACCGCGGTCTATTCGATCGATACGCCACCGCCGACCGTCAGCGGTTCACTGCACGTCGGCCACGTGTTTTCCTATACGCATACCGACGTCATCGCGCGCTTCCAGCGCATGCGCGGCAAGGCCGTCTTCTACCCGATGGGATGGGACGACAACGGCCTTCCCACCGAGCGTCGCGTGCAGAACTACTTCGGCGTCCGCTGCGATCCATCGCTGCCGTACGATCCGAACTTCCAGGCGCCGGACAAACCTGGCAAGCAGCCGATGTCAGTGTCGCGTCCGAATTTCATCGAGCTGTGCGCGCGGTTGACGGCTGAAGACGAGAAGGCGTTCGAGGCGCTGTGGCGCTATCTCGGACTCTCGGTCGACTGGGGCATGACCTATGCGACGATCGATCGCCGCGCGCAGCGGATCTCGCAGCTGTCATTTCTCCGCCTGTTCCACAAGGGCCACGCCTATCAACTCGAAGCGCCAACGTTGTGGGACGTGGACTTCCGCACAGCCGTCGCACAGGCGGAGCTCGAGGATCGCGAGCAGCCCGGCGCATACCACCGCATCAAATTTGCGCGCGACGAGGGGGAGCCGGTCTTCATCGAAACGACCCGGCCCGAGCTGATCCCGGCGTGCGTGGCGCTCGTCGCGCATCCAGACGACGAGCGGTACAGGCCGCTCTTCGGCAAGGACGTCATCACGCCGCTGTTCGGCGTCCGCGTGCCCGTGAAGGCGCACGAGCTCGCCGATCCCGAAAAGGGGTCCGGCATCGCGATGATCTGCACGTTCGGCGACGTCACGGACGTCCTGTGGTGGCGCGCGCTCTCGCTCCCCGTGCGCGCGATCATCCAGCCGAACGGCGCCCTGCGTCCCGTGGCGTGGGGCAGCGAAGGATGGGAAGCGGACAACTCCGCGCGGGCGCAGCAGGCGTACGATCAATTGACGAACCTCTCTGCCGCGAAGGCGCGTGCGAAGGTCGTCGAGCTGCTGCAGCAGAGCGGCGATCTCGTCGGGGAGCCGCGTCCGATCACCCACGCGGTGAAGTTCTACGAGAAAGGGGACCGTCCACTCGAGATCGTCACGAGCCGTCAGTGGTTCGTCAGGACGATGGCGTTTCGAGACGCGCTGCTGCAGCGCGCGCGCGAGCTGCGGTGGCATCCACCTTACATGCAGGCGCGGCTCGAGAACTGGATCAACGGGCTCAATGGCGACTGGTGCATCAGCCGACAGCGGTTCTTCGGTGTGCCGTTTCCAGTCTGGTATCCCATGCTCGAAGACGGGACGCGCGACTACATACACCCGATACTGCCGCGTGAAGATCGCCTGCCGATCGATCCGTCCACCGACATCCCCGACGGCTACCGCGCTGAGCAGCGGGATCAGCCGGGGGGCTTTGGCGGCGACCCCGACGTCATGGACACATGGGCGACCTCGTCGCTGACCCCGCAGATCGCGGGTGGTTGGCTCGAGGATCCCGATCTGTTTGCGCGCGTGTTCCCCATGGACGTTCGTCCCCAGGCGCACGACATCATCCGGACGTGGCTGTTCTCGACCGTGCTGCGGGCGGAGCTCGAGTTCGGCACGCTGCCGTGGACCAACGCGGCGATTTCGGGATGGGTACTCGATCCCGATCGCAAGAAAATGTCGAAATCCAAGGGGAACGTCGTCACCCCGAAGGGCCTGCTCGAGGAGCACGGGTCCGACGGCGTGCGCTATTGGGCCGCGAGCGGCCGGCCGGGAACCGACACCGCCTTCGACACCGGGCAGATGAAGGTCGGGCGGCGCCTCGCGATCAAGCTGCTGAACGCATCGAAGTTCGTGCTCGCGAACGCGGAAGGGAGCGGAGAAGTGGTCGCAGCGGTCGATCGAGGACTGCTGACGATGATTGGACGCCTCGTTCGCGAATCAACCGACGACCTCGAGGATTGCAACTACGCGCGCGTCCTCGAGCGGAGTGAATCGCTCTTCTGGTTTTTCTGCGACAACTATCTCGAGCTCGTGAAATCGCGGCGTTACGGAGATCAGGGGCCGGCCGCCGCGGCGTCCGCAAACGCGGCGCTGCTCGTCGCGCTCTCGGCATTGCTGCGCGTCTTCGCGCCGTTCCTGCCATTCGTCACTGAAGAAGTGTGGTCGTGGTGGCGCCCGGGATCGATCCACGCCGCGTCGTGGCCCGGAGCCGACGAACTGTTCCGCGCGGCGGGTGGCGAGCAGGATGAGGCGGTGCGTGCGCTCGGGCTCGCGGCAGCCGTTCTCGGAGAGATTCGAAAAAAGAAATCGGAGGAGCAGCGGCCGTTGAAGACGCTGGTGACGCGCGCGGTCGTGCGTGTGCCGGCGGCCGATCGTCCGCTCCTGTCGTCGGCCGAAGCTGACCTCCGCGCGTCGGGCCTGATTCAGGATCTCGTCGTTGAAACGGCTGACGCGCTCGAGGTCGTCGTGGAGCTTGCGGGGTCGGAACCGTAACAGCTTGTTGAAAAAGCCGATGTCGATGCCGAATGCTGAATGGTTGCAACTAATTGAAATCCGGCATTCGGGATTTGACATTCAGCATCCAAGCTGCGTTTTCAGCAGCCTCGCCAGGCTGAGGAGCGCGCCGAATGAAGACGATTCCGTTTCAGGCCCTCGACCCGGCGCTCTATCGCGAGACGGTGCGCCGGGCGCTTGCCGAAGATCTCGGATGGGGAGACGTCACGACGGAGGCCACCGTGCCATCGGATCTCAGAGCGCGCGGCGTCATCATCGCGAAGAGCCACTGCGTCATCGCGGGACTCGACGTCGCCGCGGAGACGTTCCGCCAGCTCGATCCCGGCTGCACGTTCAGCGGCCTGAAGCACGACGGTGAGCCGTGTGAGCCGGGCGATGTCGCCGCCGAGCTGACGGGGCACGCCGCGCCAATGCTCACCGCTGAGCGGACGGCATTGAACTTCCTGCAGCGGCTCTCCGGGATCGCGACCGTCACGCGACGCTTCGTCGCGGCCAGCGGCGGCCGCATCACCGTGCTCGACACGCGGAAGACCACACCGACGCTGCGCGCGCTGGAGAAGTACGCCGTGCGCGCGGGGAGCGGCACGAACCATCGTTCCGGCCTCGATGATGGCATCCTGATCAAGGACAACCACGTGCGGCTCGCCGGAGGCGTGCTCGAAGCAGTAAGGCGCATGAAGGCTGCAAAGCCCGAGATGCCGATTGAAGTGGAGGCGCAAAGCCTGGCGCAGGTCGACGAAGCGTTGCAGGCGGAGGCGGACATCATCCTCGTGGACAATCTGTCCGCCGAAGAGATTCGTGAAGCAGTCGGTCGCGCGCGCGGTCGCGCGCAGGTGGAGATCTCCGGCGGCGTCACGATCGAGCGGCTGCCTGAACTCGCCGCGACCGGCGCCGATTATGTCTCGGTCGGCGCGCTGACGCACTCGGCGCCCGCCGCCGATCTGAGCTTCGAGCTGGAACCGCTGCGTTCCTGACGGACATCGAAGGAATCGAAGGTGTCCGAGGAATCGAAGGAGCGTCGAAGGAGCTTCATTGAAAACTAAAGAGAAGATCCTTCGGCCCTCTTCTCTAACTTCGAGCCCTTCGATTGTCAGAGACATCCAAGCAGCGCTCGATGCGACAGCCAACGAGCGGGGGGTGTTCGGCACACGATTTCAGTACCACGATGAAGCAGGCTCCACCAACGATCTCGCCATGCGGGCCGCGGAGCGTGGTGAGCCCGAAGGCACGGTCATCGTGGCCGGCGCGCAGACGGCGGGTCGCGGACGGCTTGGCCGGACATGGTTCTCCCCAGCAGGCGCCGGCTTGTACGTATCCACGATCATCCGTCACGTGACGCTCGCGCCGTGGATCACACTGGCCGGCGGCGTGGCGGTCGCGGAAGGCATCCGCGCCGCAACAGCCCTTCCTGTTGAGATCAAGTGGCCGAACGATGTCGTCACCGTGGGCAGCGCAGGATTCCGCGCGCGGCGCAAGCTCGCCGGGATTCTCGCCGAAGCGGTGAGCGACGGCCAGCAGGTGCAGCACGTCGTGCTCGGGTACGGAATCAACCTGCTCCCCGCGGCGTTCCCGCCGGAGCTAACCGATCGCGCGACGTCGATCGAGTCGGAGCTCGGACGCACGGTCGATGCAGGGCTCGTGCTCGCGCAGACGCTGGTCGCGTTGAACCGCGCGCTTACCGAGATCGAAGCGGGTGGTCCTGCCGCGCTGCTCGTGAGGTGGCTCGCGCTGGCACCATCCGCGAGGGGCGCGCGCATCGAGTGGGATGGTCCGGGTGGCGTCACACTCACGGGTGTGACGGCGGGGCTCGCGCCCGACGGCGCGCTCCTCGCCCGCACGGCAACCGGGATCGATCGTATCCTGTCGGGCGAGATCCGCTGGG
>Ga0209686_1000920_pt1 | contig 14690 bp, 10 predicted proteins | sample GraSoiAngelo_126_FD_185883 | JGI IMG/M metagenome (GOLD analysis project Ga0209686, IMG submission 185883) | Grasslands soil microbial communities from the Angelo Coastal Reserve, California, USA - 14_0927_09_20cm (SPAdes) (version 2) | ecosystem: Environmental > Terrestrial > Soil > Grasslands ...
TCAGCGCAGCGAGGTACTCGTCGATCGTCTTCGCCCTGGTCCTGCGCGGCATTGCCATCGAACCTCCAACGCGGAACTACATACCTCAAGGCGCGCGGTGAATTCCAGCAGTCTCGCGGTCGCTACGTTTACACGAAACAGCGGAGCGGTGAGTTCAGCATGAGCTTGCCCGGCCAGTGCCGCTTGCGAGGCTCACGCGAACCGTGTAGAAGGAATGCTCAAGATGCGTCCACATCTGCTTCTCGTTCCTTTGCTCGCCACGTTCATTGCCGCCTCAGACTGGCCGCACTACGGCGGCGGGCCGGATCAGACGCGCTATTCACCTTTGACCCAGATCACGCCGGCGAACGTCCACACGCTGCGGACGGCATGGACGTACGACACACGCGATGCCTTCGACGGGTCCGAGATGCAGTGCCAGCCCGTCGTCGCGCACGGCGTGCTGTATGCGACATCGCCAAAGCTCCGCGTGTTCGCGCTGAACGCGGCGACCGGCGCCGAGATCTGGAGCTTCGACACCAATCACGACGCGAAGACGCTGACGCGGACGCGCATCCGGGGACTGATGTACCGGGAACGCGGCAACGACCGGCGCATCTACTTCGCGTCGCGCCACTGGCTGTATGCGCTGGACGCGAAAACCGGTAAACCATTGCCGGGATTTGGACAGGAGGGACGGATCGACTTGCGCGAGGGATTCGAAGGCCGCGATCCGCGGACACTCAGTGTTGGCGTGAATACGCCGGGTGTCTTCTATCGCGATCTCATGATTGTCGGTTCGATCGTTCCGGAAGGGCTGCCCTCCGCGCCCGGCGACATCCGTGCGTTCGATGTCAACACGGGTCGCCAGAAGTGGACCTTTCACACCCTTCCGCATCCCGGAGAGTTCGGCTACGACACGTGGCCTGCGGACGCATGGAAGTACAGCGGAGGGGCGAATGCGTGGTCGGGACTTTCGCTCGACGAGCGCCGCGGCTATGTATATGCCGCAACCGGGTCCGCTTCGTACGATTTCTACGGTGCGAATCGCACTGGCGACGATCTGTTCGCGAACAGCATCCTGTGCCTCCGCGCATCGACGGGCGAACGCGTCTGGCACTTTCAGGGCGTGAAGCACGACGTCTGGGACCGGGACTTCCCGGCATCTCCGTCCTTGATCACGATTCGCCACGACGGACGGCAACTCGACGTCGTGACACAGACTGCGAAGAACGGACGGCTCTACGTGCTCGACCGCGACACGGGCCGGCCAGTCTTTCCAATGGAACAGATTCAGGCGCCGGCGTCGGATGTCGAAGGCGAGAAGCTCTCGCCGACGCAGGTGCTCCCGACGCTGCCGCCGCCCTACACGCGACAGCGTTTCACCGAAGACCTGATCACGAAACGCACGCCGGAAGCCGAGAAGGCGGTGCGCGAAGAATGGCTGAAGCTGCGCAAAGGCGGCGAGTTCGATCCGCCCAGCACGCAGGGCACGATCCTGTTCCCCGGCATGGACGGCGGCGGTGAATGGGGCGGCACCGCCTACGATCCCAAATCGGGGCTTCTATACGTCAACGCCAACGAGATGGCGTGGAAGGTCAAGCTGGCGGAGCGCAAGATGCCGGATGGAGAAGCGACAACCGGAAAGATCCTGTATGAGCGGTATTGCGCCTCGTGCCATCGCCCGGATCTCGCCGGCAATCCTCCCGAATTCCCGTCGCTCGTCGATGTCGGCAAGCGCCGGAACGTGGACGAGATCGAGAGCGCAGTGCGTGACGGCGCCGGTCGCATGCCCGGGCACCCTGAGCTGCACTCCGCCGTGCGCCGCGCAATCGTTGATTACGTCTTGACGGGCCGATCCGGTGAAGTGCGCGGAGACATGCCGACGCCGTTCGACGTCAAGTACACGCTCGACGGCTACATCCGGTTCACGGATCCCGATGGCTTTCCCGCGATCGCGCCTCCGTGGGGAACGCTGACCGCGATCGACATGAACCGTGCGTCGATTGCGTGGCAGGTTCCGCTCGGCGAGGTGCCCGGGTCGGGCCTCACGAACACCGGCAGCGAGAACTACGGCGGGCCGGTCGTGACGGCAAGCGGCCTGCTGTTCATCGGCGCGACGAACTACGACAAGAAGTTTCGCGCCTTCGACGCGCGCACCGGCAAGGTACTGTGGGAAACGACGCTGCCCGCGGCGGGGAACGCCACGCCCGCGGTCTACGAGGTCAACGGCAAACAGTACATCGTGATTGCCGCTGGCGGCGGGAAGTGGGGCGCGGCATCGGGCGGCAGCTACCTCGCGTTCGCGCTCCCATGATTCGCGGTGTCACTGATGGCCCTCGGAGTGATCGCACCCAGCGAACGCGGGGAAGAACACGGTTCCCGTCCACCCGAGCTCGCGCATGCCAAGCTCCGACGAGTAGTAGGCGCCGACGATCCATCCTTTGAGGTGCTCGAAATGATCGCGGACGGTCACATGCGCAGCACTTGACGCGCCGCGCGCTTCAGTGGTCGTACCGGATTTTTCGGTCGACGCCACCGTCAGAAGCTCATTCTGCTGCTGCTCGCTCAGCTGCTTCCAGGCTACGCGCGCGCGCGTCATCGCGAGCTGCTCGAACCCGCCCAGCGCCTGCAGGAATCTTCGCTGCTCGTCAGGCGTCGCGACGGTCAGCAGTTGATCGATGAATGCACTCGAATGTGCCTTCGAGGATCCCGGCACGATGCGCTCGGCAAGTACCTGGAGCGTCTCGAACTGGTGCGCATCCAGGAATTCCGGCGTGTACTCGGGAGCCTGTGACTTGCGATCCGCCACGCCGACGGCCGCTTCATCGCGCAAGTGATGTTGAACCGGATGAGCGGCGGTGATGAAAGGAAAGGTGACCAGGCCGCCAACGCTCATAGCCAGGCGCTGGATCACCTCGCGCCGCCCGAGATCCGGACGATCGTCGTGCATCGACCGCGCAGTCTAGCACGATGACCCTCTCGCCGTTTGACGACGATCGACCGGTTTGGTACGGTGTGCGCGTTCAGGTTCGTTCGCATGCAGACCCAGCAGTTCGACGTCATCGTCATTGGTTCGGGCGCGTCCGGCGGCTGGGCCGCGAAGCGGCTGTGCGAAGCCGGACTGAAGGTTGCTGTTGTTGACGCGGGACGTAAACACACGGCGGCCGATTTTCGCGAGCACAAACCGGACTTCGATCTCAAGTATCGCAACCGCGCCCCGGAGATCGTCCGCAAGACACGGCCGCGCCAGAGCGAGTGCTACGCCTGCACCGAGTTCAACTACGACTGGTTCGCGAACGATCTCGAAGAGCCGTACACGACGCCGTCCGGAAAGCCTTTCAGCTGGCAGGGACGGATGCGCATCATGGGCGGACGCACCAACGTCTGGGCGCGCCAGAGCTACCGATTCAGCGATCTCGATTTCAAAGCGGCTTCGGCGGACGGCCACGGCATCGACTGGCCGCTCGGCTACGCGGATCTCGAACGCTACTACGACATTGTCGAGGAGTACGTCGGGATCAGTGGTCTTGCAGAAGGTGTGTACGAGTTGCCGGACGGCAAGTTCCTTCCGCCAATGCCGTTCACCTGTCCCGAGGTCCGGTTGCGTGCGCGCGTGAAAGAGAAGTTCGGCCGCACCGTGACGATCGGCCGCACGGCGAATCTCACGCGGCCGCTGAACGGGCGCTCCGCGTGCCACTACTGCGGTCCATGCGAGCGCGGCTGCGTGACAAAGTCGTACTTCAATTCGGCGTTCACGACGATGGCCGACGCGCTGGCGACGGGCAACTGCACGCACATTCCGGACGCGATGGTCTACAAGGTTCTGATGGACCCGGACGCGCCGCGCGCGCGCGGCGTCCTCTACATCGACCGCCGCACGCGTCAACCTTCCGAAGTTGTCGGGCGCGTCGTCGTGCTGTGCGCGCAGGCGCTCGAGTCGGTGCGGGTCCTCTTCAACTCTGCGACGCCGCGGTTTCCAAACGGCCTCGCGAACTCGAGCGGCGCGCTCGGGCAGTACCTCCAGGATCACGTCTGGAACGGTGGCGGCGCCGAGGGGAAATTTCCGGATCTGCCCGCAAAACCGTCGCTGGGTTCAGCGCGACGGCCGAACGGCATTTACGTGATTCGCTTTCGCAACGCCAGGAGCGGTCCGAAATCGAAGAAGTTCCTTCGCGGCTATGGATTCCAGGGTGGATGGGGCGGTCCCGATTTCACATGGAGCGCTCCCGGGTTTGGCGAGGCGTTCAAGAAGGCGCTGCTCGAGCCTGTCGTCTCGCTGAATCTTGGAGGGTTCGGTGAGTGTCTGCCGCGCCGTGAGAACTTCGTGGAGATCGATCGCGACGTCGTTGACGTGTTCGGCATTCCGGTGCTTCGGATTCACATGGGTTGGACCGAGAACGAGCGGGCCATGATCGCCGACATGGCGACGTCAGCCGCCGAGATGCTCGAAGCGGCCGGAGCCCGCAACGTTCACCCCTGGAGCGTGCCGGACCGTATGCCCGGGATGGGGATTCACGAGGTGGGCGTCGCGCGCATGGGATCGAATCCAAAAACGTCGGTGCTGAACCAGTTCCAGCAGACGCACGACATCAAGAACCTGTTCGTCATGGACGGCGCTGGCTTTACGTCGAGCGCATGTCAGAATCCCACGCTCACCATCATGGCGTTAGCGGTCCGCTCGTGCGATTTCCTGTTAGGCGAAATGAAGCGCGGCAGTCTCTAACACGTATTCAAAGAGCCAATGTCACTGCTGAATGCTGAATGCCGAGTGCTGATTGAAATGTCAGCATTCGACGTTGGCATTTACGCCCCTGTTTGAGGAACCCTGCTAGAACCCGAACCTAGAGACCCTTGAGAACCTTGGTCAGGTACTCGATGCTCTGCGGGATCTGCTTGACGGCTTCGGGGTGCTCGTCCTCGATCAAGTACCACTTCACTTTTGCTTTCACTGCCGCTTTCAGGACGGCGGGCACGTCAATGATGCCGGTGCCGAGCGTCACGCTCGCCTCGTCGGGCGCCTGCCCGGTGGTGACACCGGTCTCTGTTCCCCGAGAGAGGTCCTTCAGATGCACCAGCCGGATCCGGCTGCCGTACCGCTCGAGCAAGGCGACGGGATCGCCGCCACCGCGCACGACCCAGAAGATGTCCATTTCGTAGTCCACGCGTTCCGGGTCCGTTCCGTTGAACAACGTGTGCATCAGCGTCCCGTCGGGGCTGGCGACGAACTCGTATCCGTGAATGTGATAGCCCAGACGGAGTTTCTCGCGAGCGGCGGCGGCGCCCCACGTGTTGAAGCTCGCGATCGCGCGATCCACATCCTGGCGCGTCAGCGTCTTCTCGTGCGGGATCCAGCCGCAGATCAAATACTCGAGGCCCAGCGTGCGTGCGTCACGGACGACTCCCGCCCAGTCATCGCGAAGCCGTTCGTAGTCGACAAACGCGCTCACCGCGCGCAGGTCCGCCGCACGCAGCGCGCGCGCCGTGTCTTCCGGTTTCATCGGTGGCAACCCGGCGAGCTCCACGTGCTCGAATCCCCAGTCGCGCGCCATCTTCAGCGTGCTGCCAAGATCTCTTTTGAGCTCGTTGCGCAGGCTATAGAGCTCGAGACCCAACCGTCCACCGGGCGGATGCGGCAGCTCGGCCGCCTTCGCTGTGCTTCGTCGGGGCTCGGCGTAAGAGGTGTGCGCGCGTGATGGGTGCGCGAGAGCCAGCGTGCCCCCGATGGAGCCCAGAAACGAGCGTCGCGTGAGATTCATGCGGCGGATTCTACTCCGGCGCAATCGTTCCTGACGAGTCCACGCACTCGAGCTCGCGATGGAAGGGCCTCAATTACTCCTGGCGAAGCGCGACCATCGGGTCGACGCTGGCTGCGCGCCGCGCAGGAATGTAACAGGCGACGAACGTCACGACGCCAAGCACTACGGCAACGATCGCGTACGCAAGCGGGTCAGCGGGTTGGACACCGAACAATTGACTGCGCAGGAGCCGCGTGGACGCGAGGCTCGCCGCGACACCGATGACGGCTCCAAGGACAACGAGCCGTCCTCCCATGGTCAACATCAGGCCGAGCACGTGGCGTCGCGGGGCGCCGAGCGCCATGCGCACGCCCAGTTCGTGCGTGCGGCGGGTGACATGGAACGACAGGACGCTGTAGATGCCGGCAGCCGCGAGCGCAAGGCCCAGCGCGGCGAACACGCTGAACAGCGCCATCGTGAAACGGGGTTGAACGATCTCCTGCCCGAGGAGTTCGGTGATCGTAATTGGACGGCCGAGAGGCTGATCCGCGTCCATCGCGCGCACCTGTCCGCGTACAGGATTGAGCACAAGACTGGGATCGCCGGACGTGCGCACTGCGAGCGTCCGCTGGACTGGCGCAATAATCGAGTAGGGAATCACGAGAGCCGGCGCTGGATCGGCGCGAAAGCCTGCGTTTCGCGTGTTGGCGATGACGCCGATGATGGTGACCTCGGCAGGTCGAGTGGTATCGACGAGGGTCCGCATCGGCGCACGCTCGAGAACGGCAAGCCGCACGTGCGCGCCAAGTGGGTCCTCCCGGGCAGGCCAGAGCTTCACCGCGGCTTCATTGATCAACGCGACTCGATCGCCGCGGCGCACCTCGGAGGCGTCGAACATCCGTCCGCGGTGAAGGGGTATTCCGAACGTGCGCAGGTGATCGGCGCCAGCCATGTTGATCCCGATCCGTCTCGATTCGTCAGCAACCTGACCGACGATCGTGAAAGGTGATTGAGGACCACCAAACGGCAGCCCGATAGTCGCGGCTTCGACACCGGGCAGGGCGCCGACCCGCTCCAGCAGCTCTTGCGCAAAGCGATTGCGCTGCTCGAGCGTCGTGTACTTCGCCGGCGGCAGAGGAATGCCTACAACCAAGACGTGATCCGCTTGTATTCCGACGTCCGTGTGCTGAAGGATGAAGAACGTGCGGGCGGTGAGGCCCGCGCTCACGAGCAGCACGACCGACAACGCAACTTCGATGACGACCAGCAGGTTGCGCGTATGGCTGCCGTGCGTTCCGCCACTCGTGCTGCGACTCGCCTTGAGTGCGTCGGTGATATCCGGCTTCGAGGTGTGCAGCGCAGGCACGAGGCCGAAGAGGATGCCGGTGAGTAGAGACACACCAAAAGAGAACACGAGGACCGGCACGTTGATGGCGACGCGTGACTCGTTGGGTACGTAGAACTCCGGCATCAGGCCCACAATGGAACGAATCGCGACGAGCGCGAAGAGCACGCCGAGTATGCCGCCGGTGAGCGAGAGCAGCATGCTCTCGGTCAGCAGCTGACGAAACAGCCGGCGGCGGCCTGCGCCAATCGACATCCGCACCGCCATCTCGCGCGCCCGTGCGGTGCCGCGGGCCAGCTGCAGGTTGGCCACGTTGGCGCACGCGATCAGGAGCAGGAACGCGACTGCCCCCAGCAGGAGCCGCAAACTTGCCTGCATCTCTCCGCTCGCGACCGTCACGTCGAGGTAGTTGCGCAGCCTGGTTGTGAAGCCCTGTGATGGAAAACTCGCGGGCTTCTCGCTGGCCAGGCGCGTGTTCAACGCGCTCAGCTGTTCCTCAGCAACGGCGCTGGACACGCCGGGCGCGAGCCGCACGATGGGATTGATCCATGGCACGTCCGTGCGCGTCGGCGAGAGAGGAAGCCAGAACCCCTCGTTGCCATACCACCCGAAACGCGGCGGCATCACACCGACGATTATGTACGGCCGGCCGTTCAGCCGCAGTGTCCGGCCAAGCGCTGACGGATCGCCCTCGAACAACCGGAACCAGAGCCGGTAGCTCAAGACCACGACTGGTTCGGCCTCACCATCCCGTCGGATGTCCGTCGGCTGAATGGTCCGGCCGATCACGGGGGCGACGCCGAGAAAGTTGAAGGCGTTGCCCGTCATCAGGACGCCACCGAAGCTCTCGGGCGCGAACTCACCCGTCATCAGCACGGTCTCCATCGATGTCGCCATCACATTGGCGAACGCCGGCACGTCAGCGAGAGATCGAAGCTCGTCGAGCGAGTAGACGTGGCCTCCGCGGCCATCGACCGCGCGGACCTCGGGCGCCCAGATCTCACCAGGCCTTGCGTAGGGATAGGGCGCGATGAGCACCCCATAGATAACGCTGAAGATCGCGGAGGTCGCGCCGATGCCCAGCGTCAATGAGAGCAGCGCCACCAGCATGAACACCGGGCTGCGCCGAAACGATCGAACGGCGTAGCCGAAATCCTGAGCCAGCGGCTCCACCCAGCGTCGCATAACGGCCTCCCTGAACGGTCTGACGCATTAGACGTTCTCGATCATCACTTTAGAGCACGTCTCGAAACCAACGTAGCGCAGCCCTTCAGGGCTGCCCGGCCGCCGTCAAGCAGGCCTAAAGGCCTGCGCTACACAAGGCCGCCCGTTTATTTGAAACGCGCTCGGGTTAGCGGCCCCGCAGGCCGTACTGTTCGAGCAGCTTGAGATACTCTCGATCCGCCGCCCGACCGGCCGCGCCCACGGTGATCGCCCGCAGCACACGCCGGGCCTGGCTGCGCTCGGGTGAGTCGTCGTTGGCGCCGGCCTTCTGCGCCAGCTTCGAGAGCCGTTCGCGAAGCGCGATTAGCGATGCTCCGTGGCGGTTCTCATCGGCGAGGCCCGCTTCGAGATCGAAGATGTCGCCGAGCATTCGCGCTTCAGTATCGTCGGCCACGCGCTCGCGCGCGAGCGCCTTCTTGACGTCAGGCTGCTTCGACAGATCCTTTGCGCGCTTCGCCTCAGGCGACACGTCGCGAAGCCCGTTGAAGTCGGACACGAGCGCCTCGAGCAGGTGCACGGTATCGCCAGCGCTCGTCGATGCCGCAATCAGCTGCCGCCGCTTCTCGAGCAACCGGTCGACGAGCGCGTCGTCGCGCGTGCGCCGCCCTGATGTCATGGCTTGCAGCTCCATCCACTCGATCGCCTCGAGGGCGACAGCGTGCGGCGGCAGCGTGTGTCCGCCGTTGAATACCGAGAGGTAATGCGGTGAGGTGAGCTTGCGATCGAGCTGACGCATCTCGATATAGTTGAAGTCTTCCGTGCCGGTAGTTCCGAAGACCGCAAAGGGCACGGTCGCGCGCGGCTGGCTGTCGGGGTATCCGGCGCTGGACGCGATGACGCCGGCGATGTTGTTGTTGCCGAGCGCCACCTGCATCGCGACGCGGGCTCCGCCCGAGAGACCCGTCATATAGATCCGCTGCGCGTCGATAGAGAATCGCTGGCGTAGATCGCCCCACATCGCCTGCGCGGCCGCTGCCGAGACCGACCACGGTCCGTTCCGCGACGTGTTCGATCCGGCGACGATATAGCCGTATTGTTCGGCGGCCGCCTGGTACTTCTCGACCATGAGACGGCCACGCGCACCAGGATGAAACGCGATGAGCAGGTTCCACTTCCGATCGATCGAATACGTGGAAGGCAGATACAGTGCGTAGCTCTCGCCGCGATCGGCCGCGCACTTCACGTCATCAATGATGATTCCGCGGGCAAGATCCTGGGCGCCCTCGGCGGACGCGCCACACAAAGCGAGCAGGACCGCGACGACGAGAATCCGCGGGGCGCGCGACACGATCGGAATCATAGCGTCTGCGCCGGCTGTTCTCCGCCTGTGTCCGGCACCCGTTCCAGCGAGCGGTCATGCTCGAGGGCGAGCACGATCGCCGCCGCCGTGAAGCCGGCCGCCGCGAGCGACAGCAACCCACCTGTATAGCTGCCCGTCCAGTCCTTGATGCGGCCCACCGCATAGGGGCCGGCGAACCCCGCCAGGTTGCCAATTGAATTGATCAACGCGATCCCTCCGGCCGCTGCGGCGCCGCACAAGAAGGCCGTCGGAAACGTCCAGAACACCGGGAGGCAGCCGAAGATGCCAAACCCCGCAATGGACAACGCCACCATTTTCATCGTGGGATCATCGAGCGCCGTTGAAGCCGCGATGCCGGCGGACGCGACGCAGAGCGGAAACGCGAGGTGGAACCGGCGTTCCAGCGTGCGATCGGAATGGCGGCCCCACCACACGATACTGATCGCGCCCACGACGTACGGCAGCGCCGTCACGAGCCCCGCCTGGAAATTCGACACGCCGAACGCCTTGACGATCTGCGGCAGGAAAAAGCTCAATCCATAGTTCGTAGCGACCGCGCCGAAATACACCAGGCTGAGCGCGAGGACCTTCGGATTCAACAGCGCCTCAGCGACGCTGTAGCGGCGGACGGTTTCCCGTTTCGTCTGCTCCTGCTGCTGACGGGCGACGAGCCAGGCCCGTTCATCGGGTTCGAGCCATGTCGCATCCGCGGGCCGGTCCGTCAGATAAAAGAAGACGACCACAGAAAGGATCAGCGCCGGTACCGCTTCGATGACGAACAGCCACTGCCATCCCCTCAAGCCAACGACTCCGTCAAGTCCCAGCAGCAAGCCGGATACGGGTGCGCCGATCACCGTCGACAGCGGAATGGCCGCCATGAAGTATCCGATGATTCGCGCGCGATAGACCGCCGGGAACCACAGCGTGAGATAAAAGATGATGCCTGGAAAAAAGCCGGCCTCCGCGATGCCGAGCAGAACCCGTACGAGGAAGAAACTCTTTTCACCGGTGATGAAGGCCGTTGCGCCTGACACCACGCCCCAGGTGAACATGATTCGCGCGATCCATTTGCGGGCGCCGACGCGTTCCAGAAACAAGTTCGAGGGCACCTCGAAGACGAAGTACGCGAGAAAGAAGATCCCGGCGCCAAAACCAAACGCCGAGGCGGACAGACCGAGATCCGTGTTCATGGTCAATGCGGCGAAGCCGACGTTGACCCGATCCAGATAGGCGACGAAGTAGCACGTAATCAGGAATGGGACCAGGCGCGCGGAGACCTTCGCGATCGTGCGGCGTTCCAGATCACGTGAATCCATTTTTTAGAGGCTCTCGCCCTGCCGCGCGGCTCGTGTCAGCGCCCACCAGGTCACTGCGACGACCGGCGTCATCCACAGAAATGCCGCCTGGGGCACGTGAGCGGCGTGCATGCCAAAGGCCAGCGACGACACCGCGAGAAATACGGCTCCGCCGGCCACAGCCAGAGATGGCCGAGAGATCCGCGCGAGCAACGCTGCCAGCGCAACGATCGGTACGAGCAGGACCACGAGATCGAAGGCCCATCCACCATATGACGTCAGGAGACAGGAGATGATTACGAGTCCTGGCATCTGACGGCGCCAGTCCCAGTCCTGGCGCCGACTGTGCCACAGCCACACCACCGCGGCAGCGCCCAGAGCCGTCGGCACGTACTGCGGCCAGCTTCCCTGCGTGCGCGAGAGCACTCGCAACACAGTCGCGATATTGGGAGACTCGAACGTCAGCGTCGGCGGGCTGGAGGCCATCAGATCGAAGTACTCCTTGAAAACGCGCGGGTTCGTGGACATGGCGGCCACGGTACTGCCGACAACGCACGTCGCAGCTCCGGCAAGCACCTTCCATCTTCGATCGAAACACACCCAGAGGACGAACGGCACCCAGACCAGCGCCACGAGTTGCGGTTTCACCGCCGTCAACGCAAGGAACGCTCCTGCGGCGAAATCACGGCGGCCGAGCACACACCACACGAATCCGACGAATCCAAGAAGGATGACAGGGCTCAACTGACCGAAGCGGAGCGCAAGCACCGTCGGCGACCAGAGCAGCGCGAGGAACCACGCGCGCATCGTGCGCTCCGGCGCGCCGCCATAGAGAATCCAGAGGCGCGATGCAGACCACAGCGTGAGGAACAGTTGCAGCGGCAGCCAGATCGATCGCGCGAGCCGGAAATCGAACGCGCCCATCGGCATCGCGAGCGCGAGCGTCCACGGCGGGTTGTACATCATGACCGGCTCCGGGTCCGTCCACCCGATGTGTTGCTGCGCTCGAAGCATCGCGCCCGGGTCGTAGGGGTTGGCTCCCGCTGCATTCAGCCGTCCGGCGGCCCAGTACTCGCCGAAGTCCTCGAGTGGCCAGCGGATGTTCGAAGCGGCAAGGACAATCGCGAGCACGACGAGCGTGGCAGCGAGCATCGGCCCGCCGGCGCGTCGAGAAGGAACGCCCGTGTCGGTCATGCGGTGTGCAACCCAGTCTACGCGAACCTTTGAAGCCGGCTCGTGCTATGACTGGAGGTGAGCTGCCTGGCCTGCAGATGAAGGAGTAGTCGCATGAATCGGTTCCTCACGCGCGGGACACTGGTCCTCTGTGCCCTTGGCGTGCTCGGTGCGGCCGCGCGGCAGCAACAGACGTTTCGCGGCGGAAGCGATACCGTCCGCGTCTTCGTGACCGTCACGGATCGGGACGGCCGGCTCGTCACGACGCTCACACGGGACAACTTCGAAGTGCGCGACGAAGGAAAGCCGCAGCCGATCACGCAATTCGACAACAGGCCCCAACCCATCCGTCTCATCGTGATGCTGGATGTGTCCGGCAGCATGGAGGGCAACCTGCCGCTGCTGCGCGCTGGCGGGGCGCAGCTCTTCGCGCGTCTTCTCACGGACGACGTCGCGCGCGTCGGCGCGTTCGGACACGAGGTCACCATCAGCCCGGTATTCACACATAATCCCGACGAGCTCAGCGCGGCGCTCCCGACCGCGATCGCGCCCGATGCGCCGACACCGCTCTGGCGCGGAATCGACCAGGCACTGAGTGCGTTCGGTGACGGGGACGACAAGCGCAAGGTGATTCTCGTGCTCAGCGACGGGAAGGACACAGGCCCGCTGACCTTTCGTCAGCGTGTCGTCAGCCAGGCGGACGTCATCGACCGCGCCCGCCGCGAAGACGCGATGATCTACGCGGTTGGCATGCGCAGCCGGAGCACGCGATCGATCCCGCCGGGGATGGGACCTGGCGGTCTGCAGGCGGCCCTGCTGGCGGATATGCCCGATCCCGGTCTCGCGCGCGTCGCCGAGGAGAGTGGCGGGGGCTACACCGAAATTCGTTTCGGGCAGGATCTCGGCTCCGCCTTTGCTGGAGTCGCCGACGAGCTACACACCCAGTATCTTCTCGGCTACGCGGCTCCCAAACGCGATGGCAAAGTACATGGAATCAACGTGCGAGTCAGCCAGGGAGGGTTGAAGCCGCGAGCGCGCAAAAGCTACGTCGCACCGAAAGAATAACTAACGAGATCTCCGTCGTCGACGGTCGATCTTGCCCGATCACGTTGTCAACGCGGTCATTCCTGAAATGCCGGCGGGACGCTAAATCCACCGACAAGATCTGGCTCCAAAGACGCCCCTGCACGTTTCAGCTCCGAGATCGTCTCCTCGTACAACGTGCCGATATCTGATGCGACAGGCGCGATGTCGTCATTGACGACTATTTCGCAAACGTCCGTCTGTTTTGATTGCGGTCGTCAGCGATGACGCCCGAACGCGAACAGATCGTGATCGGCTGAATGGACGCCTTGCCATTGTTCCAGGAGCATGCGGGCGGCGAGGAATCCGAATGTCATTCCGTTGCCGCCGTACCCGAGCGCGAAGAGATGATTCGGATATCGCTGGTGCGGTCCGATATAGGGGAGGCCGTCAGGTGTCATCGCGAACAAGCCCTCCCAGGCATAGTCGATGCCCAGATCGGACAGAGCGGGAAGCAGCGCTTCAAAATACTCGCGCAGCTCTCGCGTGCCTTTCCTGAACGCGGCAGTACGTCCGCGGCCGGCCACGACCGGACGATCTTCTCCTCCGAGGAGAAGACGCTGATCCGGAGTCCAACGTGCGTAGTGATAGGGCCGTGCCAGTTCCCACAACATCACAGAATCGAGGCCGAGCTCCCAGTGCTGCTGCCTGGTGATCCGCTTCGTCGCGAGCACGTAAGTCCGATAGAGGCGAAATCGTCCGATCAACGGTTGAAAGATCGGGGTCGCGTATCCGGTCGCGATGACAACCTGTCGGGCCGTTAGCGTTCCACCGGGTGTCACCACGCGGACGCCCTGGCGCGCGGAGTCGATCCGTTGCACAGGGGAGTGTTCGAAGATGGCCGCGCCGGAACGCTCCGCCGAGCGCAGGAGTCCAACACAGGCTTTATAGGGATTGAGTTGCGCGTTACCGCGTGTGCGAATCGCGCCGCGTCCTGAGATGCCGGTCAATCGCCGCAGCGCACCCGGCGTCAGCCACTCCCCCGAAAACCCAGCCTTACATCGGCGTGCGTACTCGCCTCGCAACTCTGTCGGGCCCTATCGTGTAGTAAATCGAATCCTGCTCTGTCAGTTCACACGCGATACCAACACGTCGGACCGTCTTTACGAAGTCGCGCGCGGCGAACGCACTGAGCTCCCAGATGCGCTGCGCTTTTGCCGCGCCGTATCGCCGTCCGAGTTCCGTGAGCCCCATGTCGAGCTCTTGCAACAGCAACGCGGTGCTTGCCGCCGTGCTGCCGCGGCCCACCAATGCGGCTTCAACGAGAGCCACGCGAACTCCCGCGTTCGCGAACGTCAACGCGACGGCGCTGCCGGTGATGCCGCCGCCCACGATCGCGACGTCGACATCCTGGTGTGCCTTCAACGATTGGTAGGTCTGCCTTGGTGTGCGGGTGTCTCTTCCCAGCCATACAGGCCGGCCCAATCGCAACTGCGTCATGCGGCGGGTTCATCTTGGCGGGCCTCTTGCTTGCCGTCAAGTGGAGGACTGCATGCCTCAGCGCACGAGCGCTCCGCCAGACACCACGCCTTACTGGAGCCACTCCGCCTCGC
>Ga0209686_1000924_pt1 | contig 14669 bp, 11 predicted proteins | sample GraSoiAngelo_126_FD_185883 | JGI IMG/M metagenome (GOLD analysis project Ga0209686, IMG submission 185883) | Grasslands soil microbial communities from the Angelo Coastal Reserve, California, USA - 14_0927_09_20cm (SPAdes) (version 2) | ecosystem: Environmental > Terrestrial > Soil > Grasslands ...
GATGTCCTACTCGTTCGCGCGCCCGCCGGTGTAGACGAGCGTCTTGCCGTCGGGCGACCAGCCGTGCAGATACGACGGCGTGAGCGGCGTGATGCGTTTGGGCGTGCCACCTCCAACCGGCACCGTGAACACGGCCGACTGCCCCGCGCTCTGATCGCTGATGCCGAGCATGGTCCCGTCGAACGACAGGACGTGATCGTTGTTGTTCCGATTCGCCGAGCCCGTCTCGATCGCGGTCCCCTCGCGTGTCGCGAGGTCGAAGCGAACAAGACGTCCGCGGCCTTCGGCGCGGCCACTGGTGTTGTAGATCAGCGCGGCGCCATCTCTCGTCCAGTTCGGCGCCTCGAACGGCTGTTCCGATCGATGAAGCATCTGCCGGCGCCCGCTATCGACGTCGAGCACTTCAAGTACGCTGCCGATGTAGTCGCGATACGGAACGAAGCCTTCCTTTGCCGGCTTGATGATTCGCACGTTGCTGAGCACCGCGCGTTCGGTCACATCGGGATTGTGCGAGCAGAGCACGAGGCCGACGAGCAGCTCGTCGCCGAGGTTGAGGTCCGCGATCTCCGTGTCCGTGAACGGTTCGCCGAACTTCGCGGCGGACATGATGAAGGTGTTGCCCCTGCGCTCGAGTTGAACGACGTCAGCGCCCTTGATCGTTGACGGGCGCTCTTCGGTGGCTGCGCCCCTGGTCCGCCTGAATTGCAGCGACGTGAGCCCGTCGCCATGGACGATCGCGTCGACGTACGGTGCGTCGGCGTCCTGACCGGGACGCGCAAGCAGGCCGACCTTGCGGTGCGCCTCGACTCCCTTTCCCACCAACTGCACGCGCGCCTGCAGAATGAAGTCCCCCGTCATCCGCTTCCAGATGAAGTGGAACTCGTCGCGCTGACCCCACATGTTCGTGCCGGCGGCGGCGATCGAGTATTCCTGCAACACGGGGTTGAACGCAGCCGAGCCCGCGATCTTCGGCGAACCGACGTCGGCGTGGCCGTCGAATTCTCCAAGCTTCGCGGCCTGGCCGCCGACCTGTGGGCCGCTCAGCGACGCTATCGAGAGGAGCACGATCAGCGTTAGTCTCAACACCGTCACCTCCGTCGCGCGTGAGGATAGTCGAATCCCGATCCGATTGCTCGCGCCCGGAATTGTTTGCGCCGTACTTGACAAGGCCACGTCTCCGCCGTATCAAGCAACACCAAGGAGGCCCCAACATGATGTTTCGGAAGCAGGCGGTCCTCATCGCGTCGGCGCTGGTGGCGCTTCTCTACGGCACACCCGCCAGAGCCCAGGCCCCGGAAGGAAAGATCACCGGGGTCATCCGTGACGGAAGCGGCGCGGCGATCCCGGGCGTCACCGTGACGACGACGAATCAGGCCACGAAGGCTACACAGACGGCGACCACCGGGAGCGACGGCAGCTACTCCCTTTCCGTGCCGCCGGGCGCCTACAGCGTCGCCGCAACGCTGCAGGGCTTCCGAAAGGACACGCAAGTCATCGAAGTCGCAGCCGGTTCGTTGAAGGCGGTGGACTTCGCGCTGGAAGCGGCACTGAGCGAGGAGATCACCGTCACGGCCATGAAGCGCGACGAAACGGTCCTGAACGTGCCGTTCTCCGTGGCCGCCCGCACCGAGCAGGTGCTGCGCTCACGCGGTGTCGAGGACATCGAGGGCGTGGCCGCCAACGTCGGCGGCTTCACCGTGCAGAACCTTGGACCCGGCCAGAGCCAGGTGGCGATCCGCGGCGTCTCCGCCGGCCAGATCGTCCGGGATCAGCCGGGTGTGAAAGAGCAGGTCGGTGTCTACCTGGACGAGTCGGTCATCTCTCTCTCGCTCTTCACGCCGGACATCGATCTCTTCGACACGAACCGCGTGGAGGTGCTGCGTGGGCCGCAGGGCACCTTGTTCGGATCCGGCTCGCTGTCTGGCACCGTCCGTTACATCACGAATCAGCCCGAGATGGGCGTGAGGAAGGGGTTCGCCGAATTCGGCGCCAGCCTCGTCGGCGGCGGGAACATGGGAGGCGACGTCAAGATCGGCGTCAACGTGCCGATCGGCGACAAGGCGGCGATGCGCATCGCGTCGTACTTCGATCGCATCCCCGGCTACATCGACGCGGTCCAACCCGACCGCAGCGTGAAGAAGAACGTCAACGACGGCATTCGGAGCGGCGTGCGGGGTTCCGTCAGAATCGCGTCGAACGATCGCCTGACGATCACGCCGCGGATCGTTTATCAGCGCGTCAGGATGAATGGCTGGAACCGGATCGACGATTTCAACATCCTCGCCAATCCGTTCACCACGACGCGGCCGGCGGTTACGCTCGGCCCGCGCCAGCAGTTCACGCAGCTCGAAGAGAAGTACACCGACGATTTCGTGCTGAGCGACGTCGACGTGAATTACAACTTCGGCGATGTCGCGCTGACCTCGATTACATCCTACACATATCGCGACGTGCTGGTAACGCGCGACGCCACTGCCCTGACGGCGAGCATCACCGGCGGCAGCATCGGCCTGCCGGCGTCCGTCTACACGCTGAACGCTCCACTCTTCGATGCAACGACAGCGAAGGTCACGACCGAGGAGCTGCGCTTCTCCGGCAGCAAGAGCAGGTTCCCGTGGGTCGCCGGCGGCTTCTTCAGCCACACGAATCGCCAGTACGGCCAGAACCTGCCAGTGACTGGATTCGAGGCGCTCAGCGGCATCCCGACCAAGGGGCTGCGCGCGCCCAAGGACTCGTTGTTCTTTTCCGACCTGGGCTACAAGCTCAATCAGTTCGCCGTCTTCGGCGAGACAACGGCGTCACTGACCGATCAGTTCAGCCTGACCGGCGGCCTGCGGTTGTACCATTTCAGCGAGGACAAACAGCAGATCTTCGATGGGATCTTCGGGAACGACGACAATGGGACCTCCCTCGTCTCGCAGCCCGGTTCGACGGACGCGAACGGTGCGGTCCCGCGCGTGATTGCCACCTACAAGCTGTCGCCGAACGCGAACCTGAACGCGCAGGTCTCGCGTGGGTTCAGGCTCGGCGGCATCAACGATCCGCTCAACGTGCCGCTCTGCACGCCGCAGGATCTCGCCACGTTCGGCGGACGCGACACCTGGACGGACGAGAAGGTCTGGAACTACGAGGCCGGGATCAAGTCGCGCGTGCTGAACGGCAACGGCGCCTTCAACGTTTCGGCGTTCTACATGGACCTGAGCGACCTCCAGGCGACCGTCACCGCCGGATCATGCTCGTCGCGCGTGATCTTCAACGTGCCCAAAGCCCGCAGCCAGGGTGTCGAACTGGAGTTCGAGGCGGCGGCGAACCGCAACTTCGATTTTGCGATTTCGGCGAGCGTCAACGACTCCGAACTCCGCTCGACGCTCACGTCAACCGACACGAGCGGCGCCGTCAGCATCGTATCGGGGATCGAGCAGGGACGCCGGCTGCCGACGGTTCCGAAGTTCCAGCTCGCCACGGCGGCGAACTACCAGTGGGAAGTGAGGCCAGGCTCGATCGCGTACATCACGGGCACGTACCAGCACATCGGATCGCGCTTCACGCAGGTCGGTGACCAGGAGCTCGGCACGTTGAACCTGCTCTCGTTTGCGCCGAACACGATCGGCGGCCCGCTGACGAGCGGGGTCTTCACCTACAACCCGGAGCTGCCGGCCTACGACCTGCTGAACCTGCGCGCCGGCATCCGTCGCGCCAGGTGGGATATCGCGGCCTACTTGAATAACGTCACCGACGAGCGCGCGCTGCTGTCGTTCGATCAGGAGCGCGGAACCCGCGCGCGCATCGGCTTCCTGACCAACCAGCCGCGCACGTTCGGCATCGCGACGAGGGTGGGATTCTGATTGGGAGCTTTTCAATCGAACAATCGAAGGACGATCGAAGGAATCGAAGGAGCGTTCCTAAAATTTTGAGATATCGTTCGACTCTTCGGGCTTTCCTTCGACCCTTCGATTGAAAAGACTTACACGGCCGCAGCTCCGGCGCCGCGATATTTGACTGACGTCTTGCACGCGGCATCGATCTCTTCGACCGTGATGAGCGGTGTCGTCTTGACTCTTACGGTTCCCGACGCATTCGCCGCCAGACTCAACGCCAATCCACTGACGGCGTTGGGCACGTCGGCGATCAGCAGCACATCGTCGTCGCCGTATGCGAAGTACATGGCTTCGAGCGTTCCGCCCAGACCTTTAATCGCTTTCTCGAGCACCGCCTTGCGGCCGGATCCCCCTTCCGTGAGCAGGCCCCGGGTTCCCTCTGAGGTGTACGAGGCCGTAATGAGAAACTTCGCCATATCAGCCTCCTTCGGGAAAATGGCTCAAGGCTCATGACTCATGGCTCAGGCTGGCTCATGGCTCGGTGCCCTAAGCCGTCTTAAGACTTGAGCCGCGTCAGCCCTGAGCCTTGAGCCGTTCTTACGCCGCCTCCGCTTGGCGCTGTCCCGCGCCGATCCGCACCGACGTGCGGAAGAAGAGCAGCACGAGCAGCATGATTGCGAACGACATCGTCGCCGAGCTCAACCAGAATGACGTCCAGTTCCTGGTGAGCGTGCCATCGGCGGCCCTCGTCGTGAAGTAGTCGAGCGCGCTGCCGGACAGGAGCGATCCGATCAACATGCCGACGCCGTAGGTGACGAAGGAAATAAATCCCTGCGCCGTGCTGCGGAAATGCGGCGGCGCAACCTGGTCGGTGTAAAGCTGCCCCGCGACGAAGAAGAAGTCGTAACACACGCCATGAAGAAGGATCGCGATGTAGAACATCCACATCTTCGCCCCGGCATCTCCATACGCGAGAAGGCCATAGCGCACCGCCCACGCGCCGAGTCCCATGAGCAGGATCCCGCGGACGGTCGTAATGCGGAAGATCACCGGCATCAGGAGCATCATCGCGATCTCGGATATCTGCGCGAGGGTCATCTTGTTCGCAGCGTTCACTACGCCCGCGTCATTCAGATACGGATTCGTGAACGAGTAGTAGAACGTCAGCGGAATACAGGCGAGGACCGACGCGATGACGAAAACTGCGAAATCGCGCTGCTTCATCATCACGAGCGCATCGAGCCCGAGGATGCTCCGCGCGGTGACCTTCTGCCCCTTCGCACGGGGCGGCGTATGCGGCAGCGCGACGAGGCTGTAGATAGCCATCACGATGGAGCTCGCGGCGGCGAGCATGAACGGCGTGGTCGTCGCCTCGACGCGCATGAATCCGACGATGTTCTGGATAACGATCCAGCCGATCGTCCCCATCACGCGGATCGGCGGAAAGTCGCGGCCGGGACTGGTGACCTGCTGCATCGTGATGGAGTTCGTCAAGGCAATCGTGGGGAAGTAGCACAGGCAGAAGGCGAGCACGAGCGCGTAGACCGAGGCAAACGTGGTGACCTTGGTCAGCGCGAACATGCAGATTGCGCCGAGCACGTACAGCACCGCCATCACACGTTCGGTGGCGAAGAAGCGATCGGCGACGAGCCCGACGAAGAACGGCGAAACGAGCGAGGCCACCGAGGCCGTCCCGAATACGGCTCCGGCCTGCGTGCCGGAAAAGTGAAGCGTGCTGGTCAGGTACGTGGTGATCGTCACGTACCACGACCCCCAGACTACGTATTCAAGAAACATCATCGCGCCGAGGCGCGTCTTGACGAATGCGGGCACTCGAATCTCCTGCCTCATGCTCTCGTGGCTTCCGCCTTCAGGCGGAAGTCAGCCGCGACGAACGGATCTTCCGGCCAAAGCCGGAAGCCACGAGATCGGAAATTGGATCTTCCGGCTGAAGCCGGAAGCCGCGGGCATCGGTCATGCTTTTGGGTTCTCGGGGTTCGGAATCATCAGGTCGCGAATCTGCCCGTCGAGCTCGTGACACGCCGCGATGAATTGCCGCAGCGTCCGCCGCGTCGGTGGAAACGTGTCGAAGTCCTCGCGGGACAAGCCGTCCTCGTTGTATGCGCGGACGAAGTCCGGGAACTTCATCAGGGCCGACACCACCGTCGGATCGACGGGTTGGTCGATTCGCGACACGACATCCACGTCGCTCGAATTGAAACGCATCTGCCACTTGTACGGCGGCGAGATCACCACGTCGCCCCCGATGAGCGCGCTCCAGTGCATGTGATTGCGAAAGGCGGCGGACAACAGCCGGAGCCGGTACCCGCGCTCCTTGAAAAGGCCGTACGTCTTCTTGAAGACGGCAATGCCGGCCCACTCGAACACTCCGGGATCGACGCTGATACCCTGCTGCTCCGCCGCAACCTTCAGCCAGTCGTCGAGCCGTCCCACCATGATCGTGCAGACCGATCCCATCGACGCGATGTCTTTGCCTTCGCGCTCGCGTCTCTTGAAGCCACGCTCGGCGGCCTCGGCGACGGCGATACACTGCGGAAGCGAGAAGCATACGGTGGCGTTGATCGTAATGCCGCGATACGTGGCCTCCTCGATCGCGCTGATCCCCGCCGATGTGACCGGAATCTTGACGATAATGTTCGGGGCGAGCGCCGCGAACTGTTCGGCCTGTTGAACGATCGCGTCAGCGCTGCGATAGAGACGGGGGTCGGTCTGGACCGACAGCCGGCCGTTTCGCCCGCCGTGCGCGTCGAAGATGGGCTTCAGCAGCGCCGCTGCCTTCACCGTCATTTCCTCGACGAGCTTCCAGGCGATCTGCTCCTCGGTGGCCGTCGGCATCGAGCCGATTAAATAAAGGATGCGGTCTTTCCAGAGGTGCATCTCCTTTTTCAGCACCTCGACCACGATCACAGGATTGCACGTGGCGCCGACAGCCCCCTGCTCGATCGACCACGTCAGCTCCTGGATGGAGGCCGAATCATTCCACAGCGCGGTGGGCGTCGTCCGCGTCATCTCGTGAAGGCGGCCTTTGTAGCGGGCGGCGGTCGCCATGGGCCCTCCAGTCTCGTGGATCATGGAACGCGCCAAGGGTATACACTGCCGTCTCAAGATTGCAACCGTTCAGGATAGGTAGGCCGGGTCTTCAGACCCGGCTTGCAGAGCGGCGGGTCTAAAGACCCGCCCTACAGAGCGGAAAACGCGAGGCCAGCCGTGGAGAACTACGTCGAGGGCGCCTGGCGCCCGTCAACCGCCACTGAAACCATCCCGGTCATGAATCCTGCGACCGGTGAAGAGCTCGACCGGGTGCCGCTTTCTCCCGCCGCTGACATCGATGCGGCTGCACGCGCGGCGGCGCGCGCGTATCCGGCCTGGCGCCGGGTGCCCGTTACAGACCGCGTGCAGTACCTCTTCAAGCTGAAGGCGCTCCTGGAACAGCACTTCGACGACGTGGCGCGGACGATCACGATGGAGGCGGGTAAGACCCTGGCCGAATCGCGCGGCGAGATGCGCCGCGCGATCGAGAACGTCGAGGTCGCGTGCGGCGCGCCCATCATGATCCAGGGATACAACTCGGAAGACATCGCCGCCGGGATCGATGAAATCATGATCCGGCAGCCGATCGGCGTGTGCGCCGTCATTGCGCCCTTCAACTTCCCGGGAATGATCCCGTTCTGGTTCTTCCCGTATGCGATCGCCGCGGGCAACACCGTCTTGATCAAGCCGTCCGAGCGCGTGCCGCTGACGATGCAGAAGGTGTTCGGGCTGTTGGATGCGCTCGAGCTGCCGCGGGGAGTGGTGAATCTCGTCAATGGCGGCCGAGAAGCCGTTGACGCGATCCTCGATCATCCGCTGATTCGCACGGTCAGCTTCGTCGGATCGACGTCGACCGCGCTGCACGTGTACTCGCGCGGCGCCGCGCATGGCAAGCGCGTGCAGTGCCAGGGTGGCGCGAAAAACCCTGTCGTGATTCTGCCGGACGCCGACCTTGCCGCCGCCAGTGAAATCGTCGCCGACAGCGCGTTCGGCTGCGCCGGACAGCGCTGCCTCGCTTCGTCCTTCGCGATTACGGTCGCTGACGCGGCAAAGCCATTCGCCGAAGCGATGCAGCAGCGCGCGAAGACGCGCGTCACCGGGTACGGACTCGAGGAAGGTGTGCAGATGGGCCCCGTGATCACGCCGGAGAGCCGCGCCCGCGTCGAGCATCTGATCGACAAGGCCGTTCGCGAGGGGGCGCGCGCGACCGTCGACGGCCGGAACCCGGACGTCAAGTACAAGAAAGGAAACTTCGTCGCGCCCACCGTCCTCGAGGACCTTCCGTTGGCGAGCGAGGTCGCGGCCACCGAGATCTTCGGTCCCGTGCTATCGATTCACCGCGCGAACGACATCGACGAGGCGATTGCGGTCGTCAATTCAGGGCGCTACGGTAATCAGGCCTCGCTCTTCACCAGCAGCGGTTCGAGCGCGCGCAAGTTTCGCTACGAGGCGGAGGTGGGCAACGTCGGCATCAATGTCGGCGTGGCCGCGCCAATGGCGTTCTTCCCGTTCAGCGGTGCGCGTGAAAGCTTCTTCGGGGATTTGCACGGCCAGGGGCGCGACGCGTTCGAATTCTTCACACAGCAGAAGGTGGTCGTGGAGCGCTGGCCGAAGGCCTGGTCGCGCAAGTTCTAACCACGGATCGCACGGAAGTACACGGATCTGAAACCGGGTCTAAACACCCGGCGTGGCCGAGAGGACATTCGTGAACCCGACACGACGGGCACTGCTCGATTCCGTGGAGTTCCAGCACCTGGTGGCGAACCGCTGGCGAGTGTCGCTCGCGCTGAGCGTCCTGCTCTTCGTGCTCTATTACGGATACATCATCCTCATCGCCGCGAACCGTGCGCTGCTCTCACGCCGGATCGGTGAGGTGACGACGCTCGGTATACCGCTCGGCGCGGCGGTCATCGTCGGCGCCTGGCTGCTGACGGCGGTCTACGTCATCTGGGCGAATCGCTACTACGACGCCGAAGCGGCGAGGCTTCGCGCCCGTGCCGGTGACGGATAGCGCGGCATGCAGACGAGCCTCGGGACGCCGACGGCAGCGGCCGTTGTTTTCTTTCTCGTGATCGTCGCGCTGACACTCGCCGTCACGTACTGGGCGGCGCGACGCACGCGATCCACGCGCGAGTTCTATGCGGCCGGCCGATCAATCAGCCCACTGCAGAACGGCCTGGCGCTCGCAGGCGATTACATGAGCGCGGCGTCCTTCCTCGGGATCGCTGGCCTTGTCGCGCTGCGCGGCTACGATGGGATGATCTACGCCACGGGATGGCTCGTCGGCTGGCCCGCGCTGATGTTCCTCATCGCCGAGCCGCTGCGCAATCTCGGCAAGTTCACGTTCGCCGACGTGGTCGCCTTCCGGCTGCGCCAGGCGCCGGTGCGCATCGCGTCCGCCTTTGGCGCGATCCTCACGCTCATCTTCTATGTCCTGGCGCAGATGGTCGGCGCCGGCAATCTCGTTCGACTCATGTTCGGCGTGTCGTACGAGTGGGCGGTGGTAAGTGTCGGCGTCGTCATGCTCGCCTATGTGCTGTTCGGCGGCATGCTCGCGACAACATGGGTGCAGATCATCAAGGCGATTCTTCTGCTCTTCGGCGTCTCGCTGCTGACGGTGCTGCTGCTCTGGCGCTTCCACTTTTCACCCGGCGCGCTGTACGCGTCAGTTGCCGCGCAATACGGACAGGCGGCGCTGGAGCCCGGCGGGCTCGTCAGCGATCCGGTCGACGCGATCTCGCTCGGCCTCGCGCTGATGCTCGGTCTGCTCGGACTGCCACACATCCTGATGCGGTTCTACACGGTGCCCGACGCACGCGCCGCGCGCGGCTCGGTCCTCTATGCGACCGGGTTCATCGCGTACTTCTACCTGATCATTCCATTGGCAGGCTTCGGCGCCGCGGCGCTGGTCGGGCGCGATCTGATTCGATCGATCGATGCGGGTGGGAACATGGCGGCGCCGCTGCTGGCAGAGTTGCTTGGCGGGACGCCGTTCCTGGGTTTCATCGCCGCGGTCGCGTTCGCGACGATCCTCGCCGTGGTCGCGGGGTTGACGCTCGCGGGCGCGAGCGCGCTGTCGCACGACATTTTCACGCAGGCGATCCGAAAAGGCCACGCGTCGGAGCAGGAACAGATCCGCGTGGCGCGCGCTGCGACCGTGGCATTCGGCAGCGTCGCGGTCGCGCTCGGCATTCTCTTCAAAGGACAGAACGTCGCCTTCATGGTCGGGCTGGCGTTTGCCGTCGCCTGCAGCGCTAACTTTCCGCCGCTGCTGCTCTCGATCGTGTGGCGCCGGTTCACCACCGCGGGCGCGGTGTGTTCAATTCTGTCCGGCGCGATTCTCTCGGTCACGCTGATTCTGCTGAGCCCGACGGTCTGGGTCGATCTGCTGCACTATCCCGCCGCGCTGTTTCCGCTTCGAAATCCCGCGATCGTCTCGATGCCGGTGAGCTTTCTCTGCGGGATTGTCGCGTCGCTCCTGACCCGTGAGCCGGACGCGGAAGTGCGTTTCGACGACGAGAAGCTGAGAACCTATCTCGGCATTGGCGCTGAGTAGCTGGCAGCGCTCTGGCATCTGCTGGAGGGCGATGAAGCTGTTGACGTCCTGTATCGCGCCCCTTCTCTTCTCGCTTTCACTAATCGTGGCGGCGCCGGCCGGCCAACTCTTCACGTCCGCCGAACCAATCGAGCTCACGCTCGAGGCACCCCTACAGCAACTGTTCGATAAAGGCATCGACGACGATAAATTCAGCGTTCGCGGCGTCCTGTCGTATCGCGACGCCTCCACTGGATCGAACGTGGTGGTGAAGGATGTCGATGTCTCGGTGCGCGGTCACACGAGCCGGCGTGAGACCGAGTGCTCGTTTCCGAAACTGAAGATCAACTTCGACAAGGCGAGCGCCCGTGCGCAATCGATCTTCGCGGGCCTCGACGGTCTGCGCATCGGCACACACTGCGGCGAGAACCCGGGCGAGGAGCGCACGCCAAAGTTCGGCCGCCTCGCCAACGAGAGGTCCCCCGTGCGCGAAGCGTTCGTCTACCGGCTGCTCGATGCGGCCGGCGTAGCGACGTTGAGAGCGCGTCCCGCTCGCGTCTCCTATGTGGATAAAGGCGCGCAGGCACCCCCGCTCGTGCGTAACGCCATGCTGCTGGAGGATGACGACGACCTGATGAAGCGGCTCGATGGAACCGGCAAGATCACGATGGAGCGGTTCACTAGCGCGCGCGATCAGTTTGCGCCGCTGGATACCGCCGCAATGGCGTTCGCGCAGGCCATGATCGCTAACTTCGACTGGTGCGTGCGGTTCTATCCCGAGGACACCTATCGCTGCGACGCGCGGCAGCCGCTCTGGAATGTGATGGCCGTCACGCGGGACAGCGGACGCGCTGTCCCGGTGATCGCGGACTTCGACCTCGCGGGCATGGTCGTGGGGGCCCACAACTGGTTCGACAAGGTGTATAACGCCGGCTTCGTCCCGTCGCGATCGAGCGTCGAGATTGAAGTCCTCAGCCAGGTTCAGCACACGCGTTCCGTGTTCTCGAGGGCACAACTCGACGAAACGCGGCACCGCTTCCTCCAGCGCAAGCCCGCGCTGTACGACGTCCTCGCGAAGACGCGGCTCGATCCACGCGGGCGTGAGCTCGCGCAGCAGCATCTCGACGCGTTCTTCAACGCCATCACCACCGACGCCGCGTTCTACCGTCCAGTCGTCGTGAAGCCGGATACGCGCGTCTATCTCGATGCGACGAAGACACGCGAGGCCTGCGGCGAGGGCGACACGGTGCTGCCCGGGACGCCAGTGAACGAGATCCGGCGCGACGGGATGATGGTTGAAGTGGCGCTCCTCGATGCGCGCTGGCACTGGGGGCCACCCGCCGAGTGCAAGGCCGTCAAGGCGGGAACGGTCTGGATAGATCGAAGTGCGATCAGCGCGGAGTACCCGGAAAAATGAGAGAGGGCCAGTAACAGTTGCCGGTTGCCAGTAACCAGTTGCCGGTAACCGTTTGCCGGTTGCCGGTTGGTACCTGGCTACTGGCGACCGCTACTGGCGACTGGGCGATCGGTTACTGGCTACTGGTTACTGACTACCTGTTACGAACCACGCAGCCGGGACCTGTGCGCTCGCGTGTGCGGCCGTGTGCGCTTACGCCTTCACGCCTTCCACGTCAAGCGAGATCTTCACGTCGTCGCCGACGAGGAACCCGCCGGTCTCGAGCGCCGCGTTCCACGTGAGGCCGAAATCACTGCGCTTGATCTTGGCGGTGGCGGAAAAGCCGATCCGCTCCCCTCCCCAGGGATCCTTGCCGCGCCCTTCATGCGTGACGTCGAGCGTCAGCGGGCGCGTCACGCCGTGGATCGTCACGTCGCCGGTCAGCTTGAACTCGTCGAGCGTTCCCTCGAGCTTCGTGCTGCGGAACGTCATCTTCGGAAACTTCTCGACGTCAAAGAAGTCGGCGGAGCGCAAGTGCGTGTCGCGCTGGGCCTCGCGCGTGTCGATGCTCGCAACGTTGACATCGATCTCAACTTTCGAGTTCGCAACGTTTGTCTCGTCGAGGCGAATCTCTCCGGTGACGTCGCTGAACCGGCCCTTCACGGTCGCGATCATCATGTGCTTGACCGCGAACTCGACGTGGCTGTGCGCCGGGTCGATCTTCCAGGTCGTGACGCCGGTCGCGGTCTGTGTTGCTGTGGCCATCTGCTGATCCTCCTGCACTGCCGTGGTTAGCTAATCAATCCTGTGTCACTATATTTTAGTAAGTTAGTTGTGTCAAGTAGGCAGCTTTGGTACAATGCGCACATGGCTCTACAGCGGGCGCTCTGCGCGCGATTTCACGCGGCGGTGGAGCTCGTCGGACGACGGTGGACCGGCGCCGTCATCCAGCTGTTGCTCCACGGGCGCATGAGATATGCCGAGCTGCGCGGCGCCATCCCCGACATCAGCGATCGCATGCTGTCGGAGCGGCTGCGCGAGCTCGAGAACGAGGGCATCGTCGCCCGCATCGTGATTCCGGAGACGCCCGTACGAGTTGAGTACGCGCTGACAGAAAAAGGACGAGCCCTCGAACGCGCGCTTGCCGAGATCGGTAAATGGGCCGAGCGTTGGGGTGCGGCGGAACCTACCCGTTCAGCAGGCGCATCGCCGCCTCGGGATAGCGCGACCCCGCGGCCACGCCGCGCGGCGCGATCGCGTTCAGCGCGTCCAGGTCGGCCTGCGTCAGCGTGATCTCGGCCGCGCCGGCATTCTCCTCCACACGTGCGCGCTGCCGCGAGCCCGGGATCGGGACGATGTCCATGCCTTGCGCGAGCAGCCACGCCAAGGCGAGCTGCGCGGGCGTGCAGCCCTTCTCGCGCGCCATCCGCTCGAGTCGCGCGACCAGCTCCAGGTTCTTCGAAAAATTCTCTCCCCGGAACCGCGGGTTGTTGCGCCGCCAGTCGTCCGGCGCGAAATCATCCGGGGACCTGAAGCGTCCCGTGAGAAACCCTCGCCCGAGCGGGCTGTATGCCACGAACGTCAGGCCGAGTGCGCGGCACGTCGACAGGATCTCGTCTTCGGGGTCGCGCGACCACAGCGAGTATTCCGTCTGCAGCGCGGCGATCGGATGCACCGCGTGCGCGCGGCGGATCGTGGCCGGACCCGCTTCCGACAAGCCGAGCGCGCACACCTTGCCCGCTTTCACCAGTTCCGCCATCGCGCCGACCGTGTCCTCGATCGGCGTCGCCGGATCCACGCGGTGCTGGTAGTAGAGATCGATCCGTTCGACGCCGAGGCGCCGCAGCGACGCATCGCAGGCCTGGCGCACGTACTCGGGACGGCCGTTCACGCCGACGAACGTGCCGTCGTCCTTTCGCACGTTGCCGAACTTCGTCGCGAGCACCACGCGACCTCGCCGATCGGCGATCGCACGCCCCACGAGGATCTCGTTCGTGAACGGTCCATAAATATCGGCGGTGTCCAGGAAATTGATTCCCAGGTCGATGGCACGATGGATGGTCGCGATCGCCTCCTGCTCGTCGCGAGGGCCGTAGAAATCCGACATGCCCATGCACCCGAGCCCGATCGCGGAAATCGAGACGGCCGTCCGTCCGAGCGTGATCTGTTTCATACGCGTCCTGCCTGCAAGAGACCGTCCAGTGTATAGGCGAGCAGCTCTCCAATTCGCGTGACCGTCACGTCCGCGGGAGGCAGCGTCCGCACCCTTTCGTCTGTCACGTAGTGCCCCTGCTGCGGCCAGACCGTGGTGACACGCTCGCCCCAGTGGCGCTTCATCGCGTCCAGCAGCCACAGTTTATCGTCCACGGCGACGTAGCGCTCCGCTGGATATCGCTCTTCCTTGTGCACGTAGATCAGGATGTTCTGGTCGACCGCGTCGAAGAGGCCCGAACGTTCGATCTTACGCGGCTGGAAGACGACATCGCCGTCCGACACGATCACGGCGGGTCCCCAGCGGCGCGCGTGCTCGACGACGTCGAGCGATTCGGGAAAGAGACGGTTGGCGAACGGGTAGTTCACGAGGAACGAGGAGACAATCAAGGCGTGCGAGTCGCGCGGATGCTGTATGCGGTAGCGCTGCAACGCACCGAGATAGTCCGCGTATCCAAGCTCCTTGCGGAGCGCCTCGAAGATCTCCCAGTACTCCTGCTGGCGCTCGTGTCCGAGCTCCCGATCCATGTGCCGCATCAGGTGGGCGACGACCCGGTCGTTGTCGAGGAGCGTGTTGTCGACGTCGAACAACGTGACGACGGGATGCATGGGTGGATTATCGCGGAATCGGGGTGCGGGGTGCGGGGCGCGGGGTGCG